>Ga0137419_10000381_pt1 | contig 15504 bp, 11 predicted proteins | sample CZODoug3_1_2_16f_FD_108279 | JGI IMG/M metagenome (GOLD analysis project Ga0137419, IMG submission 108279) | Vadose zone soil fungal communities from Angelo Coast Range Reserve, California, USA - CZODoug3_1_2_16fungal (Illumina Assembly) | ecosystem: Environmental > Terrestrial > Soil > Vadose... | reverse complement strand
GTCGACTCGTGAGTGTGAACTTTGATTCGCGCGACCGCGATCTGGCCGCACGGGTCGCGAACACCCTGGCAGCAGATTACATTGAGCAGAGTTTGGAAGCCCGCTGGGTGGCCGCTCAAACTGCTGCCGAGTGGCTTTCGCAACAGCTAATAGGCGTGAAGGCCAAGCTCGAGAAATCGGAAGACGACCTGCAAGACTACGCCCGCAGGAAGGGCTTGACCTTTCTTCAAAACGACAAAGGCGTGATACAAAACGTCGCCAACGATCGACTGCAGGAGTTGCAGGAGGAGCTGACAAAAGCACAGGCAGAGCGTTACTCCAAGGAGGCACTCTATCGACTGGTTCAGACCGGCGACTACGGAGCTCTTCCGGGCGTGTTTGAAAACAGGATGCTTCAGGATCTGACCGTGCGCCTCGCAGAACTCAAGCGGGAGCATGCGCAATTGTCAACGACCTTCAATCCGGATTATCCGCGCGTCAAGGAGGTTCAGAATCAAATCGACGAAATCGAAGGGTCGCTACAGCAGGAGCGTACCCGAGCCGCCGACCAGATAAGCAATGAATATCTCGCCTCAACCCACCGGGAGCAACTCGTTCACCAAGCGCTTGTGGGGCAGGAAAAACAGATCGATCTGCTTGCGGAGAGATCCGTCCAATACAATATTCTGAAACGCGAAGTTGATACCAACAAACAACTGTACGAGGGATTGCTACAGCAGTGGAAAGAAGCGGGGCTTTCCTCCAGTTTGAAAACGGCCAACATCCGCGTGGTCGATTCCGCCGATCCGCCCGTAAAGCCGGTGAAGCCGAAGCTCTCGCTTAATCTGGCAGTAGCTGCGTTCTTGGGATTAGCGCTTGGCGTTTGCGCTGCGTTCTTTCAGGAGCGTCTCGACGATACCGTAAAAGGTGCCGACGATGTGGAAAGGCTGTTCGGTTTCTCGGCCTTGGCTCTGATCCCCGGCGTGTCGTCCTCCAACGGACATCAGCCGCGTTTCGCTAACTTACTGGAAAGCGAAGGTGAGGGCGGGGACGGGAAGGGAGCCCGCCAAGAATCGTTTGCGCCGTGGTACCGAATCGACAGGGACAGAGTAAAGCATTCCTCTATGGTAGAGGCGTTTCGCAGCCTGCGGACTTCTGTCCTGCTCTCCGCGGCGGACTGTCCACCGCGTTCACTGCTAGTCACCAGCACCCAGCCTGGAGAAGGCAAGACTACGATCGCGTCCAACTTGGCCATCGCGCTCGCTCAAGTGGGCAAAGGTGTCTTGCTGGTGGACGCAGATTTGCGCTCACCCTCACTGCACCGATTGTTCGGAAGGCGCGACGACCCGGGTCTAGTCAGCTACCTCGCGGGTCGCGAAGACTGGCATAGCGTGGTGCGCCCTTCCGGAACAGTGGGCCTCGATCTGTTGACCTGCGGCCCCGTACCACCGAATCCGTCCGAACTGCTTTCGTCGCCGAGAATGGGGGCCCTAGTCGAGTCGGCGAGGGAGCGATACGAATATGTAATTCTCGATTCAGCGCCCATGTTGGCCTTGGCCGATAGTCGCATCCTTGCTCCGATGGTGAGAGGTGTACTCCTGGTCGTAAAAAGCGGAACCATACCACGGGAACAAGTCCTGCACGCACAAAGCGGCATCCGCAGTGTGGGAGCAAATCTTATCGGAGTTGTGTTGAACAAGGTGGATCTGGCTACCTGCGGTTACTACGACTACAGTTCGTACGCCGCCGCCCCGAGCCTCGCTTGGGGAGAGTCCCTGGAGGGTGATCTTCAGGATGTTCTCGTGCACCCGAAGACATGTCCTCAGCGCGTCGGAGACGGGTGTGCTCCGAATCGCTGAAGCAGGGCTCGGCGTCGCGATATGGATAGCGGTGTTGGCCTTCGGCGGTACGTCTATTCGGTTGTTCTGCGTAGCCCAGTTGACGATTTTGTTTCTTGGAATCTTTGTCCTGCTTTCCAGTCTATGGTTTCCTCTCAACATCATCCGCCTGCCAGGTATCGTTCCGCTGCTTGTAATCGCTCTGGTTCTGTTGCAAATCGTCCCATTCCCCGCCTCCCTGGCGCCGCTATTCCGAGCTCAGCGGGAGGTCTTTCAAGGTCGCGCTTCCTTCACACTCAGTCTGGCCCCGTATCAAACCGTTTCTCACTTTCTTCTATTGATCACGTATTGGACGGCTTTCTGCTTGACGTTGATGGTTTGTCGAGATGGAAGCGCACGGACGCGGCTTCTTTATGTTCTGCTCGCGTTGGGAGCGTTCGAGGCGCTCTACGGCTTGTTGCAATATCTTACGGGCTGGCAGCAGATTTTTACATACGTGAAAAAATATTACGTGGAGGACGCGACCGGGACCTACATCAATCGCAATCATTTTGCGGGTCTGCTGGAAACGCTCCTGCCATTTGCCGTGGCTTTTGGATCGCAGCGGCTTCGTATTCTGCGTCGCGTCGCGTGGCGTAGCCAAGCGCGAGCCCGCGCGGTCTTATCCGCAAGGGAACTGGTGCCGCTTGTGTTCGTGGTCTTTCTGTGCGTGATCATCCTCACTGCGCTGATCTTCTCACGCTCGCGTATGGGCATAGTGTCTGCCGGTGCCTCCTTGCTAGCGGTCCTTACGTGCGTTACGAAGGATTCGCGCTCAGAACGCACCCAGACCCTCATGGCAGCGCTATTGGCTCTCGGCGTCCTGGCTCTGGTGGTGTGGATCGGAAGCGATCCCGTGATCGCTCGTTTCGAAACTCTTGGACAGGAATATACCGAGACCGGCCAGAATCGCATTTCGATCTGGAGCGACACGCTGAAGCTGGTTCGCCAGCATCCCCTGCTCGGAACCGGGTTGGGCACGTTTTCGGTGGCTTACCCCTCAGTTCAAACCGCTTTCTTACACTATCGAGTCGACCATGCACACTGTGACTACCTGGAAGTGACGAGTGATCTTGGAGTCATCGGGGCTGTCCTGGTGTTTGGCTCGATTTTCTGGGTCTTGGCGCAAGCTGTCCGATTTTGTGGGAAGGCCGAAACTGGTATGGACAACGTTGTCCGCCTCGGTTGTATCGGAAGTATCACGGCCATCCTGGTGCACAGCTTTGCTGACTTTAATCTGTACATCCCTGGTAATGCCTTGGTTTTCTCTGTAATCGTGGCCTTGGCCTGGTCCACCATCCATGGGGAAGAGGACAAGAAAGATCTCCATAGTGCTCAGGCGCTGGGCGAACTCTCAACGTACCGCATGGTCACAAAATTCTCGGAGCGCCCTCCGTGATGTACTGCAGGTGCCTTCCGCAAGGGTTCGGCAGGTCGGGCTGGCAGGACCCCCGGGGTGAGCCGAATAGACGTTATTCTGTCATTTCGGTCCTGGTGGCGTCGTCCTTTTAAGTCGGTTGTTGCTTCAGTCGCGAAGGAGTCCCTGACCAGAAAGCACTTTGCTAGCCGGGTGGCCACGGATTACCGAGTTGGACAAGCAACAAAGGCTCGGAGGCAAGATGGATTTACGAAGCAAAGTTGCCGAGCGCGCGTGCCAAGAAGAAGTAGAGCGGATGAAAGGAGACCGCTTCGCCGTGGCGGTTCAATCGCAAGCTGGTGGAAAAATACCTTGATGGAAAGGTCCAGGAACGCCTGCCCGCGGACGAGAAGGTTTGGGTCGGTCGAGGTAGGCAGAGTCCGTTCGCTTTGCTCACCAGCATGGATATCTCAAGGCGACCTCGGCTCTTACGGTAGTTACTGTATGCCTATATTTTTTCGGCCCCCAGATTCCCTTGCTCAACGGGCCAGGTTTTAGCGACATCAATCGGTGGCAGCGGACGCGAAAGAAAAAAGGGAAGGGACTGAATGACTCATTCTACGACCGAGCGGATCGATTTTGGGAACCAAGTGCTTCCTGCGAACTGGAGCCTGGCAATGGAAAGACACCTGGAGGAAGGTTGGAGGCGAGGCGCGCAGACGGTTTCGCAATGCCAGCGGGTGTCCCCGCTGTTCAAATTTTCAGCCATTCGCCGTTCCGCGAGAATAGGGTTCCGTGAGAGAGTCCTGAGTCTGAAAAGGGACGGCATAAAGAGTCAGAAGGCTCTCTCTGGGCTGCGACTGCTAATCGAGTTGGCGATCACCTTGTTCATCGCCGGGGTCGTAGTTCCGAGCTTCCTCCGATCTGGTGTGAGCACGATCAACGCTTTGGCGGAGAGGTCGCTCCATACGATTAACATCTCCGGGTTTACGTTCTCCTACACGTACGAGAACGTTGGCTTTGCGATCTTGGGTTCACTTGCCGGGGCAACAGCAGCGTTCGCGCTCGCTTCTCCCTCCGCCAAGCCCAAAAGCACAGCCTCTCGGGAAACCGTGAGACACTCGTTAGAGATGGCCCGGCAAGCTCCGTTGCGGGCTAAATCCAATTTGCGATGATATCCTCTGCCAGCTGCAAAAGCCTGTTTGGGGGCTGTTGCAGCGATACCGATCTTTCGCAGACTGACAAAATCTATCCATATCTATAACAATGCAAAATCTATGCAAAGAGTAGACAGATGTCCCCCGAATACAAAGGCGGTGTCATGCTCGCAAGAATAAGTGGATCGTCCGCGTCACAGCAGTACCTCACGTCCAGTCGAGCTGGGACGCGTAACTCCACTAGGAACTAGACCATCCGACCCGGATTCCCGGGAACTACACGCTTCGCTGTATTGCATGTCGGCAACGGTTCGAGTAGCTTCCGCCGACTGGTGGTCAAATAGGGTCTCCGTCTGCCCTCAGACCCATGTGACCTGAGCGTACCATCACGCAACTCTGTGAGTGCCAATGAACTACAACGATCAAGTGGTGGAGTTGTGTGCCCGGATCAGGGCCGGACAGGACCTTGAGGAGTTGAAAAGCCGGAGCAGAGTTACGTACAATTCTGCGTAGCGATATTGAAGGCCTCGCGGAACGATTCGCGATTCCCTCTGCGACGGCATTCTATATGCCGCGTCCCCGCAGCAGAGAGTAGACTAATTCCTCTCCCCCCCTTTTCCCGCCCGGAGCGTAATCCGCAAAGCGCAATTTTCCGCCGGGCCGCCTGACTTTAGGGTAAAGACCCTATTGTGCCGGCGAAGAACAGGTGAGATCAATCGTTACCGAACTAGTCCGTATATCGCAGTTCGAATAAGTGGAGGTCAATTCCACAATACGCACGTGGCTGGGGAGGCTTCCGAAGCCACATTTGAGGTAGGTATGCTTAGGGAGGAGCGGCCACGCGGAAAGGTTTGCGGCTAAGCTTGTCCTCGCGATTCCGGAACTACCTCGACGCCGTAAAAGTCATGTTCAACAACATACCCCTCGACTACCGTTACATGCAAAAAGGAGTAGAGGAAGTGTCCCGATGACTCCGGTGACCGACAGCATTGGCCAAAACCCTGCTATGGAGTGGAACGATACCCGCCTCGTCAGGCAGTGCCTGTCAGGAAGCGAGGAAGCCTGGTCCTTGCTCATCGAGAAGTACAAGGCGCTCATCTACTCCATCCCGGTCAAGTACGGTCTGCCGCCACAGGAGGCAGCCGACGTGTTCCAAGCGACGTGCGTGGAGTTGCTCGCGCGTCTCCCGGAATTACGAGAGCCACGTGCCCTGCCGAAATGGCTGATTCAGGTGGCACACCACGAGTGCTACAGGTGGAAACGACAAAGTCAGCGGCTGATAAGCCGCGACTTTCAGCGGGACTTGCCCGAACCGCAGACTCCGGCGATTGCGGAAGCATTGGTGCAACAGACCCACGAAGAACAAATGCTTCGTGAAGCGATGACAACTCTGTCTCCAAAGTGCCGCCGGCTGATCGAACTCCTCTTTTTTGAAACACCCTCGCGTCCTTACAGTGAGGTTGCCGGCAAATTGGGCCTCGCGGTGGGCTCCATCGGCTTCACCCGTCAGAAATGCATCGAGCGGCTGCGTCGGACTCTTAGCGACCTTGGATTCGACTGATGCCCGTGGCTGGCGACCAGATGTCGTTCAAAGAACTCCTGCCAGAATTGACGCGGCTCGAAAATGATGAGGACCGGCAAGCGCTTCTGTCGCGCCACCCGGCGCTCGTGTGCACAGAAGTCGTAGAGGAGTTAGCTCCGTTGGTCGTCAAGCAAATCCGCACGGATCCACGGGAGGGGTTGCGTCTTGCAGAAGCGGCGGTGCTCATCGCAGGGAAACTGGGCAGCAAAGAAGCTGAGGCCCTTGCCCTGCGAGCCAAAGCCAATGCCCTCCATGCCTGTGGGGAGAATCGCGTCGCTATAGAGCACCACGAGCGGGCTTACAAGGTCTATGCCTCGTGTGAAAGCTGGAAGGAAGCCGCTCGAACTCTGAGCAGCTCAATTCAGCCGCTCATCCTGGTTGGCGAGTACGAACGGGCATTCGCAGCTTCGAAAGAAGCGCAAGAAATTTTCGCCCGCCTGGGCGAAGGTAAGCGACTCGCCAGTCTGGAAAACAATATCGGCAACATATTTCATCGGCAAGATCGGTTCGAGGAGGCTCTCGCGCACTACGAGCGTGCCTACCAGGAACTGACTGGCTATCAGGAATGGGAATATGCCGCCAGGGCCTTGAGCAACATGTCCATGTGTCTGATCAGTCTAAATGACTTTTCCAGAGCGCTGGATTGCTACCAGAGAGCTCGCGGACTGTGGGTGAAATTGTGGGCGAAGTCCGACATGCCACGCGTTCGCAACCAGGCCGATTACAACATTGCCTACTTGTACTACCTCCGCGGCGAATACAGCTGTGCCATCGAAATGCTACTTGCCACGCGGCGGGCTTGTGAGGCGTCCGGCGACGAATATCATGTGGCGCTGTGCCAGTTGGACTTGTCTGACATTTACCTGGAGCTCAATCTCAGCGAGGAAGCGCGGGCAATCGCTCACGACGGCTTCGTACGCTTCCAGAAACTCGGAATGAGCTACGAGGCGGCGAAAACGCTGGCGAATGAGGCCATCGCGTGCGGCCAGCAAGGTAAAACACTGCAGGCGCTCGAACGATTCGCGGGAGCCCGGGAAATGTTTGCCCGTGAACGAAACACCGTCTGGCCCTCGCTCCTCGATTTGTACCAGGGGCTTCTGCTATTTCATGACGGACGCTACCCGGAAGCGAGGGACCTCGGCTCGCGAGCTGCCCAGTTCTTTGATCAGTCGACGCTTTCCGGTAAAGCTACGCTCGCGCGTCTTCTGCTTGCACGCATTGCGCTGCAAGTCGGCGACCTGGCAATGGCCGAGCGCGAAGCGGAGGCTGCTCGTGCGAAATTGCACTCTGTTCAGACTCCCGTCCTGGTTTACCAGACTTACTTCCTGCTCGGACAAATCGCTTCGAACCGGGAAGAACGATCGGCGGCCCTCGCGGCCTACCAAGAGGCCCGCAAAGCCCTTGAGACATTGCGTGCTCACTTGCGGGGAGAGGAGCTGAAGATCTCCTTCGTCAAGAATCGTATGCAGGTCTATGAGGCGCTCGTGGATCTACACCTGGACGGGCAAGGCGCAGACCTGCCGGTCGACGAAGCCTTCGCGTGTATCGAGGCGGCTAAATCCCGCAGCATGACAGCCATGATTTTCCAGAGCGGCCAGAGCCTCCCTCTGAGCGAGGTGGGACAAAGCCAGGAGGTTCAAAAGGTTCGTGATTTACGAGAAGGGCTCAACTGGCTGTATCACCGCATGGAACTCGAACAGCTTCGTCCCGAAGAACAATCCCGCGAGCGCGTCGAGCGGCTGCAACGGGAAGTCCAGGAACGCGAGACCGAGTTCTTGCGGGCGTTGCGCGAACTGCCAGCCTACGAATGGGAGAACGCAAGTCTCGAAACGCCGGCTGAGTTCTCAATCATGAAAGTGCAGACCGCTCTTCCGGCGGACACTGCGTTGATCGAATATTACTCGGTCGGCGACCGCCTGGTGGCAGCGTTAGTCACTCGCGAAACGATCGAAATTACACCCGTCACACTCGTCTCGCGCGTGGCTCACCGGTTGCAACTGCTCCGGTTTCAGCTCTCCAAATTCCGGATGGGTACCTCCCACATCCGACAGTTCGAGCAGCCTCTGCTGCGTGCGACACTGAGCCACTTGGAGGCTCTTTACATCGAACTCGTCGCGCCTCTGCGCCCTCGTCTACGAGCGAAACGTCTGATTGTTGTCCCGCATGGAGCACTGCACTTTCTTCCGTTCCATGCTTTGCGCGATGGCGACGAATATCTCGGGGATGCGTATACCATCTCGTATGCTCCCAGCGCGACCGTTTTTTCTCTCTGCCAACACAAGGCAGTGACTGAGAAGCGCAGCTCGCTTGTTCTCGGGATTCCTGATGATCGCGCACCGCAGATTGTTACCGAGGTCCAATCAGTTGCGGCATTGCTGCCCGAGGTCGAACTTTACCTGGGAGCGCAGGCTACCGCGAAAGTCCTTCGCGAGAAGGGCCCAGAGACTGGGCTGCTGCACATCGCGACGCATGGGGTCTACCGTCAGGACAACCCGATGTTCTCCGGCATCCGGCTGGGCGACGGCTACGTGAATTTGTGCGACCTCTATCAAATACGCCTGAGGGCAAAACTTGTGACGCTGAGCGGCTGTGCCACCGGGATGAATTTTGTCGCCGCTGGCGACGAATTGCTCGGACTGCAACGCGGGCTGTTCCGCGCGGGTGCAACGTCTTTGCTACTATCCCTTTGGGACGTCCACGACCGCAGCACAGCGGAACTCATGCAGGAGTTCTACAAGAGTTACATCCCAAGCGGCGACGTGGCGCTTGCCCTGCAAGCCGCTATGCGGAAGCTTCGGAAGGAGAACCCTCATCCGTATTTCTGGGCCCCGTTCGTGCTTGTCGGTAAAGTCGCTGACAGAACAATGTGCTAGTCCACTGGCTCCGATGTGCTCTGCTCCGGGGGGGCAAGAGATTATTTTTCGCTTCCCCTATATTTTTTTGCCTCACCGATCCCCTTCCAGTGAACAGGACCCTTGCTCTACTGGCCGGAAGCGGAGGGGCGACTCGAGAGACATTAGTTGGGAGTGAGAGATGAAACACTTTACGACCGAGGAGTGGATTGACTTCGTGAACCAAGTCCCACAGCCAACCCGGAAGCTGGAAATGGAAAAACATTTGGAGGGCTGCGAAGACTGTTCGAAAACAGTGTCGAGATGGCAGAAAATCCAACGAGCAGCGGCGGCGGAAGGGATTTACCAGCCTCCTGGCGAAGTGGTACGAGTGGCCAAGGCAGCATTTACTGCGTCGGAATGGGCACAGGAGCGCGGGGCGGCACGGGGAATGATCGAGATTCTCTTTGACAGTTATCTGCAACCTGCCTTAGAGGGTGTTCGATCGGGTGCGGCCGGGACCAGGCGAATCCTCTATCGGGCAGATCCCTTTCGGGTTGATCTGCAGGTCGAAGCTCAAGTCGGTGGCAAGAACGTCGTTGTCACCGGACAGCTGCTGGACTCACGCCACCCCGAGGTCGTGGGGCGTGCCGTGCCATTCATGCTTTCCAACTTGCGCGGCCGCGTTGTCCAGGCAACGACTAACCAGTTCGGAGAGTTCCGCGAAGAGATCGAAAATAGCGGCGATCTGGAGCTGGTGTTTAGCGGTGCCAATGATAGGCCGGTGATGATTTCGCTTCAGGATGTTCTCGGCCCGTCGTTTGACGCGAAATGCTGAAAGTCAAAAGAAGCGAGACTCGACGCTACACAACGTGGGCGAGCACTGAAGCTGTTGCTCGGACGTTGAGCAACGTTCGCCGAACCTGACCGCTGGTGGCCTGGAGGAAGTCGGAAATGGGAAGCCCGATCATGGAAGACCTTGTTATGGAAGGCATGCAATACCCGGAGTGGCAGAAACTTTGTCAGGATGCTTTGGTTGAGCTCGACAAGGATAAATTGCCGGAACGAGTTGCTGCGGCCGAGGCAGCTATCGTCAGCCGCCTGCAAGCGATGGAGGCGGGAGACGACAGCCTTAAGGAACGGCAGGCCATCGCCGATGCTCTGGCGAACCTCCGCGTTCTCAAGCGGGAGAGCATTGGATATTCCAATGGTCGGGAAGAGTAAGCACAACATCGCGAATGTGGCAGTTTTCGGCTCCGGTCGACTACCAAGCCAACAGGAAGACAATCTGATGTGCAGCTAACGTGGGGATTGCTTGGGCATTGCTCCGGCCTTTGACACAGGGGCGGGGGGAAGATGCGGAATCAATACTCAAAGCGAAAAGACTTTGGTAAGCACAGACTCTGGCTGCTGGTTGCTGGGTTCACATTGCTATGGGCAACGCCCGCGAGGGCCGACAATCGAATCATTGTCCGAACGAGCCTGGGTCTTCAAGGGCTGCAACAGATTTGCAGTCTTCCGCTTCTGCAGAACTGCGTGGTAGTCGGCGCCTTAGATGGCACTCTGAACCAAGTCTTCCTGATCACTACACCCCTGGACTCAACGACATTCCTGGGCTTGATCCGCGTCCTTCCCGGGATCGTGGATGCCGAACTGGATCAGCTAATCAGCCTGCTTGGTGGCCTGAACAATGCGACGACTGCCCCCTCCGCGCTTTCCGACTCAACCCCGGTAACCTACTTCAATTCGACCGTCTGGAACGGCTACGCGAATCAACCCGCAGCGCAAATCGTTCGTGTTTCGGCCGCTCACACTCAGTTTCAAGTCGCCGGCAGTGGGATCATTGCCGACATCAATACCGGTGTTGACCCTAACCATCCGGCGTTTGCAGGTGTGATGCTGCCGGGCTACGACTTCACCCGCAACCAGCCGGGAGCCTCTGAACTGAAGGATTTGTCTCTGACGGACTTCCCCTCTTCGCCGCCGCCTTGTCCGCCCTCACAGTGCCCACCAGGCCTCGTCAATCAATCCAGCATGGCGATTCTGGACCAGTCCTCTATGGCGATCCTGGACACCAACCCGAGTTACGCCGCCTTTGGCCATGGCACGATGGTGATGGGTGTGCTTCACCTGGTTGCGCCGAGAGCGAGCTTGTTGCCCCTGAAAGCTTTTCACTCCAACGGCACCGGCAATCTGTCTGACATCTTGCACGCGATTTATTACGCCGTCCAGAACGGTGCCAACGTCATCAACATGAGCTTCGACTTCACGACAAACTCCCCCGAATTGACGTCGGCGCTGGCGTACGCGAACAAGACTGCCCTGATCTGCGCCGCCTCTGCGGGAAACGACGGCCAGAAGGAGATCGTATTCCCCGCCGCGCTCCAAAGTATGGTGATGGGAGTCGCTTCGACTAGCAATCTCGATATGCGTTCGTCGTTTTCCAATTACGGCGATGCAGTCGTCTGGATTGCCGCTCCGGGTGAAGGCATCGTGACCACCTACCCGTTCAGCACTTACGCCGCAGGCTGGGGCACGTCGTTCAGCGCGCCCTTCGTATCGGGCGGATCCGCACTGCTCCTGAACAAGCAGACCAACACTAACGAATCTCAGGCCGCTGCAGCGCTGGCTCACGCGGTCTCGATTGGTCCAGACATGGGCAATGGCCGCTTGGACATCGTTCAGGCGCTCCAGACGCTATCGCCTGCCGACTTCTCTCTCTCTGCGACCCCGACCACCTCAACCATTAACGCCGGGCAGGCAGCAATCTACACACTCACCGTGACTCCGAGCAGCGGATTCAATCAGACCGTTACGTTAAGCTGCAGTGGTTTTCCTTCAGGATCCACATGCGTGATCACCCCTCCTACGGTCACGCTTGACGGCACTCACCCTGCCACCGCAACCGTTACCGTGCAAACTACACCGCGGGCGGCCATGGCAGCAGTCGCTCCTGAAGGGATCGATGCACTTCCGCGGGCGGTGGTGACTCTCCTGGGGGAACTTCTGGCGACCTGGATCGCTTGCCTCCTAGTTTGGGTGGCGCGGGAGCGCTTGGGCCGAGCCTCACGGCGACAGCCTGGTTTCGCTGCTGTCCTCGGGCTGCTCGCGATTGGGGTGTGCTTGAACTCCTGTGGTGGTGGCCATCAGACCCAGACCGTGACACCTCCGCCGCCCAGCTCTCTAACCCTATCCTCACTCACCTTGAACCCAACCAGTGTGAATGGCGGAAGTCCCTCCACGGGCAAGCTAACCCTTAGTGGCCCAGCTCCGAGCGGCGGTACTGTTATCTCTCTTGCCAGCAGCAGTACGTCCGTGGCCTCCGTCCCTTCCAGCATGACAGTGCCAGCTGGAAGCATTATCGCCACATTCCAAGTCAACACCATGGCGGTTGCCGGCTCGACAACCGTCACGATCTCCGCATCCCAGTCCGGCGGGGCCCAACAACAAACTGCCTCGCTCACTGTGACGCCACCACCTCCCTCCGGTGCCACCCTCACCTCGCTCACACTAAACCCTAGTGCAGTCACTGGGGGATCGCCCTCCACCGGCTCCGTGACACTCAGCGCGCCGGCCCCCACCGGGGGCGCCGCCGTCTCCCTCTCCAGCAGCAACACAGCGGTCGCCACACTACCGGCCAACGTCACCATTCGTGCCGGAGCCACGAGCGCGATCTTCACAGTGAACACCACCGTGGTTACCACTTCTAGCTCGGTTACGGTCTCGGCATCCTACGCAGGCGTGACCCAAACGGACTCTGTAACCGTGACACCCGCTCCTCCTCCCGGCACTCCTGCCGGTTCTTACACGCTCACGATCACGGGTACCGCTGGAAATCTGAGACATACAGCAACCGCAGGCCTCGGCGTGAACTAGTTAGACAAGGCGTCGATTTGCACGCCGTAAGGTTGCCACTTGCGCCCTTTAGACATCTGGTTGCACGTCGATGGCGGGAAAAAGCAGCTGCTGGTTTCGAGCGCGAGAACAACTCAGGTCGGCTAGCGAGGCTCACACACCGGTTCGGCGATCAGGTCTTCAAAGCCGGCAGATGTTTTTCGTTGGGGCGTTGGGGTGGTGCACCGACCGGGTTTTCTCGCTTAGCCGGGCTGAGGCAATTTTCCTCGGGACCTTGAGGGTAAGGTCCTGGTTGCTCCAAATTGCCAATTGATATAGTTCTCAAACAGCCCCAACTTGCCTCGCCGCTCACTTCTTTGGGAGAAGCCCCCTGATGCCAGGAAGGTAAGCGGGTGGCGAGGTATCCTTCCTATGGAGCTGGCTAGGATTTCTAAGGTGCTGAGCTGTTCGTTGGATGCCGCCCCTCCCCTTTGGACGAACATTTCACTCCTAGCCCAGCACCCAGATCCGCTGTCGGATATCAAGCACTTACTGCGTCTTGACGAGATGACATTAAGGTCGAGGCCGCCGCCGCACAACTAGGATTTTCCTTGCCTTGGTGCCACAAGAATTCCTGATTTCGCGTTCAGGCAAACCCCTGAATTCCGAGTTCATTCTCGCTAGCTGCTGGAAAATTCACCATTGCCTGCCCGACCTTTCCTGTTCTTCACGAAAGTGTTGATTTCGTCAGCTGAGCGGTGGGGACTTTCTGGCGTGCACCCGCTTCCGGTGTCGTTGCTAACGAGCCCGGTTCGCGTGAAAGAAAGGGAATCGGTTAGCGTCGTGGCCTACCTGACAATGGCAGACGTGGCGCCGGCAAGGCAGGGGATTCAGCTGACGGGAATGCCGCAATTCACCAACATTCAACGTTTTTCAGCGAGGTCAGTACGGAAGAGCTGGTCGGCGTTCCACAAGACGTAATCACCCATCACTGCCGGCTTGAATCCCCCTATCGTGTTCTTAGCTCCTACAAGAACATGGGGGCTGACCAGGCAGATCACCGGATCAAATTGCGCGACGAGTTCCTGTACGCGATCGTAAGCTTGCTTTCGCTTGCGGTAATCAAGGATCGCGGTTTGGGCCTGCATGAGGCGGTCGATCTCGGCCTGCCACCCTGGAGTGGGATGCGTTTCCGACAAGGCCCAGACATGAGTGGCCCCTCCCGAGGTCCACACATTGATTTCCGGGTTGGGGTCAGCGTCGCCACTGACCAACCCGAGTACGGTGGCTTCATAGTCATAGGAATCAAAGATTCGCGCCATGACCGCTTGGAACTCAAGCGGAACAATGTGAACTTGCATGCCGAGTTGGGCCAAATCATCCTGAACGATGGTCGCAATTTTTGTCCGTTGGGCGTTGCTGGGGTTGGTGAGGATCGAGAATTCCACAGGTTGGCCGCGGGCATCGACCAGCACCCCGTCTTCGCGGCGAGTGAAGCCCGCCGAGCGAAGCAAATCGGCAGCTCTGGCGAGCGACCGTGGAGCGTGGGGAATGGCGGCGTTGATCCAGAGCTTGTTCCCTGGCGTGACCTGGTCCCACAAGGGCGTTGCTCGGCCCCGGTAGACGAGCCGCACAATGGACTCGCGATCGATGGCAGCGGACACAGCCTGTCGGAACTCGACCCGTCGAAACCACTCCTGCTTCCGGCCGATGTCAGGAAGTTGCTTCGAACTCAGATCGTTCAGATTAAAAAACAGGAAGTTGTATTCCAGTCCAGGCCCTCCATCGTAGAGCTGATAGTCTCTCGCCCGTTGCGCCTGTTCCAGGGTCGCATAGTTATCGGCACCGATCCGGCTGATGACATCAACATCTCCCGCCTGGAAACGAATGACCTCGGCGTCCTCTGTGGGAACGATCAGAAACGCGATTTCGTCGAGATAAGGAAGACGATTCCCAGACGGGTCTGCCTTCCAGTAGAAGGGATTTCGTTCCAACACGATCTGCTGACCAGGGACGTACTGTTTCAGTCGAAAGGGACCGAGGCCCGCAATCTGCCTGGGATCGGTCGCCGTTCCCCACACTTGAGAGATTTTGCCTTCTTCGTAGGCACGCTCCAGCAGGTGTCGCGGAAGAATCCTCACACTATCAAACAAACGTTCGGCGGCAGCGTACGGCTGAGGAAGCTCAAAGTCCACCTGATATTGCCCAGTCTTGCGAACTTGGATGGTCTTCCCCCCCACCTCCAGGAGGTCGCGCTGCGGTGAATGGACCTTCTCATCCTGATATACCTTGAAACTGAAGACCACGTCGTCGGCGTCGAAGGGATGGCCGTCGGAAAAGTGGATACCGTGGCGCAATTCCAGTGTGTAGTGCCTTCCGGCGGAAGAGGATTTCCAGGATTTTGCAAGAGCCGGCTCGGTGTGTTGCGTGTAGGCACGGATGTGAATCAGGTCCGCAAAGAGAAGGGCAATCACCTGTTTCGAAGGGACGTCCACAGCGGCGACGGGATTCAGTGTTTTTGGATCCGAGTGCAACGAAACCAGAAGGCGTCCGCCGCGCCGACCGGTTTCTCCCGCCGTGATGAGGATGTCCTCATCGGCCTTTGGCGCCTGGAGCGCAGGTGCCAAAGCACCGAACGCCAGTAAGGAACCAAGAATCAAGACGCAAAACTCGAACCTCAGTCGATATTTCATATTTCCCCATTCTAAGTTTCACTCTGAGTAGTGCTCCCGTCACCCTGACAGATCCAGAAGCTGGAAGCGGCCCTGAAGAGAATCGGCGAATGCGTAGAACAGCAGGAAGATCGGGACCAAGGCTAAACCCGACGCGAACATCCACCAGTGACCTTCGAGGACAGAGTACGTCTGCAGGCTGGCAAGCATGTTGC
>Ga0137419_10000379_pt1 | contig 15525 bp, 14 predicted proteins | sample CZODoug3_1_2_16f_FD_108279 | JGI IMG/M metagenome (GOLD analysis project Ga0137419, IMG submission 108279) | Vadose zone soil fungal communities from Angelo Coast Range Reserve, California, USA - CZODoug3_1_2_16fungal (Illumina Assembly) | ecosystem: Environmental > Terrestrial > Soil > Vadose... | reverse complement strand
TGGACGAATCCTGCATCTCAAATCCGAAATCCGAAATCTCGGATTGGACCGCGCGACCAATACATGAAAGAAGTCCAATTTGCTATTTCGGATTTCGGATTTGAGATGCAGGATTCGTCCAATTTCAAAATCTCCTCTCAGCACACTATCTCAATGAGTGCCGGCTTCTCCGCCCGAAGCGCTTTTTGCAGCGCTGGTTTGAATTCCTCGGCCCGCGTCACCCGCAATCCCAGCGCGCCGAACGACTCGGCGAAGCGGACGAAGTCGGGATTGACCAGATCCACCGCTACGCGACGCCCGCTGTAATGCGCGTCCTGCAAGGCGGCAATACCTGTCAGACAGCGATCATTGATCACGATGGCGACGATGTTGATGCCATGCTGCACCGCCGTCGCCAATTCCTGTCCCGTCATCAGAAAGCAGCCGTCGCCGCTGACCGACACGACCTGCCGGCCGGGAAAAGCCACCTTTGCGCCGAGTGCCGCAGGTAAAGCGTGCCCCATCGCAATAAACGACGCCGAGTGCATGAACGTGCGCGGTTCGTAGACGGGAAACTGCCCGACCAGTGCGTAGCCGCTGCGTGCGATATCGGCAGCAACGATGGCCTCGCGGTTCAACTCTTCGCGCAATTCCCACCAATTGACCGGCAGACGGCCCGCCGGTCCCACCTCAATCCGTGCCTGGGGCCGCGCGGAGTCAGGCATCCAATTAGAGCGCGAGCCGCGCGGCAGTTTCTCCAAAGCCTCGCGCAGTTGGGGCAGCGCTACCTTTGCGTCAGCCGCGATGCCGACTTCCACCGGATAGTTCGCCCCGATTTCGTCGGGGTCCACGTCGATCTGGACGAGATGCCTGGGTACCGGAAGTGTGTAGTTCACCGTGGCCAGTTGACTGAAGCGGAAGCCCACCGCCAGCGCAGCGTCAGCCATACCGGCCAGCGGCGACATGCTCCTTTCCATGTTCTGCAAATCCGCCGTGACCCATGTAAAGGTCACACCACCGCAGAGCGGATGGTCGGCCGGAATCACACCCTTTCCCATTGGGCTCATCAGCACCGGCGCCTGCAGCAGTTCCGCGATCTCCACGAGTGTGCGCCACGATTCGGCGGCAATGACTCCTCCACCGGCAAGGATGAGAGGGCGCTTCGCTTGCGATAGCAGTTGCGCTGCGCGCTGCAGCTCGGAATCCGGAATTCGGCGTTCGGACTCGGAAGTGTTGACTCCGGACATCGAACTTCCAACTTCGCACGATTGCTGGAGGATGTTCATCGGCACCTCGATGTGCCCCGCTCCTCGCCGTCCTTTGGTGAGGACGCGAAACGCCTCCGCGATGACCTGTGGAATCTGCTCCGGAGTATCAGCGCGAGCGTTCCATTTGGTAATCGGCCTGGTCAGGGCCAGTTGATCCATGGCATGGAACAAACCGCGCTTCGTTTTGGCGGCTTCGGAGTGAACCTGGCTGGAGATGAGCAGAACAGGAATCGAGTCCCCCTGCGCGACAGCAAGCCCCGTTGCCGCGTTCGTCACGCCCGGACCCGAGGTCACGCAGCACACGCCAACCTTTCCCGTGGCTCGCGAGTAACCGTCCGCCATCAGCGCCGCCGACTCTTCGTGCCGCACAAGGATATGCTTTATCCTGGCGTGTCGATAGAGCGCGTCGTAAATCGCCATTGTGTGTGCACCCGGCATCCCGAAAATGACCTCGACGCCGTTCTGAACGAGACACTCCACGATAAGTTGACCACCGGTCATTTCGATATTTGAGCATATCGTTCCATCGCCGCCAAATTGTGATGTTTGGTTGTCGACGGATTCCCCTCAACGCTTTCTTGCAATTTTGGTCCAGCGCCGAAGCTGCACGAACGCTTCCAGCATCTCCGCGTATGTGAAGTTGGCGTTGCGGCCGCTCGGGTTCGGCAAAACGAACACGCTCGCGCCATGAATCGTTACGGGCTGCGGGCCGATAACGCCTGATCGTCTGCCTGCCGCTGCGGCGGATGGCGCACCATCGAGCAACGGCAGGATCGCGCGATAGACCGTCACGCCGACCAGCGCCACCACTTCCGGACGGTAGCGGCGGATCTTTCGGTCCAGGATTTTCCACCCGTCGATGTATTCAGCCGGACGCAGGTCATCGATCCCAGGACTGGGCCGTGCAATCAAATTGGTGAGGCCAAGGTCCCATTCCGGCAGCCGATCGTCATCTTCGTATGTGATCGGTTCCGGTGCCAGCCGTGAATCGCTCAGAAGTTTCCAGAATCGGTTCGAATATCCCGCGAAATGGTGGCCGGTTATTGCCGATCGCACGCCCGGATTGATACCGACAAACAGCACACGCAAGCCTGGCCGGATGCGATCCTTGAGGCGCAACTCGGACCAGTCCGACTTTATAATGATCTGCCTGGCTGTCATTTCAAAGTTTCATTCAAAGGATCAATTATGAACTGGCTGGTCAAAGAGGAGCCCACGCACTACAGTTTTGACGACCTCGTGCGCGATGGTCGTACGGCATGGACCGGTGTGCGAAATCCGCTCGCACAGAAACATCTGCAATCGATGCGCAAGGGCGACCGCATTTTCTTTTATCACACGGGAGACGTGAAGGCCGTAGTGGGGATCGCGAAGGCCGCATCCGCGCCGTACCCGGATCCGGCGGACAAGACGGGAAAACTGTACGCCGTCGACCTGGTTCCGGTAGAGAAGTTGAAGTCGCCGGTAACGCTGGCAGCGGTGAAGGCCGACAAGGCATTTGCATCATTTCCGCTGGTCCGGATATCGCGTCTCTCGGTGATGCCGGTCACCGACGATGAATGGAAACGTATCGAGGCGATCGCTCATTGAGGGTTTGCAAAACTCGAACCCTCCATGGCTCACAGTCCACTGGTGGAATTTGGTGACATCCGGCCGAAGGAGTCTCTATTTTGCAGGCATTGCTCACCCCGGACTGTAGGAAAACTACTTTGAAATCCTGCTGAAGTCCCCGCGCGGACAAATCTGGAATAAGCCGTGCACTCCACACCGCAATAGCTATTCCCTTGTCTGTCGGATTTGAAAATCGGCTTCAGAGGTAAACAAATGAATAAGAGTGTTCGGTTAGTCTGGCCCGTGTTGATCGGCTGCCTGTGCCTGGCCGCCGCCTTTCGCACGGCTCTGTCACAAGAAAAGCGCGATGGCAACAACCAGAAGTCGAGCTACCTTCCGGTGGATATTCGTGAACCTTTCTCCAGCATCATGAGCCGAATGACGGCGGCGAAACCCGACGTGATGCAGCGTCAAATGACGTTGCTGGAACAGCGCTACGACCTCGGCAACCGCCCGGCGAAGGACGTCACAATGACGCGCGGCAAGGCCGTTCAGCAAGGCGTGCGCGTCAACCTCTCGAAGGGCATGACGTGGGAAAAACTCTCCATGCTGAGTCCCGAAGAGATCCAGAATAAGGATCTTTTCCCCGCGGGCTTCCTTCCGTTGCCGCACGCCAATCATCCGGAAGGCGGAATGTTATTTCCGAAATTCGAGATCGATGAGATCAACAAGCAGGAGCAACGCGACCTGACGCGCTTTGATCTCGATTTCGATCTTCCCGATCACTTCCTTCCGGAGTTCCCCCCGCCCATGTTCCTGACGACGCGTCCTGATCTCGGAGATGTGAGTCACGGCAATCTGGTCACCATCGAAAACTATTACGAGTTGTTCAATGGAATCCTGAATCCGAAGCAACTTGAAGGGCTGCGGTTGCTGCTCACACCTTTCGCACAACAGCAGTTCAACCAGACCGAAGACCGTCGCAGCGAGCATCCCAGCCGCGGTGTTGCCTGCTTCGATTGTCATGCGAACGGGCATACCAACGGCGCCCAGCACCAGGTTGGAGACATCCGTCCGCAGGAGTTTCGGCATCGCATCGAAACTCCGCCCTTGCGCGGTGTCAATATTCAACGCCTGTTCGGTTCGCAGCGGGCACTGAAGTCCGTTGAAGACTTTACCGAGTTCGAGCAGCGCGCTGCATACTTCGATGGCGACCCGGTAATTGCCACCAAGAAAGGCGTGAACGCTCTGGAGCGTGGCAGCCAGGTCCACTTCATGGCGGAGTTCCAGGAGTTGCTCGACTTTCCTCCGGCGCCCAGGCTGGGAATCACTGGAAAGCTCGATCCCAGGAAAGCCTCGCAACAGGAGTTGCGCGGTCAGGATCTCTTCCTTGGAAAGGCGCAATGTGGGACGTGTCATCCTGCGCCCTATTACACGGACAACCTGATGCACAACCTTCGAGCCGAGCGCTTCTACAGGCCACGCATGGTCAACGGAGAGATGGCATCCGCTGATGGCCCGATCAAAACGTTTCCACTACGCGGCGTCAAAGACTCGCCGCCATACCTTCACGATGGACGTTTGCTGACGCTCGAAGACACGATCGAATTTTTCAGTTTGATACTGGAACTCAAATTGACGAACCAGGAGAAGGCCGACCTTCTCGCGTTCATGCGAGCTCTGTAGATGTGACTGACTGTAGCGGCGGTCTATGACCGCCGGAGGTTCCGGCGGTCATAGACCGCCGCTACAGCAGACTATTTTTTCTTTGACGAAGACTTCTTGCGCGGAACCTTGGCGCCGGCCTTCCGCGCTTCCGAAAGCCCGATAGCGATCGCCTGTTTCCGGCTTTTTACTTTCTTGCCGGAACTGCCGCTTTTGAGTGTTCCGCGTTTCCGTTCATGCATCGCTTTCTCAACTTTCTCCGATGCCTTCTTGCCGTACTTAGCCATTGACGTTCATCCTCCATGGGGACTCGAGATGCAAGGTGATTACCAGGCAGAGAAGGAACTGAAAGACTTCCTCAATGCACCCGCAGGGCAGCGCCGCCGAACTGCGTAAGGATTTGGAAGATGCGGGTCCATGCGCAGGCAATTCCGGCCTGCGCATGGACGCCGTGTGCCACCGCGACGATCCTTATGCGATCTTGGGGGCATATGTGTCTACTCCTTTGATGTGACTGAATGCGTGTAATCGAGATGATTCCAGTAAACGAGTAAGTGCAATTGCAGTTCCGAGGCATCGCAAAAATCGATAATCCCTCAAAACATTGAACCTGGCGGATTCTTGCTATAGACTCCAGCCCAAAAGTAGAAGTTTCGTCGAGGTATATCGGAGGCTCCAATGAGGCGATGTCTGACGTCCTGTTTCGTCGTCGTGGTTCTATTTGTGGGCCCTGTTTTCGCGCAGGTCAAGGCTAAAGCGCAAAACGTGCCCGAAATTCCGTACGAGTCCGTACCAAACTTCCTGAAGCTTCCGCCTGGACTGTATATGGGCGAAGCGATCGGTGTTTCGACCAATTCCAAGGGACATGTTTTTGTTTACACACGGAGCGCCAACACACGTCTGTTCGAGTTCGATCAGAATGGCAAGTATGTTCGCGAAGTCGGCGAGGGGAGCTACGGCTTCGAGTTCGCGCACTCGGTGCGTGTCGACCCGCAGGACAACATCTGGGCCGTCGATGAGGGAACGAACATGGTCATCAAGTTCAATCCCGCGGGACGAATCATGATGGTGCTCGGGCACAGGCCCGACGCAGTTGCGGGCGCCCTTGCATCACCCGCAGGCCCGGCGTCGCCTGCTGAGAAGTACCTGTTTGGCCGTCCGACGGATGTCGCCTGGGACCCCCAGGGCAACATCTTCGTGTCGGACGGATACGTCAATCACAGAGTCGTCAAGTACGACAAGAATGGCAGATTCCTCAAGCAGATTGGCAGCGAGAAAGCCGGAGCGGAACGCGGTCAGTTCAGCACGCCGCACGGGATTGCGGTGGATGGAAAGGGGGACGTGTACGTAGCCGATCGAGCGAACAACCGTATGCAGGTCCTGGACAACAACCTCAACCCCAAAGCCGTCTACGACAATATCGGCGTGTCCTGGACGGTCTGCATCTCGCCGGGGCCACATCAGTACCTCTTCAGCTCCAACTCCAACCCTAACGGGAATACGCCGGGGTCATGGGACATCACCGGCGAGATCTATAAGATGGAATTGGACGGAACGATCCTCGGCAAGTTCGGCCATGCCAGCAAGCAACTAGGAGGGTTTCAGGTCGTTCACATGATGGATTGTCGAAACCCAAACGAGATTATCGTTGCGGAAATTGAATCCTGGCGAGTCCAAAAACTTATTTTGGAACCACTACCCGCGAAGACTTCGGCCGGGAGATAGGAAGGCTCTTCATGAAACCCTTTTTGCAAATTCTGCTGGCCGCCGTGCTCCTTACTGGAATTTCGGCTGCCGCCCAGTCCGTGCCTGAGATCGCATTCGATTCGGTCGCCGATCTGCCGAAGTTGCCGGCCAATATCCATCTTGGTGAAGCGGCCGGTGTAGCCACAAATTCAAAAGGAGATTTTTTTGTCTATACCCGAACCGGCCATCCGACGATCTCCATCGGTACGGCGCGGCCGTTCGCGCATGGAGGCTCGCGGCTGTTCCAGTTCGATCGAACTGGAAAGTTCGTTCGCGAGATCGGGCAAGGCATCTACGGATTCCTCGTCGCTCAACAGGTGCGAATCGATCCTCAGGACAACATCTGGGTTGTTGATCAGATGTCGGGCATGATTATCAAGTTCGACCCGAGCGGACAGGTTCAATTTTTGCTGGGCAGGAAGGCGGAGGCGGAGCGCGTCCCGGCTTTACCGCTCACACCGCAGCCGGCCCAGCAGGCTGCCGCGGGTGCTGCAGCAGGCGGGGGCCGTGGTCGTGGAGCTGCTCCTGCCGCCGATGCTGAGGCTGGACCGAGAGGCGGGGGCCGTGGAGGACCTCCCGGCGCCGGCGCTCAAAGCGACGTTTTTCAACGGCCCACTGACGTGGCGTGGGACTCCGCAGGGAACATCTATGTCGCCGATGGCTACAGCAACGCTCGCGTGGCCAAGTTCGACAAGAACGGCAAGTTCGTCAAGTCCTGGGGCCAGAGAGGATCGGAGCCAGGTCAGTTCAACACGGCGCACGGGATCGCGATCGATGCGCAGGGCACTGTCTACGTCGCCGACACTGGAAACAAGAGGATTCAGGTCTTCGATGCCGATGGAAACTTCAAGACGCAGTATACAAATGTAGGCGCCCCTGCGGCGATTTGCATCACGCCTGGACCTCGTCAGTACCTGTACATCTCCAATTCAAACCCGCCGGAGGATATCGACGTTAACGGCGAGATCTACAAGATGGATCTGACCGGCCGAATTGTCGGCAAATTCGGCAAAGCAGGGAAGTTGCCGAAGGAGTTTGGCACGGTCAATCAAATTGACTGCCGCAACGAGAACGAACTCTTTGTAGCGGAGATCGGCAACTGGAGAGTACAAAAGCTCACTCTGCGTTCGAACTAGTCGAAGGGATGTAGCCACAAAAGGCGCAAGAAACACCGGAGTTCTTGTGCCTTTTGTGAGGCCCCGCCTTGTAAACCTTCGTATAACAAATATTCAATTTGACAGACGACCTTGTTCGCAGTAAAAGCCCAAGCGTCCGTGAAGTAAAGCGATCCGAAAAATTAAGCAGGCGGGGCGAAGTGTGCCCGTCGGTGCGCAAGACGCGCTGTCGCGAGGGGAGGATAAACCCTCCGAACTTTCCGTGGCTCCGCTATTTTGAGCCTCTGCTGAGTCATCCGACAGGTCCGGAAAATTCCGTCACGTTCCAGGGAGGAGCACGGATATGAGGGTCAGAAATCTCGCAATCCATCTCATCGGACTTCTTCTTATTTGCAGTTCCGCCGCGTATGCCGATCCATTCACCTTCGATACTCTGCCAGGCAGCGGAGATGTCGCCGGTCCCGCCGGCTCAACCGTGGGTTGGGGGTACTCGATTACGAACACGAGCCTCACCAACTGGCTTGTACTTAGTTCCGTCAACGCCGGCACGTTCCTGATGGGCACTCCCGGCGCGCTTTTTGATTTTCCAATCGTGGCGCCCGGCGCAACAGCTACGGTTGCGTTTGATGCGCTGGCTGGTCTCGGGCTGTACCAACTGACATGGGATCCGACGGCGCCGGCCGGCTTCGTCAACAGCGGTACTTTCGTTTTGAGCGCGGAGTGGTGGAGCGGCGATCCAACAGCCGGCGGCAGTTTTCTCGCGGCCGCAGACGACCAGAGTGCGCCGTATACGGCAACAGTGACTGCTGTCGCCGTGTCCGTGCCCTCAACGCTCCTGTTGATGGCCGGCGGATTGGCCGCGATGTGCCTGATGAGAGCTAATCGCAAGCGGGTCGATCGAAGTCCCAGACAACTTCTTTAGCCGCCTGGTCGGGGCAGCATGGATGACGTGAGGCTGGCGACAAATCCAATGACAAGCCAGCCAAAGAGAATCCACGCCCGGCGGAATCTTACCTTAGCCACAAAAGAAAACATGGTTTCTCTGGTGGCCTGCCCTCGGGTCAACGGCAGGTCACCTGAGCTTGCGAGGGCCACCTGCGGAGAAGCGTGAACGAAAAGCAACTGCCAGGCGGATTGCTACTGTAGCGGCGGTCTATGACCGCCGGTATTTCGTTGATTCCAGGAAAAACCGGCGCTCATAGAGCGCCGCTACAGCTCCCTATCGCTGGGCCATGTTTTGGATTTCGTTCCCTTTTTCGGCCAGAGCCACGGCGGCGACGGCGATTGCGTACGCCGCCAGGTGGTATCGATTCGGAACCTGCCCGGTCCAGAAGTATTTCATCAATGAAGCGGCTGCCGGAAACATGACGGCAATGGAAGAAACGGTGAACGCGTCGGCGTTATTGGTATAAGCGCTAAAGAAGAAAGTGTCTCCAACAAAGAAAACGATCGCGATCAGACCGGCAACGTAGACTGCATCTCCGGCCGGGAATGAGATGAGCTGCTGCCTGTAACGGCTCACGGCGAGAGCTCCAAGCGTCATGACGATCATCGGTACGTAACAATAGAGCATGATTCCGAACTGCGTATACGATTTAAGCTTTTGTTCGATGATGATGTTTCCCAGAGCATAAAAAATCACCGCCATGCAGGCGTAGAACACTGGCCTCATTTGGTTCTCCTGGAATCTAGGGATTGAAGGCTGCCTCGACAGGATCTATATCTTGAAGATAAACGCCGGTCCGTTTCAAGTATTCGTGAGCCGGCTCGGGTAAACCCATTCCAGTGTCCGCCAGCAGGCGAGAGTTATCGAAGCGTTGGCTGAGGTCGATGAAGGGCCAGTAGGCCTCCAGACCTGACAGCAGTATCCGCGCTCTTTTCTTACCGATACTGCAGCGGATGTAGGAGATCTGGTCCGAATACTTTGCCAGCGAAGAATCCGGATCTCCGTTTCTGCGCAGCCAGCTCTTGATCAGTCTCAAATCCGATTTGGAACAGAAAACGAGAGGAGGTTTGCCGGGCTCTTCATCAACGATGGTTGCGAGGGTTTTGCGGGACGTTGTTGCGGAAGGTCCGGCGCTGACATGGTACGTGGTGTGCCGCCGCCGGCCCGTCATGAGCCGCACGATCGCACTGGCGGCGTAATCGACCGGGATGATGTCGCATGCCGCGTCCGGATTGCCGAAGAACATCCGGAGTTGCTTGATGGCGATGAGAATCCAGGCGATGTCGAAGGAGCGCGGCACAACGCGTCTTGTGTCGCCCAGCAGAATGGAAGGCCGGATCACCGTCAGTTTGTTGCGAGGGATCGTCGCCAGCGCGGTGACCTCCGCAAGCAGCTTGGATTGCGTGTACCCGACGAGATGTCTCGCGGAAAAGTCAGGCTCGTCCTCGAGCAGCGTCCTGCCCATAACGTTCTCTCCCGCGCCGGCGATCGTCGCCGTTCCAATGTGCGCAAACGCTTCCAACGAGGAAAGCTGAGACGCCCAGTTGGCGATTCGATGCGTGCCGCGCACGTTGGTCTCTTCCAGCACAGGATATTTCTGTTTAAGGAACGATGTGTTGGCGCCTGCGTGAATGACGAGATTGATGTCTTCGAGCACCGGATGGCGCGCAAGTTTTCGTTCGAGTTGGTTGTCCGCCAGGTCTCCGGCAATAGCCAGGATCCTGTCCGGATTGTATGTATCTCCGTGCAGCGAAAAAACACGCGCCAAACGCTCTCGCGCTTCGGCGTCACATCCTGCACGAATCAGGCAAACAACTTTATCGGCACATTCGGTCTTTGAGAGCGCAACGGCCAGCTCACCGCCAAGGAATCCGGTTGCGCCCGTGAGAAACACATTCCACATGGTCTTACTCCAACGGGTAATTCGCGATGTCGTTCTTATGTCAGGCAGTAACGGCGGGAGCGGCAGGAGGTGCGCGGCCAGCGGGGACCGGCACATCCGGATGTGAGAGTCCGGCAGTCACAGCTGAGTGAGCCATGCCGGCGGTTACTTCGAAGTGCAGGGACCAGACTTCCGTGACGTGAGCGTTGACCAACTGGTCGAGCGCTGTTGCCAGGCAGGAGTCATAGTCTGTCTGGACGGGGCCCTTGACGGCGAACAGACCTGCGTTGGAGGAGTTCGAATTTGAGAAAAGATTCGCGCTGCAGATTTCGTCGTCTTGCGTGGATATCGCAAAGACGGCAAACACGAGAATCAGAGCGCAAGCATGAATCTGTTTCATGAGACCTATCGCAGTCCGGTACGGTTATACCCGAAATCCTCAGTCCTTCTACGTCAATTCGATCGCTGCGGCAACTCGATAGATCTTTGACGTCCGGCAAGTCTTTGCGTTTCAAGCAGATTCAGATACGAAGAACTTCAGAATTCAAAGACCATCCCGGCCGACGGCAGGATGGGGAACATGCTGAAGAAATTGGGGAAAATGCGCCCCGTGCCGGGGTCGTAAGGGCCTGGTGAGTCGAAGTCCCGGTTGGTGTGATTCAGTACGTTGACGATCTCCGCAAACAGGGTGGTCTTGACCTTACGGCGAATGTAGGCCTTGTTGAGACGCAGGTCCGTGCGCTCATAGGCAGCAGCCCGCAAGCCGTTGCGCCTCTCGGCGACCGAGTATCCGCCACCTTGCGCCAACCTGTAGAAGCCGGGCAGCGGCATGCCGCTGCCGTAGGTGAAGCGCCCGCTGACATTGACGGTGGGACGCAGCCGGCGGCTCAGATAAGCGTTGATTGTGTGGCGCTGGTCGTAGTCGGACGGAAACTTCTGCTGCAGATAACCATCGCTGAGGATCGCGCGTCCGTAGGCGTAAGAAATCCATCCGTCGAACCCATTGGCTGTCCGCCGCTGGACATAAACCTCCACACCCCGGGAATATCCGCGTTCCGAGTTGAGCCACGGCGCATTCGGCAATGCCGGAACGATCGTCCCGTCGGCGAGCATGCGCGGATCGAGCGCCGGACGCGCCACGAGGTCGCGGTCCTGCCGGTTGTAAAACTCGAACTTCAGCCGGGTGCGTTCGCCCAACCTTTGTTCCACGGCGCCTTCATAGTGCGTCGCCCGCTCTGGCAGCAGCTTGCCGGGCGCAAGAATCGAGAAGACCTGATTCAATTCCGGAAACTGGCCGTATTCGCCCCAATCGAGCTGCAACCGGGTTCTTGTGTGCAACTCAAACGAAACGCTGGCGTAAGGTGAGGTGATCTCCGCCGGCGCTACGTTGTACTCGTCCTGTCGCACGCCAACTCTCACATGGCCTCGGCCGGAAGCGAACCCGAGGGTTTCCTGCACGTAAGCTCCGGCCTGATATCCTACGCCGCGGAAAACATCCGGGGCAGCCGTGAGCGCCGGCGTGTAGACGAACTGCCTGGCGGAACCGTTCTGCCGAACGCGCCGGAACACGCCGCCAAAGTCCAGCGTGTTGTTCTTGCTCCAGATGACGCTGGCGTCGCCATGCCATGTCCACTCGCCGTAGGCCTGGTCCGACAACCTTGTATTATCGCGATTATCGACTTCACCCTTCTCCCGCGACCATGCCAGGTGGTTGTTGATTAGCAATCGCTGGTTGGGCGCATAACGGGAACCCAGATTGAACAGCGTGTAACGGAAGCCGCTGGTCATGATCGAGTTGAGACCCAGCTCGCTGCGGAAAGACGTGCGGTCCACGGAAGAAGTGCCGTCCACGTAGCTCAAGCTGACGTTGTGCCGGGGAGTCAAGTCATAGGCAAGCCGCGCCTGCCCATCCATGAAGCCGAAGAAAAACGGAGCCTGGTCACCGAAATCGATGCGGTTGAGTATGTATTGCAGGTAACTCTTGCGGAAAGCCACCAACCACGACCCGCGCCCGCTCTTGTTCCACGGGCCCTCGAGGAGGATTCCCGCGTTGGAAGCACTGGCGCTGAACCGTCCTTGAATTTCCTGCCGGTTGCCCTCCCGGGTCTCTACCGCAAGAATTCCGGCGGTACGGTCGGAATAGCGGACCGGCCATGCGCCCTGGTACAGGGTCATATCGTCCGTCATGTCGCCGTTGAAAATGGTCAGCGATCCGTTGTCGGCCTGGCCATCAGTCGTATGGAAGGGCGCATGGAGCAGCACTCCGTCCAGGTACAGGCCAATGCGGTCGAAAGGCGCGCCGCGCAGTGAGAACGAGGAGGAGAAATCGTTGTTCGATGTCACGCCCGGCAGACTCTGAACAGCGCGCAGCGGGTCGTCGGCAAGGACGCTGGCGAGGTTCTTGCGTTCCTGACCCTCGAGGGTGAATGCGGAGGCACTGGTTTCAGTACCGACTTCAAACACGTCCGCCGAAACAGCCACGTTGTTCGTGAGCTTGTCGGTTGATGATGTCAGGACTACGTCGAACGTCTTGGTTTGCCCGGCGGCTAACGCAAACTCTTCATGGATCAAATAGTAGCCGACCGTCGTTGTCTGCAGAACGTAGTTGCCGGCCGGCACTTCAGTGATACGAAATCTTCCATCCTCGCCCGTAATCGCGCGGAATGATGTGCCCGCGAGCTGAACCTGGACCAAAGCAAGCGGTTGATTGTCGCGTGAGTTGACGACGCGGCCATTCACTTCGCCTGTCTCTTCCTGAGCAACGGCAGAGACTGCTGCAATCAACAGAGCAAGCGTGGCGGGTAAAACCTTCAAGCGTAGGCTCATCGCGTGCCCATTATCCCAAATTCGTGCCTTTGTGTCTTTGTGGTTGAACACAAAGGCAGAACGCGCACAAAGTTGAGTGAGAGGAGCAAGTATCCATGAAAGATGACGAACAAGCGATTCGTGAACTGGTCGATCAATGGCTCGCTGCGACCAAGGCGGGTAACATCGCGACCGTGCTCACGCTGATGGCGGACGATGTGGTCTTCATGGTTCCAGGCCGGGAGCCATTTGGGAAGCAGGCGTTCGCGGCGAGCGCCAGGGAAATGAAGAATGTCGTCATGGAAGCACAAAGCGAGATCCGGGAGATCCAGGTCATGGGCAATTGGGCCTGGATGCGCAACCGCCTCAAAGTGACGATGACGCCGCCAGGCGGAAAACCCATGCGCCGTTCCGGCTACACGCTCACGATATTGCGGAAGAATGCCGACGGTACCTGGGTTATCGCTCGCGACGCGAATCTTCTCGCCCCGGAGACTGGAACGTGAACTTCAATATACAAATTGCGTTGAAGCCACGTCTTTTAGTACATTCGCTCTTAATCGCTTCTGAAAAAGGGGCTTATGCATACACAAAATAGTAAGGGCAGCAGAGCGATGCTTCTGCTTGCCTCAGCGCTCGTCATGGTTGTCTTCTGTTTATCCCTGGTGGAACCGCCGGGTTCGCGCCAGCATACAGGTTACCCTCAATTGGTTTCCGTCCAGGATTTACCCACGGATCCGGAGTGGTGTCCGCCGACTCCGCCGGCATTGCCGGAGGAGACCAATTTGTTTGCGGCGTTTTCGGCAACGTCCGCGTATGCGGGTTCGCAGGAATCCGGCCAGACCGGCATCATCACGCGTCCACCGATCCGCACGATTCGCGATAAGGATCCGATTTACAGCGCCGTCGCGGTCGATACCCGGTTCGACGAAGTGGTCCTCATGGATAACAACAACTGGGGACTCCGCGTATTCAATCGACTGGAGAATACACCGGCAGGCGCCGCATTTACCGAGCCGAAACGGATCATCGCGGGTCCCGAGACGGACATCCAGTTCAACAACGGTATCTACATTGATCCGAAGAACGGCGACATCTATTCGGTCGAGACCGACACCGGCGACAAGGTCGTCGTGTTCCCGCGCGAAGCCAATGGAAATCTCAAACCGGCGCGTATCCTGGCGACTCCTCATCGCGGCTTCGCCCTGGCTGTCGATGAAGAAAAGCAGGAGCTTTTTGTCGGCGTGCAGTATCCGCCTGAAGTGGCGGTTTACCGTAAGGGAGCATCCGGAGACGAGAAGCCATTGCGGAGTCTGCAAGGGGAAAGCACTCGACTCTCTGACGTGCACGGAATCGCGCTCGATACGAAGAACAAGCTGCTTTACGTGACCAATTGGGGACATGTCAGCGACTACAGGATTGCCGGAACGGGCCGGTTCGAAGATCCTTCGATCTCCGTCTATCCGCTGGGCGCCAATGGCGACAATTCGCCGTTGCGCATTATTAAAGGTCCGAAGACCCAGATGGACTGGCCGGCACAGATGGCGATCGACCCGGACAGCGGGGATCTCTTTGTCGCCAACGACATCGGCCATTCAGTCCTTGTATTCAAGGGAACGGATCAGGGGGACGTGGCTCCCACCCGAGTTATCAAAGGAAACCGCACCGGTTTGTTGAATCCTTCCGGTGTGTTCGTGGATACGAAGAACAAAGAGCTGTGGGTTTCCAACTTTGGTAACTCTTCCGCCGTAGTCTACTCGCTGAAAGCGGATGGAAATGTCGCGCCCATTCGCAGCATCCGCAGCGCGCCTTCGAACAAAGTCTCTTTGAAGTTCGGCAAAGTGGAGGCGCTGGCTTACGACGAAGGGCGGGATCAAATATGGGTGCCTAACTGAGTGACCCATCCGCAGATTGCGGCTTTCGCCCGTGAGGCGAAGGAAAATGAACCGCCGGTAAGAACGATCGAGGGTCAGAAAACGCTGATCAGCAGGACCATGCACGGTTTTTCATATGACCCCATCCACGATGAAATTGTTGTCAACAGCCCGCTGACGCAGGCAATTTTGATGTTCCGCGGATCCTCCAACGGAGAGGTAGCTCCGATTCGCGTCATTCAAGGACCGAAGACCCGCATACTCGGCATGGGTTATGCCGCCCTCAGCACGGTGACGGCGGATCCGGCACACGATGAGATCTTCCTTCCCGTCGGCTCAGGCGGATATCGAGGCGCGGGAACCGGCGGACCGGAAGGCGTTCTGGTGTTCGATCGAACGGCGAGCGGAGACGTTGCGCCGAAACGAATTCTCGCCGGGCCCGACACGCAGATAAAGTCTTCGACTCCGCAGGTCGCTGTCGATCCGATCCACAACCTTCTGATCGTAAAAAGTAACGGTCTGTTGATCTTTGATCGAAACGCCAGCGGAAACACCAAGCCTTTGCGCGTTATTCGGGGACCAAAAACCGGCGGGTTCGGTGGCGGCCAGATTACGGTCTACGCGGAAAAGGGGTTGATCTTAACCAACTCCATGGACGGTTGGGCCGTCTGGAGCATCAACGATGATGGAGACG
>Ga0137419_10000377_pt1 | contig 15557 bp, 16 predicted proteins | sample CZODoug3_1_2_16f_FD_108279 | JGI IMG/M metagenome (GOLD analysis project Ga0137419, IMG submission 108279) | Vadose zone soil fungal communities from Angelo Coast Range Reserve, California, USA - CZODoug3_1_2_16fungal (Illumina Assembly) | ecosystem: Environmental > Terrestrial > Soil > Vadose... | reverse complement strand
TACCAAAACGGCTGCTGGTGACGGTACAGGTTGGTTCCGAAGCGCGCCAGGTTGTGTTCCAGAATAAAGATCCTAAAAAACTCGGGGTTGCGCAGCTGCACGGCGACAAACCAGGGCAGCGTCACGACACAATAGGCTGCGACGGCGGGGAGCCACGGTGTGCCTGCGATCAGCCGCCGATCTCGTCGCACCGCTGCAAAAGCAATCACGATGAGCGCGAAAAAGGCCACGGCTACCGGCCCCTTGGCCAGTGTCGCCAGCCCGAGAAAGGCAAACGCCCCTAGCAGCCAGCGGCGCTCCTGACTCTCATACCAGGCGTACCACGCCAACAGAGCGATGGTAAAGTTGGCCGCTAGCGGCATATCGGTAGCCGCCGCTCGCGCGAATCCAATCACGGCCACGCAGGATGCGGTCATCAGCGCGCCATCCAACTCCGAACCTGGCCGGAAACGCCGCAGGAACAAACAAATCGCAACAATCATCAGCAACGCCGAGAAGGCGGAAGGCAAGCGCGCCGCCCAATCGCTCACGCCCAACAGGCGAAAAGCGATCATCTCTTCCCAGTACAGGAGGGGAGGCTTTTCCAACCAGGGTTGGTGGCCCAGTGTGGGCGTGACCCAATCGTTGTGCTCGAGCATTTCCCGCGCCACCTGGGCATAGCGCGGTTCATCCGCTCCCACGAGTCCAAACGCGCCCAAACCGTAGAAAAAGAGGAACCCGCAGACAACGGCGAGCACGATCCATTCCTGGCGGTGGCCTTTGGTATCGCTCATACGCGGAGCAGTGAGGTTTCCATCGCCAGCTATTGTATCCGCCTACTGTTGAACTATTGAATCGACGATCCACGGAATCGACGATCCACGGAATCGACGATCGATTGAAGCGACGATCTACTGAATCGACGCAGTCCGAAGCCTGCCAATCACATCGGCAATCGCGTGAGCCAGCGGCCCGTCCGCCGAGCAGCCGCTGGCGCAGCGGTGGCCGCCGCCGCCAAACATGCCGGCAACCACGGTTACATACACACGCCCCTTGCTGCGCAGGCTGATGCGAAAACGGCCGTCGGCCTGTTCGCGAAAAAACGCCGCCACCTCCACTCCCTGAATCGCCAGCGCGTAGTTCACCAGGCCCTCGCAGTCCTCATCCAGCGCTCCGACGCGCTCCATCTGGTCCCGCGTCACCCAAACCCACGCTAGATCGCCCTCGCGATGGAGGTTGGACAGGGCCGCGCCGAGCAACCGCATTTTTGCCGTGGAATGGGAGAAATAAAGGTTCTGGGCGACCGGCGCAGGGGCGGCTCCCGCCAGGACAAGTTCCCGCGCCAGCGCGAACGTATGCTCGTTGGTGCCGTCGAACATGAACGATCCCGTGTCGGCCACCAGGCCAGTGTAGAGGCAGGTTGCGATCTCCGGAGTAATGGGGGCGCCGCACTCACGCGCGAGGCGGTAAACCAGTTCGGCCGTAGCGCAGGCCTGCGGATCAATCCAGTTGACGTGCGCGAAGGGGCGCCCGCCAATGTGGTGGTCAATGTTGATGAGGATCTTCCCTTCCAGGCCCAGCAAGCGGGTGCGCTGCAGGCTGTCGCACTCGAGCAAGATCGCCACATCGTAACTGCCTTCCACGACGCCAGCGTGGATGATGGCGTCGGCGAAAGGCAGCTTGCGGTAGTTGCGCGGCACGGGATCGTGCAGCACCACTTCGGCATGTTTGCCCAGCGCGCGCAGAATCTGCTGCCCGGCCAGCGCCGAGCCTACGCCGTCGCCATCCGGTCGGGCGTGCGAGGTCAGCACGAAGCGGCTGTGCCTCTCAATCTGGCTCCGAATCTGTTCTACAGCGCTGGGCTGCACTGATTGCCTCGTCGTTCCTAGGTGCCTGATTTTTCCGCATTCGGTTTCGTGTCACTGGGCTTTGTGCCGCTGCGCTTCTTTGTCCGGCCCAGCAATTCATCCACTCGCGCTTCGTAGGCATGCGACTTATCAATCTGGAAATGCAACTCCGGACAGCGCCGCAAATGCAGCCGCTCAATCAACTCGTGCCGGATGTAGCCCACGGCCGCCAGCAAGCCTTCGCGGGTTTCGGCGGCATCTTCCTCGCTGCCTTCCACGGCGATCATTACCCGAGCCGAACGCCCATCGTTGGCCAGCAACAGCTCGGTCACGTTGGCGAGGCCAATGCGCGGGTCAGCCAGCTCGCCTTCAATGATGGTTTCAATCTCCTCCCGCAGGAGTTCCGCCATGCGTTCTCGGTGATACTTTTGTGCGCGGTTTTCCACGGTCTCTTTACTCCAGATAAAACTCTATAGGCTACCAGAAACCCGGGCAGCCCACAGGATTGGTTATAGCGGAAATTCTTCTTAGAGGAATTCCAGGTACGAATCTACGATCTCGGCGCCGTGATTATTGGCAATCCGCGCCGCTTGACGCTCCACGTTTTTCATCAGTCCGTCGAGGTAATCGCGCGAACTGGAGATGCTAACGACGCCCAGGCTCGCCTGATTCCAAAGTGTCGCCGGCTCCAGTTCCGCGATGGAGACGTTGAAGCTGGTGCGGAGGCGGTCTTTGAGGCTGCGCACCACCTGCCGCCGGTCCTTCAAGGATTGCGCCGCTTCGATGCGCAGTTCGAGGGTGAGAAAAGCGATCAAGACACGGTTTTCGAGTTTCTGGTTTCAGGTTTCGAGGTCAAAAACTCGAAACCGGAAATTCGAAACTGTTGTCTACGCAATCACTTCCGCGGCAATCACTTCGGTCGAGAAGAACTCGATCACATCGCCAACCTTAATGTCGCCGTAGTTCGCGATGCTGATACCGCACTCATTGCCGTTGCGAACTTCGCTGGCATCATCCTTAAACCGCTTGAGCGATCCGACCTTGCCCTTGAAAATCTGCGCGCCGTTGCGCATCAGCCGAACCTCGGCGTCACGCCGCACCAAGCCATCCTGCACGAAGCATCCGGCGATGGTCCCCGCCTTCGGTACCTTGAAGACGTTCCGGACTTCCGCCCGGCCGAGATAGGTTTCCTTGAACGTAGGCTCGAGCAACCCGCTCATGGCGCGCTTGATTTCATCCTGCAGCTCGTAAATGATCGAGTGCAGACGGATATCGACTTTTTCCTGCTCCGCCAGCTCTTGCGCCTTGCGCTCCGGGCGAACATTGAAGCCGATAATGATGGCATTCGAAGCCGAAGCCAGCAGCACATCGGTTTCCGTAATGGCGCCAACGCCGCCGTGAATCAGCTTCAGTCGGACCTTGTCGGTGGCAATCTTCGACAGCATGTCCTTCAGAACTTCGACAGAGCCCTGCATGTCGCCCTTGAGGATGACCGCCAGTTCTTTCAGGCTCGCCGTCTTGATCTGATCGGCCAGGCCTTCCAGCGAAACACGCGAACTCTGCGCCAAGGCAAGCTCGCGGGCGCGTTGCTCGCGATACTCGGAAATATTGCGGGCTTTGTCGCGATCCGCCACCACCACAAACTGGTCTCCAGCCTGCGGCAGGCTTTCTAAGCCAATGATCTCCACCGGCGTCGAAGGCCCGGCCAGTTCCAGCTGCCGCCCGCGGTCGTCATACATCGCGCGGACCTTGCCGAACACGTTGCCGACAACGAAGTTGTCTGCAGCGCGCAGGGTTCCGTTTTGCACCAGCACCGTTGCCACCGGACCGCGTCCCCGATCCAGCTTGGCTTCGAGCACAACGCCGCTCGCCGGACGCGTCGGCACTGCCTTCAACTCGCGAAGATCGGCGGTCAGGCAGATCAGTTCCATCATCAGGTTCAAGTTCGTTTGCTTCTTGGCTGAAACATCCACAAACACCGTCGTACCACCCCAGGCTTCGGGCATCAATCCGCGATCCGCGAGTTGCTTCTTCACGCGGTCGGGCATGGCGTCGGGCTTGTCGATCTTGTTGACGGCCACAATGATCGGGACTTCGGCGGCATTGGCGTGGTCGATGGCTTCGAGGGTCTGCGGCATTACGCCGTCATCCGCCGCCACCACCAGCACGACAATGTCCGTAACCTTGGCGCCGCGCGCACGCATGCGCGTAAACGCCTGGTGGCCCGGAGTATCGAGGAACACAATCTCGCGGCCAAACGCCGGCGACTGCGGATCTACAACTTTCACCTTGTAGGCGCCGATGTGCTGCGTGATTCCGCCGGCTTCGCCTTCGGCCACATTGGTGGCGCGAATCGCGTCGAGCAAGGTTGTCTTACCGTGGTCGACGTGGCCCATAATGGTGACGACCGGCGAGCGCGTGATTTCGCCGCCCGTGGATTCGGTGGCCTCCTGATCCGTCTCCATTTCCTTGGCGGCCTGGTCTTCGTAGCTGATCACGTTCGTATCAGCGCCAAAGAAGCGCGCCATCTCGGAAGCGAGATCGGCATCGAGCGTCTGGTTGATGGTGGCAAACACGCCCTTGGCCAGCAGGCCTGCGATCAAATCTTTCGCGCGAATCTCCAGCTTCTCCGCCAGATCCTTCACGCTGGTGCCTTCCGTAATGGTGATGCTGCGCGTGATGGGCAGCGGTTCCGTCGGCAGCGTGAAGCGCGGCGGCGGAGTGTAGCCCTTCATGGGCCCTTCTTGCACCTTCGGAATGTAGCGTTGACCCGGACGGCGCGGCGGCGAAGGACGGCCACCGGGCCGATTTCCCGGAGGGGCAGCTCCGCCGGGTGCAGGTCCCGCTGCGGCGCCCATGCCAGGACGCATACCCATCGGGCGGGCGCCGGCGGGCGCGGTGCGGGTTGGGTGCATGGGGCGGCGCTCGCCTGGCTTCAGCGGAGGCCGCATGCCGCCTGGACCCGCAGATCCGGGCGCAGGACGACGTTGGAAAATGGGTTGGCCAGGCACTGGGCGACCGGGCGCGGGACGCGGCACGCTGCTCCCGGCGGGGGCGGCCGGCGCGGCGGCCATGGGCGGCGGCGCTGGAGCCTTATACACCGGGCGCGGGCCGGTCTGCGGCATGATGGTGCGCGGCGGAACCACGAGTCGGGGAGCGGGAGGCGTCGCTGGTTCGGCCGTCATGGCGGTCGGAGGAGCCACGGGAGGTGCGGCAGGAGCGGGAGGCGCAGCCGCCGCTTGCAGATTCACGCTCGCAGGAGCTTCCGGCGCCTTCGGCGGTGAGGCTACAACCTTCGGCGGGGGAACGGTAAAGGTGGGCCGCGGACCCGGCGCTTGCGGCCGAATGAAGCGCGGCGCGGCTGGCGGAGGTGCCGGAGCCACAGGCGCAGACGGAGCTGGGGCTTTCACCACCGGTTTCGATTGCGCCGGAGGAACCGGCGGCTTAGCCGCGGGCGGCGCGGCCACGGGAGCCTGTTTTTGGGTGAGAGCCTTCAGCACATCGCCGGGACGGGAAATGTTGGAGAGGTCGATCTTCGTCTTGATGCCATCGCTCTCGCGCGCCGCGGACCTGGAGCCCGTGCCGTTGCCCTCTCCCTGTTTCTTGAAATGGGCACGCACTTTTTCCGCTTCGTCGGCTTCGAGCGAGCTGGAATGGGTCTTCTTGGTCGTGACGCCGGACACAACCAGGGCATCCAGAATCGCCTTGCTCTTCACTTCCAGCTCTCGTGCCAGATCGTTAATTCGAATCTTGCTCATCCGCCTCTACATTCCTCTTGACCCGTTAAGTGCTCATCGCAACCCCACGGCTTTCCAGAGTTCTTGAATTTGTTCTATCCCGCGCACAAACTATGCCTTGTTTCCAGAAATATCGTTTTCGGAACCTTCTTCCGGCTCCGCTTCGCGATGCCCTTCTAACCCAAGTTCCTCGGCCTGCAATTCCGTCTCCGCCGCGTCTGCCTGCGCCGCCAAATCCACCGCCGGAGACCCTTCCGCGTCATCCGCTTCCGGTGCCGCCCCCTCCGCCATTGCATCCGCCTCGATCGTGCCTTCCGCCGCAGCTTCTACCGGAACCTCGCTGGCAAATTCTTCCGGCACGGTCCCTTCCGCCGCAGCTTCTTCCGGGGCAGCTTCTTCCGGGGCAACCCCCGCTTCGGCCGCGTCCAGACTGGCGAAGTAATTATTGACCGCGAGGCTGATTTTTTCCACCGTTTTTGGACCGATGCCTTCAATGGCCTCGAGCTGCTCCGGAGTCATGTCGGCCAAGGCTTCTACGGTGCTCACGCCCGCCGCATTCAGCTTCTCCACCAAGCCTTCGCCCAGGCCTTCCACCTTCTCCAGCGGCGTGGTCGTCTGCGTGCCGAACCCTGCCATCTGCTGTTCGACTTCCTGACGCTTCTCTTCCTCACTCTTGATGTCGATCTTCCAGCCCAGCAGCTTGGCGGCGAGGCGCACATTCTGCCCCTTCTTGCCGATGGCCAGCGAGAGCTGACTGTCGTCGACCACAACTTCCAGGTGCTTCCCAGCCGAATCGACCACGGTCACGCGGCTCACCTTCGCCGGCTGCAAAGCCTTCTCTGCGAACGTCACCGAATCCTCGTGCCACTCGATAATGTCAATCTTTTCGCCGCGCAGCTCCCGAATAATCGACTGCACGCGCATGCCCTTCATGCCCACGCACGCGCCCACCGCGTCCACATCCTTGTCCTTCGACAGGACGGCAATCTTGGTTCGCTCTCCGGCCTCGCGCGCGATCGCCCGGATGACCACGGTCCCGTCGTAAATCTCCGGCACTTCCGTCTGGAACAGATGCTGGACCAGCTCCGGCGCGGCCCGCGAAACCACGACCTGCGGACCCTTCGACGCCTTTTCCACCCGCGTAATAATCACGCGCACACGCTCGCCCACGGCAAACGACTCCAGCCGCGACTGCTCTTTCCGCGGCATCCGCGATTCGCCTTTGCCCAAATCGAAAATGATGTCCGGGCCCTCGATGCGCTTGACGGTAGCGTTCACCACTTCGTTCACGCGCGAAATGTATTCGTTATAGACAGTATCGCGCTCCGCTTCCCGAACCTTCTGAAAAATCACCTGCTTCGCTAGCTGCGCGGCAATGCGGCCGAGAATCCCCTCGGTAGCCTTGGGAATATGCAGCTCTCCCCCGACTTCCACGCCCGGATTCATCTTGCGCGCGTCTTCCACCGCGATCTGCAAGTTCGGATCCTCGATCTGATCCCGGCTCTCCACCACGGTTTTCACCGCGAACGCGTTGATCTTGCCCGTATCCTTGTCTAAGAGAGCGCGCAGGTTCTCCTGCGACTTGTAGTATTTGCGCGTGGCGGCCACAATCGCGTCTTCCACGGCGCTGACCACAATTTGCGGATCAATGCCTTTTTCCCGGCTAATCGCGTCAATCGTGTTGTAAAGCTCGCTTGCCATGACTGCTTTCCACAATAAGAATGATTGCTAAACTGTAAACTCAAATTTCCGGAACCAAATTCGCCTTTTCCACGTTCGCCAGCGCAATTTCCACCTTCGCGCCAACCGGCTCCGTCTTATCCTTCTTAGCCCGCCCGCGGTCGGCCGTATCCACGGTCAACTTTCCATCCGCAAAACTCACCAGGCGCCCTTCAATATGACGATTCCCGCCCACCGGCTCAAACAACCCCAACTTCACGACCCGCTGCGTGAACCGCTCATAATCCGCGGCCTTATAAAGCTTGCGGTCCATCCCGGGCGAGGAAACTTCCAGCGTATAGGTGTTGCCCGGCACCACGTCTTCCACATCCAAAATCGTGCTCACCTCGCGGCTCACATCGGCGCAGTGCTCGTGCGTGATTCCGCCGCTTGGGTTGTCCAGGAAGATGCGCAGCACACGGCTTTTGCCACCGCCGCGATACTCCACCTCCAGCACTTCCAGTCCGTGGCCCGCCGCCACGCGCTCGGCGATTCCGCGCACTGTCTCAAGATCTAAAGCCATGAAAAATAACGGGTTTATCGCGAAGTCTGTCTAGGCAAACAAAAATGTGGGCTTGCGCCCACTGGTGTGTTTCGCCAAATGCCAGAACTACACAACAGCTCCAGCTACAAATATACGCCCGGGCTGGGGAAAAGACAAACCGCCGCCGGCATGGCGCAGAGCCCCGATGCAAAGCAAATCGCAAAATTCCAGGGTCCGGATGCGCAGTCGGTATCGGCCATTCCCGACACCCGTGAAGGGGGCGCACAAATGTTTGCACTCCAAGTTTGCCCCCCGGGAGCCAGCCCTTCGAGCGGCACGGCTCGGCTCTGAGATCCGGTCAAGCTACTTGAAACAGCGTTATACTGGCGCCGTGCGACTTCTTGCCGACTGGAAACTTCAACATCGCGGAATGGAACGCAGAATTGAGTTATTCCGGGGCGATCTCTCGGCCCTACCGCCCGAGCACGCGGTCGACCTCCTCGTAGTTTCAGCGTTTCCCGACGACTACCTCCCGACACCAACCTCGCTCATCGGGGCACTGCCGAGGAATGGCATCTCCGTAGCGAAGCTCGCATTTGCGGCGGTGCGACGTTTTCCTGAGCTCTTCTCACCCGGATTCCGAGCCCGCCCAGCGCATTGTGGATTCGTTGCAAAGGCTCGAATCCGGGCCTTCGTGTCTTCTATGACGAGAGTACTGTTGCTCTGGCGGGAGCTGGTTCATGCAAAGCGCTGAATCTCCCGACTCGGCCCGTCGCGTCGCGGCACTGTACACACCGAACTATTGGACCAGCAAGTACTGCAAATGGACCAGCAAGTACTGCAAGATGAATTCTCCGCTGCGTACGTCAGACAGACTGATATCGGAGAATCAATCTGCTTTCCGGTTTACTTCCGCTCCGCTCAGATCCCGTACCTGTTCAGGACGGTGCAATTTACCGATTGCCGTGAAGCAGACATGTCCAGATTGTCTGACGCGTGCCAAATGATCTGCGGTAGCTTGCCAAGCTAGATCAGAACAACTTAGATCAGAACAACTTAGATCAGAACAACTTAGATCAGAACAAGTTAGATCAGAACAAGTTAGATCAGAACAAGTTAGATCGGAACAAGCTAGATCAGAAATGGAACTGTCCGTCAACGGCCTTCCGCCCAACAGCGGGTCGCGTTTCGCCTGTGATGGAGAGCCTAATTCTTAGGGGGTTCCGCCGCATGGTAACCGGGAAGGCTTCATCGATTCTGCGCCAAGCCTTGGCTGTTCTTGCGGCAGGATTTCTGCTGGTCCTACCCCCGGCAACCACCTGGGCCGAAGACGCGCCGCCCAAGCCCCATCCCACCGTCGTCTTCATGACCGATTTTGGCGTAATCGACGACTCCGTTGCCCTGTGCAAGGGCGTAATGTACTCCGTCGCCCCGGACCTTCGCATCGTGGACCTGACGCACCAAGTCACTTCGTTCTCCATTCTCGACGGCGCCCGCTACCTCGAAGGCGCGAGCCCTTACTTCCCGGCGGGGACGGTTTTCGTGACGGTCATCGACCCCGGCGTCGGCAGCACCAGGAAGGCCGTCGTTGTGAAATCAAAACGAGGCCAGTACTTCGTCCTGCCGGACAACGGATTGATGACGCTGGTGCAGGATCGCGACGGCCTCGAATCAGCCCGGGAGATCACCAATCGCACCTGGATGATCGGCGCCGGCGTTTCCTCGACGTTCCACGGCCGGGACATTTTCTCTCCCGTGGGCGCGCACCTGGCGCGCGGCGACGATTGGGCGCAGGTGGGTCCGGAGGTGCCCGTCGACAAACTCGTGCGCCTGCATCTAACCCCACCGAAACTAGACGCCCGCGGACTCAGCGGCGAGGTACTGGCGCTGGACGGCGCCTTCGGCAATCTCGTCACGAATATCAGCCGCGACGACTTCAACAAGCTCGGCTACCAGCTCGGACGGAAGGTCCACGTCAAGATCGGGAAAACGGTGCTCGACCTTCCCTTTGCACGCACCTTCAGCGATGTCGCAGCCAAGCAGCCGTTGTTATACATCGATTCGCGCGATAAAGTGTCCTTGGCGGTGAATCTGGGCAGTTTTGCCAAGGTCTATCACATCCAGCCGCCGGCATTGATTCTGATTTCACCAGCTTTCCTGCGGCTACCGGAACATTAAACGGTTTCTGCGCGAGGCACCCGGGGGGTCGGCTGGCGGGGACCGTTGCGCGTACTCATCTTTCCTCGTCGGTGTGCCAACCCGGATTGGTCCAACGCCCGTGTTGCCGGACAAAGATCTCCGTCACTCGGCTTGCGCCCAATTTTCGCTTGCCGTCAACCTCCGTTTCGAGGACATAGCTGCTCCAAACGATGGCCACATCGCCAAAGTGCTGCACTTCGGTGCGAGGAAACTCAAGCCGAATCAGCTTTCCACCTTGGGAGTGAAAAGCAATAGAGGATCGCAGGACATCGGACTGATCTTTCCATTCCTTCTCGCCGCCGCTCATGACGATCGTTTCGGGCGGCACCAGTTTCTCGAGAGTCTTGGTGTCGCCGGCGAACCATGCGCGCCAAACGGTCTCGCGAGCACAGAGTAGCTCCTCATCATTCTGTTTCTGAGCCAGCAATTTCGCAGCGCTCAGATTCGCAAGGGAAAAGATCGCGATGATGATGATGGCATTCCACTTCTGTTTCATAACGCTGGTCTCCAAATAAGTTATGGAGAGCCGGTTTTGCCGGCTTGCCTGAACCCGTGCAGGGCCAGCAGGACGGCTGCCCCAGAAGCCGAGTAGACCGAATAATCCAGCGGAGACTTAAGCCCGAACGAGATTGCCATCGCCGTGCCAAACATCACCAGCAGAATGGCGCTGGCGAGCGCAACCCACCTTGGCCACAATCCCAGGATCAGCAGGATTCCGAGCGATGTTTCGCAGAGAGTGGCCGCGCACGCAAGGTACGGAATGGTGGCCCTGGGCATGAACGAGAGCACTTCTCCGGCGTATTCCAAGAAATTCGCGAAGTGCTTCGTATCGAGAGTCCTGTCCCACAGGCCGAAACGCCCGGCTACCGCAGACAGAAACGCCGCGCCCACCGCAACCCGAGCATAGAGAATTCCCACCCGTTCCCAATTCATTGTGTGCAGTCTGTCTTTCCTACCGCCGAGTGCGGTCTCTACATCAGGCTGTGCATGCTGGTTCATCTTGCAGTCTCCTTCGGGTCGATGTTTTTCGACACATCCACGCTGAGGGGAGTGTCGTGATCGCAGATCAAATACGCCAAGAGCCTGGCCGGTTCCGTGGAACTGGCGTTGGCCGAGATGAGATGAACGCCATTGGGCGCTTCGTGGAAGCTCTCGCCAGCCTTGTAAGTCATCTCCGGCTCGCCTTTGACCTGGGTTCGGAGCGTCCCTTCGACGACGTAGCCGATGACGGCGCATGGATGGGAATGTGGGGACGAGGCTTCACCCGGGCCGTAGTTAACCTCCACCAGGACAACCTTCAGATGGTCACCATCCAGCTTGGACAACGGCTGGGAGAGCACAATGCGCGCTCGCTCTTTCGCGTCGCTATGCAGACCTGACGTGGCTCTCTGACCCCAAACGAGATGGCTCACCACCAACCCACTCGAGAGAATGACCGCAGCCATTCCCATGCGCTTTCCGAAAGAACTCATGACTCACCCCTGACGAATTCACGAATACCGGCTTTGCCTACTTACACTGTTGAAAATCGAGCGAACCGAGTTGAGAGTTTTGAAAAACCTGTTGCCGTGTTTGCTGATCGCTGCTGCCTGGTTCTCCACGCGGGTTCTGGGCGCGTCGCATGAGCCACGCTCCGCCGACGCACACTACACTTCCAGCGACAGAAAGAAGTGCCACTTTTTCGCCACGGACAACTACACCGAGGACCAGCGCCACGGCGGGTATGAGGAACGTCGTGCCGGAAGCTCGTGTTGCACCGAGCCTGCCTGCTGCGACCGAGATGATCGCATGCGCCACTGCTGTGCCCAGCGCTCCCAGCGCAAGCAGTGCGGCGAAGGGGCCGGGTTTCCAGTGCGCAGCGATCAGATCTGGCAGGCCCAACGGTGCGGTCAAGATCAACGCAACCATCTGAGCGCGCCAGATTACCGGCAGCGCCCCGTTGCGTTGTTGCAGCGGTCTGGCAATATTGAGCGCGAAACCATAGGAGACGAGGGCGGCCATGATCATCCCGACGCCTCGGGCGCTGCTGTGGCCCTCCCCGATTGTGGGTAGCGCCATCAGGATCGTTCCAGCCATGCCGACGCTTATACCTGCGAGCACCCGGCGCGTTGGGGCCCGTCGCGCGATGGCCGCAGCCACGATTGCCGTGAATAGGGGATTGGCACCATTCAGCATCCCGGTGAGCGCGGACGAGATGTGCTGCTCGGCAAACGGGAACAGGCTGAGCGGGAACGCCAGCCATAGAACCCCCAACCCGACAATGCCAGCCCACTCTGAACCCGGGACAGGTTTTCGCACCCCCGGGAACAGCGAGAGGGTTGCGAAACCAATGAGGATACGGACAAACGTGACTCCGTAGGGACCGATGGATCGCATCGCTTCGGCGATCAACAAGAATGAAGCACCGCAGATCACTCCCGGCACGATCAGCAGCAACCAATCCGCGGCTACTGCCTGTGTTCCGGGGAATGACCACGAGACTTTCACCCTGCCTGGCATGCAGATTCTCCCGTCGAAACCATAACTGTAAGGTTTAATGGATCATGCGTGAAGAGCCATTTATACTATTTTGGCTGTACCATTATTATGGCGAAAAAAGCGACCTCTTACGCGCTGACGCTCCCTCCTCGCAAGCCTGCAGAGCTCGCCTACCAATGGCTGTATGAGGCGATGCGCTCTGAGATTTTGGGGGGTCGTTTGTCTCCGGGTACGCGCTTGCCCGCGACCCGCGATCTTGCCCGCCAGTACGGGTTGGCGCGGGGGACGATCGTGAACGCTTTTGATCAGCTCGCTTCCGAAGGCTACGTTGAAGGCGCCGTGGGATCGGGAACCTATGTCAGCAAGGTCTTGCCAGATAAACTGCTGCAAGTCGCAGCCAGGCAGGCTGAGCAATCCGCCAGGCCTCGCCAGCGGCAGCCCCTGATCTCCGACTACGCTCGACGGGCGCGGTTATTTGCAGGGTATGAAAACCGGGCGACTCGCGCCTTCCGCGCCAACTTGCCCGCGTTAGACCTGTTTCCCACGACACTGTGGACAAAAATTACGGTGCGCTGCCTGCGTCGAATCTCGAAGCGAAATCTGATGGGGTGCGATCCCCTGGGGTACGAGCCTCTTCGGCACGCGGTCGCCGAATACCTCGGTCAGTCGCGCGGCGTGCGGTGTGTACCAGAACAGGTGGCGATCGTCTCCGGCGTGCAGGAAGCACTCGACCTGACTGCCCGGCTCCTCGTGAACCGAGGAGATCGGGTGTGCGTGGAGAACCCCGGATACCCCGGTGCTGTCCTGGCGTTGCAGGCATTCTGCGCGAAGATCTTTGCCGTCGGGGTGGATAGCGAGGGAATTGAAGTCCGCCGGCTCCCCGCGCTGGCGGTTCGGCTGGTTTACGTCACACCCGGACACCAGTTTCCTTTAGGAACGACCATGAGCCTAGCCCGGCGTCTGCAGCTGCTGGAGTGGGCGCGCAAGTCGGGTGCGGTGATTTTTGAAGACGACTATGACAGCGAGTACCGCTACTCGGGACGACCGATTCCGGCTCTGCAGGGGCTCGATAGCAGCGCGTCGGTCCTCTATGCGGGCAGTTTCAGTAAGGTACTGTTTCCAGCGCTCCGCCTGGGGTATGTGGTAGTTCCTTTCGACTTGGTGCACCACTTCGAAGCAATCCAATCCCTGACCTTTCGGCACGCGCCGCTGTTGGAGCAGCTCGTGCTCTGCGACTTCATCACCGAGGGCCACTTTGGGCGCCACCTGCGGCACATGCGCGAAGTCTATGCGGAGCGTCTTTCAGTCCTTTTGGAAGAGGCACATCTGAGACTCGCCGGTTTACTGGAAATCTCAAACGTCGAAGCTGGTTTGCAGACCGCCGGACGGCTCTGTCGAGGGATCGACGCCGAATCGGCGGCGGCGGCCGCGGCGAAGCGGAATGTGGAGGTGACTCCGCTGGACCGCTACAGCCAAGGCAGAGTGGTGCCGGAGGGACTGCAGCTGGGATTTGCGGCGTTGGACGTGAAAGAGATCCGTCGCGGAGTTCGGGAACTCGCGATCGCACTGGAGGCTGAGTGGAAGGCCATGCATCGCGGTACCGAGAAGTCTCCGTGATCCGCGCGAAGGCAGCATTCCAGCCGGCCGCCCCGAGGCTATCCAGGAACCGGCGTAAGCCTGGTGGACACCGGCAATAGCGCCGATTGCCCCGTCCGTGCCGCGGAGAATACTGGGCGGGCCGAGCCAATCCATACAACCTCTGCCATCTGCCAGCGCAATTCCGCTCCCCATAAATTCCTGCATGCGTCCATGGCACTTATGCTCTATAATTCGTTGGCACTGGGGAGCGCCCAGCCAGGATCGCCCTCGTCGTCGTTTCCCGTGGTTCTGCCTTCCCCCCAGGAGGAGCTGTTCATGTCGTCCCGCCTGTACTCGGCCCCATTCTTGAACTCGGATATCGAAACCACCATTCGCAACCAGACGCAGGATTTCTGCCTCGCCTTTAACACCGGCAACTACGACCAGGCCGCCCTTCTGTTCTCGGCCGATGGCGTCCTCATGTCCTCCAATCACGTCCCGGTCCAGACCGCCAAACTCATCGAACGCGCCCTCCAGCGCATGGCCGAAGTCGGCTACCAAGACCTCCGCCTCGAAACCACGCGTGTAGAAAACTCGGGCGATATGGCCATGGAAATCGGCCGCTATCGCTTGACCGTCCACGGCCCCGACGGCCCTACCCGCGCCGATGAAGGCAAGTACCTTACCTCCTGGCGCCGCATGGGAGCGTGGCGCATCCTCGCCACCTGCTGGAGCAGCAACCAGCCAATACCCAACGCCCACCAGTCCGCCGCATAAAGCATAAATTAAGACCAAGCCGATGGAGGCACGGGCGTTCCCGCCCGCACGCCCAACGAAATCCTTTTCCAAGTGATAGTCTGATCGAGGCCGGCAGCCGCTAGCTGACAGCCAACAGCCATTTTCCTCAGGAGCAATCTCATGCAACGCAAAGGCAGCGCAGTTTGGAAGGGCGGACTCAAGGACGGCAAAGGCACCGTCTCCACCGCCAGCGGAATTCTCTCGAACACCCCCTACAACTTCGCCCAACGCTTCGAAAACGCCCCGGGCACCAACCCCGAAGAGCTCATCGGCGCAGCCCATGCCGCCTGCTTCTCCATGGCCCTCTCCGGCCAACTCGGTGCAGCCCAACTCACCGCAGATAGCATCGAAACCACGAGCACCATCACCATCGAAAAACTCGACTCCGGTTTTACCATCACCTCCGCCCACCTCGACATAAAAGCCCGTGTTCCAAACGCCGACCAAGCCGCCTTCTCCAAAGCCGCCGAGGCCGCGGAAAAAGGCTGCCCCGTCTCCAAAGTCCTCAACGCCAAAATAACCATGACCGCCACCCTGCTACAATAAAAGTTTGTGCCATCGTGGCGGAATTGGCAGACGCGCGTGGTTCAGGTCCACGTACTCGCAAGGGTGTGGGGGTTCGAGTCCCTTCGATGGCACCATGGCTTTGGCTTGATTTGATCTGGCTTGATTCTTTCGGTTGTAAGGCGTCCGCAGCACGGACGTCTTTTTCTTTTGCTATCGAGAGCCTTGACGCGG
>Ga0137419_10000375_pt1 | contig 15583 bp, 11 predicted proteins | sample CZODoug3_1_2_16f_FD_108279 | JGI IMG/M metagenome (GOLD analysis project Ga0137419, IMG submission 108279) | Vadose zone soil fungal communities from Angelo Coast Range Reserve, California, USA - CZODoug3_1_2_16fungal (Illumina Assembly) | ecosystem: Environmental > Terrestrial > Soil > Vadose... | reverse complement strand
ATGGTCCTGCCTACGTATTGAGAAATGAGGGCGGAAACGCGAACAACTGGCTGCTCCTTCGCCTCGTCGGCCAGAAAAGTAACCGCGATGGCATCGGCGCCGTGATTAAGCTGGTGGCCGCATCTGGAAAGGAGCAATACGCGACCGTGAGCACAGCGGGGAGTTATCTCTCCGCAAGCGATCGCCGTGTTCACTTCGGCCTAGACACCGAGCCCTCCGCAAAATACTTGGAAATCCGGTGGCCGACCGGCGTGGTGCAGCGAGTCGAAAACGTCGCGGCCAACCAGATTCTGACCATTACCGAGCCGAAAACTGCAGCGAGCAAGCCCTGACGTGGTCCCCAAGAAGTATCATTTTATTTAGTGCCCGGCATTTGGAGCCGGACCAGTCGACTCGCGGGCAACAAAATGGGTCTCCACGTTATACTCCTCGCCTTCTTGCGAGTCTCCGTGAAGAATTCGGAACAGGGCATTGAAAGCCTTCCCGCCGAGCTCCGTGCGCGAGAGCCGGATGGTAGCCAGTGGTGGATGGGTGAACTGGCCAAAATCAATATCGTCGAAACCAACGACGGAGATATCTTCGGGAATGCGCAGGCCCGCGAGGCGGATGGCCCGAAAGGCTCCTATGGCACTAAGATCATTCGAGGCCAGAACCGCCGTGGGCCGTTGCTTCAATTGCAGAAGACGAAACATGGCCAATTCGCCACCGTCGATCTTGTGGTTGCCCTCGACCATTAGGCTGCTGTCCCCGACAAGGCCATACGCACTCCAGCATTTTAGAAATGCGGACCTGCGGGTGCGGGCGGATTTCAAATTCATCGGCCCGCTGATAAATCCGATGCGGCGATGTCCCGCGGTGATGAGATGATCGACCGCTTCGCGAATGCCCTGTGCATAATCCACGCGGATATTACTGATGCGGTCGCGAACTCTTCCCACGTCGAGGAAGACGATCGGTATGCCACGCCGAGCCAGCTCGTCGATCAGCTCCGGATCCATTTCAGAAGTCATGATGGCCACACCCTCTGCCCTGCGTTCCAGCAGACGGCGGACGCACGTGGCCATACGGGCGGGATCGTAGTTCGTGTTGGTAAGAATGACTTCGTAGTTATTCTGCAGAGCCAGATTCTCAAACCCTTTCACTAGCTCCGGGAAGAAAGGGTTGGTGATATCAGAAATAATGAGTCCGAGAATACGGCTGCGGCCGGAGACAAGGCTGCGTGCCTGGCTATCCGGATGATAGTTGAGCTTACGAATTGTCCGCCAGACCCGCCGCGCCGTCTCGGGGCTCACGAGCGAGGAATCGTTGATAATGCGAGAGACCGTCGCCGTGGAGACTCTGGCTTCCTTGGCCACCTGCTTGATGTTCATTTGCTCTTGAGTCCCCCAAGCCCAAGTGGGGCACCGGAACATGCCAGCAAATGGGCTTCGGTTCGCGCCACAACTAGCTTCTATCACAAAAATGCTTGACAAGCTAGATTGTGAAGAGTACGTTCTGCGACAGTTTTGGGGGATGTAATCGTTTACATTTTGGATTCGAGGATTATCAGGCGCTGCAAGCGCAGCGTGCCAATCAACTTCTGCCTGCCGTTGCTAGTGCCGGGGGCGAGGTCTCGGGGTGAGTTATGAAAACAAGCCAACTTTTCAGAATGTTGTGGACCCTGGTGGTATTGACTTGTGCATCTGCGCTAACAGGCTTTGCTCAGAGCGACCGGGGCACGATCACGGGAACGGTGACCGATCCATCCGGCGCGGCTGTGGCACGTGCGAAAGTCATAGCTGTCAATACCAACACTGGAGCGTCGTTCGAAACCACTTCAACGAGCGAAGGCAGCTACACCTTGCCGGAGTTGTCTGCGGCTCCTTACAAAATTTCCGTAGAGGCTCCTGGGTTCAAGACCACGACACAGACGATCCAGCTTCCGGTGCAGGAAACAATACGCGTGGATTTCAGCCTAATTGTGGGTGCCGCCAGCGACCAAGTTACGGTTTCCGGCGATGCGCCGATCCTTCAGACAGAAAGTGCGGTCCAGCAGACCAACGTCACCGAAAAACAGGTTAGAGAACTGCCCCTGCAAGTGAGCGCCGAATTTGGCGGGCGCACGCCGCTGTCATTTATTTTTCTCGATAGCAGCGTCACTGCCGGAACGGGTGCCAGTACCCCTGGTAATGGCAATGGCGGCCGTGGGACGGATGCCTCCAATTTTCGAGTAAACGGGGGGCAGGCCCTGGGCACTTCCATTCTGATTGATGGGGCGGGCACGCAAAGGGCGCAGAATGGAACGTTTTTCTCTGAGGTGGCGCCGGGTCCGGATGCCTTCCAGGAGTTTACGGTTAGCACGAGCAGCTACTCTGCGGAATTCGGGAATTCGTCGGGCGGGGTCGTAAATTTCACCCTCAAGTCAGGGGGAAACGGGTATCACGGTGAAGTCTACGATTTGCTGCGAAACACTTCGCTAAATGCCAACAGCTATATCAACAATGCGAACAAGCTGCCTCGCAACCTGGATCGCGAAAATGACTTTGGCTTTAACGCTGGCGGACCGATTTGGATTCCCAAGCTCTACAAAGGGACCAACCGTACTTTTTTCTTTTTCAATTTCGAGGGATATCGTTTCACCCAGGGCGAAAACGTGCTCCTCACGGTTCCGACTGCCAAGATGCACACCGGTGATTTCTCGGAGCTGCTGACTGACCCTTACGTGGTCAGCTTTTTCGGGGGACCCGTTTCCATTTACGATCCGAGAATCGCCCCGGGCTCTCGCGCGACTCCGATTCCCGGAAACCGGCTGGACACCTATACGAACCCCAGCACAGGCAAGTCGGTGATCGATCCCGTGGGCATGGCCATCTTGAGCAAGTTCCCGATGCCCACTGGTTCGGGAGTATTCCACAATTACAATTCGTCAACCACGGTGCCCACGAGTATGAACAACTACGTGGGGAAAATTGATCAAGTTATTTCGGATCGGCAGCACCTCTCCGGCAGCTACTCATACCGCATTCAGGACACCATCAAGGGAGGTTTCCCGCGCTTTCCGCTGCCCTTCATCGCGCAGGATCGCTGGCACCAGATCTTCAAATCTCACTATGCACGGCTGCAATACGATTTCACTATCAGCCCGACGCTGGTTAATCACCTGAATTTGGGCTGGAACCGGGCCGATGTGGCCAACATGAATACGGCGATTAATCATGTTCCGTCGGTGGAGCTCGGGCTGCCGGCAAATGCTACCCAGAACATAGGGTTTCCGCGAGCAGGCTTTCCGGGGTATGGCTCCGAAGTGACGTCCGCCGACCCACGCGCGTACCAAAACATAGGGGGCACATTTTTCTCCGACCACCTGCCCGACAATACCGTGCAGATTGCTGATGCGGTCACATGGGTGACCGGGCGCCACACCTTCAAGTTTGGTGCTGACGCGAAGTGGCAGCAATTGAACGTGACCCAGGTCAATGATCCGGCCGGTACGTTCAATTTCCGCGGCGATCAGACAGGATCCGATGTGGGTCCCAACAACTTCGCCGGAGGTGGAGGCTGGCCGATCGCCAGCTTGATCACCGGCGCAACCGAGTTTTCCTTTGTGAACATTCACTCGGTTAGGCCCGCATGGCGCTATTTCACGCCGTCTTTTTTCGCCAACGACGACATCAAGGTCACGCCTCGCTTAACGCTCAATCTCGGGGTCCGATACGAGATTCCTTATCCGCGCACCGAGGCGCATAACTACATGCGTGGATTTGACCCCACTGTTCCCAACCCCGATCCGCTCATTGCAGGGGCGCGCCTGGGCGCCCTTGTGGCAGCCGCCGGCCAGGGAGGTTTGAAGGCCAGCAACCGCGGCTTGGTGAAACCTGACTACAGTGACTTCGGGCCCCGCGTCGGGTTGGCATATTCGCTCAATAACAAGAGCGTTGTTCGTGGCGGCATCGGACTTTATTACGCGCCTCTCTTGTCCAGCGATATCGTTTCTGGGTTGGAAGGATACGACACGACTCGTAATCCCCCTAACGCGCTCACAACGCCAAATGGCCGACAATCCGTGGCCTTCTTGTCCACGTATCCAGCTGCCCCGATGCCCGACCCCAATGGCCAGTTCATTGGCAGCGATGTTGATTACTTCGATCCGAATTTCAAGCTCGGGCGCACTTTGCAGTACAGCCTTGATTACCAGCGCGAGATTCCGGGAAATTTTGCATTGACTCTCGGTTACATCGGCAGTCATGGCACGCGCCTGCGATCAAACTTCAAACGAATGAATGCGTTGCCATTGAATGCGCTGAAGCTGGGATACCCTCTCTTGACCGAACAGTTGAGCGCGGCACTCGCGAACCCGGCGCAAGTAGCCTACGCCTCCAGCGTGGGATCTCCGTTGCCGGCTAGTACGGCTGCGGTGTACCCGGGGTTCAACGGAAACGTAGCTCAGGCTTTGCGGCCGTTCCCGCAGTACGGGCGCATCAATGAGCAACTCGAGAGCCAGGGTCGCAGCCTGTACAACGCTCTGCAAGTCAAGATCGACCGGCACTTTTCCAAGGGGTTCGAGTTTGGCTTCTCTTACACTTTTTCCAAGCTGATCACGGATGCCTCGGAAGATCTCCTGGCTCGTTCGCCAATCCAGAATGTGGTCCAAAATCCATACGATATCCGATCGCTGCTCTCGGTGTCTCCGAACAACGCGGCGCATGTAGCGGTGTTCAGCTACATTTATGAGCTGCCGTTCGGCAAAGGCAGGCGCCTGCTCTCACGGCCAGGCGTCGTGGACAAAATTGTCGGTGGATGGCAGGTCAGCGGCATCCACCGCTATCAGTCCGGGCTGCCTACAACGGTTCTAAATTCAGATCCGGCGTTCACGGATAACTTTCTTAATTTGGTTGGATTCGATAGCAGTATTCGTCCCAACCTGACGGGTAAGCCGATTTTCACGGGAAATAGTCCCAACGGCACTATTTTCCAACTTCTGAATCCAGCCGCGTTCACGTCGCCGCCCACGTTCCGGAATGATGCTGTAACGGGTTCGGACGTTACTCAGCCCCAGTACAAGAATTATTACGCCAATCCAAATGTCTTCTTTGGGAATGCTCCTCCAGTGATCAGCAACGCCCGTTCCTTGCCCTTCTACAGTGAAAACCTGAGCATCTTGAAGAAGACAAGGATCACGGAAAGACACACGATTGAATTTCGCACTGAAATGTTTAACCCATTCAACCGGCATCGTTACTTCGGACCCGATAATGACCTACACGACGGTAGAAACTTCGGCAAGTCCGGTGTAATCGACCAGCCGTATATCTATGACCCGCGCGTGGTCCAGTTTGGATTGAAGCTGATTTACTGAACAGCGTCGCAAGAACGAGCGGTGTGAGAGAGAATTACGTCTCCCCGCCGCTCGTTTTGTATTAGTTTGGTTGCCATGCTCCGCTCTCCGAACCTTCTGGTGATGCTTCTGATGTTGGCAAACATCGTACCTGGCGGTTTTTCGCCGTCGTTGCGTGCCACCGAGCTGCTGGGCGCGGAGCACCAGGAGAAGAATCGGGCGGCCGCCTTTGCGGCCGACGGTGTGGCGGCGTTTGAACAGGGCGAAACGACCGAAGCTAAGAGACTCTTTCATCGTGCGCTTAAAACGGATCCGAAAAACGTTACGGCGATGACCTATCTAGGAATCATTGCGGATCGCGCCGGTGAATTGGCAGAGGCGGAGCGTCAGTTTGCCGCCGCGGCGCTCGCTGCTCCGTCGTCTCCCGAAGCACGCAACAACCATGGGGCGATTCTGCTGAAGCTGGGGCGTACCCAGAAAGCAGCCAGTGAGTTTGAAGTCTCATTGCGGCTTGACCCTAATCAGCCGAGCGCACTGGTCAACCTGGCGCAGATCCATTATGCCGCTGGGACTCCGGAAGCTCTCCGTGCGGCGCGTGAATTGTTCGAGCGGGCACGTCGCCTTTCGCCAGATGGGGAAACTGCCCGCGCACTGATTGTGATTGCCTTGCGTCTCCATGAGGCTGCGGCAGCGGTAGCAGCATATCCGGATTATTCGGAGCGCCTCTCCACTGCGCCACCCTCCGTTGCTGGGCCCGCCGCCCGCTCCCAGTTGGGGGCTGCTTTGCTGGAGGCGGGTTTGGCGAAGGAAGCGGCGGCAGAATTGGCCGGGGCAGTCGGCGGTGATCCTTCGAATGCGGCCGACGTCGCGCTCCTGGCGCGCGCGTATCATCAGCAGCAGGACGACACTTCCGCTGCTCGAACCTTGGAATCGGCGCTGGCACGTGGAATAGAAGCCGCGCCCCTCTATACGGCTCTGGCCGAAATCTACGAAGCGCGTGGCGAGATCGAAAAGGCGATTCCGGCGATGCGGCAAGCCATTCAACTCGACCCTGGGAAGGAATCGTACCGCTTTCGTTACGCCATGCTCTTGACGGACAGCAGCGCGCCTCAGGCCGCGGTCATTCGTCTTCGCGACGCTCTGTCGGATTTTCCGGATTCCGCCAAGCTGTGGTTCGCCATGGGCGTAGCCCAGTTCACCGACAACAAGACTGACGCTGCGGTTGAAGCTTTTACCCGTGCTCTCGAGCACGAGCCCAAAATGTCTCCGGCGCTGGCCTATTTGGGCATGCTCCGTGTCGATCAAGGCAGGATTCCGGATGCGCTTGACTACTATCAGAAGGCTCTCGACGCCGACGAACATTCCGCGGTGAATCACTTCCTTATCGCGGAGGCATTCACGAAACTCCCAGAGCCCGACGACGCACAGGCACAAAGACATTTGAACCGCGCACTCGAACTCGATCCAGGTTTCGTACAGGCGCACGTGACGCTTGGCAAGATTTATTTGCGCACTAACCGCTTTGAAAACGCTGCTGCCGAACTAGAAGGTGTAGTCCGATTGGACCCGAAACAGGCGGAAGCGTACTACCAGCTGAGCAGAGTCTATACGCGGCTCAAGCGGCGGGAGGATGCGCAGAAAGCCGCCGCCCGATTCGAGCAACTGAGCAACAAGCAAAAGCAGCAGTCCGAGAACGAGCGGCGCGAAATCGTGCGTCGTCTTGCTGATGTGCACTATTGATTCGTCCGTGAGGTTTCTTGTGCTGAAACGTAAATTCCTGGTCGCACTGGCGATGGGCGGTTGCGCGGCGTTCTCGCTCGGTCACGCATTCCCGCAATCGAATCCGGCGGCCGAAGAATGGACTGCCTCGTTCGAGAGCAATTCCCTCGATGCCGCCAAATGGGAGCGTTTCACATTTGAAGGCGGGGCCGGCGGTACGTTCAAGGTGGAGAACGGAGAGCTGAGAATGCGCAGCGTCAACGGCTCACGCTCCGGAGTACGCTCCAAGCAGAAATTCACTGGAGACCGGTTTATTGTCGAAGCCACGGTCGCGAAGGTCGGAGCTGCGCTGCCCGAGCCAGGTAGCGGAGGGCTGACTCCGGGAGACGCCAACCTTACCGTTCTCTTCGACGACTCAGGCCGCAACCGGATCGAATGGATCTATACGAGCGAAGGGACCTTTGAAGCCTGGGCTGTTGTGAATGGACAGGCCGAGCGGCTCGACAATCGCAAGCTGGCCACAAAAATTCACAACCCAACGCTCGGCATCGTGCGCCGAGGTGATGAATTCCTCTTCATGCTCAATGGACAGATGGGACTCCAAAAAACAGTGAAGAACCTGCCACAAGATTTTTGGCTGATGCTCTATGGATATGGTTCTTCGGAAAACAACTGGAGCTCAGCCCGCGTCGTCACCACGAAGCGGACACAGCCTTGAGCCGGGCGACTCAACAACCTTTGGCGGTGGGCCTGCAAATGAGTAGGTTCGGAATGATGTGGCAAAGCGCCGGACTCGAAGCTCCAAGTGACGCGCAACAAGAGAAAAGGGTGACAGCTTGGTAGTGAACTACCGGAACATTCCGCGTTGGTTGGGAGGCTTGCTTTTCGTTTCCCAGTTTTGTGCTCTGATCCTCTTCGCAGAGGACAGCTCTGTGCCCGCGGCGATTTCTGTCGACGCCAGCAGAGTGAAAGCAAATATCAGCCCCACTCTCTATGGCCAATTTGACGAATTCATGTTTGAGGGGGTGAAGGGCGGGCTGTATGCGGAATTAATCCGCGACCGGAGCTTTGATGAGAATCCCAATGCGATCGGCCTGCCACGCTATTGGGAGCGTGAACCAGACGACCGTAACGACGATCCCGCACTCCATTTCCGGTGGGATGATTCCGTTTTCTATCCGGCCGCTACCGATTTTCAAACGGAGCGGGTCGAGCATTCCTTGCGTGTGGACGTCTCTTCGAAAGATGATCAGCGGCGAGGTATCCGCCAGGGAGGAATTCCCGTACAGGAAGGAATTCCCTACCACGGATACCTTTGGCTGAAGACCAGAGGTTTCTCCGGTGAAATTTCCGTGGCACTTGAAGCAGACCAGACAGGTGGGGAGGCCTACGCGCAGGCGCGGATCCAAAATATCTCGGACGCATGGCGGAAATACGAGTTCACGCTGACTCCCTCGAAGAGCGATCCGCTGGCAAAATTCGTCCTTCTCTTCCGTGGGCGCGGACGCATGTGGCTAGACCAGGTTTCCTTGCTGCCGGGGAACGCCGTCGATGGAGTCCGCGCCGATGTGTTTCAAAGAATTAAGGCACTGCGGCCCGCCTTCGTTCGCTGGCCGGGCGGCAATGTGGCTCAGGACTATCATTGGATGTGGGGTATAGGACCGCGCGATCAGCGCACCACATGGCTGAATCTCTCCTGGGCCAATGAATTGGAACCTAGCGACTTCGGGACTGACGAATTCATCCAATTCTGCCGCAAAGTCGGCGCGGAACCTTCCATCACTGTGAACGTGGAAGGTCGAGGAGCCACGACCGCGGAGGCCGCGGCATGGGTCGAATACGCCAACGGCCCTGCCAACTCCAAGTACGGTGCCATGCGGGCCGCCAATGGCCATCCAGAACCATTCCGGGTGAAGTATTGGGAAGTGGGCAACGAGATTTGGGGAACTTGGGTGCGCGGTCACAGCGATGCAGAGACGTACGCGAACAACTTCAACCGCTATGCTGCTGCGATGCGTACCGCGGATCCCTCCATCCGCCTGATTGCCGTGGGCGACAACGATCTGAACTGGGACCGCGCCGTTCTTCGCATCGCTGGCGCAAACATGGATTATCTCGCAGTTCACCACTACTACGGCACCGCGGAAATGGGCAATGACGCGCGTAATTTGATGGCCCATCCACTTCACTACGAAAGGTTTTACCGCCAAGTGCAGCAACTCATTCATGAGCTGGCGCCGGGACGCGAGCTTAAGCTCAGCATCAACGAATGGAACACCTCATTGCCCCTTCCTCGCCAGCACTCTATGGAGTCCGCTCTCTACGCAGCGCGGCTTATGAATATCTTCGAACGCAACGACGTCGTTGCGATGAGCGCGGTCTCGGACATGGTAAATGGGTGGTCCGGTGGCATCGTGCAAGCAAGCCGACATGGCGTGTTTGTGACACCCACCTATCTTGTTAATGAGCTTTATAGCCGCCGCCTTGGCACGCAGCAGTTATTGGCCCGGGTTGATAGCCCAGTGTTCGACTCGGACCGCGAAGGTAAAAATGTTCCCTACTTGGATGTCGTCGTAAGCAAGGCGGCCGGCGGAAAGCAAATATTCATCAAAGCCGTCAACACGGATCCAGACAACACCCTTCGAACCACCGTCCAGGTTTCTGGCGTCCGTGTCTCTCCGCAAGCGGAAATGGAAGCCATCACCTCTGATTCTCTGACGGCGGCCAACAGTTTCGCATCCCCCGACACCGTTTGCACGCATAAGGTCGCACTTCGGGCAGGCTCTCGCTTCGTTGTGGACTTACCCAGACATTCTGTTTCGGTGATAACGCTGGAGGTCACAGACTAGGGCAATGAATGCCGGCGCGCAATATCGGAGAGTCGCTCCCTTGCAAATTCAGCTATGCACGGGAATTCTAAATTCCGAATCGAGGCCAGAACTGTGAACCTGAGCAGCATCGACTGGGCCATCATGCTCGTGTACTTCATTTTCGTTCTGGGTATCGGTTTTCTACTCAAACGCAAGGTGAAGACAAGCACTGATTTCTTCCTCGCGGGCCGTGCGATCCCAGCCTGGGTCTGCGGGCTGGCCTTCATCTCCGCCAACCTCGGAGCGCAGGAAGTCATCGGCATGGCTGCTTCGGGCGCGAAATACGGCATTGCCACAAGCCACTTTTATTGGGTAGGCGCTATCCCCGCCATGGTTTTCGTTGGCATCTTCATGATGCCGTTTTACTACGGCTCGCGTGCTCGCTCCGTGCCCGAGTACCTTCGTCTGCGATTCGACGAGAAGACTCGCGGACTTAACGCAATTTCCTTCGCCATCATGACGGTTTTCTCGTCTGGTATTTCCATGTACGCCATGGCGCGGCTGATCCAGATCCTGCATGTCCTTGACGGGCCATTCCAACGTCTGGGAATCCCCCCGCACTGGATCTTTCATTTCAGCATCGCCTTCTCTGCGCTGATCGTGCTCGGGTACATCTTCTTTGGAGGGCTGACCAGCGCAATTTACAACGAAGTCCTGCAATTCTTCTTGATCGTCGCTGGCTTCCTTCCACTGGTTTGGTTGGGCCTGAAGAATGTCGGTGGATGGCACGGACTCGTTCAAAAGCTGCCGGAGAGCTATTCGCACTCTTGGGTTGGCATGGGAAGCCCCCACACCAATCCCCTGGGCGTGGAATGGTTTGGATTGGTCATGGGTTTGGGTTTTGTCTTGTCTTTCGGATACTGGTGCACGGATTTTCTTGTGGTGCAGCGCGCCATGGCCGCCGATTCCATGACCGCCGCCCGTCGTACCCCACTGATTGCGGCTATACCTAAGATGCTTTTTCCCTTCCTCGTGATTCTTCCGGGGCTGATCGCGGTTGCCTTACCCGCAAATCCGGTCTCTGTGGGCTCCGCATCGATGTCCGTTCCTACAACGGCTTCGCCCGAACATGCCTTATCGGGGAAAGGGCTCATCCCGGCAAAAATCAATGAGACCACCGGGCAGCCGCTGCTGGATCAAAATGGCAAAGCGATCCTTGACTATGACTTGGCCATTCCCAACATGCTTCTCCACTACTTCCCGACAGGAATTCTCGGTCTCGGTCTCACCGCACTGCTGGCAAGCTTCATGTCCGGCATGGCCGGCAACGTGACGGCGTTTAATACCGTTTGGACCTACGACATCTATCAGTCTTACATCCAGCCCAACGCCAGCGACGCCCACTACCTATGGATGGGAAGGGTGGCAACCGTATTTGGTATCGCCCTCTCTGTGGCCGCCGCCTATGCCGCGACTCGCTTCAACAACATTATGGACATGCTCCAGTTGGTGTTCGCTTTCGTGAACGCACCGCTGTTTGCGACGTTCTTGCTGGGCATGTTTTGGAAACGTGCCACAGGCCACGGAGCGTTCCTTGGACTGATTTCGGGTACCACTGCAGCCGCAATTCATCACGGTCTCACCTTGCCAGCAGGCGCGGCGCCGGGGATCAAGGGTGCCTGGCTCGGCCCTGTTATCCACTCCTATCCGAGCGAGATGGCGCAAAACTTCTGGACCGCCATCTGGGCGTGGACGACCTGTTTTGTCGTGACGATCGTCATTAGTTTGCTGACACGTCAACGCGATGAAAAGGAATTGGTGGGCCTCGTTTACTCGATGACGGAGCGTCCGAGTGAAGAGCACTTGCCGTGGTTCAAACGGCCAATCGCTTTGGGCCTCGCCGTTATTGTGCTCACGTTGATGCTGAATCTGATCTTCTACTAAAGAGGGAGGCCCCAATGGGCTTGGACATTCGGTTGCCGATTGGCGGGTTGTTCACAGTCATAGGAGTCCTCTTGACCGGCTACGGCGTTCTGGCTGACCAGGCCATTTACCAGGCCTCTCTCGGGGTCAACGTGAATCTGAGGTGGGGCTTGGTGATGCTCGTATTCGGCCTGATCATGGCTGCATTTGGCCAGCGGGCGGACCGGCGTTCCAAGCACTAACTCTTTTAAGATCTGAGAGCACCAACGGCGCATGAACATCGCAAAAGAATCGGGTTGGCTGCACAAATTCCATCTGCTGTACGGAGCGTCGGGGCAGGTTTTTCGTGCTCCGGGGCGAGTCAACTTGATCGGAGAGCATACGGACTACAACGATGGCCTGGTGATGCCCGCCGCAATCGAATTCTATACGTGGATTGCGGTTGCACCTCGCGACGACCGCAGGCTTGTGATCCACTCCACGAACTTTCCGGATAGCATCGAAGTTGATCTGCAAGCTGACGAGCCAAGTCCGCGAAGTCATTGGACCGACTACGTCGTTGGAGTGGCGGTCATGCTTGGGCGCGCCGGACACCGCCTGCGAGGCGCGAACCTTTTAGTACACGGCGAGGTGCCGATCGGAGCCGGGCTGAGCTCTTCCGCGGCCATCGAGGTTGCCGCCGGTTTGGCCTTGCTCGGCGTCTCCGGCCTTGCCATGCAACGCGCGGATCTCGCGAAACTGTGCCAGCGAGCTGAGAATGAGTTTGTGGGTGCCCGCTGCGGCATCATGGACCAGTTCATCTCGTGTTGCGGACGCGCGGAGCACGCCGTTCTGCTGGATTGCCGATCCCTGGATTACCGGTTGCTGCTGCTGCCGGACGAGGTCTGCCTTGTCATCTGCAACACCATGGTCAAGCATGAATTGGCCAGCAGCGAGTACAACGCGAGACGCGCCGAATGCGAAGAAGGAGTCCGCCGGCTTTCCCGTGTCTTGCCGCATGTACGGGCATTGCGCGACGTCAGTTCAAATGACCTGGAGAGATACGCCGCCAGCCTTCCCGAAACAATCTACAGGCGATGCCGCCACGTCGTTACCGAGAACGAACGCGTGACGGATGCCGCCAGATCCCTTGAACGCGGAGACCTGCCTGCGTTTGGAAAGCTGATGTACGATTCACACCTCAGCCTGCGCGACGATTATCAAGTCAGTTGCGCTGAGTTAGACCTCATGGTTGACCTTGCTAGAGGATTGGCGGGCGTTTTTGGAGCACGAATGACGGGCGGCGGATTCGGCGGCTGCACCATTAACCTGGTCCGGACGCAAGCGGTCCCAGAATTTCAGCGCGACATGGCCAGCGCGTACGAGAAGGCTACGGGCCTCGCGCCGCAGATCATTACGACTGCAGCCGCGGAGGGGGCGGGCGAGGTGCAAAAATGACAAAACCGTTGCGTTTCGCCGAGAATACTACCTCTACACAAGCGGACCGCCCATCAGCGCCTACCATTCCAAGGATCTCATCTGAATGGTTATGAGCAATGCGTATGACAAGTTAGAAGAGCTCTCCATAGCTCGTGAATGAAAGGTTGAAAATGGGGTCCCTGAATCTCATCGAGCATCCGCATCGCCGCCTCAATCCGCTAACTCGCGAGTGGGTTTTGGTATCTCCACATCGCACGCAGCGGCCTTGGCTCGGTCAGGTCGAGAAGCACACCACCGAAGCACAACCTGCCTACGATCCCGGCTGCTATATGTGCCCGGGAAACACCAGGGCTGTCGGAATCCGTAATCCTGAATATCTCACTACGCATGTTTTTGATAACGATTTCCCTGCCCTGCTTCCTGACACTCCCGCGGGCAGTTTCGAGCAGAAAGGATTGCTGGTAGCCCGAGCCGAACCTGGCGTCTGCCGCGTGGTCTGTTTTTCGCCGCGCCATGACTTGACTCTCGCGCGCATGTCGCCAGCCGAAATTCGCCTCGTCGTGGACCTATGGACGACCCAGCACCAGGAGCTGGGCAGCCGCTCCTCTATCAACTACGTTCAGATCTTCGAGAATCGTGGCGCAATGATGGGTGCGAGCAACCCGCACCCGCATTGTCAGATTTGGGCAAGCGCAAGCATTCCGAACGAGCCCTCAAAGGAGCAGCACACCCAGCTCGAACATCAGACGTCTCACGGCTCCTGCTTGCTTTGTGATTACCTGGCGCTAGAACGCGCCAGTGGGGAACGCATCATCTTTGAAAACCAGCACTTCTCTGCGCTGGTTCCTTTCTGGGCGGTTTGGCCCTTTGAAGCGATAGTGCTCCCTCGCGCTCACCTCGGCGCCATGTCCGATCTCAACGCGGAACGGAGCGAGGCGCTCTCGGATGTTCTAAAGAGCGTAACGATGCGTTACGACCGTCTTTTCGAGATCTCGTTTCCGTATTCCATGGGGTTTCACCAGCGCCCGACCGACGGGCAAGCGCATCCCGAGTGGCACTTGCACGCGCACTTTTATCCGCCGCTGCTGCGTTCGGCGACTGTCCGTAAATTCATGGTGGGGTACGAAATGTTGGGCACGCCACAGCGTGATATCACCGCGGAGAGTGCCGCCGCACGGCTCCGCGAGATTTGACCTTCTCTTCCAGAGACAATGGCTGAGTTGTCCGTTCCGGCAGGAGTTGGCCGGGCAAGGCACTACAAAGTCGAGTTCGAGAATGAATCGGTAAGAGTATTGCGCTGGACCGTGGGACCACGAGAGAAAACGCCAATTCTTGAGCACCCTGCGAACTTATGGATTCCTCTGACTAACCTCGACGTTAAAGGATTCTCCCTTGATGGGAAGACAGAAGACCTTCAATGGGAGGCGGGACACATCATTTGGCGCGCACCAACAATCAGGTCATTCGAAAACGTAAGCGACAGGCCATTCGAGTCAGTCATCGTGGAATTGAAGACAAAACCTTCGGCTACGAAATCGATTCCCCAGTAGCAAGCTCTATGTGGACTGGGAGATTAGTGAATAGGCTGCGGGGATTCGTGTGGCTTCGTACTCGTCAGCATTTGTTTCCTGCGAGTGAAATACCCAACGCCCGCTGCAGTGGCATCAAAAATACTCATCCGATAGTCCTCGGTTTGCCAGCATTTGTGTCTCCGCGGCAGCTTTGACATGCGAATGCTGAACTGCTGTGCCAAAACTGACGCGACTTCATGCTTGTTTTTCCCTGTACCCGCGAAAGCCTTCATGATCGCGTTTCGGGAAATGAACCTGAGCGGAATTTTGCGACTCGACGCCTGGTGCCGTAGCGCTTTGAGAATATTCGTCGAATCGCTTTGTCCTTCTCGCTCTCTCCACGACGATTACTGAAGGCGAGAAGTCGCTGATCGCAGTAAGTATTTTTTGGTCTGCTTACCCACAAATGGGAAGTGTATTCACCGTGGCGATTCGCCGGCTCGTGCAACATCAGTTTCTATGTGGGCGCGATACGACTCCCTTGGAGGCCGTGACGAGCCCCGAACTATCCCGGCCCCGGGATAGTCGGCACACCTTCAGGACCCTGCTTGATGAAACCGGGGCTCCGATGAAGGTGCAGCAGGAACTCATGCGCCACGCGGATATCCGTACCACGATGAATTTCTACGGCAAGGCCATGGACGAAAGCAAGCGCGCGGCGTACGGTAAGGTCGTCCGACTCGTTTTGCCTTCGAAGGTGGCTTAATGCCCCTTAGTGCCGCTTGAAGTTTTTGCTAACGGATTGAAAAGAAGTAAGTAAGTTGGTGGAGCCGATGGGATTCGAATCCACTAGTTGTAAGGAAACAAAGGAGTTTTGCGGCGCAGCT
>Ga0137419_10000372_pt1 | contig 15631 bp, 13 predicted proteins | sample CZODoug3_1_2_16f_FD_108279 | JGI IMG/M metagenome (GOLD analysis project Ga0137419, IMG submission 108279) | Vadose zone soil fungal communities from Angelo Coast Range Reserve, California, USA - CZODoug3_1_2_16fungal (Illumina Assembly) | ecosystem: Environmental > Terrestrial > Soil > Vadose... | reverse complement strand
GTTCGAGAGTTGTCGGAAAAACTTGGCAAGACGGCGCTTGACTGTCACGATTCACCCGGCTTCATTTCAAATCGCGTCCTGATGCCGATGATTAACGAGGCGATTTTTACTCTTTACGAAGGCGTTGCCACACGCGAGAGCATCGACGGCATAATGAAACTGGGAATGAACCACCCGATGGGACCCTTGACCCTAGCCGACTTTATTGGCCTTGATGTCTGCCTGGCCATCCTGAACGTTTTGTCCGATGGTTTTGGCGACCCTAAGTATCGCGCCTGCCCGCTGCTGAAGCAGTATGTTGATGCCGGTTGGCTGGGAAAGAAAACTGGACGTGGCTTTTATGAGTACTAAGCCTAGTCACTACTGTCAAAAGTGCCTGGCGGCAAATTCGCTGGGTCAGGAATTCTGCGCGCGCTGCGGCACCAGACTGATGATAATTGTCGAGCCGCTGGGGGCACGTTACGATGCGGCGGACGCAGCCGCTACACACGAAGAGCATCTGCTGGAAAGAATCTCGGCATTGGAAAACAGGCTTGAGCGGTTGACAGAGAAAGTGGAGCGCGCGCTTGATACGACCGATTCGCCTGCGAAGGCCGAATAGTCGGATCCGACTTGTGTCCTTTGAGGCCGGAAGTTAAGAGTCCAGCCTTTAGGCTGCTCGCGACACGCAATCTAAAACTTGTACTCTAAACTGCATCAGCTATGGCAGTGCCCTCGTTGACAGACCAGCCCCCGCAGTTATAATGGCCTTTTGCTTGTGGACCGCCGAAATGCGACGGTCGCAACAGAGTGGTGGTCATGCAAATCGAAGTTGCCAGTCTGGCCGAGTCCGGGAAGGATTTTGATCATCAGTATCAGCCCGGCGAATTGAGTCTTGAGGACGATCGCATCCAGTTGCTTGATCCTCAACCTCGCGTTCAAGGCCGGATTCGGCGGGACGGGCGCCGCGTAAAAGTGGCGGGCAAGCTAAACGGTCATTTGCAACTCGAATGTGACCGCTGTTTGAAACGACTAGATTCGACCGTCGCGGTGAAATTCAACCGCGAGTATGTGACCGCGGCGGATTATGAGGCACAGCACACCGTCGAGCTTTCTGAAGATGACCTGGATCTTTCTGTTTTCGATGGGGCAGTTATCGACGTTGATTCATTGGTAAGAGAAGAACTGCTGCTGGCGGCGCCGCATCAAGTGTTGTGTCAGCAAAACTGTCAGGGAATTTGCTCGAACTGCGGTGCCGACCGAAACGTGACTACTTGTGATTGCGAAACTGCCGAAGTCGATCCGCGTTGGGCGGGATTGAAAGAGCTGGTAAATCGTAAATAGTAAATCGTAAATAGAACTCAATCCGTTCTTACCATTTACTATTCACGATTTACGAATGGAGCATTTATGCCAAATCCAAAACGAAGACATTCAAAAGCACGCCGCGGCAAGCGACGCGCCCATGATGCGCTGACGGCGCCGCAAACGACCCTCTGTCCAAACTGCCAGGAACCCCGGTTGCAACACCGCGTCTGCCCAAAGTGTGGACACTATAAGGGCCGGCAAGTGGTGCAGGTAGAACAATCCTAACTCGATAAAAAGTATCGTCCGTGCGAACTCAGTCGAAGGATGAGTCCCGCTTGACGGGAAAAGTCGTTCTCGACGCGATGGGCAGCGACCACGCGCCGCATGCCGAGATCGATGGTGCGCTCGCGGCCGCGCGCGACTTCGGCCTCACTGTAATTTTGGTGGGCCAGCCGGAAAAACTTGTGCCTGAGTTGCGCCGCTGTGGCTGGCGTGGTGATGGTGATCGCGGAATTGAGTTAGTCGAAGCCGCGGAAGTCATTGGCATGGGCGAGCCCGTTGCGACGTCCGTCAGACGTAAAAAGAAGAGTTCATTGCGAGTGGGATCAAGATTGGTTACGGATGGCTATGCGGACGGTTTTGTTTCTGCCGGCAACACAGGCGCCGCGATGGCTACCGCGAAAATGGTGATTGGCATGCTGCCGGGGGTGGATCGGCCTGCCTTAGCAGCATTGATTCCAACGAGATCACCGAAACCAACTTTGCTGCTCGACGTCGGAGCTAATGCCGAATGCAAAGCAGAGCACCTGGTCCAGTTTGCAATCATGGGCGATGCTTATTCGCGTGCGGTGCTTGGAACCAAGAGCCCGGTTGTTGGGCTGATGAGCATTGGCGAGGAGGAAGCGAAGGGCAACGACCTGACCAAGGAAGCGTTTCCGTTGCTGCGGGAAATGAGCAGTCTGAATTTTATGGGCAACGTGGAAGGTCGCGATGTTTTCTCCGGCACCGTTGACGTAATCGTGACGGATGGTTTTACTGGTAACGTTATGCTGAAGCTGTCTGAAGGCCTGACAGATGCGATGCTCTGGATGATCAAACGCGAACTGACTGCATCAGCTGTAACGAAGGCCGGGGCCATGCTCGCGAAACCCGCCTTTCGCAACATCAAGAAACAACTCGATTACTCGGAGCATGGCGGCGCGCCGCTTTTGGGCGTACGCAAAATTGTAGTGATTGGACACGGTAGTTCGAATGCGCGGGCCATTCGAAATGCAATTCGTGCCGTAAAAGAATTTTCGGAAAACCGCGCTAGTGAGCGGATTGAAAAGGGAATTGCCGAAACCAATGCACTACAGGCGTCTTCCCACGCTGTGAGTCGCGCGTAAGACGTTTGGCTTTTCGTTGACCAGTGGCTAGTATTACCGTCCAATAATCATAAAAGCAGAGGAATAGATGGCAGATATTCGCGCCGGCATACTTGGAACCGGCCATTCATATCCGGAAGGAATACTGACGAACGCCGATCTGGAAAAGATGGTGGAGACGTCGGACGATTGGATCACCACGCGCACCGGAATCAAGCAACGAAGGAAAGCGGCACCCGGGGAGTACACATCGCTTTTTGCAGTGAAGGCTGCGCGCGAGGCAATCGAACACGCCGGTCTTGAGGCGTCGGATGTCGATCTGATTCTTTGCGCCACCGTAACACCCGATCAAATTCTTCCATCCACGGGCTGCATAATTCAGGCTGAACTTGGCGCGAACAAAGCGGCGGCGATGGATCTGGTTGCGGCTTGCTCTGGTTTCCTTTACGGATTGACGGTCGCTGACACCATGATTCGCACCGGGCAGTCAAAGTACGCACTGGTTATTGGGGCGGAGATTCTGACGCAATACGTCGATTACACGGACCGCCAAACCTGCGTTTTGTTTGGCGATGGCGCGGGCGCCGCACTGTTGGGAGCGGTTGACAATAATCACGGCATCCTGGCGGCGCGCATTCGATCCGACGGTAGATACGAAGAACAACTCTATTCGCCCGGTGGCGGCACGCGCCGGCCGGCTACTGCTGCCACACTCGCTGCCGGCGATCATTTCTTTAAGATGAAAGGCAACGAGCTCTTCAAAGTCGCGGTACGCTCGATGGCTGAAATCTCTCGCGAAGTATTGGAGGAAGCCGGCTTGAGCGCCAACGATGTCAAGCTCTTCATCCCGCACCAGGCGAACCAGAGAATAACGGACGCGGTTGCGAGTAAATTAGATGTGGACGTCGATCGGGTTTATTCCAACATCGCGATGCATGGCAATACGTCATCGGCATCGATTCCCATTGGCCTGGATGAATGCGTCGAAGCAGGTCGCATTCAGAAAGATGACATTGTCCTGATGGCTTCGTTTGGCGGCGGTGTTACCTGGGGCGCAGTGTTGCTTCGTTGGTGAGGGCGGTTCGTAAATCGTAAATCGTGAATCGTAAATGGAGCAAAACTTCTAGCCCAATCGAACACCACGGATTGAGTAAGCGTACCCATAATTCGACTATTTACGATTTACTTCTTATGGCATTGGCGTACATTTTTCCGGGACAAGGTTCGCAATATCCCGGAATGGGCAAGAACCTGGCGAAAAATTTTGCGGTAGCTAGAAGGATCTTTGAAGAGGCGGATGACGCGCTCCACTCCTCGATTTCCCGGCTTTGCTTCGAAGGTTCAGTCGAGGAGTTGCAACTGACCGAGAATACGCAGCCGGCAATCCTGGCGGTCTCGGTTGCAGTGCTTTGTGTAATCGAGTCGGAAGGTTTTCCGGCGGCCGACTACGTTGCCGGACACAGCCTGGGCGAGTATTCGGCCTTAGTTGCGGCAAACTCGTTGTCACTTGGCGAGGCGATTCAAACGGTTCGAGCGCGCGGGCGCTACATGCAGGAGGCCGTACCGCCAGGCGTGGGCGCGATGGCAGCGGTGATGGGCGCCGAACTGAAAGACATCGAGGCCGCGTGCTTAGAAGCCCAGCAGCGTCAGATTTGCGCGCCTGCTAACATAAACTCGCCGAATCAAGTGGTAATCGCCGGCAACACCGAAGCGGTTGACCGGGCGAGCGAGTTGCTCAAGGCAGCCGGCGCGAAACGGGTTGTAAAGTTGAATGTAAGTGCGCCGTTTCATTGCGCGTTAATGTTGCCCGCCCAGGAACGTTTGGCTTTTGACCTGGAAAGCGTTAGTTTTCACGATCTATCCGTACCGCTCGTGACCAATGTGGACGCCGCACTAAACAAGGCGGCGGCCGCAGCTCGAGATTCGGTGGTTCGTCAGGTCTCAGCGCCGGTACGTTGGCTCGAGTCGATGCAATTGTTGATTCAGGAAGGTGTGGAAACCTTCCTCGAAGTGGGCCCGGGGAAAGTACTGTCCGGCTTAATGCGGCAAATAAGTCGGGAAATGAAGTGTTTCAATGTCGAGGATGCAGCGAGTTTGAAAGCAGCGAGCGCAAACCTCGGCGTTAGGTAATGTCCGACAAACGTTAGTTTGTCGCAGGTTCTCTCTTTAACCAAGCACCGACAAGTTGAAGTTTGTCGGAGGCGTTCGAACAGAGATTTCATCACAATAGGAGCAAAAAGAAATGCCCGATCAAGAGATCGAGAATAAGGTCAAACAAATCATCGTCGACGAGTTAGGCGTTGATGAAAACGAAGTAACACCGAATGCCCGCTTTATTGATGACCTGGGTGCGGACTCGCTGGACACAGTGGAACTGGTGATGCGCTTTGAAGAAGAGTTTGGCATCGAAATTCCCGACGAGGACGCGGAAAAGATTCAAAGTGTCCGCGACGCGTACAACTACATCGACCAGCATAAGAAGTAACAACGGTGAAAGGTGAAAAGTGAAAAGGCAAAACGCATTGCGCGTCCCGCCTCTTAACTTTTTACTGTTCACTTTTCACTGAGTTTCAAGGGAGTCTTGATTTGGCACGTCGTGTAGTTGTTACCGGGCTGGGTCTGATAACGCCTGTCGGCAATTCAGTTGAATCCACGTGGTCTGCGCTGATGAACGGTCAGAGCGGGGTGGATTACATTAAGAAGTTCGACACCGAGAAGTTTTCGGTTAAGTTTGCCGCCGAAGTTAAAGATTTCGATCCACTCAAATTCATAGCGAAGAAAGAGGCGCGCAAGATGGGCGCCTTTATTCATTACGCCATCGCCGCCGCTGTGGAAGCCATGGCCGACAGTGGCCTGGCTCTGGACGAGGCGGGCAGGCTTCCCGATGATGTTGCGGAGCAAGCGGGCACCTACATCAGCAGTGGCATTGGTGATTTCTGGGCCATCGAGCGGGAACACTCAAAGCTGCTCAATGAAGGCCCCGATCGCGTTTCACCTTTCTTTATCGTTTCCGCGATCGTCAATCTAGCGGCAGGCCAGGTTTCAATTCGCTACGGAGCGAAAGGACCTAATTCCGCCACCGCCACCGCCTGTTCTGCCGGGGCACACGCGATTGGCGACAGCTTTAAAATCATTCAGCGCGGCGATGCCGACATCATGATCTGCGGCGGCGCCGAGTCGGCCATCACCCCGATGAGCGTTGCTGGTTTTGCTTCCATGCGCGCGTTGTCAACGCGCAACGACGATCCGCAGCACGCGTCGCGACCGTTTGAGCGCGACCGCGACGGTTTTGTTATCGGCGAGGGCGCCGGGATCATGATTTTGGAAGAGCTGGAATTCGCCAAACAGCGCGGCGCACGCATCTACGCAGAGTTGGTTGGGTACGGCATGACGGCGGATGCGTTTCACCTGACGATGCCTGATGAAACGGGGTCCGGAGCGATTCGCGTCATGACGAAAACGATGAAGGACGCCGGAATCAAACCGGAGCAGGTCGGTTACATTAATGCTCATGGCACTTCGACCCCTTACAACGACAAGTTTGAAACATTGGCCATCAAAAAAACTTTTGGCGAGTACGCGTACAAGCTTGCGGTTAGTTCGACAAAGTCGATGACCGGACATCTACTGGGCGCGGCCGGCGGGATTGAAGGCGTATTTTCAGTTTTGAGTCTGCATCGCAAAGTGTTGCCGCCGACGATTAATTATGTGAATTCGGATCCGGAATGCGATCTCGATTACGTGCCGAACGTTCCGCGCGAGGCGGAAGTTGAGTATGCGCTGTCGAATAGTTTCGGGTTTGGCGGTACCAACGCGGCGCTGTTGTTTAAGCGATATGAAGGATAGTCAGTAGTCAGTTGTCAGTGGCTCGGTTCGGTAACGTGCAACTGACTACTGACCATCGACAAGAAAGAACCGAATGAAGATTGTCGTAATGATGAAGCAGGTCGCGAACAAAGACGCGATCCTGCGAATCAATAAAGAAGCTACTTGGATTGAGGAGGGCGATCTTTCTTTCGAGGTCAGCGAATCAGACGGGTACGCCTTGGAAGAAGCGTTGCGCGTCAAGGAAAAGCTCGGCGGCGAAGTGGTTGTTTGTTCGATGGGGCCGCAGCGCGTCAAGAGTGTGATCAAAGACGCGCTGGCGCGCGGAGCGGATCGCGCGATTCATGTGGTTGGCGATAACCTCGGCCAGCTTTCGCCTTACGCCGCTGCAAGCGCGCTTGTCGCCGCAATCCGAGAAGAAAATCCGGATTTGATCCTGACTGGATTGCAATCCGATGACTACGGCTATGGACAAACCGGCGTAATCATGGCCGAGCTGCTGGGAATGCCGCACGCGACCATCGCCATTGAAGTTGACGCCTCCGTTGACAAATTGCGTGTCAAGCGTGAGCTGGAAAGCGGCTGGTACCAGTGGTACTCGATGCCGCTGCCCACGTTGTTGACGATTCAATCAGGCATTAGCCAGATTCGCTATGCGACACTGAAGGGCATCATGGCTGCTAAGAAAAAAGAAATTAAGGAAGTCATAGCGCCTGCCGAAGTTGTAGATCGCCCCACGCACCAGCGCATCGAAAAGATTTATCTGCCGCAAAAGACGAAACAGACGCAGTTGCTTGGCAACGGCGATGCGAAGGCAGGCGCGGTGGCATTGGCTGAGAAACTCCACAACGAGGCGCGGGTAATTTGAGTGGCATAGGTTTTAGCTTGTGAACAAGTGGTCAACTCCTTGGAGTGCGGCGGCCCGGCGCCGCTTTGATCCGCGGCGACTGGTTGCCGCATGGTTGAATTAACTCAAGCTGGCGTGGGTGCGACAGGTCGCGACCGGCCAAAGCGCTGCCAGGCCAGCGCACTCCAAAGAGTCATCGCATCCACTTAATCAGAGCTTCCTGAAGTCTGTGCTACTAAGAACTTTATGAGTAACGGAATCTTAGTTTTTATAGAACATCGCGACGGCGTGCTTAACAAGACCTCGCTGGAAGCGATAGCTGCCGCGCAGAGTCTTGCCTCTCAGTTACAGCAACCGGTTACAGCCGTCATTCCCGGGGCTGACGTTTCGGCGTTGGCGCAGGAGATCGCAACTTACGATTTAGCCAAAGTCATCCAGGCAAAGAACGAAAAACTGGCGCAGTACACGCCCGATGGTTACGCGGACGCGATGGAGCGCGTGGTGCGCGAACTTGATCCGCAGCTTGTTGTGTTGCCGCACACATATTTGGTTCGCGACTTCGCACCGAAGCTCGCCGCGCGTTTCGAGAAGGCCCTAATTAGCGACTGCATTCGCGCACAGGCTTCGGGTAGCGCGCTGACGTTCACGCGCCGCATTTTCCTTGGCAAACTTGATGCTGATGTTGTTTCCGACGGCGCTGCGCCGGTCTTTGCAACCTTTCAATCGGGAGCTTATCGACCGGACCAGGCGCGGAAGGGAAGCGGCGCGGCTATGGAGGACATGCACGTTGATGTCGGTAACATTCGCATGACACCGGAAGCTCCTTTTCAAGAGGTCAAACAAGCAGTCGACTTGAGCAAGGCCGACATCATTGTTGCGGTCGGGCGCGGCATCAAGAGTAAAGACAATCTGGCACTCGCGGAAAAACTCGCAGCAGCGCTAGGTGGAGATTTGGCAGCGTCGCGGCCAATCTGCGATGCCGAGTGGCTGCCAATCGATCGGCAAATAGGATCGTCGGGACAAACCGTGGCGCCGAAGCTCTACATCGCGCTGGGAATCTCGGGTGCGATTCAGCACCTGGTTGGCATGAAAAACTCCGGCACGATCGTCGCCATCAACAAGGATCCGGAAGCGCCAATTTTCGACATTGCCGATTACGGAATTGTCGGCGATCTTTTTGAAGCCGTGCCGGTGCTCACTGAGGAAGTGAAGAAGATAAAAGGCATCGCCTAATTGGTGGCGCGACCGGCGGATAAGCATTGCCAGATTTGGTAGGAAGGTTTTTGGCCGCGGATTTGCGCGGATAAGCGCGATGAGTAAATGATTGTTCAGAACCTGAGCGACGGAGATTGCGGCTTGCCGCCGCACAGTGCGGAATGCCTATGGCTTTCCGCTGTGTTCGCCTTAATGGCTTTTTCCTGAGGCTCAGCCTCAGGAAAAGAGGTGAGAGATCGCTTCCGGAAAGGCCGAGCCTTTCCGCACTGTGCGGCGGCAAGCCGCAACCTCCGTCCTCCTGCCCGCTGCGTTCCAATGCGCTAAGTACTTTTTGTGCAAAGCCCCTTATCAGCATTCACGCTGCAATGCCCGAGGTTACATTTTGTGTTTGTGAGTCATGTTGTCCACGCTCGTTTGCGGCGAATCTTTGGTTTGGGCTGACGCACGCAGATCGCCCACAATTTCATCAGGCTTCCAATCATTGCCGCGATACACTTTGATGACCTTGCTGTCCGGACCGATCACAGCAGTCCTCAGCGAGTGAATAACTTGCTGGTTACCTGTTTCAGAATCCAGGTAATAACGCATCCCGAAATATTGTGCGATTCCTTTCACCTCATCCGTGCTGCCGGAGGCGAATTCCCAATGTGCGAATGTCTCATCTGAATATCTGCCGGTAAAAGCTGCTCCATAACTGTGCAGCACCTTTGGCGTGTCGTATTCGGGATCAAAACTAATGCTGAGCAGATGCGTTTTCGCATAAAGCTCAGGTTCCTTTTGCAGCTCCTGATCGATCGCCGCGAAGTTGTTGCTCATCAAAGCGCACTGATCCGGTTGCGGGCAGCGCGTGTAGATGAAAGTCAGAACCAGCGCTTTGCCATGGTAGTCGTGAATGCGAATCGCTTTGCCGTCCTGGTTGATAAGACGATAATCGGGCACCTCGTCGCCTGGTTTCGGACCAATGCCCTCACCACTCACTGGCGCCCCACTATCAGAACCCTCTTTTGCGATTACTACGTCCTCGAGCCATGACTTTGCGCCGTCTACTATGAGCGTCGCGTTAATATGATCGCCGGGAACCAGCGGCAGTTCGAAAATCCACCACCAGTCTTCACCGACAGCGAACGGCATCGTCATCGCCGGCATATAGTCTTTGATATCTTCGTGCGCGACGGTGACCAGATGCTGGTCCTTCTCAACCAGCACCACCTTGCCCTTCAAGTCGTAATGCTTTTCCGTTGCCGAAGGTGTGCGTTGATGACGACAGCCTGAAATGACAATGAGCGAAACGAAGCAAAGCGTAAGAACGAGGCTCTGCTTTATCGTGGGTCGACGAATACAGAACCGGGAGCGGTAGCGACTGGGTCTGCGAAATGTGGAGGTGACCGTCATTGTAAGCTAGCCTTCTGGGCGATCCGTGGAATGTAGGTGTTGTTTATCGCAAGTACGACCCGGTCGCTACCGCTCCCGGTTCTGTGTTTGTCAACCCACAATGCAAATCGACTCATCTCGGTGTAACCTAGCACGAAAGTTCTACGCTTGTTAAAGGGACCAACTGTTAGAACAACATGCCGCAATCCACGACCAACACCGCCCGCCGCGCGCAACTGCTCGACGGGGCCGCCGTCGCAGCGCAGATCAAACTGGAAACTGCGCGCGAGGTGGAACGACTATGGAAAGATCATCAGGTCAAGCCTTGTCTTGCAGCAGTGCTGGTGGGCGACGATCCAGCCTCGGCGGTCTACGTTAGGAACAAGATAAAAGCCAGTGAAGAAGTTGGCATCAGGTCGGAACATCATGGGCTGCCGGCGCGCACAGACTCTATTGAGCTGCTGGATCTTATCGCTTCACTCAACGACCGCGACGACGTTGACGGAATCCTGGTCCAACTGCCGCTGCCGGCGGAAATCGATGCAGACAAAATCATCGAGGCAGTAGATCCGCAAAAGGACGTTGACGGCTTTCATCCGCTAAACGTTGGACGATTAGCACTGGGCAAGCCGGCGTTTGCGCCCTGTACGCCCGCAGGTGTGATTGAGTTACTGGATCGATCGGGAATACCAATAGCAGGGACCAGCGCCTGCGTAGTCGGCCGCAGCCAAATCGTAGGCAGGCCGATGGCGCAACTGCTTTTGCAAAGGGACGCAACCGTTACTATCTGTCACTCGCGCACGCGCGATCTGGCGGCAGTCACGCGCGAAGCAGATCTGTTGATTGTTGCGATCGGCCATCCCGGGCTCATTGGTGGCGAACACATCAAGCCGGGAGCGACGGTCATCGATGTGGGCATGAACAACGTGACTGATGAAGCTACAGCAAGAAAATTATTCGGCGCCGAAGCCGAAAAGCGAATTGAAGCAATTTCCAAACGTGGCTACACCCTCGTAGGGGATGTAAATCCAGCGGAGGCGGACGCCGTCGCCGGGCGCCGCACACCTGTTCCGGGCGGCGTTGGACTACTGACCGTAGCGATGTTGATGCGAAATACAGTAAAGGCAGCAAAGCTGCGGAGAGGAATGGAGTAAGTAAACAGCAAACAGTGAACTGTAAACAGTGAACGGCAAGAGCAAACAAGACGTTCGTCATTCCGTACTGTTCACTGTTTACTGTTTACTCTTTGCTAGTCATGTTGCGCGTAGGACTAACAGGATCGATTGGTGTAGGCAAATCGTTTGTCGCCGGCGTGCTCGCTGAACTTGGTTGTCATTTGCTCGATGCCGATGTGACAGCGCGGGAAGTCGTGGCGCCAACATCGGTCGCGCTTGAAAAAGTAGTTGCTGAATTTGGCGCAGACGTTTTGCAATCCAACGGCGCACTTGATCGAACAAAACTCGGCAATCTCGTCTTCAGCGATCCTGGGCGGCGCGCCACGCTTAACTCAATACTTCATCCCTACATTATTGCGCGTCAGGATGAATTGATGCGGGAGTGGGAAGCTGTCAGTCCAAACGGTATCGCTGTGGTAGATGCTGCCCTGATGATCGAATCAGGCGGTTACCAACGGTTCGACAAGTTGATTGTTGTTCACTGTAGCCCGGAAATTCAGATTCAGCGCGTGATGTCGAGAAACAATTTCAGCCGCGAAGAAGCAGAGCAGAGAATTAGGGCGCAGATGAGCCAGGACGAGAAGAAGAAGTTTGCCGATTACCTGATTGACACTTCAGACGGCTTCGACGACACACGCCGGCAAACCGAAAAAGTCTACGCTGCGCTACTGCAAGATTTGAATTTGGATCGACAGCAACGCACTAGAGGTTCAGAGTCCGGCCTTTAGGCTGCCGATTTCCGACCGCAAAGCTAAAGCTGTACTCTAAACTGCATTAGCAGCCGCAACAGCTTTGCGCAGGCGTGCAATTCACATTGATGCCTTTAATTGGAAACATTCTGCCGCGAAGACAAGCCACTCGCGCATTTTTGGCAACCACTCTGCTTGTAACGCTGGCTTTTAGCCATGCCGGCTGTTTTCTCAATGAAAAGATCGAGCCTTATTACGGCCGCGTCGCAGTGCCCGGCGCGCAACAGTTCCGGTGGAGCGACGGTGGACTGCCGCAAACCTTTGATCCAGCCTTTGCTGCTGCGCCTCCTGACACGGACCTGGTGCGCGCAATCTTTGAAGGACTAACTGATTACGATCCGCGAACGTTGACTCCGGTGCCCGCCGTTGCGACCAGGTGGGAGGCGTCAAATGGCGGGCGAGTGTGGACTTTTTATTTGCGCGACGATGCTCGCTGGTCCAACGGCGCAGTGGTGACGGCGCAGGATTTTGTCAGTTCGTGGCAGCGGACAGTGAAACTCGGCGAGCTTGCTCCGCACACGGATTTGCTCGCGAACATTGTAGGCGCGGAAAAGGAACCTCCGGTGTCGCCGTCGCGCACAGCGCAACCAGCGCCGTCAAACACAAACTCCGCTGAAGCGTCCAGTCGGGAATCGCCCCGCGCCTTTGGTGCTGAAGCTCTTTCAGACCGTGTGTTGCGCGTGCGATTGCGACAGCCGGACATGAACTTTCCCGCGCTGGTGGCCCATCCTGTCTTTCGTCCGGTAAAACTAGGCGGCGAGATTCCGCTGGGTAAGTTGTCCGCCAGTGAGTTGCTTTCCAATGGAGCTTTCTCAGTTGCAAAAACCGACAACGACCGGGTTGTACTCGCGCGTGCCGAAAACTATTGGGACAAGCAACAGGTGACGCTGCAGAGCGTCGAGTTTGTCGGCGCGCGCGACACGGAATCGGCGCTGGCAGCCTATCGCTCCGGCCAGGTCGATGCAGTGACGAATGCCGCGCTCGAACCACTCGCTATCAAATTACTCGCGCCCTACGCAGATTTTCGGCGGGCGACGTTCGGCGCCTTGACCTATTACACTTTCAACACTAAGCGCGCACCTTTTGATGACGTTCGGGTTCGCGAGGCGCTCGCCATTGCGATCGATCGCGATCGCATCAGCGCGGATGAAACAGGCGGCGCGACTGAGCCGGCAAAACGCTTCCTGCCTCAAAGTCAGACTGACGCATCCCAGGCCGTAGTGGGTAAATCTGACCTGTTGGAGAAGGATGAGCGCCGGGCGAAGCAATTACTGGCCGAAGCGGGTTTTCCTGACGGCAAGAACTTTCCAGTCGTGCGCTTGCTGATCAATCGAAACGAACAGCAGCGCGTGGTGGCCCAGGCGATTTCGGCGATGTGGCGTAGCGTGCTGAATATCCAGACGGAGTTAGTCGTTAGAAACTGGGAGGATTATGAGACCGCGATTAGAACCGGAGACTTTGATGTAGTGCGACGCGGCATTGTAATGCAAACGACGGATGAACTTACGAATATTCGTATGCTGTTTGGCGAAAGTTATCCGGCCACAACCATTGAAAGGCAAACAGAACAACTAAACAAGCAGGGCATTGAGAGTTCCGTGACAAGCAAGTCCGCCGTTGCCATCGGCAGGACCCCACCTTTGCTTCCTACAATTGATACTGAAGCGCAAGCATTAAATGATTTGAGCGCCATGCCCGTCTATTTCGCATCGTCATATGCGTTGGTGAAGCCGTACGTGAGCGGCTTTGACGCCAACGTCCTCGACGCACCGTCATTAAAAAAAGTCCGAATAGATGGAAACTGGAAGCCGCCTGCGTCTCCCCCACATTAAACAAAGCAACGGGTCGTAATAAGAATCTTGATAATGCGTTTTTGGCGTGTTAACTTCCGTCTGACATTCCCCTTCATCAATCGGTTGCCACGGAAAACGATGGCTGGTAGTTACTACAGACAAATACTCGCAGGGCTCGTGCTTCTATCGCTCGTGGTCGGGTCAATCTCCTGCCGCGCCATGGCAAGCAAGGAAGAATTCTTCGGCAGGATAGCTCCAGCCCCCGGCAACGTCCTGCGCTACATCACCGGCGATGAGCCTGAGAGTCTTGATCCGCAAAAGACCACAGGCCTCCCCGAAGCGCGAATCCTGATGGCACTCTACGAAGGTCTGGTTGAATATGATCCGAAGACAATGGATCCGATTCCGGCACTGGCGGAACGCTGGGACGAAAACAACGATTCTTCTGAATTCACTTTCCACATAAGGAAAAACGCGCGCTGGTCAAACGGCGATCCAATTAACGCTAACGACATTGTCTGGAGTTTCCGCAGGAGTTTGGCGCCTGAAACTCTCGCGCGCGGTGCAAGCCTCGGCTTTTATATAAAGTATGCGCAGGCTTACAACTCCGGCGCCGTATTCGTTCACGATCCGCAGACAGATAAGTTTCTGCTGGAGAGCGATTTCGCACCGGCGTCGGAAGCAGCCCAGCCACTTAGCGAACAGGCAGTTTCGCCGGCGACCGAATACAAACCGACAGAAAAAGAGAAAGTGCCCGACGCGGATACGCCTTTTCACCGGTTGATGCATTCGCCGACCAGGCTGACGCTTCCTGGAGACGAGAAGTCGCGAAACAAATTGTTGGCGAAGGATGCGAAACTACAGGCGGCAGTGGCGGGCAAGGACTTCGTTAAGATCGAAGGCAAAGACATCGGCATTGAAGCCGTAGACGATTACATCGTGCGTATTTCCTTAAGCCAGTCGGCTCCGTTTTTTAAGGGCTTGTTGGCTAATCAGTTTTTCCGACTCGTCCCTAAGAAAGCATTTGAACAATACAGGGAACTGTGGGCGCAGCCGGGACACATCATGACTTGTGGTCCGTTTCGATTAAAAGAATGGAAGCCCTATAACATTCTGACGGTGGAACGTGACCCGATGTACTGGGACGCCGCCAACGTTCACCTGGACCAGATACAATTCTTTCCTACTGCCGATTTGCCGACGGCTTTGAATCTCTACAAGGTCGGGGAAGTGGATGCGCTTTACAATCACACTGTGTTGAATGCCTGGGTCGCGTATGTGCGTGACAAAAGAGACTGGATGGACGCGCCCGAGGCGGCAAGTATCTACATCAACATCAATACAACAAAGCCGCCGCTGGACGACGTGCGCGTTCGCAAGGCTTTTGATCTGGCGATTGATAAAGATACCTGGATCAAGTGGCGAAAGATTACCAAGCCGTTGCCGGGAATTACGCCCTACGGAATTTTTCATGGCTATCCTTTGCCGCAGGGTTCGAAGTTTGATGCCGAGAAGGCAAGGCAGTTACTGGCGGCAGCTGGATATGCGGTTACGAAAAAGGGCGACGGCAGTTATCAGTGTCCAAAGTTTCCAGTGAGTCAGGTCGAGTATCTGTTCCCGACAGCCACGTCAAACAAGATTATGGCTGAGTACATGCAGGCACAGTGGAAACAGAACCTCGGAATTACAGTGCCCGTGCGCGCAATGGAATTCAAGACGTTCGTCGACGTAAGATCGAAACTGGATTACAAGGGATTTTCGTTTGGCGCGTGGTCGGCCGATTACCTGGATCCGTTCACGTTCCTGAGTCTCTACTACACAAACGAGAACGACAACTCCACAGGTTGGTGGGACGAGAAATACGTGGACATGTTGAACGAGGCCAATCGAACGCCCGACCAGGCGAAGCGGTTTGAATTGATGTCGAAGGCTGAGACCTACATGCTTGAGTCGCAACCAATCATTCCCATCGAGACGGGTGCGGTGAATTGGCTAAAGAAGCCTT
>Ga0137419_10000371_pt1 | contig 15631 bp, 16 predicted proteins | sample CZODoug3_1_2_16f_FD_108279 | JGI IMG/M metagenome (GOLD analysis project Ga0137419, IMG submission 108279) | Vadose zone soil fungal communities from Angelo Coast Range Reserve, California, USA - CZODoug3_1_2_16fungal (Illumina Assembly) | ecosystem: Environmental > Terrestrial > Soil > Vadose... | reverse complement strand
GAGGAGCGCTTCCCCGACACGGCGCCGCAGCTGGTCCAGCACTTCGGCCTCGCGCGCGGCGATGCGCTCCTCGGCACCGAGAACTTTGGCTTCGTACTCCTTCAGTTCGGGCGTGACGTAGCGCTCCGCGCCGGTGAGCGTTTGGCGCCGCTCGTCGACCCCGCGGCGATCAACGCCCGCCTCGATGCGGTCGACGTGCTGGTGCGCGATGGGCGCGGCCGCGAGCGGCTGCGTGAAGCGCTCGACGGCGTGCGCGACCTCGAGCGCCTGGCGGGACGCGCGGCGCTGGGCCGGGCGACGCCTCGTGAGTTGGGCGCCCTGCGCGACTCGATTCTGCGGCTCCCCGACGCGGCCGGCGCCCTGGGCGGGCTCGAGGGCCGTGACCGTGCGGGCCTGCTCGAGTCCGCGGCCGGGCAGTGCGATCTGCTGACGGACCTGGGCGAAGCCCTGTCGCGCGCCCTGGTCGACCGACCACCCGCGCAGCTCGCCGACGGCGACGCGATCCGCCCAGGGTACGACGCCGAGCTCGACGGCCTCAAGGACGCGCGCGACGGCGGCAAGCAGTACATCGCGTCGCTCCAGGCGACGGAGCGCCAGCGCACCGGCATCACGTCGCTCAAGGTCGGGTACAACCGCGTGTTCGGGTACTACATCGAAGTCACGCACGCGCACCGCGAGCGCGTGCCCGCCGACTACGAACGCCGCCAGACGCTGACGGGCGCCGAGCGCTACGTCACGCCGCAGCTCAAGGAATACGAAGCGAAGGTCCTTGGCGCCGAAGAGCGCATCGCGGCCCGCGAGGCCGAGCTGGTGGACGCGTTGCGCCGCCGTGTGGGCGAGGCGATCGGCCGCGTGCAGGCCACCGCGACGCTGCTCGCGCAGCTCGACGTGTGGGCCAGTCTCGCCGACGTGGCCGAGCGCGAGCGCTACGTGCGGCCCCAGGTGACGGCCGATTCCACATTGCATCTCGAGGGGAGCCGCCATCCCGTCGTCGAGCGCATGATGCCGCGCGAGACGTTCATTCCGAACGACGTGCAGCTCGACGATGCAGGCCGCATCATCCTGCTCGGGCCCCAACATGGCGGGCAAGTCGACGCTGCTGCGGCAGGTCGGGCTGTGCGTCCTGCTCGCGCAAATCGGGGCATACGTGCCGTGCCGGCGCGCCGTGGTAGGGGTGGTGGACCGGCTCTTCACGCGGGTGGGCGCGTCGGACAACCTGGTGCGCGGCCAGTCGACGTTCATGGTGGAGATGAGCGAAACGAGCGCGATTCTCCACGGCGCTTCGGCGCGCAGCCTGGTGCTGCTCGACGAAATCGGCCGCGGCACGTCGACGTACGATGGCGTGGCGATCGCGTGGGCGGTCACCGAGTGCCTGCACAACGTCGTCGGCTGCAAGACGATCTTCGCGACCCACTACCACGAGTTGACGCAGCTCACCGAAGAGTTGGCGCACGCCCGCAACTTCAACGTAGCGGTGCGCGAGGTGGGCGACGAGATTGTGTTCTTGCACCGGCTGGAGCCGGGGGGCGCAGACCGCTCGTACGGCATTCACGTGGGACGGCTGGCGGGCCTGCCGGCGCCGGTGGTGGCACGGGCATGGGAGGTCTTGAAGCTGTTGGAGGCAGGCCATCACGTGGCGCAGCAGCGGGCGCCCCTGCCCCCCGACGCGGCGCAGCTCCCGTTGTTCGGCGCCGCGGCCCCCCACCCGCTCCTCACGGAGCTGGACGGCCTCGACCTGGACCGCCTCTCACCGATCGAAGCGCTGAACCGTTTGGCGGCCTGGAAAAAACAGTTGGAGGAGAGCTAAGTGCGCAGACTTGCGGCGGCCTTCGCCACGATGATGGCCGGGACATTCGCCTGTGGAGGATCGGCGCCGCCGGCGGATCCTCAGAGCGCCCAACCGGGGCCGCCCCCCGAGTCGGAAGCGCCCGTGGCGCTGAACCCCGACGTCCCGATCGCTTATCCGGCCGCGCTTTTCGAGCAGAACATCGAGGGCGAGGTGGTCCTGCGCCTGTTCACCGATTCGACGGGCCGCCTGATTCCGGAATCGACGCGCGTCGCGGAGTCGAGCAACTATCCGGCGCTCGACTCCGCCGCGCTGGCTGGCTCGACGCGGCTGCGGTTCGCGCCGGCAAAGCGCCGCGGTATTTCGGTCGCGACGTCGTTCCTGCAGCCCGTGGAGTTCCACCACCCCGGCACGAACGCCACGAGCACGACGCTCTCCCCACCCGCGGCCGCGCAACCCGCGCCGCGCCGGGCCGCGCCTGACTCCACGAGAGCGGCGACGACCACGACGACGGCCCCACCCCCGCGTCCCGTCGTGCCGCGGCCCCGATCCGACTCGACGCGCCCTTTCCCGGACACGACGCGTCACCCGGCCGATACCACTCGGCACCCGGCGGACACCACGCGTCCCGCGACCGACACTACGCGCTCCCGGCCGGACGGCAGTGGCGCAGCACACTAAACCCTACGCCGACGTCCTCGAGACGATCGGCTGGACGCCCGTCATACGTCTCAACAAAGTGACGCGCGGATTGCGCACGCCGGTCTACGCCAAGGCCGAGTTCTTCAATCCCGGTGGATCGGTCAAGGATCGCATCGGCGTCGCGATGATCGAGGCGGCGGAGCGCGAGGGCCGTCTCAAGCCGGGGGGCCTGATCGTCGAGGCGACCTCCGGCAACACCGGCGTGGGACTGGCGCTCGCGGCCGCGGTCAAGGGGTACCGTTGCATCTTTACGATGCCCGACAAGATGTCGCAGGAAAAGGCACGCCTGCTGCGCGCCTTGGGCGCCGAAGTGATCATCACGCCGACGGCGGTCCCTCCCGATCACCCCGACAACTACCTCGTGAAGGGCCGAGCGATCGCCGCCGCGCACGAGAACGCGATCTTCGCGGACCAGCACTACAACCCGGTCAACCCCGAGGTGCACTACCGCACCACGGGCCCGGAGATCTGGGAGCAGACGGAGGGCAAGGTCACGCACTTCGTGTGCGCGCCGGGGACCGGCGGCACCGTGAGCGGCGCGGGGCGCTTTCTCAAGGAGAAGAATCCCAAAATCCGCGTGGTGGCCGGCGACCCGGTGGGCTCGATCTACACCGAGTACGCGCGTACCCACAAGAAGGGCGAAGGCCAGCCGTACAAGGTCGAGGGAATCGGAGGAGACAAGATCCCGACTTCACTGCACTTCGACGTAATCGACGAGTGGATCTTCGTCACCGACAAGGACGCGATGCAGATGGCGCGCCGCCTCGCCAAGGAAGAGGGACTCTTCGTCGGCGGCTCCACCGGCGTCAACGTGGTTTCGGCGCTCGATGTGGCGCGGCGGCTCGACGACCCCACGGCGTACGTCGTCACGATTCTGGCGGACACCGGCGAGCGTTACCTGACGAAGGTTTACAACGAAGAATGGCTGCGGGAGAACCAGCTCGTCGACGACGAGCGGCCCACCGTGGGACGGCTCATCGCGGCGAAGAACAGCGACGCGCCGCCCGTGATTCACGTGGCGCCCGAAGCGTCGGTGCGCCAGGCGCTGAACCTGATGAACACGTACAACGTGTCGCAGCTGCCGGTCCTCGACGAGGGCGATGGCGTGGGCGCCGTGTCGGAGCAGGCGCTGATGGCCCGGGCGATCGGACAGGCGAAGGTCCTCGACAGTCCCGTGCGCGAGGTGATGGACCCGCCCTTCCCGGTGGTCGACAGCGAGTCTCCCATCGCCCAGCTGGCGACGCTGCTGTCCCGCACCACGCCGGCGGCGCTGGTGCGTCGCGACGGCTCGGTCGTCGGCATCGTCACGCGCTACGACCTGCTGCATCAGCTCGCGGGCATTCGCTGATGCGCATTACCGTCCTCACGGGCGGCGCCACCGCAGAACGTGCCGTCGCCTTCGCCAGCGCCTCCCAGATCGTCGCCGCGCTGCGCAGCCGCGAACACGACGTTCACGTGGTGGACACGTGCGCCGGACTGCTCGATGATGCCGAGGAAGCCAACGTGCTGGGCGGCGCCGTCGGCACCACGCCGCCTTCCGTGGCCGAGCTCGAGCAGCAGGAGCGCAAGATGCTCTCCGAGGGCCTCGCGGAGCTCGCCGTCATCCGAGGTTCGGACGTGCTGTTCCTCGCATTGCACGGCGGCGCCGGCGAGGGAGGCACCCTGCAGGCGATCCTCGACGTCATCGGCGTGCCCTACACGGGCAGCGGTCAGCTGGGGTCGGCCCTCGCGATGGACAAGGATCTTGCGAAGCGTCTCTTCCGCGCGGCCGGCGTGCCCGTGCCGGCCTGGTTCATGGCGCCGGTGGCCCCCGAGGATGTGAAGACGGGGCTCGGGTGGCCGGTGATCGTGAAGCCGTCGAAGCAAGGATCGTCGGTGGGCCTGACGCTCGTGCGGAAACCGGCGGACCTCCCGGCGGCGGTGGAGCTCGCGCGCCGGTACGACGACGAGGTCATGGTGGAGCAGTTCATTCCGGGCCGGGAACTCACCGTCGGCGTGCTCGGCGACGTGCCCCTCCCGGTCGGCGAGATCGTCCCCAAGCACGAGCTGTTCGACTACGAGTCGAAGTACACGCCGGGGATGTCGGTGGAAACGTTCCCGGCGGCGATTGCGACTCGTCTGGCGCGACAACTCCAGGAATACGCGCTGGTGGCGCATCGCGCGCTCAAACTCGGCGGCTACTCGCGCATCGACTTCCGCGTGAGCCCCGACGACGACATCTTCTGCTTGGAAGCGAATTCCCTGCCGGGCATGACGCGGACCAGTCTCTATCCGCAAGCCGCGCGGGCGGCGGGCATCGACTTCCCGGAGATGTGCGAGCGGATATGTAAGTTGGCCCGGAACAATGGGGCCACGCGAGGGCATAACTAAAGACGCACCGAGCGCCAGATGATGACCGAAGACACGTTGGGCCCGCAGCGGATGTACGTCCTCACCCCCTGGGTGCGACGCCTCCTCGTCGCGAACCTGATTGTTTTCCTGTTTCAGGTGACGCTGCTGACCCTGCAGGGTTCCATTGAGACGTTCGGATTCATTCCGCTGAAAGCCGCGCAGCATCCGTGGACGTTCCTGACGTACATGTTCCTCCACGGCGGCGCGCTGCACCTCGCGTTCAACCTGCTGGTCCTCTTCATGTTCGGCGGCCCCGTCGAGGACCGGTTCGGCAGCCGCTCGTTCATCTGGTTTTATCTGCTCTGCGGCGTGAGTGGAGCCCTGCTGTCGCTGCTCCTCGTCCAGGGCTTTGCCATCCGCGCTCCCATTGTCGGCGCCTCGGGCGCCATCTACGGCGTGCTGGTCGCGTTTGCCTGGCATTGGCCCGATGCGCCGATCTACATGTTCCCCTTGCCGGTGCCGATCCCGGCGAAGTGGCTCGTGACCTTCGCGTTCGTGGTCTCGTTGCTGCTCGCCGTGCCGCCGTTCAGCGGCGTCGTGGGTGGCGTGGCGCATCTCGCCCACCTCGGTGGCATGATCGCCGGGTTCCTGTACCTCAAGGGGCAAGACCTGCGTCTGGGACGCGCGGAACGGCATCTGCGCCACGTCTCCGAGCCGAGCGTCCTGGTGACGCCGGTGCCGCGCACACGGAGTGTTCGAGGGCGGAGCGGCAGCGCGCCGCAGGCGAACCCCCACAGGGCGCCAACGCTCGATGCTCGGGCGCACGCCGAGATCGACCGCGTGCTCGACAAGATCTCGGCGACCGGAATCGAGAGCCTCACCCCCGCCGAGCGGAAGTTCCTCGTCGAGATGAGCCGCCACCTGCCGCCCAAACCGTAGGAGCGTCATGCTCGCCCTGTTGCTGGTGCTGGTTGGCGGGGTGGGGAGCGAAATCGGGCAGGACACGCTGGCCGCGCGGGCGCGCGCGGACTCGTTGATGGCCGTCGGTCGCGCCCAGTTCGCGCGCCCCGTCGTCGGCCGCTACGCCGCCCTCGAAGCCTTCCGCGCCGCCGGTCGTCTCGTCCCCGCCGATCCGGAGCCCCTCTACTGGCAGATGAAGGTGGGGTTCTACCTCGGGAGCGACGAAGGCGACGTGCTGGCCCGCGAAGCGATTCTCAAGATCCTCGCGTTGACGCCCGACTATGAAGATGTCTGGGACCGCTTCGAGACGGTTTACCACAATCCCAAGATCTGGCGCCGGGCCGACCAGGCGCTGGCCCGGCACCCGACCGACGTAGTCGCGCTGGAGCGGCGGGCGGAGCTTGCGATCGCGCTCGAACAACCGCTGCGCGCTGATTCTCTGCTGGTCAATGTGCCCCCGAGCGTACCGGTCTACCTGGCGCGCGCCGAGGCGAACTTCGACGCCGGGCGCGATTCCACGGGGTTCGCCTGGTACGACTCTGCGATGGCGTACGCCGACCTCGACTCGACGGGTGCGATGTGGGACGCCGTGTGGATGATCGCGACGCCGGAGGAGGTCCGCCGCCAGGACGCCACGGCGCCCGGAGCGCGGCGCCCCTTCTTCCAGCGCTTCTGGGCGATCCGCGACCCGAATCTCCTGACGGCCGGAAACGAGCGCATCGCGGAACACTTCAGGCGCTTCGTCTACGCGCGCCGCTACTTCCGCCTGCTCCACCCGCTGAACCTGTATCACCGCTCGGCGCGCTACCGCGCGTTGATCGCGGCGACGCAGAAGGACTATCTCGAGGCTCGAGGAAACCTCGAGGCGGATCCGTATCCCGGCGCGGAGCTCGACCGCGCCCTCGCCGCCAGCCGGCAGCTTCCCGACGTGCCGGCCGGCGAGGCGACGTCACCGGCGCTCGCGGGAGTCGACGCCCGCGGCCTCATCTTCATGCGCCATGGCCCGCCAGACGTGTTGCTGAGGGGCTATCTCGATCCCCTGCGCACCCTCGGGTCGCCCGACAGTCCGCTGGACGCCGAGGGTTGGCTCTACTACACGGCGCAAGGGACGTTGAGCATCGGGTTCCGGCGAGGAACTGGCAGCCTCATCGCAACGCTGCCGGGTGGTGATTTCATCTTCCTGCCGGCCAACCGGCGCCAGGCTGCCAGCACCCGCATCGCGCTCGAGACCGACCGTTCCACGCTCCCGGCGCCGCTCGAAGCCCACGCGTGGAGCGCGTTCTTCAAGAACGCTGAGACTGACTTCACGGACGCGTACTACCAGGCCGAGGGCGACTCGGCCGCCGTCGTGCTGTGGGATGCGAACGACTCGCCGGTGCGCGCCCGCGGCGCGGGGGGGAGGCTGCTCCAGGTCACCGTCCCGCCCGGCGGCTACCGCATGGGGTTGGACGTGGTCGCCGGCGGGGTCCTGGGGCGCTCGCGAGGTGAGGTGAAGATCCCGCGCCTTTCCGGGGTGAACCTCGGGCTCTCGAGCCTGGTGCTCGCGCCGGCGGCATCGCTGCTCGATCGCGAAGAGGCGTTGCGCGGCATGCCGGCCGATCTCGTGTATCGGGCGGGGGCGCCGCTCGCTGCGTACCTGGAAGTGTATGGCCTGTCGGCCGACCCTAGTGGCCGGTCACAGTACCGGGTGCGCTACGAGTTTGCGCCGGTGCGATCGCTACCGGCGCGACTCCTCACCCGTTCGCGACCGGTCGTGTTCGAATTCGATCGCGGTGCGTTCGCGACACCGGCCCCGGAGCAGCTGGTCATCGAGGCCGATCGCGTGCCGCCCGGACGCTACCGCGTGACGGTGGTGGTGACCGACCTGCAGAGAAATGTCAAGTCGACCTCCGCTGCACTCGACGTAACGATTCGCTGACGCACGCTTGTCTTGGAGCCCGCGCCTTCCCAGATTGGGACGGCCCAACGGCTCCATGCTCGTCAATCTCATTCCGGAATTCCTCTCGGTGTTGGCCGCGCCTGATCGCGCCGCGGCATACCACGAGTACCTCGATCGTCATCGTCCCGTTCTCGGCGCGTACTGGCACAACTACGTTCTCGATCCCGAGTCGCCGCACGCCGAGCAGATCATCGCGGCGGCGCTGCGAGCGGACCGCGCCGATCTGACGCGGCTGCTCGACGACGTGGACGTCGTCGCCATCGCCGAGGATGCGTTGCGGCGGGCGACGGAGCTGCTCGAGGCCGATTGTCCGGTGGACCTGTATCTCACGGTGGGCGTCGGTGCCGCGAATGCGGGCGAGCTCGTGGTGGGTGGCCGGGGCGTCGCGTTCGTGTGTCTCGAGCATTTCACCGGGCGCGCCAACGCGCAGACCTACGGGATGGGCCTCGCGCCGCAGCTGCTGCCGCTGTGGATCGCGCACGAGGTGGCGCACGTCATCCGCTATACGGCACCCACGAGTCGCGCCGATCTGCGGCGCCTCGTCGGAGAGCTGGGCGGCTACTACGACTACTGGGAGACCGGCTCGCGGGCGACGCTGCGCGAGCTGCTGGCGAACGAAGGCGCCGCCGTCGCGGCGGCACAGGCGGTCGCGCCGGGGTTCGAACCGTGGGAGTACCTGGGCTACAACCGCCGCCAATATCGGCGCCTGCGCGAGCTGGATGCCTTCCTGCGGCGTGCCGCCACGGGCGACCTCGATGCCCGCGGACTCGGCCTGCGCCTCAAGTATCTCTCCGGCGGCATGAGCCCCGCGGCGCGCCTCGTCAGCGGCAAGGTGCTCCCGGAGCGCTCCGGCTACTACCTGGGCCTGCGCCTGGTCGAGAACTACCTGGCCGAGCACGGCGCGGCCTCGACGCTCCGCGCGAGCGTGGAGGAGCTCAAGCAGTCCGACGACCGGGCCCTCGGCATTCAGACGGCATGAGCCCCAAGGCGAAGAAGCCCCCCGAGCGGCGGCACAACCGTCCATTACGCGAAGTCCTGGACGACCTCCTGTCGCACGCGCGCGAGATCACCCGCCGCGCCAAGGCGATGACGCCGGCGGAGCTGGACTACGCCCAGCAACGGCTGGAATGGCTGGCTGACGAGGTGTGGCGCGTCGCCACCGGCGAGACGGCGCCACCAGAGTAGATTCCCCCGTATGGGCACCCGCGGCGCGTTCAAAGTGACGGTCACGAAAGAAGACCTCGTCTTCGCGTCGGCCCATTTCATCACATTTGCCGGCCACCGGTGCGAGACGCTGCACGGGCACAACTACCGCGCCGGCGCCGTCGTCGAGGGGGGGCTCGAGCCGGACACCTGGTTCGTGCTCGACTTCGCCGCCCTCAAGAAGTTGATGAAGCGCCTCACCGATGAGCTCGATCACCGTGTGCTCCTGCCTCGCGACAACCCGAAACTCACGATCACCGCGGACAGCGAGACGGTGCGCGTCGCCTTCGACGGGCGCCCGCGCTACGTCTTCCCCGCCCGCGACTGCGTGATCCTCCCGATCCCCAACACGACGGTCGAAATGCTGTCGCAGTACCTGGCGGGGCGCGTGCGAAACGAGCTCGCGGCAGTCAATCTGACGGCGATCGAGATCGAGGTGGAGGAGAACTTCGGGCAGTCGGCGAGCTACCGCGAAACTCTCGATTAGGACTTCCGCATGACAAAGCCAACGTCGCTCTCTCCCGCCGAAATTGCCGACCGTCTCAAGACGCTCCCCGCGTGGCGCTTCGAGGGTGGGGCGTTGGTGCGCGAGTATCAGACCGACGGGTGGCCGACGACGCTGATGCTGGTGAACGCGATCGGGTTCTTCGCCGAGGCCGCCGATCATCATCCGGATCTCGCCGTGAGCTGGGGCAAGGTGGGCGTGAAGTTATGGACCCATAGCGCGGGGGGCGTGACGGCGAGCGACGTCGAGTTGGCGCGTCTCATCGAACAAACGGCGCTGTGGCGGCCGCCTGCGGGGAGCGCGTTTCGCGGCACGCCGAAGAAGTTCGTTTCGTGACGCTGGCGATCGAGCTCACCCCCGCACCCGACCCGCTCGACACCTGCGACCGCTTCACCGGACTCCCGCACCTCTGCTTCCTCGATAGCTCGGCGCGCGGTCCTCTAGGCCGCTATTCGTTTCTTACGGCTGACCCGGTCGCCCGAGTCGGCGCGGACGGTGACCCGCTCGCTGCCGCCCGAGCCTTGCTTGCGCCGCACCACCAGCCCGCGCTCGCGGGTCTGCCGCCGTTCCAGGGCGGGATCGCGGGATACCTGAGCTACGAGTGGGGCGCCGAGCGGGAGCGGGTGCGGCGAGCCACGAGCGAGCGAGACGCCCCGGCTGCGGAACTTGGCCTGTACGACTGGGTGATCGCGTGGGACCACCTGCAGGGCCGCGCGTGGATCATCGCGTGGACAGAACAACGCCTGGCCTGGGTCCGAGCGCGCCTCAACGCAGTCGCGCGCACCTCCTCCGAAGGCTCCCGCCGTCCCCCGCCGTCGTCCGTCACCTCAAACTTCACTCGCCGCAAGTATGAAGCCGCCGTGGCGAGGATCCGCGACTACATCGTCGCGGGCGATGTCTACCAGGTGAACCTGGCGCAACGGTTCGAGACGTCATTCGCGGGCCCGCCATTCGAGTTGTACCGGCGCCTGCGCGTGCTCAATCCGGCACCATTCGGGGCGAATCTCGCGCTCGGCGATGTGACGGTGGCGAGCATTTCGCCCGAGCGCTTCTTGCGGCTCGACGAAGCAGGCGCCGCCCAAGCTCGCCCCATCAAAGGCACTCGCCCGCGGGGCGACGGACCGGCAGAGGATGCCGCGCTCGCGGCAGCGCTCCTGGCCAGCTCCAAGGACCGCGCCGAGAACGTGATGATCGTCGACGTGTTGCGAAACGACCTGGGCAAGGTGTGCCGGCCGGGCACCGTGCTCGTCCCGGAGCTGTGCGCGCTCGAGTCGCACCCCACCGTGCATCACCTCGTGTCGACCGTCACCGGGGTCATGCGGGATGGCGCCGACGCATTCGATCTGCTGCGTGCCGCGTTTCCCGGCGGCTCCGTGACCGGCGCGCCGAAGATTCGCGCGATGGAGATCATCGCCGAGCTGGAGGGCGCGGCGCGGGGCGTCTACTGCGGCGCCATCGGGTACATCGCGGCGAGCGGCGCGATGGACATGAACATCCCGATTCGCACGGTGACGTTGCACGATGGCATCGCTTCGTTTCACGCGGGAGCGGGGATCGTGTGGGATTCCGACCCGGCGGCAGAGTACGACGAGACACTCGCCAAGGCCCGTGCCCTGATCGATGCGCTCACTTCCCCACGCAAAACGTCGCGAAGACCCGGTCGAGCACGTCGTCCGGCGTCACCACGCCGATGAGATCGTCGAGCGCCGCGACGGCGGCGCGCAGATGTGTCGCCGTCGCGGCTGCATCGACACCGGAAGCGCGTGCCGTCCAGAACGCCTCGAGCTCCGCCAGCGCCGCCTCGAGCGCCGCGCGGTGCCGGGCCCGCGTGACCACCGGCTCCACGTCGCCCAGCGCGAGCAGCTGACCGAAGGCCACTTCGGCGAGTCGCTTGCGGAGGATGTCGAGGCCGGTGCCGCTGACCGTTGAGACGCCCTCGCCTCCGGACAGATCGATTTTGGTGCGCACGACCACCACAGGTGCACGCACCTGGGCGAGGAACGTGGCGCGCGAGGGATCATCGGACTCTTCGCAGTAGAGCACCAGGTCCGCCGCCGCGAGATACTTGCGGCTCACCTCGATGCCCAGGCGCTCGACGCGTTCTTCGCTTTCGCGCAGGCCTGCGGTGTCGATGAGCCGGAACGGGAACCCTTCGATGACCGCGTGCGCCTCGATGGCGTCGCGCGTAGTGCCCGGGATCTCGGTGACGATCGCGCGCTCCGTGCCGAGCAGCGCATTGAAGAGCGACGACTTGCCGGCGTTGGGGCGGCCCGCGATCACGAGCAGGGCACCCTCGCGCAGGCGTTCGCCCTCTGGAGCGGTCGCGAGGAGTTTGGCGACAGAATCGCGCGCCAGGCGCCAGACGCGCTCTACGCGCGCGGGGCTCACGGGTCCCTCATCTTCTTCCGGGAAATCGATGTCGTAGGCGATCAGCCCCTCGAGGTCCAGCACTTCTTGTCGCAGGGCGCCGAGCCGGCCCGACAACCCACGCTCGAGCTGGTGCAACGCCCGCCGGCGCTGCGCCGGCGAGCCGGCGTCGATGAGATCCGCGGTCGCCTCTGCCTGCAGCAAATCCATTTTGCCGTTCAGGACGGCCCGCCGGGTGAACTCTCCGGGCTCGGCGGGACGGGCGCCCGCCGCCACGAGCGCCGCGACCGCGGCCGCCGGCACCACGAGCCCGCCGTGCGTCGAGATCTCGACGAGGTCCTCACCGCTGTAGGAGCGCGGCGCCGGGAAGCACGCAGCGAGGACTTCGTCAACCGGCTCGCCGGTCCCAGGATGCGCGAGCCGCGCCCGGAACACGGTGCGCGGTGGATCGGCGAGGAACGGGTGGAGGCAGCGGGCGGCGAGAGCGAACGCACCGGCGCCCGAGAGCCGGATCAGGGCGAGGGCGCCGCGGCCGGGGGGCGTCGCCAGCGCGACGATCGGGTCGGAGAGCAGCCTAGGTCTTCGCGGGGGCGCGCGCGCGCGCCTCCCGCAGGCGGCGCTTCGCAATCATGTACTGCTGCGGAATGCTGAAGAGGTTCTGCGCCGCGTAGTAAAGGTTCAACCCCGAGGCGAAATTCAGGAACAGCATCGTCATCATGACCGGCATGAAGTAGACCATCATCTTGGTCTGCGGATTCGGCGGTACGCCGATCTGTCCCACCTTCGACAACCCGAACATCGACAGGCCCATCACCACCGGAATGATGAACAACGGGTCGTGGCGCGACAGGTCGGGGAGCCAGAGGAACGGCACGCCGCGGAACTCGATCGTGTTCGCGAACACGAAGAAGAGCGCGAGCAGCACCGGCATCGGCAGCAACATCGGCAAGCAGCCGCCAAACGGATTGACCTTGTGCTCCTTGTAGATCCGCAACATCTCGCGCTGCAGCCGCTCCGGATCGTTCTTGTAGCGGTCCTGGATCTCCTTGATCAACGGCGCGACGGCCTGCATCCGAATCCCCGACTCCATCGCCTTCTGGTTCAGCGGCCAGAGCAGCAGGCGGATCACCACGCCGAACAGGATCAGCACCCAACCGTAGGCGAGCGACAGGTGCCCGTGGATCCAGACGAGGACGTTGACGACGAAAATCGATACGGGATGGATGACGCCGCGGAGAAATCCGCCATAGGGATTCGCGTCGTCGAGCCCGTGTCCGAGCGCCGCGAGGCGCTGATGGTCGAGCGGTCCGAGGTACAGGCCGTACCGGAACTCGCCCGCGGGCGGCACCGGCATCGTGAGCACGACGGCAGCGCGCGCGGCGCGCTTGTTGGCGCGCGGTAACCCCACCGCGATCGCGCCGCCGAACTTGGATTGGTTCTCGTCGAGTGCCAGAGCGGCGGCAAAGAAGTACTTCGATTTGACGCCCGCCCACTCGAATGGCCCGTCCAGGACGCGCCGTTGGCCGGCGTCGAGGGACGAGAAGTCGGTGCGGTTCGCCTTCGAGGACTTGGTGACCAGCGCGTAATGGCGATAGTCATCGAGCGAATCGGCCTCGACCGACCGCAGGCCGTCGGAGAGTCCTACCACCAACACGGCGCCGCTGCCTCCCAGACCGATCACACTGCCGTGGACGTCGAAGTGGTACTCGTCAGGACGGAAGCGATACTCGATCGTCACGCGCGCGCCGCCCTGGTCCGCTTCGAAACTCAGCGTCGCCGAATCGCGCACCGTCACGCTGGAGGCGCTGGGCCGGAACGACCAGTCGGCGAGCGACACGGTGTCGCCGCCGCCCGTCGGCACGAGCTCGTGGGTGAGGAGCGGGCGCTCGATGGGAACGAGCTGCACGCGCTGCGCCGAATCTCCCGACGCAAACGACTGGTATTGCAACAGTTGAGCGGAGACGAGGACGCCGCCGCGCGTACTGAAGCCGAGCCGATAGAGCGGCGATGTCACCCAGACTGTGTCGGCGGGCTCGACGGTTGGCCGGTTGGGCGGTTGGGCGGTTGGGCGTGTCGACGCGACCGTGGTCTCCGCCGCCTGGGGCTGAGTCACGCGCGCACTATCCGACGAACCGGCTAACCGGCTATTCGCCGTCTTTTTCGGCGGCCAGATCAGGCTGGGGGCGATGGCGACGATCATCATCAGGACGATCGCCAGTATTACGCGACGTTCCACTTAGTGATTCCCTCGGCGTCTAGGGCACCGGGTCGTAACCGCCCGGGTGAAACGGATGGCACCGCAAGATGCGACGGATGCCGAGCCACGAGCCTTTGAGCGCACCGTACCGCTCGACGGCCACGTGCGTGTAACGCGAACACGACGGCACGAAGCGACACTGTGTGAATACCAGATGCGACAGTGTGAGCTGGTAGCCGCGAATGAGCGCCATCACGATACGTCGCGGCACCTGACCGAGTGTCACGTGAGCGTGCTCACCACGTCCGTCAATTCGGCGCGCAGGGCTGCAAATGGGGCGGCATACGTCGCGCGCTTCGCCCGAATGACCACGTCGATCGGCGGCAGCTGGAGGAAGGGGAGCACGTCGCGTCGGAGAATCTCTCTCAGCCGGCGGCGTAAACGATTACGGGCCACGGCGGAGGACTGAAACCGGGGAACGATGATCCCCATCCGCGCATGGCCCGTCGCATTGGGCCGCCAAGCCAGCTCGAGGTGCGGGGTGCGCCGGCGGCGGCCCGCCTCCCAGCAGGATGTAATGTCCGAACCGCGCGTCAGCCGGGCGCGGCGCGGGAACCGCTCGCTCGTTACCGGCTCCGGTGCTTCGACGGCAGGCGCACGGTGAGGCGCTTCCGCCCCTTTTTCCGGCGACGCGAGAGCGTGGCACGCCCCCACACATTCTTCATGCGCGCGCGGAACCCATGCTTATTGATGCGCCGCCGATTGCGCGGCCGGTACGTCGGACCCATACATTCCTCGAAGTAAGGCGAAGTAAGGCCGGGAAACTTACCCCGGCGCCCAAGCGCCGGTCAAGGTTGACTTTTCCACATAGGGCCCGTACTTTCGGGCCGCCCTTGCAACACGTCCTTCCTAATTCTGAAATCGTAATGGAGCAGTCAGCCAAAGAAGCCTGGAAGCGTCTCCTCGTCGAGGCGCGGCGTGAACTTCCGGAAGCGACGGTGCGGACCTGGCTCGAGCCAGCCGAACCGATCGCTCTCGATGACGGCCGCCTGATCCTGGGCGCGCCCGATCAATTCGCCGCGGAGTGGAACGAGTCGAAGCACTCGGGTCTCCTGGCCCGCGCCGCCGAGCGCGTGCTCGGGCGGCCGACGACGGTCGTGTTCCGCGTGACCGAAGACCGCCAACAGCGCCCGCAGATGGACTTCTTCGTCGCGCCGCGCGAAAGCGCGGCGACCGCCACGGCATCCGTGGTCGGGACGACGCCGCTCAACGAGCGCTACACCTTCCAAACCTTCGTCATCGGTAAGTCGAACGAGCTCGCCGCCGCCGCGGCGCACGCCATCGCCGAAGCGCCGGGCAAAACCTACAACCCGCTGTTCATCTACGGCGCCACGGGGCTCGGCAAGACGCACCTGATGCAGGCGATCGCGCACGCCGTGCTCCAGAAAAACCCGGGCACGCGGCTGCAGTACTTCGGTGCCGAGCAGTTCATCAACGACGTCATCGAATCGATTCACGCGCGCACGATGCCCGAGTTCCGGCGGCGCTACCGCAACGACGTGGATCTCCTCCTGGTGGACGACGTTCATTTCCTCGAAGGCAAGGAAATGACGCAGGAAGAGTTCTTCCACACATTCAACG
>Ga0137419_10000369_pt1 | contig 15643 bp, 17 predicted proteins | sample CZODoug3_1_2_16f_FD_108279 | JGI IMG/M metagenome (GOLD analysis project Ga0137419, IMG submission 108279) | Vadose zone soil fungal communities from Angelo Coast Range Reserve, California, USA - CZODoug3_1_2_16fungal (Illumina Assembly) | ecosystem: Environmental > Terrestrial > Soil > Vadose... | reverse complement strand
TCGACCTCGCCGGCAGAGTGCTAGAATCGAAAGCCGCGGCAGGATCTGGGCGGCGGAGAATCATGAGGTTTGTTCAGAGAAACGTAGAGTTGGAGCAGGCGGGCACCCGCTTGGAGGCGATTGTGGCTGGGTCCATGCGGCGAGTTCCACGGAATGAGGCGCCCGTATTGGCTTGGCCGTTAGTTTGTGGCTCGGCGGTGGCAGAGCGCACACGGGCGGTTACTTTTGCAGCCGGAATCTTGCGCGTCGAGGTTGCGGATACGGGATGGAAGCGCGAGTTGCAAGCATTGGCTCCGCGGTATGTGGCGATGATCAATCGATATGCGGGGCAGACTGTGTCCCGAATTGAATTTGTCGTGGTCACGCCTGACGTGGTTGCGCATGAGGCGGGCGCGGGCACCCGCTCCAGATGAGACACAATGCGGGCATCGCTCCATCGAACACAGGAACCGGAATATGAAAGTCACGGAGAAGGATGTCGCCTACGTTGCCGGCTTGGCCAACTTGGAACTCACGCAGGAAGAACAGGCAGGCATGGTGCGGGACTTGAACTCGATTCTTCAGTACGTCGACCGGCTCAATGAACTGGACACCTCGAACGTGGCGCCGATGGCTCAGGTCTCCGGCCGCTATGGCGTGGATGGATCGAAGCAGGGAACCGAGCGATTCTCTTATGCCAGCCGGGAAGATATTCCGGAAGGATTGCGCAAGTCGTTGCCCCGCGAAGAGGCGCTGGCAAATGCGCCGGATTCCGACGGGATGTTCTTCAAAGTTCCAAAGGTGATTGAAAGATAAAATAAAAAAGATAAGCGCGAAGGACAGAAGTTTGGGCGCCGGATTGTCGATTCGGTCCGGTTCTCCTTCCGCGTTCTCAATTCTGACTCGCGATGGACCTGACCTCACTCACCATTGACGCCGCGCGGTCTGTCGTACAGGAACGCCGGACATCGGCGCTCGCACTGGCAGAAGCGCACTATGCCCGCATCCAGAAAGAAGACGGGCAAGTCGGCGCGTTTCTCACCCTCTCGAAGGAGCGTGCGCTGGAGCAAGCGGATCGAATCGATCGAATGGCCGCGGAGGGAAAGCCCCTGCCGGCGCTGGGCGGCGTTCCGGTGGGCATCAAAGACGTGATGGTCACTCGCGGCGTGCGTACGACCGCGGGATCGAAGATTCTTGCCAACTACATTCCTCCTTATGACTGCACGGCAGTTGCGCGAATCGAAGCCGCAGGCGCCGTAGTGCTGGGCAAGGCGAACTGCGACGAGTTTGCCATGGGATCATCGAACGAGAATTCGGCGTTTCGCCCGGTACGCAATCCTCGTGATCTGACCCGCGTGCCGGGAGGTTCATCCGGCGGGCCAGCAGCGGCGGTAGCGGCAGACATGGCCGTGGTCGCGCTGGGCTCGGACACGGGAGGATCGATCCGGCAGCCTGCGTCCTTTTGCGGAGTGGTAGGTCTGATGCCGACTTACGGCAGGGTTTCGCGCTACGGACTGATCGCCTTTGCCTCGTCGCTTGATCACATTGGACCACTGGCAAAGACGGTAAAAGACGCGGCAATAGTGCTGCGCACCATCGCCGGACGAGATCCCATGGACTCAACATCGGCTGATTTGCCGGTACCCGATTACGTTGCCGAGCTCGACAAGCCGGTGCGTGGACTAAAGCTCGGAGTGGCCAAAGAATATTTTGGCGAGGGCTTGGACGACGAAGTTCGTCAGGCGGTCGAGGCGGCGATTGACAAGCTAAAGCATCTGGGCTGCGAAATCGTGCCGGTTTCACTGCCGCACACGCCGTATGCAATTCCGACTTACTACTTGGTGGCCACGGCGGAAGCGTCGTCGAATCTGGCGCGCTACGACGGCGTACGCTACAGTTACCGCGCGCCGGGGGTGACATCGCTTGCGGAGATGTACCGGAGCAGCCGCGATGAAGGATTCGGCACCGAGGTCAAGCGGCGCATCATGCTTGGCACCTACGCTCTGAGTGCTGGCTATTACGACGCGTACTACTTGAAGGCCCAGAAGGTGCGCACGCAATTGTTGCGCGATTTCGAAGAGGCGTTCACGAAAGTGGATGCGATAGTCACCCCGACGAGTCCGACGTCGGCTTTCCGTCTGGGCGAGAAGTCGAATGATCCTTTGGCGATGTATCTCGCGGACGTCTACACGGTGACGGCGGATCTGGCAGGAATTCCGGGAATTTCAGTCCCTTGTGGCGAGACGAAAGAAAAATTACCAATTGGCCTGCAGATTTTGGGCAGGCATTTCGACGAAGCCACCATTCTGCAGGTGGCGCATGCCTTCGAGCAGGCGGCGTAGCCCATCAGACTGCCCGATAGTAACTGTCTCCTGAGCACGCACGGCAGAACGCCGCGCCGTCGCGCCATACTTCGCGCCGAAAATTAATTCCTTCGCCGCATTGCGCACATACCACTCGCTCTCCCTTATATCCGGGAAATTCCTCGGGCGGTAAGTCAACTTTCACCCACAGCGTGGTAAACAGATCGTCATCTGAGATTTCGCGGTAGGCCAACATCTGTTGCTGATTCTTGTCCGCAAGTTCCGGATGCATCTGGCGGGCCAGCGTCTTGGAAGATTCTTTGGCGGCGACACGGACGGCCTTGTTGCTGCTTACGTCCACGAACGTGGCTGCAACTTTTCCCCAGTCGCGAAACTTCAGAGCACGCTTGCCGAGGCGGCAACCGGTGACCACTGCAACGGCGTCGGTGGCGCAGCGGTCGATCTCGACAAAGGTGACTAAACGCTTGCGGTCTTTTCCGCCAGGGTCGTCAATGCCGAGTTTAGCCAAGCCCAGCATGGCGAGTCGCACGCCGAGAACCTGTCCGGCGCAGAGGTGACCGTGAGCTTGCTCGGCCTGGCGGAGGTATTCGTCGAGGGATTTCATAAAAGCAGCCGTCAGCTATCACCCTTCAGCTTAACACTCCCGGAACTGGTGTTCCGCGGTGGAAACCGTGTCACTTTCGGCGCCAGCGCACATTGTCTTTGGTGTTCTCAATGACAATCCCGGCAGCTGTGAGTTCGGCACGCAATGTGTCCGAGACTTTGAAATCTCGTGCACGGCGAGCGATCTCCATTTGCGCAATTTTTTTTTCGATGTCTGCGTCGAAGAGTTGACCCGACTGCACGGCTTCGCGCAGTTCGGGACCGATGTCTTTCTCCCGTCCTTCCGTCCGTGCCCAATCAAAGACTTGCTTCATCTTGGAGCCGTCATCATCTTTGAGCACGGCGAAGATTTCATCGAACTTGGCGAGCGCCTCGAGCAGCGGTGGGACGTCGTCTTTCTTAATCACTTTCGTATCAAGCGCCGAATTGACGCGACGTACCATCTCGAAAATAGCCGCCTGCGCCTGCGCGGTATTGAGATCGTCGTCGAGCGCGGTCCTCATGCGGTCGATGGTCTCGTGGGCAAGCGCTTGTATCTCCTCACTGGAGCCGTCAGCAAAATGACCTTCCGTCAAGCGGACGTAGAAGTTGCGCAAGCGCTCGACAGAAACCGAGGCTTGTTTCAGGCCATCGAAGGTGAAATTCAACTGATTGCGATAAGGAACAGAGGCGAGCAGGTACCGGATCGAGGACGGTTTGTGCCCCTTCAGCACCAAGTCGCGCAAGGTAAAGAAGTTGCCTAGGCTCTTCGACATCTTCTCGCCTTCGACCAGCAGGAACCGCGCGTGAAACCAGAAACGGGCGAAGGTTTTCCCCGTGAGTGATTCCGACTGCGCGATTTCGTTTTCGTGATGGGGAAAGATGAGGTCTTCGCCTCCAGCGTGCAGGTCGAAGGTTTCGCCCAACGCATTCATCGACATCACCGAGCACTCCAAGTGCCAGCCCGGCCTGCCGCGGCCGATCGAGGTATCCCAGGAAGATTCTCCAGGCTTGGGCGCTTTCCAGAGGGCGAAGTCGCGAGCGCTGTCTTTATCGTATTCGTCGACGTCGACGCGCGCGCCGTCGAGCATTCCGCTGAAGTCTTTCTTAGAAAGCCGTCCATACTGCGGGAATTTCGCGATGCGAAAGTAATAGGAGCCGTCTTCCGCGCGGTACGCGAAGCCCTTTTCGACGAGTTTGGCTACGAACTCCGCCATCTCCGGGATGTGCTCTGTGGCCCGTACCAGAGTTGGCGGTTCGATGCCGATCATGGTGGCGTCTTCCAGGAATGCCTTTTCATATTTAGCCGTGTATTGCTGAACCGTCACGCCATCGCGAGCAGAGTTGCGGATGATTTTGTCGTCCACGTCGGTGATGTTCATGACGTGATTTACCTTGTAACCGTTCTGCCGCAAAACCCGGCGCAGAATGTCGATCGCGATAAATGTCCGAAAGTTGCCGATATGACCGTAGTCGTAGACAGTGGGCCCGCACGCGTACATGCGGACTTCGTTGTTACGTAGAGGACGAAATTCCTCCACGCTCGCAGACATGGTGTTGTAAAGGCTCAGGGCCATAGTGAGATCGAGCCGCAGCGACGAATCTACGATTCTAGGGGGACGCGCGAAAGGGGGTCAAATTTCGCAAAACTGGGGATGAAAAAGCTGATTTACTTTGGCGCCGTCGCGGCGGTTGCACTCGCCTGAGGATGAGCGCGCAAACGCTGTTGTACCAGCAACACGTAATGGATTGCCGAAATAATCGTGAAAATGAAGGTGGCGCGCAGGGATACGGTTCGGGCGATCCATACCCAGCGCAGGGGCCGCACTTGAAAGAGCAAGACAAAAAAGACGGCGGCGATCTGGCAGAAGGTGTTCGCTTTTCCGAAAATACTGGGACTGAAGTTTCTTAGTCCGGCGATTCCAAAAAGTACGGCGCTGGCGGCGAGGATGGAAATATCACGGCTGAAAACCACGACTGAGAATTTCCAGGGGATTTTGTGCAGAATGGAAAGTACAAGAAACATCGTGCTCAGCAGGAGTTTGTCAGCTATGGGGTCGAGATATTGACCGAGCAAAGTTTGCTGATGAAGCCTGCGGGCAAGAAGCCCGTCGAGGCCATCGCTGAAGCCTGCGATCACGAAGACAATCAGGGCCCAGAGATAGCGGCCTTCGACCAAATGGATTACGATGAACGGCACGAAAATCATTCTTAGCAGCGTGAGCTGATTGGGTGCTGTCAAGATTTGCGAAAGTTTCACGCCGGTTCCTTGTCCACCGATGACTTGGCCAGAGCTGCATCGTTGCGATTCACGCTCTGATTGGCTCCTGTGGAAGGCAAGAAAGTGGAGGGTGCCTGGCCGGTTTTGGCGGCGAAGCGCTGGGAAAGAGATGGAAGGTTTCCGTCGGGAACATCGAGGTCGATTCGCTCGATGCGATGCATGGGAAAGAAAACGACGGCTGGCGTGAACGGCTCACCCTCTTTCACCATCACGACCAGGTCTTCAAAAGATGCCAGTTCAATGCCGCTCAGGCTCAGGCCCTCTGGAGTCAACGCAAGGATCATGCCCCAAAATTTTTCCCGGGGAGCGGACAGCGTTAGGACGACCATCGCTCCGGGTGCGAAGGGCACGCAAACTCGGGCAGCATCCTTTTCCACGCCTTCGATTGTCGCTGCGGAACGGCGGCTTTGCAACTGGTTCAGCCGCTGAAATAGGATTTGAGCCTGCTGGCGACAGCTCGAAAAGGCAGCACCTCACCCAGTGCGTTTAGCACTCGTGCGGGGAAATTGGGCAGTACCCAGATCGAGTTTCAGACTTAACTTCGAATTACCTGGCGGTGATGGCCAGGTCCGCACGTCGAACGAAGCCGGCGGCCAGCAGCACCATGATAAAATCTGTTGTTAACAGCGCGTCATACCCGCGAACTGGTTTGGTATTTGGTTGGCAATACACTAATGTAGGCGCGTAGCTCAGTTGGTTAGAGCGCTACCTTGACACGGTAGAGGTCAGGAGTTCGAGTCTCCTCGTGCCTACCATTCCTTTCTTACACATAGCGGCAGGGCTCCCGTCCTCGTTGGTAGCATTTGGTAGCAAATCGGCAGAAAGCTGCTGTTTTTCGGTCCACGGGCCTGAAGGTTCGGTGACTCGTTGGGAGACGGCGCTCCGACTTTCCGATCCCCGTGTAGTGTCGTTCGTTGACTCCCCGTCTTGTCATCCCTAACATGGCACCCTGAGCGTCATACATGATCGGCGAAACTATCTCGCGCTATCGCATCATCGAGACGCTGGGTGGCGGTGGCGTGGGTGTTCTTTACATGCCTTTTCAGATTACGTGATTTAGAAGGAGTGCGCTATGCGTCGAGAATGGGCGCTGAAGGTTGTGTTGGTCGTGGTGGGCTTGATCTTTTGCGGTTTAGTTTATCCGTTGATGATGTTTGTGCGGCAAGAACCTGCGTTGGCGATGATGCTGAGCGTTTATGTCACACTCGGCATTTTCTTGTTGCTGGCAGCCCGTGACCCATCGGCGAATCGCAGCCTGATTGCTTTTACGGCATGGTCGAGCTTTGCCCACGCCGCGCTGATGGCAGTGCAGGCATTCCGCAATCTGATCGCCCGCGGAGAACTGGTGGGCGTGGCTGTGCTCGTCATCATCGGTGTAGCCCTGATCGTACTGGCTCCGGCGAGATCAGTTGAGCGGGTATCGGCAACCGTTGTGTAGGCTCGCGTCTTGGGAGAACGCTGACCCCGACATTCCCATCCTCAAGCAAGCCAAGACGGAGTACGCCATGCTCCAATGAGGTCTAGCAACCGATGATCGCCACATGGGTCATATCGCTCCTAGCAACCCTGCTGGCTCCCATCCTTCTAATCCGCTTCCGCAAACGGTGGGTGGCAGCTTTCAACTTGGCTGTTACGAACCGGATCACGAGCCGCTTCGCTGACCGCTTGCCCGGCTTCGGCATCCTGACGCACCTAGGTCGAAAGTCAGGCAGGGTCTATCGGACGCCAGTCAATGTTTTTCGAGCGCCAGAAGGATTCTTGATTGCGCTCACCTATGGACGGGAGAGCGAGTGGGTCAAGAATGTTCTGGCGGCTGGCGGATGCGAGCTTGAGACTCGCGCCGTGAGGTATCAACTCTTTGCACCAACCATCGTGCATGATCCCACTCGGCGGCGGTTCCCAGTTCCTGTCCGGATCGTCCTGCGGCTGATTGGGGCGACCGATTTCATGCAGCTTTCAACCTCTCGCGCACAAGGGTAGAGTTTACTCGTCGTATATCTCGTAATCGGTGGAGCACGGCTCTCGCTCCAGAAGGAAATCCTTGTCGAAGTCGTAGTGTTTCGCCACGGCTCGCCACATTCCCCATGTCGGGCAAATCGGGCGGGGTTTCGGGTACTCGTGAGCTGGTCGTTCCGAATACGCCCTTCATCGCTGCCTACACCATCGATGAGGAACGCATCGTGATCCTCGCCCTCTATCACGGTGCACAACACTGGCCGGAGGTTTTCTAAGTACAGAGAACTGCTTCCGACTGCTCAGTTCATCCGCCGCGCAGCGCAGCCGAATCGGGGATCGTGGTGAACTGGACGGCCCCCCTTGCAGGAGCGCCTGAACCGAAACCAATAACCGCGCGCGATCGGCAGGAGCGGAAGTCATCGAAGAAGAATACGCTGAGTTCGAAAAGCTGGACCGAGGAGTGGCCTGAACGTGGGCGAGTGCTGCCGGGAGGTGATGATCCGAGAGATGCGCGGAGGGGCGGCCAGCGATCCCCTGGGTGGCGTGAACTGCGTAACAGTGTCAGCTTTAGGATACTTCGCTCTCGATACCCGTGTGCTGGAACCACTTGACAGCCCGTTCGGCCCGAGGTTGTTACCTATGTAGCCGGTACATTCTGTAACCTATGTCTCCGGGCTGGACCCAAAGGGTCCGGACGAAGAAAGCGGCCTAGAATCAGTGGAACATGAGAAGAGGCGCGCCATTTTGAGCGTGCCCTTTTTTTCTTGCGAGACGTTAACGTGGTACAAGCACAATACTAGGAATGGACCTTGTCGCTGATCCACTATGCAACTAGCATGATTGCCACAGGAGCCGCGAATGAATCTTTCTTCCAGAATCGGCGTTAGCAGTGCTGTTGCAATTCTGTGGGCCACTGGGATGGGAGGTCTGCTGGCCCATGCCCAGGCTTCCGCGAGTACAACTCACGCCGTGGCCAAAGAACGGGCTAAGGTCGCGTTCTTTCACGCCCTACCCAAATTGGACGGTAATCATCTGCAGGTAACCGTGGTTGAAGTTCACTACGGCCCGGGCGAGTCGTCCGCACCGCACAGCCATCCTTGCGCCGTCATCGGATATGTCATCGGAGGCATGCTTCGCACGCAGGTAAAGGGCGAGCCCGAAGCGACCTACAAAGCCGGCGAGAGCTTTTACGAAGCTCCCAACGGTGTTCACCAGGTCTCCGCCAACGCCAGTGCAACCGAATCGGCGGACTTCATCGCGTATTTCGTCTGCGATCACGAACAACCGCTCAGCAGCGACGTGCCTCCAGCAGCAAAATGATCAGGAGCGAAAGACCATGAACGAAACACCATCGGCAGCATCCGAATCGTTGCTGCAAAGCGCAGCCAAACGAACTCGCGCCCTCGATTGGGAGCGGCTGGGTTTCTTGTATGCCCGTATCGCACTCGGCGCCGCCTTCCTGTCCGGAATCGCTGACCGTTTTGGCCTCTACTGGGGCAGGAATGTTGGTTATGGAAACTTCGACGGCTTCATGCAATACACCGCCAAGGTGAATTCCTTCATGCCTCCGGCCACGATTCCATTTCTTGCCTGGGCGGCAACCGCCGGCGAGTTGTTTTTTGGGATCGCATTGATTCTCGGGATCTGGCCCCGCTGGATCGCCCTCGGAAGCGCCATGCTGCTCGTTCTGTTTGGTATCGCCATGGCCATTTCGTTTGGGATCAAGTCGCCCATGGATTATTCGGTCTTCTCTGCGTCAGGCGCGGCAATCTTACTAGCGCTTCGCGCCTCGGGGCAGAACGGTGGACAAAACGTTCAATAAACTGAGTATGAGGACAATCATCATGAAACTGAACTGGAACAGCGGCATCATCATCGCGGCCATTGTTGCGTCCACTCTGGGCGCTGTGCAATTATCCGCTCAGAAACAAAATGACGAACAATTGCTGCATGTGCGCGAAACCGTCTGGCGCGCGTGGTTCGCGGGCGACACCAAGACTCTTGAAGAGTTAATACCGCCTGAGAGCGTTGTCATGAGCGGTGGCGAGAAAAAATGGAAGAACCAGGCCGATGTGCTTCACAGTGCAGCGGAATTTCACGCCAACGGCGGAAAGCTTGTCCGGCCTGAATTCCCTCGCACCGAAGTTCGGCACTTCGGCGATGTCGCCATCGTGTGGAGTCAGTATCTGGCCGAGACTGAAACAAACGGCAAACGCTCGCTCGATTCCGGCCGTATCACCGAGATTTTTGTGCGCCGCAACGGACAATGGATCCATCCAGGCTGGCACGCCGACGCGGGAAGATGATCCACGCCAGGCGACCTGCCCGCCGGAAGGCCTGCGCATGTACGCTTACATCAATCGCAAACCCCGTTTGTGGGGATGTCGTATGAGTTCATCGGCGCCGAACATGGCATCGGCGTCTCATTCTTCCTCGCCATCGCCCAACCGAGCTGGGGCTCTGAATTCGGCGACTTGCCGTCGGGGTAAAACAACACAATGTCAAAGACACGAGTCCGCTATCTCTTTCACGAGAACTCTCAGCCGCTTAGGAGGTAATCCTCTGAGGCTCAATCCGCAATTGGATCCACCTTTGAACCACTACGTTGCGATCCGGAGCCGTGCGTCAAGGTCGTGTGCACGCAAACTTTCTTGGTTTCTTGGAGCCCGTTTCTGGATAGCTTCCAGGTAGCCGATGGTTCGCTCAAGAACGCTATTTGTCACTTCTCACAAGAAGATTTGTTGGTTTCTGATTGAGCGTAAACATCGCGGTGCGGACCTTAGAGACTCGACCTGGCATCAGCTACCTCAGCATGGTCACATAGAAAGCATTGTTTCCTGAGCGCAGGTCTTTTCCGTAGGAGAAAGCAACTCCGGTGCCGAACACGCGCAGCTTGATCTGTGCCCCAGTATCCCAAAGCCACTTGTGCGAACCCAGCCTTGCAAGGGGATCGGTGATCTCGCCGGTATCAAGAAATGGCCCCATCTTCAGGGCCACAATTCCATTTCCATAAACATTCTTATCCGTTTCCCAAGTGGCGAGGAAGTAATTGCGTCCCAAAGGAGCGCTTCCTTTGCGGCCGTCGTGCGTGCCGATGTGCGCACGCATGGGAAGATTGTTATCCCGCTCCAATCCCAGCATGAAGAGTTCATCGAAGGGTACGGTCCCGAAGGTCTTGCCGTAGCGGAATTGCTGCTGCATCTCGTAGTCGTCTCCCTGGGCACGTGGGAACCAGTGCCATCCCAGCGAACCTTGCAGCTTCTCAGAAGTCTCCTCCGGTTGTGACCACAGACGCGCAGCCTGGGACGAGACTTTTGCATCCAGGGTAAATCGCCTCTCGGGCATGCGCCATAGGGTGGCTCCGAGTTCCGCCAGTTGTTTGAGTTGATAGCCCTTGGCCAGCGACGTCGGGGTCAACACTGAACCAGGGACGACGCTACGGAAATCGCGATGGGAAATTTCCGCACCCGCGGACCAGTGCCACCGTCCGCTGGCGTACGACGCAAGACTAAATCCCAGCACCTGGCGACGCAGGTTGAGGCTGGCGAGCGGCGGAGACGGTGCCGCGAACGAATTGATGACGACCCAGTTTTCGGTGCGCAGATCAGCCGCGATCTCATACCGGTACTTGGCACTGCGCTGGAAGGGGCTGGAGAACTGGGCAAAGACTCGCCGTTTCTGCGGATCCCAGCGAAACATGGACACGAGATTGATCGCTTCATGGCGAAGGTTGTAATACTCGGGATTGACGCTGAGAAACGGTAGTCCACGCAGCAACAAGAACAATCCTTCCCACTTGGTCCTGCCGAACCCGTTGCGTTCCTGGCTGCGGAACCAGAAGTCGAACTTGTCATCCTCGCGCGCACGTAAATCGAACTGGTAGCGAGGAAAGATTCCCAAGAACCGGATGCGCGCGTCCGTGGCTCGAAACTCCCGCCATTGCAGCGTGCTGGCGGGCGAAAATGCGAAGGCCCGATCAAGGAGCGCCGGGGAGATTCGGGGCAATGGATCCGCCCTAAATTCCACAACCTGCGGTTTGGCGACGCGGTTCCAGTATTTCAGCGAGGCGTCGAGATTTCCCTGGAGAAAATAGATGGTTCCGAGAAAGTCGTTCGCATAGGTGTCTTGCGCGGTCAGCCTGAGGGCTTGCCGCAAGAGACGAGCGGCACGAGGATAGTGCTTTTGCTTGAATGCCACCCCCGCCAGCTCGATAGGGAACCGCGGATCGTGGGGTGCGAGGCGGAGTCCGGCCTGAAAGGCGCTCTCGGCCTCACGCCAACGCCCCAATCGCGCCAGCGCGCCGCCATAATAGAAATTCAAGTCGGCTGAGCGCGACCGCATCGGTCCCAGCAGGAGAGCGATGTCTTGCCAGCGTTGCTCGGTTGCGAATTGTCGGACTTCTTCCGCCAAAGGGACTGCAGCGGAACCGGTTTGAGCGGACAACCGCAGGCAACCGCAGAGCAGCACAACGAAAACACGCAAGTTCTGCCTCTTCCAGGCACATGGCGCTCGACATCCACGGTCTGTAGCTTTCACCATTGGGAGGGTGACATCGCGCGAGGCACACGAGAGGGGAGCTCCACCCGCACGAACTCCCGAAAGCAAAGACCCAGAGGAAGATCGAACTGAATACAAGGGCGGTGCCGGGGTCAGTGCGAGCCAGCCTCAGGAAGAGCCAGCAGAGTCCAACGCCCGGCACCCTTCCACTCCTGCTCGAATCGGGAGCGGTCATCCTTGAGGAGCTTGCGCTGGGCGGGATCGTTTAGGAGCACAAGCTTGCGCTCCTCATCCAGGCCGGCGACGACCACGTAGTGAAGTTGCACCATTGACCCTGGCTTCAACGCCGCAATCAGGGGGCGGCCCTTTTCCAAGTGCTGCTTCAGATCTGACCAATCTCCGGCAAAGACGAACGTGGCATACCCGTTCTGTTGGAAATACCGCTCCATGTCAGAAGCATAAATCCCGTGCGCCGCGTCCGAGTGCAAGGCACGCTGGATCTGTGCGGCCTCGGCGGTCGGATTGCCTGATCGACGCTGTTGCAGTTGCCAGTACTGCATCACCATCGCGATGCTGGCCGCACCGCAGCCGTCCTTCTCCTGCTTCACAAAGGGGATATCGAGCCAGATGCCGGAGGGGTCGGCGGCGAAGAGCACGCCGCCCACCCACAGCACCAGGACGACAACGCGCATGACGCGAGGCATGGGATCGTTATTAGTGTACCGCGACGATAATCAGAATCAGAGCCGCGATGACGACCAGAATAATGATCAAGTCTCGGTCGCTGAGGTGGCCGGCGGCGAAGGCGGCCTGCGCCTTTTGAGCCCGCGACGCCAGTTGTGCCAGTTCAGCATCGCTAAGGCTGGCGACCGCCTTCTTCACCTGCTCCGGGTCCGTATGAGCAGCCTTCAATGCCCGCTGCGCTCTTTCGGAGGAGAAAAATTCCTGCAAGGTATCCAGATTCTGCTGCCTTACCCGGGAGGCATTCACGGCCGCTTTCTGCAGCTCAAAGGAACTCACCACGTGTTCGGCAGCTTGGGCGAAGAGATTTTGTGGAATGGCAAAGATCGTAACCAGAACGCATGCCATCAGAGCTCGAACGCACTGCTTGGGATCAAAGTGCATCTTTCGCACCCTCCAAATAGATGTATGGCCAGATTCAAGAATTCTACACGCTGCCGGATATGCCAGGCAGCCTTAGTAGGATGAGTCTGAGACTTTTCCTTGGGTGGTCTTGGAGAGGCCGCACGTTGCCAACGCGATTGGGCCAATCGAACGTATCTTCAATGGTGTCGGGCACGCAACACTTGACTTATTAGAGGACACGGTCTGCAGACCCAAGATATGGCGGCCTTCGCCGCCTGACGATTGCGCGCCCGGATAAGGGGCAAGAACCGAATTCCTTATCGTGTGCCGGACAGGTTTATTGCGTTTCAAGTAGGATGGGCTTAATTCCAACAGGCACCATCGAACCGTAAACGGCTAGGGTTGTACCCGTCAAATCTCGATACTTGATGTACTCCGGCGCGACCGAATGCTGGATTGTCCCGCAACTCCCGCTGCTGCAACTCTGCGATGTGTCCCAAACAATGTCGGCTGGGGCTCCGTTCGATTCTGTCAAGCGACAGTGCCAGGTCGTGCCTTCTACGGAGCAAGCCGTCAGGACAGCGCCCAAAAGCCAGTCATGGATCTGTTGGTAAGCTATCCCCGGCATGCAAATATAGCCGTTTGCATACTGCGTCCTACAGCCATTGGTGGCGGTAGTGCCCCAAAGTGTACCAAAAACCGTGTAATCCCAGCCGTACCAATACGCGCGTGTAGTTCCGGATGCCCACACCATCAGTGTGTAGCGGGCCACGAACGCCGCCTCGAGGTCAGGGTCACTTTGCACTTGAAGCGCCGTGTTCCTTCCCCATCCGCCTTCTATGTTCCAGAAAGGCTTTTCCAGATCGCTCATGCTGAGGTATGAACGCACCAGCGCCGCCTGAGTCGGTAACTGCTCCGGGGTGTAAGTATTTGCATAGAGATGAGTGGCAATGATGTCGACGGCGCGGCTACCGCTTGCCCCTGTCGGACAGCCGGTTGAGCTGGCTGAACAGGAATTGTTGGCACAGGTACAGTACAGAAAGTTTTGCATGACCTGGGCATACGGATTTTGCTTAGTACCAGCCTGACCGGGTGCTGTGTCCGGCATCACCATTTGCGCCGTCGGGTCGATACCAATGACTGGGTATCCAGCCTGACCACAAGTCGTGTTGAGAGCGGTGATAGCCTCATCGGGGTTACCTACAATGATGCACCGGGCGTCTTGCATCATCCGGACCAGTTGGGCGTACGTGCCGCGGTACGCATAATTGGCGGCGGTGTATAGGGGATTGAGGGTCGGAGAACGGTAACACTCATTGCATGGTTCCCAATATTTAACCCGGGCATGATTTCGAAGATAAATGGGGTCGTCGACGCGCTGGGCGATGTTTTGCACCCAGGTGCGCCAGATCAGGTTAGAGCCGGTGCCGTCCGCATTCAAATCCGTAGGAGGATCACACCCGCCGGTGAACCCACCTGCTAAATAGTCGCAGTTGCTGTCAGTGGGGTTCGAGGAAGCCCATTGTGGCACTCGCCACAAAGTATAGAGAACATCATCAATGCCAGCTACCTTGTAATCAGCAAGCAGAGTGTCGAGTTTATTCCAATCGAAAATTCCGCTTGCCGTATTAACGGACGGCCATTGTGCGCCCGCCGAGTCCCAAATCCGCGCTGAACCTTGCATGCTGCCAGGGATCGGATCCGCAATGTTATTCAAATGCATTCCGAAAAACGTGTTGGGGATAGGACCCGAAGAGCCGACGGTGACCGTCGCGGTTGCCTGGATAGAGCTACTGGACTGCGCAATGGCGGCGATGGTATGGCTACCGATCATTGGCGGAGCGGTGTAGAGGCCCGTCGCCGAAATTGTTCCAATCGTCGAATTGCCATTAGCAACGCCGTCTACTGTCCATGAAACATTTTGGTTGCTGCTGCCGGTCACGGTGGCGATGAACTGCTGAGCCCCGCCTGACATAGCGGAAGCGGCCGCCGGTGTGATGGACATTGTGGGCACAGGCACGGCGATCGTAGTCGAACTGACCAACAGATTCGCTCCCCACACCGCTTCGACTGTGGCCGAGCCACTCGCGGTTGCGCTCGCTAGACCACCATTGCCAACGGTGGCAACAGCCGGATTCGAGGAAGTCCAGCTTACTCCGCTGGTTACGTCTTGCGAACTGCCATTGCTGTAGACGAGAGTGGCGGCGAATTGCTGCTGTCCACCCAAAAAAACCGTAGGATTGATAGGCGTGACGAGCAGTGAAACGGGCACGGGTGGGCTGACTGTCAGAAGGGATGAGGCGTTGAGCGACCCCAGAGTGGCTGTAATCGACGTGCTGCCGATCGATGTACTGCTGGCCAGGCCTGCGGCATCAATGGCAGCAATGGTGGAGAGAGAAGACGTCCAGTTCACGGATTGCGTTAAGTTTTGAGTGGAACCATCGCTATAGGATCCGGTCGCCGCAAACTGTTGCGGAAATCCTAATGCGATAGATGGGGAGATGGGCGTGATTAGAATGGAGACCAGTGCCGCATTACCCACCGTGAGCAGGGTTGAATTTGAAACGGGGCCGAAGACGGCCTTGATGTTCGTTGTGCCCAGGGCGGAGCCGGTGGCGAGGCCCGCGGTGCCGGCATCATTGCTGATCATCGCGATGTTGGCCGAAGAAGAACTCCAGGTCGCAGTGCTGGTCATATCTTGTATCCTGCCGTCGGTGTAGCTTCCCGCCGCCGTGAACTGCCGAGTGGTGCCCAGGGGAATGATCGGCGTGGCGGGCGCAATAACGATCGAGGCCAAGGCGGCGGCGCCCACCAGCATGGTTGCCGAAGCACTGACGGAATCAAAAGAAATCGCGATCGTAGTGGTTCCTGTGCTCAACGTGAGCGCAAGTCCTTGCGTTCCCGGAGAGTTGCTAATCGTGGCCACACTGGCAACTGT
>Ga0137419_10000367_pt1 | contig 15668 bp, 7 predicted proteins | sample CZODoug3_1_2_16f_FD_108279 | JGI IMG/M metagenome (GOLD analysis project Ga0137419, IMG submission 108279) | Vadose zone soil fungal communities from Angelo Coast Range Reserve, California, USA - CZODoug3_1_2_16fungal (Illumina Assembly) | ecosystem: Environmental > Terrestrial > Soil > Vadose... | reverse complement strand
TAGCGCTGGTCGGGCGACACCAGCCCGAGGACGAGCACCGGGAAGCCGGTCGTCTTGTAATAGCTCAGGCCGTACTGGTTCACGTCGGCCGGGAGGTTGGGCTGCGCCTGGCCCACCCGGTTCTGCACGTTGACCTGGTTGATGTTGGGATCGGTGTCGATGTCGAACGTGACCGTCAACGCCATGCTCCCGTCGTTGGCGTTGGTGGACTGCATGTAGAGCATGTCGTCCACGCCGTTCATCTGCTGCTCGAGCGGGGTGGCGACCGACTGCTCCACCGTCACCGCGTCTGCGCCGGTGAAGGTGGTGGACACGATGATCTGGGGCGGGATGATCGACGGATATTGCGCCACCGGCAGGCCGCGCATCGCCAGGAGACCCGCGACGACCGTGATGATGGAGATGACCATCGCCACGATCGGGCGACTGATGAAGAAGCGAGCCATTCCTCAACCCTTCGTAGGCGGCTGGAAGGGCACCGGCTTGACCGGCACGCCGTCCCGGACTTTTTGGACCCCTTCGGCCACGACCTTCTCGCCCGCCGCCAGCCCGTTCTCGATCACCCACATCGTGCCGACGCGCGCTCCGACCTTGACCGGGCGGATCTCCACCTTGTCGTCCTTGTTCACGACCGCAATCTGGTAGGAGCCTTGCAGCTCGGTGACCGCGCGTTGCGGCACCACCAGCGCACCGTGCTTCACTGCGATGGTCGCGCGCACCCGCCCGAACTGCCCCGGCCGCAGGATGTTCCCCGGGTTGGGAAACGCCGCCGCGATCCGGATCGTTCCGGTCGCCGGATCGACCTGGCGATCGGCCAGCACGAACTTGCCGGGATGTGCGTAGACCGTGCCGTTGTCGAGGAGGAGATCGAGCGGCGTGTCGCCGTTGGGGAACGGGCGCGCCTCTGCGGACCCGTTGAGGCCACCGACGAACTGGAGATATTCGCGCTCGCTGATGGCGACGTACGCCTTGATGGGATCGAGGCGCGACACCGAGGTGAGCAGGGTGGACGGACCGACCAGGTCACCGAGCTGTCCCCGGGCGATCCCGGCGATCCCATCGGTGAGCGAGCGCACCTTCGTGAACTCCAGGTTGAGCTGCGCGGTCTTCACGGCCGCCTTGGCAGAGTCGACCGCCGCCGCAGCGGCGAGCTTGGTCTGGATGTCGTTTTCGAGCTGGCTGCGGGCGATGGCCCGCGACTCCGCCAGCGGAATGTCGCGCTCGACGTCGAGGGTCGCGCGACCGAGCTGCGCATCGGCCTGCGCCTTCTGTCCCCGGGCCTGGTCGAGCGCCGCCTGGAACGGGCGCGGATCGATCTCGAACAGCACGTCCCCCTTCTTGACGTAGGAGCCCTCGACGTAGCTCTGCTTGACGAGGTAGCCCGTGACCTGGGGCTGGATCCTGGCGTTCACGTAGCCGTCGAGCGTGGCGACCCAGGTGATGCGGAGCGGGACGTCCTGAGCCACGACGTCGACCACGGCCACGGTGGCGGGCGCCGGGGGAGGGGCGGCCGCTCCGTTGCTACACGCCCATGGCAGCGCCGCGAGCAGCGAAAGCACCAGGGCCCCGACGGGGCCGCGAGGCACGAGTCCGGTAGTGGTCTGCATGCGAGTCCAGTCCTTTGATGCCCGTCGGCGGGACTGGATTCCGGGCGTTGTCTGAGGCTCGACCGCAGCCCGTGAGCCGCCTGCGGCGGCCGGGGCTAGAACTCGAATTGCAGCTGGGTGCCGAAATCCTGGGTCCTCTCGAAGAAGAACTGGCTGAAGAGCACCGCGGCCCGCTGATACTCGAGCAGCAGCCGGACGCGGTGCGCTCCACCCGGAGATGCCCATTCGAGCCCCCCGCTCACGCTCGCGTTCGGGGTCCACCCAATCGCCTGCACGGATGAGAAGTTCCCACCGAGCACCGGACGGAAGCGCGTGTTCTTGAGCCAGTCCCAAGGCTCCCAGACGGGACCGCGCAGCTCGAAGCCCCACTGGATGAACGCCGGCGCGGAGGTGAGGTTGACCGCGCTGGAGTTGAGGACCACCAGGCCCCCGCCGGCGAAAAACCGCCACCACGTGTCCTCGACCGAGACGAGCGCGTCGAGGATCTCGAAGCTCAGGTTCTGGCGCTGCACGCCATGGGAGAGGCCATAGTTCACGAGGAACTTGTCACCGAGGTGACTGCTCTGGTGATAGAAGCGCGCTCGTCCCGACCAGCGTCCGCGTCGGAAAGTGACCTCCGGCCCCACGAGGTAGTCGGTGTTGAGGAGGTCCAACTCAGGGGTGTCGAGGTTGAACTGCGAAAGGGCCACGCCGAACAAGCTGACTTGGAGGCCGTCGCAGCCGTGGGGCTGCCGCAGGCCCCAGAGGCCGAACGCGCCGCCGAGGGCGACGAGGGCCGCGTTGATGGTCCTGCCCCGCCCCTCGGCGAACGCCGCGGAGCTGCTATTGAAGTGGATCCGACGGTAGTCCGCGTAGAAGCGGGGCTCGCGCTGGTCGGCGAGCAGCGGGCGGAAGACGTCGTTGTCGGGCAAGAGAACGCCCTCGAGCGGACTGGAGCTGTCCTCCGCCGACACCTGCGTTGCCGGAGTTGCCGTCGAGTAACGGCAGTCCAGGTGCTGGGCCATCTCGAAGGTCCGCTCTGCGGACAGCGCTGGCGCTGCCGCGACGAGCATGCCCGCCAGGACCTCTCGGAACCGCAACACCGGTCGTAAGCCGCGGCGCATCATTTTCCAGCTACGACAGCAGCTTCACGAGCAAACGAATCCATTCTGCTTCGGCTCTCCGGCTTGGCATCGAACCCCCTTGTGCTGCTGTCCCGCGAAAGATGCGGGCGGGTGCCTTGGCGATTCGTGCGCATTCCGGATATTTGCTTTGCCAGGGGTCTTTGTACCGTTGTGCGGCGTCCGCCTTTCTGAGAGCCGGGAGAGCTAGAATCAGCTTGGAGCACGGTATGCCGCCACCATCGGGAAGCAGGCCGCAGACACGGTGGGAAGACGATGACGATGTCTTTTCGCGCATCCATCGCGATGGGGAGGCCCGCCTCCTGGTCCGGAGTCGTTTCGGCGAACGGCCGGAGACCCTCGCGCGCTTCGAGCACGCGTACGAGCTGCGGGAGGTTCTGGACCCCGCGTGGGCGTCCCGTCCGCTGTCGCTGGAGCGGCAGGACGGCGGCGACGCGCTGCTGCTCGAAGACCCGGGTGGAGAGGTCCTGTCGACGCTGGTCGGACGTCCTTGGGAATCCAGGGTCTTCCTGCGGGTCGCGATCGGCATCGCCGCAGCGCTGCGCCAGCTGCACAAGCAAGGCATCGTGCACAAGGACGTCAAGCCGGCGCACATCCTCGTCGAGGTTGGGACCGGCCAGGCCTGGCTGACGGGGTTCAGCATCGCCTCGAGGGTCCCGCGAGAGCGACAGGCTCCTCCCGAGATCATCGCGGGTTCGCTGGCCTACATGGCGCCCGAGCAGACGGGTCGGATGAACCGCTCCGTCGACTCGCGAAGCGACCTCTACGCCTTCGGCGTCACGCTCTACGAGATGCTCACCGGCGAGCTCCCCTTCACGGCCGCGGACGCGATGGAGTGGATCCACTGCCACATCGCGAGAGCGCCGAAACCTCCCGGCGAACGCGTGCAGGGCATTCCCGCTCCAGTCGAAGAGATCGTCTTGAAGCTCCTCTCCAAGACTGCCGAGCACCGCTACCAGACTGCCGCGGGCGTGGAGGAGGACCTGCGAAGATGTCTGACCGAGCTCGAGTCATCCGGCCGCGTCGATCCCTTCCCCCTCGCAGCGCAGGACGTACCTGACCGGCTTCTCATCCCGGAGCGCCTCTACGGCCGGGAACGCGACATCGAGACCCTGCTGGCGGCTTTCGAGAGGATCGTGGCGAAGGGAACGCCGGAGCTCGTGCTCGTGTCCGGAGCTCCGGGCGTCGGCAAGTCATCGGTGGTCAACGAGCTTCAGAAGTCGTCGACCGTTGCGCGCGGCCTGTTCGCGAGCGGAAAGTTCGACCAGTACAAGCGTGACATTCCCTATGCGACCTTCGCGCAGGCCCTGCGGAGCGTCGTCCGCACGCTGTTGAGCCAAAGCGACGCCGAGCTCAGTCAGTGGCGCGATTCCATTGGACGCGCGCTCGGCCCGAACGGGCAGCTGATAGCGAACCTCATTCCGGAGATCGAGCTCATCATCGGCAAGCAGCCTCCCGTACCGGAGCTTCCGCCGCAAGAGGCGAAGAACCGATTCGAGATGGTGTTCCGGCGGCTCCTCGGCGTCGTTGCCACGCAGGAACAGCCGCTCGCGCTCTTCCTCGATGACCTGCAATGGGTCGACGCGGCGACCCTCGACCTTCTCGAGCACGTCGTCACGCACGCGGAGGTCGGACATCTTCTCATCATCGGCGCCTACCGCGACAACGAGGTTGGCGAGGCCCACGCTCTCTCGAGAACGCTCGAACGCATCAAGGCGGCCGGCGCGAGGGTGAACGAGCTGGTCCTCGCGCCGCTCGATTTCCACGACGTCGGGAGGCTGCTCGCCGACGCGCTCGTCTGCGACGTCGGGCGCGTCGAGCCTCTTTCGCACCTCGTCCAGGAGAAGACCGGCGGCAATCCCTTCTTCACCATCCAGTTCGTCGCCGCGCTGTCGGACGCAAAGCTGATCGCGTTCGATCCCACCCTTCGCCGCTGGACCTGGGACTTGTCTGCAATTCGAGCGAGGAACTTCACGGACAACATCGCAGATCTGATGGTCGACCGGCTCGACCGGCTATCGCCTACGACGCGCGATGCCTTGAAGGAGCTCGCGTGCCTGGGAAACAGCGCGCCGGCGTGGATGCTCGGAGCGGCTCGCGGGGCTCCCGAGGCGGCCGTCGATGCAGCGCTCTCCGAGGCCGCCTCTGCGGGACTCGTCGTCCATCAGAGTCGCGCCTACTCCTTCTTGCACGATCGCATCCAGGAGGCCTCTTACGCGCTCATCCCGGAGGGCGACCGCGCGCGCGTTCACCTGAGCATCGGCCGGGCCCTCCTCGCGCGCACGCCCGCAGACAAACGCGACGCGACGATCTTCGACATCGTCCACCAGCTCAATCGCGGCGCCGCGCTGCTGGTGTCGCCGGAGGAGCGCCGGGAGGTCGCCGGGCTCAACCTGATCGCGGGCAAACGCGCCAGGTCCGCGGCCGCCTATGTCTCGGCGCTCGGCTATTTCAACTCCGGCGCCGCGCTACTTCCCGAAGACTCCTGGGAGCGCTGCTACGCGCTCGTCTTCGGCATCGAGCTCGCTCGCGCCGAGTGCGAGTACATGAGCGGCGCAACCGAGGCCGCGGAAGATCGGCTCTCGATACTGTCGCGCCGCGCGCGAGACCGGATCGACCTCGCCAGTGTGGTCTGCGTCCAGACCAATCTCTTTGGGATGACGGAACGCTACCAGCGCACGGTGGAGACTTGCCTCGACTACATGCGCCAGGTCGGAATCGAATGGTCCCTCCAGGCGACCGACGACGAAGTGCGGCGCGAGTACGAGCGCCTCTGGAACCAGATCGGAGATCGACCGATCGAGGCGTTCCTGGACCTGCCGCGAATGAGCGATCTCGAGTGTCGAGCGACGATGGATGTGCTCGCCGGCCTGCTGGGCGTTGCCTATGCGATGAACGGGAATCTGCTCGCCCTTGCGGTCCTTCACATGACGCGTCTCAGTCTGGAGCGCGGGAACACCGACGCCTCGGCGACGGCTTACTCGTTCTTGGGAGGGACGATCCTGGGGCCTCGTTTCGGAAAGCACCAGGAAGGGTTCCGCTTCGGACACCTCGGCATCGATCTGGTCGAGAAGCGCGGGCTGGACCGCTTCCGGGCGCGCGTCTGGATGGTCTTCGGCATGAGCGTGATTCCATGGACACGCCATCTCCGCGTGAGCCGCGAGATCTTCCAACGCGCCTTCCAGGCGAGCCTGGACGCGGGGGACGTCGGCTACGCCGCCTACAGCACGTTTCTTGCGATTACCGCTCGTCTCGGGAGCGGAGATCCCCTCGAGGGAGTGCAGCGCGACGCGGAGAGCGTCATCCGCTTCGCCCGGGATGCGCGATACGTCGGATTCCTCCACTTCGTCACGACCCAGCTCGCGCTCATCCGGACGCTGCGTGGGCTGACGCCCAGGTTCGGATTCCTCGACGAGGAAGCGAGGGACGAGAGTCTCTTCGAGCCCGTGCGCCTTGCCCAGAACCAGACCTCGAGCGCAGGGTGGACTCAAGGTCCCTGGTGGTATTGGATTCGCAAGCTGCAAGCGCGCTTTCACGCAGGCGAAACCGGAGATGCTCTCGAAGCCGCTTCCAGGGCGCGCGAGCTTCTGCCGGCCACGCCGAACCACTTCGAGCTGGCCGAGTTCCACTTCTATTCGGCGCTCTCGCATGCCGCCGCGTCGACACGCCTGGAGGTGATCCGCGAGCATCATGAGCAAATCGCGCGTTGGGCGGAGAGTTGTCCGGAAAACTTCGACTGCCGCGCGGCGACGGTCGCCGCGGAGATCGCACGGCTCGAAGGCAGGGAGCTCGACGCCGAGCACCTCTACGAGAAGGCCATTCGTCTCGCGCGAGAGCACGGCTTCGTACACATCGAGGCGATTGGCAACGAGCTCGCGGCACGCTTTCATCTCGACCGGGGCTACCAGACCATCGCCCACGCCTACCTTCGCGCGGCGCGCCACTGTTACCTCCGCTGGGGAGCGCTCGGGAAGGTCGCACAACTCGACGAGCGTCATCCGGGGATCGAGGAGCCGGCGCCTCCGGGATCCTCGACCGGGATCGTCGCGCCAGTCGATCACCTGGATCTCGCCACGGTGATCGAGGTTTCACAGGCGGCGTCCGGCGAGATCCTCCTCGAAAAGCTGATCGAGACCGTGATGGTGCATGCGGTCGAGCATGCGGGCGCCGAAAGAGGGCTGCTGATCCTCTTGCGAGACGGCGAACCCTGGATCGAGGCGGAGGCCACGACAGACCAGGACAGGGTCGCCGTGAGCCTCCGCCACGGGATCGCGGGTCCCGGCGAGCTCCCGGAGTCGATGCTCCGCTACGTCATCCGCACGCGTGAGAGCGTGATTCTCGACGACGCCTCGAGCCAGAACCAGTTCTCGGCGGACGAGTATATCCGTCAGAAGCGCTCCCGGTCGGTCCTCTGCCTGCCCCTGATCATCGGCAAGCCGGGCGACCGCGTTGAGAAGCGGGCCACGCTACGTGGCGTACTCTATCTGGAAAACAATCTCGCCTCTCACGTATTTACCCCGGTGCGAACCGCAGTCCTCAAGGTCTTGGCCTCGCAGGCCGCCATCTCGTTGGACAACGCGCACCTGTATTCGGATCTAAAGGCGGCCGAGGAGAAAACCCGGCAAGCCGAGCGGCAAGTGCGACGCGTCGTAGACAACATTCCCGCGCTAGTCTGGACCGCCTCCCCCGACGGCCTGAGCAATTTCTTCGGCCAGCGTTGGCTGGAATATACGGGCCTCTCTCCGGAAGAGACACTGGGCTTGGGTTGGACGTCGACGATTCATCCGGACGATCTGGAGCAGTTGCAAGCCAAATTTCAACGAGCGAAGGCTGAGGGCAAGCCTGCCGAGGCCGAAGCGCGGATGCGGCGCGCCGACGGAGCGTACCGTTGGTTCCTGGGCAGATGCGTGCCGCTGCGCGACGGCTCCGGGCAGATCGAAGGCTGGTACGGATCCGCCACCGACATCGAGGATCGGAAGCAGGCGGAGCAGTCGTTGCGGCGGAGCGAGGCGTACCTGGCGCAGGCGCAACTCTTGAGTCACACCGGCAGTTTCGGGGTGCGTTTTTCACCCGAGGAGATCGTCTGGTCGAAGGAGACGTTTCGCCTCCTGGGGCTCGACGAGGCGAGCAAACCGAGCCTGGAAGCAGTTCTTCAGCACACCCATCCGGAGGATGTCGCGTTGGTCCGGCGCGCGGTGGAGGAAGCCACCCAGAGCGGGGCCGGCATGGACTTCGAACATCGTCTGGTGATGCCCGACGGCTCCGTCAAGCACGTCCACGTCATAGCGGACGCGGTGAGAGACGACTCGGGAAACCTCGAGCTCGTGGGGGCGGTCCAGGACATCACTTCTTCCAAGAAGGCATTCGAGGAGATCCGGACGCTGCGCGACCAGCTCTACCAGGAAAACGTCGCGCTCCGCGAAGAGGTGGACAAGGCGTCGATGTTCGAGGACATCGTCGGGAGCTCGCTGCCGTTGCGCGCAGTGCTCTCGCGAGTGAGCAAGGTCGCTCCCACGGACTCGACGGCGTTCATCAGCGGAGAGACGGGTACCGGCAAGGAGCTGATCGCGCGCGCGATCCATCGACGGTCGCCGAGGGCCGCGCGGGCATTCGTGGCTGTAAACTGTGCCATCGTTCCCAAGGAGCTGATCGCATCCGAGCTGTTTGGCCACGAGAAAGGCGCGTTCACCGGAGCGCTGCAGCGCCGGGTGGGGCGATTCGAGCTCGCGCAAGGCGGCACGTTGTTCCTCGACGAGGTGGGCGAGATCCCGCTCGACACCCAGGTCGGGCTGTTGCGCGTTCTCCAGGAGCGCCGATTCGAACGGGTGGGCGGCACCCAGCCGGTCGAGATCGACGTCCGGGTGATCTCCGCCACCAACCGCGATCTGGAGGCCGCGATGAACGCCGGCTCCTTCCGACGCGATTTGTTCTACCGCCTGAACGTCTTTCCCATCCAGGTGCCTTCTCTGCGGGAGCGCCGCGAAGACATTCCGATGCTGGTCAAGTACTTCATCGACCGTTTCGCGACCAAAGCCGGGAAGCGCTTCAGTCGCATCAACAAGAGGAGTCTCGATCTACTCCAGTCGTACGACTGGCCCGGAAATATCCGCGAGCTGCAAAACGTGATCGAGCGGTCGGTGATCCTCTGTGAAACGAAAGAATTCGCGGTGGATGAGCACTGGCTTGTTCCCGGTCCGGTCGCGATGGAACCGAAGACGCGAACGCTCGACGAGCACCTGGTCGGCGAGGAGAAGAAGATCATCGAAGCCGCCCTGGCTGAGACGGGCGGCAAGGTCGCGGGGCCTTCTGGCGCGGCAATGAAGCTAGGAATGCCCGCAACCACCCTCTACTCGAAGATCCACACCATGAAGATCGACAAGCGCCGCTTCAAGCGGTCTTGAGATGAGTGCAGCCCCTGGCACGATCGTTGCTCTCTGGCCGAGCTGCCATGTTCAAGATCCGGAGGTCCTCTGGTGGGCGATGGGTCTTCGTGAGTGGTCGGATCGACGGAGAGGCGGTATCGGAGTTCCAGCGCGTCTTCGGTAGGGAATCGGCAGGGAGCAGGCTGACTCTGGATCTCAGGGGAGTTCGGATCGTGGATGCGGAAGCAGTCGAGTTCTTCGCGCGTTGCGAGGACGCCGGGAGCAAACTTCGGAATTGCCCTGCTTACGTCCGCGAGTGGATCGCCAGCAGCCGGCGTCAAGGCTAGCGCCGCCGTTGAAATCGCGGCCCTCGCTTCCGAATTACGAATTTCCGTGATCTCAGGGACGAGATCTCGTAATTCGAGGGCCCGTGCTGCTTCTAGGACCTCTGGGCAAAGAGCCTTGCCGCGGGCTGCGGTGTTGAGCATCTTACGGTCGCCCTGAGCCGCTCCGGCTGCTCCGCCGGCCCGACGAGGAGCTCGTCCAGAGGCGCTGGCCCGGTTCGTGAACAGAACGCAGTTGCATGCCCATAGCTACGAGCGCAAGAAAGCGGGCCCGCATGGCGGGTCTCATCATCCCGTTCGCGCTGGCGGCTTCCGTGCATGCGCTCCGCCCGCAGAAATCGGACACGCAGTTCACTCACACAGCCTGGTCCGCGAAAGACGGCATTCCGGGTCCGGTCCGGGCAATCGCTCAGACGGGGGACGGGTACCTGTGGCTCGGGACCGAAGCCGGCCTGTTCCGGTTCGACGGCCTTCGCTTCGCCCCGTACGAGCCCAGCCGCAGCCAGCATCCCCACGGCCCCGCCGTCCTGTCGCTCCTTGCCGCGCAGGACGGGAGCCTGTGGATGGGATTCGGCTCCGGCGGAATCGGTCGGTTTCGCGACGGCCAGGTCACGCACTTCGCGCCTGGAGAGGGCCTTCCCGAGGGTGGAATCCTCTCCATGGTGGAAGACGCGACTGGCGCGATCTGGGCCGCGGGACAGTACGGCTTTGCCAGCTTCGAGAACGGCAAGTGGCGCCGGGTCGGAGCGGAGATGGGCTATGCCGCCCCAGGAGCGCAAGCGCTCCTGGTAGACCATGCGGGGACGCTCTGGGTCGCAACGGACGGATTGAATTTCGGCTTGAGCAAGCACCCGATTCGCGCGAACACCATCCTGACTCTCGCCAGGAACGCGACGCGGTTCTCCCCGACGGGCGAAGCAGTCGGCATGATCTGGAGCATGACCGAGGCGCCCGACGGGACTGTCTGGGTCGCGGACACGACCTCCAAGAAAACGCGACGGATTGACGGCCGCGGAGCGGCTTCGCCCACGGTCGCCCTCGATGGAGAGCCGATGTCCCTGACCTTCGCCAGCGACGGAAGCTTATGGGTTGGCCTGATCGCAGGCGGCGTGCGCCTCGTGCGGGACATCGGTCGAGACGCGCCGCTCGATCGGTTTACCATCGAGGACCAGCTCTCGGGCAGCCTGGTGTATGCGGCGCTGAAGGATCGGGAAGGCAACCTCTGGTTCGGGACGGGCGGCGGCTTGGACCGGTTTCGCGAGAACAAGATGACTGCCTTCTCGGAGCGCGAAGGCCTGGGTCCGGATCAGAAAATCGCGCTGACTTCCACGCCGGACGGGAGCGTGTGGCTGGTCAGCTATGCCGAGGACAAGGTGCGCCGCTTCCGGGATGGAGCGTTCGTCAGCTCGACGCTCGCGTCTTACAGCCCATCCGACTCGAGCCGGATCCTGGCCCTGTACGCGAATCCAGCCGGTCAGGTCTGGGTCGGAGGAAGCTTCAAGCTGGCGCGGGAGAATCACGGGAGGTTCTCGTACCTCGACGTCCCCGGCGTGAACGGTCCATCATCCGTCGAGGCGGTCGCCGAGGACAGGGCCGGCGCCCTGTGGGTGACATTGACGAGCCCCGGCGGGATCAGACGAATCCTGCGGCGGCGCGGCGCCAAGTGGACGGAGCTACCCGCGCAAACGGTTCTCCCGCCGTACCGGTGCCGGGTGCTGCATGGGGACGCTCTGGGGCGCATGTGGCTGGGCTTCGAGAACGGCGAAGTGGTCGTCTTCGAAGGTGACGCGTCTCGCCTGTACTCGGCGAAGGACGGCCTCCAAAGCGGTCGGGTTCTCGTGATCGCGGAGGACCGCGAAGGCCACGTCTGGATCGGGGGCGAGAGCGGCTTGAGCCGATTTGGTCAAGATCGTTTCGTCACGCTGACGCAAGACAACGGCCTTCCCGGCAGCTCCGTCTCGGGAATCGTGGAGGACGACGACGGCAACTTGTGGCTCGCTGGGGCGCTCGGGATCCTCCGGGTGAAGCCGCAAGAGTTGGACAAGGCGCTCGCGTCCGCGTCGTATCGGGTGGAAGGGGTGACCTTCGATGCCACGGACGGATTGCGCGGCCTTCCGCGACAACGGGAGCCGTTTCCGACCGCCACACGGGCGGCCGATGGGCGGCTCTGGTTTGCCACCACCGGCGGCGTCGCCGTGATCGACCCGCGCCGGTGGCTTCGCAACGCGATGGAACCGCCGGTCAAGATCGAGAGAGTCAACGCGGACGATCGCAATCTGGAGTCTTTCAGCGGAGTGCGACTGCCACCAAACACGAAGAATCTCGAGCTTCAGTACGCGGCCCTGAGCCTGACGGCCCCGGAACGCGTTCGCTTCCGTTACAAGCTCGAGGGCTACGACGCCGACTGGCGGGGGCCGGTCAGTGCTCGGAGCGCGACCTATACGAACCTCCCGCCCCGGGACTACCGGTTTCGCGTCATCGCCTGCAACAACGACGGCGTCTGGAACGAGGAGGGAGCGGCGCTCGAGTTCACGATCGTTCCGGCCTTTCACCAGACGCGAGCATTCCTTCTTCTCTGCGCCGCGGCCGCCGGGTTCCTCGCCTGGGCGGGCTATCGTTGGCGGATCCGGCAGGTCAGGTCCCGGCTGCAGCTTCAGTTCCGGGAACGGCTGGCGGAGCGAACGCGCATCGCGCAGGAGCTGCACGACACGCTGCTCCAGGGCTTCCTCAGCGCGTCGATGCAGCTCCATGTCGCGGTGAACCATGTGCCGGCGGAAACGGCGGACAAGCGGCGCTTGAATCGGGTGCTGGAGCTGATGAGGAGCGTGATCGAAGAAGGACGCAACGCCGTCAAAGGGCTGCGTTCTTCGCCGGGCAGCCATGACGATCTCGAAGAGGCGTTCTCTCGGGTCCGCGAGGAATTGGACGCGAAGGAGGACATCGACTTCTTCGTGATCGGTGAAGGCCAGGCGCGCCCGCTGCACGCCATCATCCGGGACGAAGTCTACCGGATTGGTCGCGAAGCGCTGGTCAACGCGTTCCAACATTCGGGAGCGACCCGGATCGAGGTCGAGGTCGAGTTCGCCCCCAAGGGATTGCGGGTCACCGTGCGCGATGATGGCCGCGGGATCGATCCGCAGCTTCTCGAGTCCGGACGGGAGGGACACTGGGGACTCGCCGGCATGAGGGAACGGGCGAAGAACATTGGCGCGCGACTCAAGGTTTGGAGCCGGGCACTCGGCGGCACGGAAATCGAGCTGGCCGTTCCGAGCGGCATTGCTTTTCGGGCGCAGCGCCACCCGTGGCCGTGGGGCTGGCTGGCGCGGCTGTATCCGGGAAGGACAGGGGATCTCGACGGCAGGAAGCGAGCGGGCTGAATGACTGGACACGACCCGATCCGTGTTCTCTGCGTCGACGACCATCCCGTGCTTCGAGAGGGGATCGCCGCCCTGGTCGAGAGTCAGCGAGACATGAAGCTGGTGGCCGAGGCGGGGAGTGGACGCCAGGCCCTTCTGAGCTTTCGCGAGCACCGTCCAGACGTCACCCTGATGGATCTGAGGCTTCCCGACATGAGCGGCATCGACACGCTGGCCGCGATCCGCTCGGAGTTCCCCGATGCGCGCATCGTCATGCTGACGACGTTCGAAGGCGATGTCGAGATCCGCCGCGCCCTCGAGGCGGGCGCGCGAGGGTACATGCTGAAGAGCATGCCTCCGCAGGATTTGATCGACGGGATCCGGCAAGTGCATGCGGGGCAGAAACGCATTCCGCAAGAGGTCGGGTGCCATCTCGCGGAGCACATGGGCGAGGAGGGCCTGACGGTTCGCGAGGTAGAGGTCCTGCAACAGATCGCCGGCGGGAACCGGAATCAAGACATCGCGAGGCGACTCTTCATCTCTGAAGAAACGGTCAAGGTCCACGTCAAGCACATCATGGAGAAGCTCGGAGCACGCGACCGCACTCAAGCCGTCTCGATCGCGATCCAGCGCGGGATCATCCGGCTATAGCCCCGGCGCCGCAGCCAACCCGGGGGCCATGGTTGAGCGACGTTCGCCGGACGTTCGATGGCGATCCGCGCAAATACCACGATCGAGGGACTCGCCTCGGAGCAGGATTCGCTAGCCTGCGGGCGCCGATCATGCAGCGGCTATTCTCGACCTTTCCGGATGGACGGCCCGGCGCAGGATTGTTGCTCTTGCGCGCGGCCGTTGGCGGCTCGCTGCTCGTCCTCGGCGGAACCTACCTCGTGCACGCGCCTCAAGCAGGCGGGTGGAGCTTGGCCATCGGACTGTTGGCCGCCGCGAGCTGCGCCTCGCTGCTGATCGGGTTCCTGACGCCGTTGGGCGTCCTCGCCGGCCTGGTGGCCATCGGCCTCGCCCTGGGGTGGCCGTCGCCCGCCTGTCGCCTCCTCTCGAATGGAAAGCTCGCCGCGCTCTTGCTGGGTGTCCTCGCCGCCGCGGTTGCCCTCTTGGGTCCCGGCGCGCTCTCCCTCGACGCTCGATTGTTCGGTCGCCGCGAGATCAGCATTCCCAGCGCCCGGACCGGAGCTCCCGAAGAGTGAGGCCATCGAGCGCCCGCCAGCGCGATGACCGCGATCCGAAGGCCTGCGGATACCCCGATCGCGGTAGCCCGGGCTAGGCAGGAGGTGGCAGGAAAAATGCCTTCCATCTCGTGACGCGGTCGGGTCGAGTGACGTTCTACTTTGCCGACCTGGAGCGAACGCCAGGAGAGCATTCCATGAGCATCATCCCCATCCGAGACGGCACGCCGACATCCAATCTCGAGGCCCCGGTTGCCCTCGCCAAGCTGGATCTCGGGGACGATCTCGATCACCAGATCAACTTCAGCGGGATCGTCGGTAAAAGCCCTGCGCTGCGGCGCGCGCTCAAACAGATCGAGACGGTGAGCGGCACGGTCAGCACGGTCGTCCTCGAAGGCGAGACCGGGACCGGCAAGGAGCTGTTGGCCCAGGCCATCCATGATCTCAGCGGCCGGCGTTCGGGCCCGTTCGTGAAGCTCAACTGTTCGGCGATTCCCAGCGGTCTTCTGGAAAGCGAGCTCTTCGGGCACGAGAAGGGAGCGTTCACGAGCGCCTCCGCTCAGCGCGTCGGACGTTTCGAGCTGGCGAATGGCGGAACCATCTTTCTCGACGAGGTCGGCGAGCTTTCGCTCGAGCTGCAGCCGAAGCTCCTCCGGGTGCTTCAGGAAAGGGAATTCGAACGTCTGGGCGGCATGCGCACCCTGCGTACCGACGTCCGGGTGATCGCGGCGACGAACCGCGACCTGAGAAGGATGGTCGAGCGGGGGATGTTCCGGTCAGATCTCTTCTACCGTTTGAACGTCTTTCCCATCTGGGTCCCCGCGCTTCGAGACCGCCAGGAGGACATTCCTCTTCTAGTCCAACGCTTCGCGGACGAATTTTCGCGGCGCATGAACAAGTCGTTCGAGACCATTCCCTCCTCGACCATGAGAGATCTGCGCCGGTACTCCTGGCCGGGCAACGTCCGGGAGCTCCAGAACGTGGTTGAGCGCGCGGTCATCCTCTCTCCCGGTCCGGTCCTCGAAATCGACATCGCCGACCTGAGCGCTCGCGAGTCGCCGGTGCGCAGGGCAGACAGCCGAGTCGAGGTATTGCCCTTGAGAAGACTTCGCGACGAACTGGATGACGCGCAACGCGAAGCGATCCTCCACGCGCTGAGGCGAGCGGGCGGGCGCGTGGGAGGAGCCGACGGTGCTGCAGCAAGGCTTGGCCTGAAGCGGACGACACTCATCGGCCGCATGAACCGGCTCGGTATCGAGTCTCGATCGCGAGATGGAAGGTCCTATGGAACCTCTCCAGCAGACCTGTCAAAGACGATCGCTTCTTGATCATTGGCCGAACACTTGCAACGCTCGCTGGTCATGAGCGACGCGCTTCCTGTCGTTTACCTGGCGAGGCACGGTGAGACCGCCTGGACCATCTCTGGTCAACACACCGGGGCGACCGATCTGCCTCTGACCGCACAGGGCGAAGCCGAGGCTGCCCGGCTCGCAGAGCCGCTCGGGGGATTGACGTTCGCCGCGGTGTTCACGAGCCCGTTGCAGCGGGCGGTTCGCACGTGCGAGCTGGCTGGATTCGGTCTGGTGGCCGAAGTCGAGCCTGACCTCGTCGAATGGAACTACGGCATCTACGAAGGTCGCACCAGCGCCGAGATTCGCGCCGAGCGTCCCGGCTGGCAAGTGTTCCGCGACGGC
>Ga0137419_10000359_pt1 | contig 15748 bp, 14 predicted proteins | sample CZODoug3_1_2_16f_FD_108279 | JGI IMG/M metagenome (GOLD analysis project Ga0137419, IMG submission 108279) | Vadose zone soil fungal communities from Angelo Coast Range Reserve, California, USA - CZODoug3_1_2_16fungal (Illumina Assembly) | ecosystem: Environmental > Terrestrial > Soil > Vadose... | reverse complement strand
TCGAGAATGGAAACGACGTAGGCGTGTGTCGATGGAATGTCGATGTTGTTAATGAATTCTTCACCGGAAAGCGGTTTTCCTCCCGCCGGCACCTTATTCCATTCAGCGGCGCGACTGGGACCCGCATTATAAGCCGCGATCATGCGCGCCTCGGCATCCGGCGTGTCGCGATACTGCTCATAAAACTTTTCCAGATACCAACAGCCGATCTGGATGTTGCGCTCAGGGTCGCTAAGTTGCGCTGAGGGATTTTCAGCCATCTGCCGTTCGAGATCCTTCATGCCGGTTTCAGTGGCCCAATCGCGACCAACCGCGGGCGTGATTTGCATCAGCCCGATCTCGCCATCCTTGCCGCGTTTCCAGGGACTGAAATAGGTCTCCTCGTAAATTATGCTCCAGACTAAATTGGGATCGAGACGATAGATGCCGGCCTGCCGCGCAATCAGCGCATCATAACGATGGATCCAATATTGGTTGAAAAAATATGAACCGATCGCGATCGTGAGGACAATGAGGATTACAACAAGGACACGTTTCATTTAGTCAGTCGTCGGGTAACTGCTGATCTTTTGAAGGGTAGTTAGTGAGTAACACGCATTAGTTTCGGCGTCGCAGACGGCCCCAGAAATCTGCCGGCGAACATGAAATGTCGACTCCCTCGTAACGAGAACGCAGTGCCAACTCATCAAGCACATGGCCCTGCAACCAGATTTCCGCGTCCAGGGTTGCGCCCGGCACTAAGCTGTCGCCTCGCAATGAGCGCTGGTTAACCAAAATCTCCAGATTCATGCGCTCGAGATCGACATTGATCCAGTAGAGGTCGCTGCCCGAAAGCGGATTCTTCAGCGGCTTGCAGGCGACCACGCGACCAGACAAACTCCAATCGTTTTCGTGTGCCGCACGCGAAGGAGCAGCTTTATCCAACGGCAACCAACGCGTTTTCGCTGGACCAGAACGCACGCGCGCGCGATAGGCCAAGCCGCAAAGTCCGACATGCAACTCCTGCGCACGAAAGCCGCCAGGACCAACCTCAGTCAGGTTTTGCAGCTCAAACAAAACTTCGCAGTCGGTGCCCTCGCGATAACCATGGACCACGGCCTCGCCTTCTTCATCATATTCGGTCAAGGCCCACGGCGTAATTGTTTGAATGTAGCGAGCGCGAAAACCGGGACGGCAATCGGCATAAAACACGTCGCCGCTGCCGGATTCGTAGAGCACCGTCCAAACTTCCAGGCCTTCGCCCAGTTTCCAGCAACGGCCATGAAGCACGGCGCCGCGACGATTCAGTTGCGTGGCTTCCCCCTGATCGCCGGCGCGTTCGGCGAGATAATTAAAAGCCTTCTCGCTTGGCACTTCCAGCCCGATGGTTTCAAACGTTGCGTTCATAAATTGAACAAGTGGATCTCAGCAGCACCGTCGCACTGACGGTCTTATCGAGACTTGCCAGCGCGTTTTCTCGGTCTCTCGTCAACCTCAACTTCCAGATCCTGCGGAGGCACATGCGTCCGCTTGCCGCGAATAATTCGCTCGGGCCCGCGCGGGGGTCGGATTCCCGATCGTACTAACTCTGCGAAAAGATCTACATCGTAGTCTACTTCACGAGACATTTCCTCGCGAATCGCATGGAGTACTTCCAGAAATTTTGGTCGTCGGTACATGCAGAAATTTATTTGCCGGTTTCAGTAGCTTCGGAAACGAGAAACTCCGGCGTCACGATCATGGGAACATAAAAGCCGGCGGCAGTGTTAAAGAGGCGAATGCGGGCCTGCCGGCGAACATTTGCCAAATGACCAAAGTTCCAGGTCAACAAGTAATCGATTTTGTGAACCGATGCAATGGCTACGTGCATAGCGTCGGCAATATATTTGCGATGAAAAATTCCGCGCGAGATATAACCTTCGGCCAGTATCGAAGCTTCCTCGGCCAGCTCGACCTGTTCAAGATCGGCAATCAAATTCAAATAAGAGGAGCGGTGCGGTTCTGCTACGCGCTCTAATTCTCGGGTGACCAGGGGTGAGATGACGGCGCGATAATCAGGCATCTCGTGTTCCCACCAGCGAATCGTCAAGTCGCGCCGAAACGGCTCGCCATTATCAAGGTAAGCTCCGATCACCGAGGTTTCCAGATAGAGACTTTGCTTCATAACGCGGGTCACATTGGTTGCACAGTAGGACTGTCGCCCGTCTTTGCAGTCTTTTTCAATGGCTCCAGTCTAATCAATGCCCGATGGAAATCAAACGAAACACGATAATGGCCGAGGAAATTTCCGCCTAGAATTCCGTTTTGCGTAAAGCCCGCCGTTTCATTTACCGGCTCCATATCCAGAATGGCAGCAGTGATTTGTTCGCGCGTCAGACCGCCAATCATGACTTTTGGCAACAGCACAGTCTTTACGTCGTCTGCTATTCCAGCCGCGCCGTAAACTCGCATGCGGACCGGAGCGATATAACTGTTGAGGTCTTCATCGGTCACAAGTTTTTCCGAAACGACGGAGACGCTGGCGCCGGTGTCAACAATGAAGTTGAGCGGTTTGTCGATGCCTTCGAGCCGCACTTCCCCGCTGAGAAATCCGCTGGAAGTTGTCCGCACTGGTATTTCGACTATATCTGTTCGAATTGGGCCGGCGAGTGCCGCAGGTATTTGATCGTTATCATCCGAACCTGATTGTTTCTCCAGGGTGAAAATTCTTTCACCATAGTCCACCGAGGCGATAAACTTGGAGATAACTGAGAGACCGAGATAACCATCTACAGGAATTCTATTGTCATAAAAATGGCGAATATAAACCGGCACGCTCGCCACTTTCACATCACCCAATTCCAACGACGAAAGAAAACCGTAAACGATTTCAAATTTCCCCCCGCCGCCAACGGCGCGCGCCAGACCGCCGCGCGCGACCGGACGCAGCCCCAGCTTCTTTGCTGTTTCCTCCGAGATAACAGACATTCCTGAGCCGCTATCAAGCACGAAGCGCAGAAACTCTTTGCTGCCATTGACGCGCACTTTTAGCAGCGGTCGTCCGTCAATTGACTCAAACGGCATGCTTGTCCTGTTTCCGTTTGGCGAGTACAGCACACCCTGGTTGCCAAGGTAACGCAGGAAATCGATCAGACCATGGATGCGCGCGCGACGGTCGGCATCGGTCTTCGGCGCGATGATCAAAAACCGCTCATAGGCATCCGCGGCCTCTTTATATCTTTCATTGCGCGCGGTTGCCTGGCCCAGGTTAAAGATGTAATCCGGTTCATCGGAATCCAAACTCACCGCGCGTCGCAGCCCTTTGATGGCCGCGTCCATGCGGTTCTCGTAAAAATCCACCATGGCGAGCCCGGCAATCGCCAACGACTCGTTTTCCTCAAGACTGAGCGCGGTGCGGAACTCTTCAACTGAATTCTGAAAGTTACCGGAAGCCAGGATTGCAGCCCCTAGCAAAGCGTGCGCACGGCTGGAAAGCGGCTCGGCTAGAATCACTCTTGCGGCCTGATCATAGGCGTCTTGCAGATGCCGCTGTTTCAACAACGCAAAGCTCAAACCCAAACGTGCGTCCTTGTCGCGCGCGTCTTTAGCAAGCAACTCGCGAAACATTTTTTCCGCATTCTCAAAGTCACCATCGCGCAAAGCGCGATCGGCGCGCGCGCGCACCTTTTGCTCGCCACCGGCAGACACTGGTCCAACAAAGGCCAGACAAATCACAAAGGCCGCGAGAAACTCTGCGGCCAATCTGCATCGCCTGTTTTTCATCTGGCTAAACTCCTTGATCCATCCGCTTTCATGGCTTTCGCCTCAGGGGAAGTAACAACTGTTTGGTCGCCGGTCGCCGCTACTTAAGAACTTTGCCGGTCTTCATCGACCAAAGCACCAAATCAAGTTCGTCGAAATCAATCTTGATGTCGCGCGCAAAAAGTTTCAACTTTTCTTCGACTTCCAGATAGCGCGTTCGCGTGGCGGGCGGTTTTGCTGTCTCAACTATTTGCAAATCCTGAAGACAACTCATCACATGTTTGTCGAGAATCGCATAGCCGCGGATGCCGATATTTCTTAGGAAATGACTCGATTCTTTGTAGCCCAGACCTTTGATGCGCTTTTCCTGGGCCAACCAATCTCTGCGCTCGATCGGATCGCGAAAACTTTCAAGTTTTCGCCGCAGTGCCATGTCGCAATGCTCGCGCAGATAATCGCGCGTGATGACGATATAGCCGGGCCGCTCCACCGGAAAGCGATGAGCGCCCGCGCTTCGCAAAGCCCGCGTCATCTCGCCTTGTCCGCCCTGGGTCAACAATGGCCTGACCGCATCGACAGCACTCAGTCCCATGCGCGCTGACGCGCCGGCAGTAAAAATGCAGAAGACGAGTTCCTCCCAAAGGCGTTCATCTGAGCCGTTCCGCCACAGGTCACGGAAGTCGTTGAGCCGCGCTCGAATCTCCTTCTTGCGCGCGGCGTGCGTGGCACGTATGTCTGCCGCAACAACAGGCTGATGATTTCGTCTCACTCGATTGTCAATACCCCGATTCTAGGTTTGCACTTCTTTTATTGTCAACGCAATTGAGATCCGGAGGTTTGTGAACGTAAGCGCAAAATATTTTTAAGACTAAGCACCGACATCTTCGTGGACGCAGGACGCATCGAAAGATTCTTCTCCACCATTACTCTCCCGCGGCATGTTATTATCGCCAGGTTCTGCTCATGTGTTGAGCAATAAGGGCCATGCATAAAGAGATACAGCAAGCAAAGATTTTTCTTTCAGTGCTTCTGCTGCTGTCAGGCGCCGCAGTTAGCGCCGGCCAGTCGCCGCTTCCACTGCCGACTGCATCACCAAAAGCAGATGCGTCACCAGCCGGCGCCGCCACCCAACAACTTGAAGGCACTGAGGAGCCATTAGTCTACGGCCTTCAGGCTGTGCTTATCGAAACGGTTGACGGAAAAACGGTATCAGCACAAGCAGCCGACCAAGCTTTCAATCCGGCTTCATCGATCAAACTCGGTCTGGCCCTGGTAGCGCTCCACAACTTTGGCCCACAGTATCGATTCACGAACGGCTTCTGGACTGACGGCACAATAAATAAAATTACTGGCGAGTTAAACGGCAACCTATATGTAACTGGGCGCGATCCTTCTTTCCATTATGAGCATGCGGTAATGATCGCGCGGCTATTAAATAACCTCGGCATACGGAGCATTAGCGGCCACCTGGTTGTTGCTCCCGGCTTCACGATGAATTTCAGTTCGTCTGCACGCCGCTCCGGTGAATTGCTTTATGACACTCTGGACGCGTCGCGTCGATCTGGTGAAGCAACGCGCGCGTGGATGTACGAGCGCATGGCGCTCGGTGACCAATCAAGTTTACAGACAGTTCCGAGTGTCGCGGTCATGGGTGACGTCATGGTGGGCTCGGCGACGTCGGGAGCCAAACTGATTCTCACGCACAACTCCAGCAGGTTGATAGATGTGCTCAAGGTACTTCTCTGCTATTCGAATAATTTCATGGCCGAGCGAATCGGCGATGGACTCGGTGGTGCGCAGTCAGTTAGACGCTGGATCATCAGTCTGGTTGGAGTTGCAGAAAACGAGATACAGCTTTCATCGGTGAGTGGTCTGGGAATTAATCGCGTAACTCCGCGCGCCATGATGAAAATTTTCAGGGGGTTGCGGAACGAACTTCAGAAGAACAAACTCACACCCGCCGACATCATGCCGGTTGCAGGCATGGATCCCGGCACGTTGGAAGAGCGCTTTACCGGACCTGCCTGGGAAGGAAGCGTAATCGCGAAGACAGGGACATTAGTGCGCACTGACGGCGGCGCGAGTTCGTTGGTTGGGCAGATGAAGACGGCAAGCGGAGTCTTACTTTTTGTAATCATGAACCAGCGCGGTAGCGTGTTGAGGTTTAGACAGAACCAGGACAACCTTGTAATGCAAGTGCAGAACAGTCGCGGCGGACCAGTATCTTTCGGCTACAAACCACGTGTCCTGGCAATGAAACTGGCCGACACACAGAGCGTCTCGGCATCAGCAAACGAGTTTGAGCCAAACTTGAAAAACGGCACGAGCCCACCCTAAAAAACAGATCATTAATCAGATCAGCATTGCGCCCCGCCAATCAAACGATCGACGGGGCGCTTTGCCGTCCAACCGCGAGCCTGGCGTGCGGCACCATGGTCCACGGAGGACGATCCTTTCGGAGCAGGACGAATGGCCGTCCGGATAGAAAGAACCCTGCCTAATCAAAAAGACGAAGCCGACTCCGTTTCCACACTACGACGCAGCTCAAAAGCTCTAGCAGGAGAATTGTGTTTCAGGCTTTGGGATAGGAAGCGCTCTTCCTTCGTCGTTACCTTAAGTGACGAATCGTAAGGTTCGCCCCGCTCCTTTGAGGAAGTTATTGATGTTTTTGGTCACTTTTGTAACTGGCATACCTGTTGCGATGGTGGTCGCGGCGATCTATGGACCATGCCGCACTGATTGTCCCTCGGAGGAATCATGAAGACTAAGAACAAAACCAGCTTACAAGGCAGAGCAAAACGCGATGATCGGACGCGCGGGTTCACCAATATTCAAATGGTGATAACGGTTGCCTTTATGGCCATCGTCACCTCAATGGCCCTTTTCGGCATTAACTCAGCGAGGGCTTCGGTGCGTCTTACAGGGTCCACTCGCGAGTTGGCGGGGTATCTCGAAAAAGCTCGTTCAAACGCGGTTCGCCGTAATGGGACTTCGGTGGTGACCATCGTAAACACCAACAGTTACTCCGTAACGATGGATTTTGATAATGACGGCGCCACAGAGACGCGCACGATTACTCTTCAGAACGGTGTCACCTTTCCCTCGAACATGGTTGGCATCACAGCTACGTTCGATTGGCGGGGACGTGTGGCAAGCCAGATTGGCTTTACTTTGACAAATGACCGCGGAGCAACGGCCTCTATCAATCTATCGGGATCAGGCGACGTCACGCTTGGTAGTGAGATCTTTCAGGACAGCGCCATAGCAGACGTTACCTTGAACTCAACCCCCTCTACCACCGTCGCTTCAGTAACTCCCAGCGGTTCCCCGTCCTCATCTCCCACGCCCAGTCCATCGCCAGTTGCGACGCCGACACCTACGCCGACATCGACGCCGACGCCGACACCGGCGCCAACACCGACCCCCACGCCGGCGCCAACACCGACCCCCACACCGATACCGACACCGACGCCGACTCCAACGCCGGTACCAACAGTAACACCTACGCCAACTCCGACACCGGCACCTTGCACTTTATCGGCTCCGGCGACTCTGACGCTGGCGAAGAACGGCAGTCCGAAGACTTTCTCGGTCGTCACCATAACTAATGCGAACAACACTCTCCTTACTGCCACTAAGTCTGGAGACATAACGTCGGTTTCTCCCGTCATTACGACCGTCTCCGGAAATGGCACGATCTCGTATACGATCAACTATGCGAATGGCACCAATAAGTCGGGCACGGTAACGATCACAACTACTTTCTGCGGTTCAAAGACTATCTCTATCACCTTTAACTGAGCTCATGAAGGGAGCGCGGACACAATGAAAAGCGAAGAAATGCCAGGCAGTGAGGCTGGAAGAGAGGGCATTGGCTCCAGTGAGAAAGGTTTCACGTTAATCGAAACCACTATTTCGCTCGTCGTAATGATGGTGGTCGGGCTTGGTGCCTCTGCGCTCTTCTTCTACGCATTGGGATCTAACAACACCGCGCGCGATCGCGAGTTGTCCATGGCCGTTGCGCAACAGGAGATGGAGAGATTGAGGAACACACAGTTTGCGAATCTCGACGCTACCGTTACTAATTCCGGCGGAGCAAGCAAGACTGTGACTAGTGCAGGACGTCAGTATTCGGTAACGACAACCATCGCGAATACAGTATCCGGAGACTCGACCAAAGAGACGATCACCATCCAGGTGTCGCCGCAAGGCTCAGGCGCGCTTAGTGGCGTACAGCGCATTTTTGGCGGTGTCGTTTTGATAACTCAACGATCAACGGATGCGATAGGCGCCTTTCTCGGCCCAACAGCTCCCTAGCGCTAATTTTTTGGAAGCAGATAACGCATTCTTAGGAAGGACCATGGCAGTGCTTAATCAGAAACCGATAAAAACCAGCGACGCAGGGTTCTCGCTTCCTGAACTTTTGGTTGCGATGACTATTACGCTCGTCATCTTGGGGATTGCAAGCACCTTGCTGGCTACGTCATTCAATGTTCGCACCAGGGAACACGCGCGCGTGGATTCCATTGCCGACGTGCAGCGCGCGGTAAATATTATGTCGCGGGAAATCGCCATTGGTGGGTACGGATTCGATTCGGCAACCAATGGCCTGGTCGTGGGAGATTGTGACGGTTCAAGCATCAGGGTACGATCCAATCTCAACCGCTATTCGGATAACTCCACCACAATCGAAAGCGCTGGCGAAGACGTCAAGTATCTGGTCGATAGCACCAACGGACAAAACTATCTGGTTCGTCACGATAATTTCGCCTCAGGCAATCAGAGTACGGTTCTCGCAAACAGAATCGATAGCCTGACCGTCGTCTATTTGAGTTCGACGAATACAACGCTTGATGTCGCTGCCGACCCTTCGCAGGTAGCAAATGCCGTACGCGTGCGGATAACTGTAGGCGCAAACCTGTTGGCAGACGGCCGACCGGGTTCTCCCGGATATCAGCCCGAAACAACCATTCAACTTACATCAGAGGTCGCTCTGCGCAACAAGAGTCAGAGCCTTTCGACTTTCTAAATTGTGGAGTTTAGGCGAAATGAAACACATGAGAATCAATTCAGCTAACGGTAGTCGTCGGGTCAAGCGCGAGGATGAACGCGGGGCCGCATTGATCACAATGCTCCTGGTATCACTTTTGCTCTTAGGCGCAGGACTCGCCCTGGTAACTTCGACATCTCTGTCGACCACAACTTCCATCGATGCGACCGCTGAAATGCAAGCATATTCCGCGGCTGAGGCGGGACTCGAGTCTACGCTCAACGTGTTGCGTGGCAACGTGGCGCCGGACACATCGTTAGGAACGACAAAAATGAACTTTCGCACTGCTGCCAACCCTGCCACAGCAAACAAGGCCAGCGATCCCTGGGCTACGGGAACGTCTGCCGCCGCCCGGCTCTCGGGTTGGCTCAACTATTCTTATAGCAATAGTGCGGTGACGAACGATTGGCGTGTGCCACTCACCACTTCATATGCTCCCGCGACTGGTATTGCTTTCAAACTATTGATCAGCGATCCGGACGACCCGGGACCGATCGCAACGCGCCAGATAACGACCAACTCAAACTACGAACCCTCGCAACTTCTGATTCAGGCTGAAGGCTATGGGCCAAAGGGAGCCGTAAAGCGACTCGAGATGATCGTAAAGCGCTCCGCTTTCGATTTTGTGCCGCCGGCGGCGGTGACCTTACCAGGCGGACCAGGGCTGGGCATGAATCTCGGCAGTTCCGCCAGTGATAGTTATAGCGGCAATGACATGGGAGCGCCCCCGGGATCATCACTACCCTTTGTTGCCGTCGATCCCGGGAATGTGGGCACGGCTCAAAGCGTGATAGATGGCCTGCATGACGATTCGCAAGTTTCACCTCATAACGCAGGTTCGCTGAACTCTTCCAACACGCCCAGTTTCGTACAATCCGCTAGTGCTGCGCGCACCTTCCTCGCCAACATGCGAGCACTTGCCAGCAGTTCTGGCCGCCTTTTTTCCACCAAAGCCGATGCCGTGGCCGCGGGTGGCCTGGGCACGACAACGAGTCCCAAATTTACCTTTATCGATAACTACGGAGGAGACCCGGTCGATCTTGGCTCCAACCATCAGGGGAGCGGCCTCCTAATCGTAACTGGCGAACTCGACACGAACGGCAACACGGATTTCGAAGGAGTAATCCTGGTGCTGGCCACAGGCAGGATGGTTAGAAGTGGCGGTGGAAACGGAGTGATTCGTGGCGCAATCGTGGTGGCCCAATTTGATCCTAATGGAACCGACGACACTCTCGGGCGGCCGGTATTTTCAATTAGCGGCGGCGGAACCAGCAAGGTAGGCCTCGATCGCATGTGGGTACGCAAGGCTCTGGACGCTTCGGGCTTTAGAGTCCTGGGAATGCGGGAGTATCACTGAGAGGCGGCTATTAACTGACGCCCTCAGTAGAAGGATTTACCTATGAACGCCCCTCTCACAAAAAAATGCGCGGCCAACAACGGCGGGTTTACAGTTCTCGAACTGCTGATCGTGGTTAGCGTTATCTCGGTGGTTTGCGGTTTTGCTTTAATGCAGATCACGCGCGCGCGTCAGGTGATGGTTAGAGAGAATGCTACGCGACAGTTGGGTAGTTATCTGGAAAAGGCGCGGGTTGATTCCTTGCGCCGGCATCCGGCCGCTTCAGCGCAGATGGCCCAGGTAACACTTATCAATGCGACCTTCTATTCTGTGGCCATCGATGCAGATGGAAACGGCACTTTAGACGCACCGAAGGTATTTAGCTTACCGGCAGATTCAAATCTCCAGTTCAACACTCCCTTTCCACGCACAATCTATTTCAACTGGCGCGGACGCACTGTTGATGCAGCCGGTAACGTTGCCTCGCCACCATTCGTGACCATCTCAGATTCGTATGGCACAAGCCGAATCGATTTGACTACTGCCGGTCAACCCACGCTGCAAGGTCCGCCGGCAAGCAGTGCCGTGACAAACTCGACCGCGCCTCCACCCAGTTTTCGATCCAACACTCAGATTCCATGAAATTCGTTAATCAAAAAGTTAGAGCTGTATCGCGACAGCCGCTCGACGAGCACCAGTGGGTTGACCCTAGTCAAACGCACCGAACTGGCGAAAACGGTTTCAGTCTAATCGAGACGACGATTGCTATGCTGTTGTTGATGATTGTGGCTCTCGGATCGGCGAGTCTGTTCACGTTTTCAATCTATAACAACTCCGGCGGCAGCGATCGAGCAGTTTCACTCGCTATAGCCCAACAGGCCATGGAGGGGTTGCGCGGTGCGACCTTTAACTCAACAACTACTGATGCTCAACTCAACGCCGGCACTGTCGTACAGAGCGGCGTCATTCGTGACGGCCGCTCCTTCACCGTCACCCGGACTGTTGCTGATGTCTCGACCACATTGAAGTCAATCACCATCACGGTCAGCTCGCAAAACATTATTACTGGCTGGGCATCCGGTGTCGGCGGCACGATTACATTGATTTCGCAACGCAGTCGGGCCGATTAATTTCTGTCGGATCAAAAAACATGGAAGTGCCAAACAAAAAAACGCGCAATAAACCCGAGACGGGATTCTCTTTGCTCGAACTCACCATTGCCATGGGAATCAGTCTTGCTGTGCTGGCCGCTGCCAGCACCTTGCTCGCGACTTCCTTGCGCACGCGCAGCCGCGAAAACACTCGTTCGGAGGCGCTTGCCTCGGCGCAACGAGCGCTAAACATCATGACGCGGGAAATCGGCAACTCCGGCTATGGCTTAACTGATAACGGAATCGTCACCGCTGACTCAGCCGCTGACTCAATTCGCGTCCGCGCCAACCTAAACAATGATACAGATTTGTCGGACACGGACGAGGACCTGCGCTTCGTTTTTCAAAGTGCGAACGGGGCAATCGTTCGGGTTGATAACGCGGCAGGCTCTGTGGTCTTGGCAACAAATATTACTGGATTGACGATTAACTATCTGGATATGTCTGGTAACAGCGCCACAGCGGCAACAGCCGAACGGGTAAATATTGATGTAAGTGTTGACTTGCCCGCCGGGCTCGAACAACCGGCTTCAGTTGTGCGCCTGGTCTCCGACGTGGCTTTGAGAAATGGGCCCAACACATTGCAGCAGTTCTGAAAGTCGTAGGTGATGAAATGAACCCTATTCTACTTAAAGCTTCCACTGACCAGGGAAATCGCAGGAATGAGCGGGGAGCAGCTCTGATTACAGTGTTGATGATTTCTGTGCTGCTGCTGACCGCGGGCGGAGCGCTGATACTCACGACTTCACTCGCAGGAACGAACACTGTCGATGCGGCGGCCGAGATGCAGGCGTACTACGGTGCGGAGGCGGGAATCCAATCAACGCTCAATGTGATGCGTGGCAATGTGTTGCCGAATCCATTATTTGTTGCGAATCCCGCGGGCACTGTCGCTCCGCAGAATAGAATCGACTTCACCAAAGCTCTCACGGCGTCTACTTCAAACCTGGCGGGCGATCCAACGACGGCAGGTTTTCCTCTGCGGTTGTCGCGCTGGCTCACATATAACTATACGCCTTCTGGCGGAGGCTACGCTGACCGAGTCGGCATCAGCAATTCTTACAATCCCTTCGGCGGAATCGCATATAGCGTGTCGATAAGTGATCCGGACAACACGCCGCTGGCAACGCAGATTCCGCTTCGCATACTGGTGCAGTCCACTGGTTATGGACCACGCGGCGCCAGAAAGCAATTGACGATGTTGCTCGGTGCAAATGTTTTGGACATTGATGTGCCTGCTGCGCTTGTCCTTCGCGGGCACGACGATGCGAGCACAAATGTCAATATTGACTTAGGCAACAGCGCGGCAAAAACATACTCGGGTGTTGACAATGCCGGCCTGGTCGCGACCAAACCGTCGCTCGCAATTAGCGGCCATGATGTCGCAACAGTTCAGGCGGCTTACGCAGCTAAGCCTGGTTCGATCGCAAATCCAAAATTTAACGTACTCGACCTGCCAAATGATCCGGCGCCCGCAGGCACAACCAAAGTTCCTACGCCATGGTTTTTGCAAACCGCCGACAACGCTCGTGCTTTTCTGGCCCAATCCGAGGCCATGGCGAATTCGTGTGCGGCGCCCGGTTCACCCTGTGTTAAGCGCGGCGTCATACTTACATCTCTGAACGGGGCAGCTGGCTCAACCGCTTCTCCGCAGTTCACCATCGTCAAAGGTGACTGTAATCTTGACGCCGGCGCAGGCCTCCTGATAGTCGAAGGCACGCTTTACTTCAATGGCCCCGGTCCGAATTTCAATGGCCTCATTTTGGTGTTGGGCACAGGAAAGCTCTTAAAAACGGGCGGCGGCAACCGGAATATTTATGGGTCAATAATGGTTGCCAGATTCGGCGCCACCGGCAATTTTCTTGACCCGACGTTTGAATACCTCGGCGGCGGCGGCAATTCCAATCTGCAATATGACTCGAATGCCGATCGTAACTCGATCGTCTTGGCCGGAACCAAAGTCCTTGGCATTGTAGAGAGATAGACATTCGCGCCCAACAAACAGTTGTGGGCTATTCAAAAAAGCTTCGTGAACATTTAAAGCGATAGTTTTCATTGACAAGGGGATCGCCGGGGTTATCGGTTAGTCGTGAGTGGCAAACCGGTAACCCCGGTTTTTTGTTTTTGAGTCCCATACATGCAAACAGCTATTGTCGACATAACTGTTGTACAATTCCGTGGCCGCCGGTCGCGTCCACGAACCGATGCCTGACATCCTTCTTGTTGAAGACAAAGACAGCCTGCGCCGCGTTTTGCGTTTGACTTTGGAAAACGCGGGCTACACGGTCAGCGAAGCTGCCGACGCGCGATCCGCTCTTAACGAGATCGCCGGCACTCCGCACAAGCTAGTCCTTACCGACCTGCGCATGCCCAACGGTTCGGGCCTTGATGTGCTGCGCGCGGCGCGTGCGGCAGATAGCGGCGCGCCGGTAATCGTCATGACTGCCTTCGGCTCGATAGACGAAGCAGTGCAAGCCATGAAAGATGGCGCGCACGATTTTCTGCAAAAGCCGGTTGACTCAAATCATCTGTTGTTGATTGTCGAGCGCGCGCTTGAACAGGCACGATTAAGAACCGAAAACATTCTATTGCGCGAAGAATGGTCGCGCCGCTATGGCTTTCCCCGCATCATCGGCGAATCCGACGCGATCAAACGCGCAGTAGCCGAAACCCAACGGGTCGCACAGACTGAAGCCAACGTCTTGTTCCTGGGTGAATCAGGTACGGGCAAGGAACTCTTCGCGCGCGCCGTCCATCATCTTTCTCCTCGGCGCCAAAAACCTTTTGTCGCAATAAACTGTGCTGCCATCCCGGAAACGCTTATCGAAAACGAATTGTTCGGACACGAACGCGGCGCTTTCACCGGCGCGGGCGACCGCCGCCTGGGAAAGTTTGAGTTGGCTTCGGCAGGCACTGTTTTTTTGGACGAGATTGGTGAACTCCCGTTAACGGTGCAGGGCAAACTGCTGCGCGTGATCGAGGAAAAGGTCGTCGATCGCATCGGCGGGCGGGCGCCGGTGCCGGTGGATGTTCGCGTGGTGGCGGCGACGAACAAAGATTTGAAAGCTGGGGTGGACAAGGGCGAGTTTCGTGGCGATCTGTTCTTCCGTTTGGCGGTATTCCCGGTCGAGATTCCGCCACTGCGCGAACGTGACGGTGATGTGCTCATGCTGGCAAAGCATTTTGCCGCCGAACTCGGAAAGGAACTGCGTGGCCGGGAAGCGACTCTCAGCGAAGATGCCTGTGCGGCGTTGCGAGCACATCGTTGGCCCGGCAATGTTCGCGAGTTGGAGAACGCGATCGAACGTGCTTGCATTCTTTCCGATTCCCTAGTGTTGGACCCTATCGACCTTGGACTTGTGACTCGAAGCGACGGGGATCAAACACCGTCTTCGTTCGATCTCAATGGCACGCTGTCTGAAGTCGCGCAGCGTGCTTTGCGCCTTGTCGAGCAACGTAAGATCGCGGCGGCGCTGAAAAACAACAACGGCAACAAGACTCAAGCTGCCGAAGAGCTGGGCGTCAGTTACAAAACACTGCTAACAAAAATAAAAGACTACAATCTCTGATCCTAGATGCGCGATTCTTCCAATGGCGGCGCTTCTCCTCCTGCGCAAGCAGAAAGTGAGGCCGCGGACACACATGACGAAGCAAGTTCGATCGCCGGCGAGACGATCGAACAAGTCGGCGATGCGGGAATTGAGAGCGCCATTGGCGAAACGTCAAGACCTCAGGCTGAACGCAGCAGTGGTAGATCCGCATTTTTGGTCGGCGCCGGCATTCTCATTAGCCGCCTTGTAGGCTTAATTCGACAACGTGTCTTCGCGCATTACTTCGGCACCTCCGCAGCAGGTGATGCGTTCAGCGCCGCGTTTCGCATTCCGAATTTCCTGCAGAACATTTTCGGCGAAGGCGCTCTTTCAGCTTCGTTCATTCCTGTTTACGCAAAACTACTTGCCCATGACGACGAAGAGGAAGCCGCGCACGTAGCTAATGCGGTGCTCGGCATACTGGCACTGGTCGTTTCAATTATCGTGCTGGCCGGCGTTCTGACCACTCCCTACATCATCTCCGCCATCGCACCGGGATTTAAAGGCGAGACACGCGAGTTAACTATTCGCCTGGTGCGAATTCTCTTCCCCGGCGCCGGTCTGTTAGTTCTGTCTGCCTGGTGTCTCGGCGTCCTCAACAGCCATCATCGTTTCTTTATTTCCTACACCGCGCCGGTCGCATGGAATCTGGCAATGATCGTTTCGCTGGTAGTCTTCGGTCGAAAGGTCGGCCAGTTTCCACTCGCCGAATACGTAGCCTGGGGTTCAGTTATCGGCAGTGCCTTGCAATTCGGCGTTCAGCTCCCAACTGTCTTCGGGTTGGTGCGCCGGCTTCGTCCGGTGATTGATTTAGCGAGTGTTCATGTCAGGACTATTGTCAGAAACTTTTTCCCCGTCTTCATGAGCCGCGGCGTGGTCCAGATCAGCGCCTTTGTTGACG
>Ga0137419_10000351_pt1 | contig 15901 bp, 13 predicted proteins | sample CZODoug3_1_2_16f_FD_108279 | JGI IMG/M metagenome (GOLD analysis project Ga0137419, IMG submission 108279) | Vadose zone soil fungal communities from Angelo Coast Range Reserve, California, USA - CZODoug3_1_2_16fungal (Illumina Assembly) | ecosystem: Environmental > Terrestrial > Soil > Vadose... | reverse complement strand
TCCCTAACCGCCGGCCGCCGGCGCATACTGCTTCGCGGCGAGAAATCCGGCCAGACCACCAGCGGCCAACTTCAGCGCGGAGGCGAGTATGTATGCGGAAGGCACGCTCCGATGCCCCGCAATTGATCCAAGGACTGAGAGCGCAATTGCCGCAATCGCGACGACGCTTCCGTGCGCGACGAAGCGCGCTGAAATCCGGCGCGTCAGGCGCCGCGCGAAAAGAAAAGTGTAGAGCGTGCCGCCGACTAAACCGATTATTGCTCCAGTGCGTTCATCGAACGCAGCGTAGCTGGGCTCTGTCAGTCCCCGTACAAGGACGTACCGATAGAGCAACGTGATCGCGATGATCGTAACGATCGTCGAGATCTCGGCAAGCAATCCGTAGCCCACAGCACGGAGCCAATGATCTCCCCGGGCCGGGGTCTCGGTCGACGTCAACCTATTTCACCGTGAACGGAATCGAGTATTCCCTGTCGTCCCATGCGTACCGCAGCAAACCTCCGGAGCCTTGCGGAACCACTCCGATCAGGAATTGCTCGACGGGCGGAGACACTTGCTTCGACATCAGGTCTACCCGTGCAAAATCCTTGTCGGCCTGATAATCAGTACCCCACTGCCCTGTCTGGCTGTTGAAAATCAGTTTCGCTCCAGTCGGCGTGGGAAGCGTCCATAGAGTGTATTTGCCGGCAGGCACCACGGTGCTGCCGAAGACGAGATCCTTGTCGGTGGTGAACATGGTCGCGGCGTTCGCGCCAGTGCGCCAGACCTGATTCCAGGGAACGATGTTGCCGAAGATCACGCGGCCGCGTTTCGCTGGACGGCTGTACGCAACGACGATGTTTGCGACGCCGATTGTTGCTCTGACCGTATCGGGTGGTGATACCAATCCTGCCGGACCCTTGGCTTTCTCCGCGGCAGCCCAGCCCGACGCAACACGGTCGAAGTCCAGGCCGGGAGCGGCCTCTGCCATTGTTTTGACAGTAGTTGCAGTTGAATTGACGCCCAGAATCCGGCCGCGCGAATCGACACGAGCGACTTCTATCCAGTTCGGGAACCATGTGCTCCTGAACGCCACGGAGTCTGCGCCCCTCCTGCGGAGAATGATCGACGATAGATCTGCTCCAGGTCGCCCAATAAGCGCATACGCGACGCTGTCGCCCTTCAGCGCGGAATTCGCCAGTATCTGTTCGTAGATGCCATACGCAGGGGGCGTGTTTGGAAATGCGACTGCCGGGCGCCCATGGTACAGCTGCCGCACGGAGAGAGTCGTGTCACGCGCACCGGCTCGCGTAACCTCCACGACAGCGATCGAATCACCAAACGTATCTACTACTTCGAATCGTGCCGGGGCCGATGCCTCGGCGTCCGCTCGACGCACCGTCAGATGAAAATTCTTGAGCTGGCCTCTGGCTCCGAGATCGGCCACATAGTGGAATGTCTGCACGCGTGGGTTTCTCACCACGACATCTCCCTCGAGCTTGCTCGGAGATCGCGTGTAACGCTCGATGGCGACGGTGTCTACTCCGAGGCGCGTGACAATGTATGCCGCGGTGGGAGCCTGGGCGGCGAGTGGACCGGCCGAGAGAAACATGACCGCTGCTGCTGCGATCCTGGCTGACATGGGTTGACCCTTTGCATGAGCGTGGGGGACAGGCTGACGGGACCTAGATAGTGCAATCCCGCACGCTCGAGTGCAACGGTCACACAGTGGCGCCCACGTTCGTGCGTTCCGTCTCAGAATAATTATCTGGCGCGTATGCGGCGGCATGGTCCAGCGCGGCCGCGAGATCCGCCACGAGGTCGTCGGCGTGTTCGATTCCGACCGAGAGGCGCAGCAACGAATCCTCGATTCCCGCGGTCGCTCGTGCCGCCTCGTCCATCGAGGCATGCGTCATCGTCGCCGGATGCGCGACCAGACTCTCAACACCTCCCAGCGATTCTGCGAGGGTGAAGCACTGAAGTGCGTTGACGAACTGCTGCACGCCATCGATTCCACCGTTTACTTCGAAGCTCACCATTGCGCCGAAGCCGGCCTGCTGCGACGCGGCAACGCTGTGCCCTGGATGCGAGCTCAAGCCCGGATAGTAGACACGCTTTACAGCGGGGTGGTCGCACAGCAGCTCCACCACGCGTGCGGCGTTCTCACAGTGGACGCGCATCCGCGCATGAAGCGTCCGCACTCCTCTCAGTGTGAGAAAGCTGTCGAAGGGGGCGCCCGTTATTCCGAGGCAGTTCGCCCACCAGGCCAGCTCCTCAACGAGCGCGGAGTCAGCTGCCACGACCGCGCCTCCGACGACGTCGCTGTGTCCGTTGAGGTACTTGGTGGTCGAGTGGACCACGAGGTCAGCGCCGAACTCGATCGGCCGCTGCAGCACCGGTGATAGGAAGGTGTTGTCCACTGCCACAATCGCCCCGACGTCATGCCCAGCTTCAATCACCAGAGCGAGGTTCGTCACCCTGAGTAACGGGTTGCTTGGAGTTTCAATCCAGAGCAGTTTCGGCCGACGCGATTTCACTGTCTCCACGGCGGTTTCACTCGTGAGATCCACGAACGCAACATCAAATTGCCCGCGGGCCGCGAGGGAGCGCAGAATGCGATGCGTTCCACCATAACAGTCGTGAGCGGCGAGAATGAGATCTCCCGGACGCACCAGCTGCAGCACGAGAGCAACCGCCGACATGCCGGTGCTCGTCACGACCGCTCCCTCTCCATCCTCCAGCTCGGCCAGCGCATTCGCGAGGTACTCGCGCGTAGGATTGCCGGTGCGCGTGTAGTCATACAGCCTCTTCTTTCCGAACGCTTCAAAGGCGAATGTCGAAGAGAGATGGATTGGGGGCACCACCGCGCCATGGTGCAGATCGGTCGCTATTCCCGCACGCACCGCGCGCGTTGATGGACGCAGCGGAGGACGGGTCGATGAGTGTCTGGTCTCGTCGCTCATGACACTGCCTCCGCTTCGAGCCGAATTAGCTCGTTGATAAATGGAGCAACGCGAGAGAAATCGCCGAGGAACGCATCGTGGCCAAGAGACGAATCGAGCTCGATGAGCTGGCTTGGACCGCCCAGTCTCTGCGCGAGCTCGCGACTCTGCGCGACCGGCACCAGCCGATCACTACTGATGGCAATCACGGTTGCCGGGATCGTGATGTCCTCGGGGCGGATCTTGTGGAGGTCGAGAGAGAGCGAGAGCGCGTTGTACCTTTCGGACGTCCACTGGTCGGCGAACTGCTCGCCACGCTTCTTGAGGTAGCCCCCGATACGATTCTCGACCAGGGTCGAATCGTTCCGATCACATCCTTCGAGACGTTCCTCGAAGTACCGGGGGGTCAGGTAGCTCGTCATCGCAATACCGCGCGCAATCGCCAATCCGTCGCGTTCCCTGCCCGCTGCGCTCCCAAGAGCGACGACGCGCCGCTGGAGATGTCGGAGAGCAGTGGCGATCGGATCGCTCTCGTGAGCCGCGCTGATCACTACCAGACGCCCTGCTCGCGCCGGAAACGCGACGCCGAATGCAAGGGCAACCATCCCTCCATAGGATGCACCTACGAGTGCGTGGAGGGTTCTGACTCCGACTCGATCGAGGGCAACAGCAAGGGCTTCAGCCTGATCGGCCGTGGTAACTGGAGCCGTACTTTTTCCGCTCGTGACGTAGTCGATGCCCAAGACCCGAAACTGCCTGGTGTCGATTGCGCGGCCCGGCCCAACGACGTCCTCCCACCAGCCGGGAGACGGGTCCCGGGGGGACGCAGTGACGTGCTTCGAGGCGGAGATCCCGCCGAGCACGGCGATGACTGGTGCTCCACGAGGGCCAACGATCTCGCAGTGGACCACGGCCGAATCGAATTCGCCGAGACTACATGAAGATTCAAGCGTGGACGTGTTGGTGGGATCGCTCGTCGCATCCAGCGCACAGGGAAAGTCTTGGAGCGCCGGTCCGGAATCGATCGCGAGCTGTTGCTGAGTAGTCATGGGGAGTCTGGTTGATTGACTCCGCGCATAAAGCAGAACGCCCGAGGCTGTGTGGCCGCGGGCGTTCCTCGCTTTTTAGCATTTATTTAACGTGGCTGCAATACGCGGCAAATTACCACAGGGCTTCAATTGTCACCGGGATTATACCTCGATCCCGCTCTCTGGTCAAGAGCGGGCACTTAACTGCAACTGCGAGAGGAGTAAGGTTGTAGGTGAGAGGTACCAGGTGGGGGGTACGAGGTAGAAGCGCAAGTTGGTGCGCGTTACCTCCGACCTCGAACCTAGCACCTCGCACCTTCAACCTTACTCCCCTCGCAGTTGTAGTTAATAAAGAAAAGCGGGAGCCGCATAGCGACTCCCGCTTGAAATCCCGCAAAGTTGCGAGTTCTAGTACATCCCGCCCATTCCACCGGGCGCGCCGCCGCCCTGAGCGCCAGCGCCAGCCGGCTCCTTCTTCTCGACGATGATTGCTTCCGTCGTGAGGAGGAGTGACGCGATCGACGCCGCGTTCTGCAACGCGGTGCGTGTGACCTTGGTCGGGTCGATGACGCCGGCCAGGACCAGATCCTCGTACTCATCGGTCAGAGCGTTGTAGCCGTAGTTGACTTCCTTCGACTGGCGGATCTTCTCGACCACGATCGAGCCTTCACCACCCGCATTCTGTACGATCATGCGCATCGGCTCTTCGAGCGAGCGACGGATGATGTCAACACCGATCTGCTCGTCCGCTTCGGCGAGCTTGAGGTTCTTGAGCGCCTTCTGCGCGCGGACAAGTGCTACTCCGCCGCCCGGGACGATTCCCTCTTCCACGGCCGCGCGTGTCGCATGTAGCGCGTCTTCCACCCGCGCTTTCTTCTCCTTCATCTCGCTCTCGGTTGCGGCACCGACGTTGATGACCGCCACACCGCCGGCGAGCTTGGCGAGACGCTCCTGGAGCTTCTCACGGTCGTAATCGGACGTCGTCTTGTCGATCGCGGCCTTCAGCTCCTTGATACGTCCCTTGATCTTGTCGTCGTCGCCCTGACCATCGATGATGGTCGTGGTTTCCTTGTCGACGACGATACGCTTGGCGCGACCAAGATCGGTCACGACGGCGTTCTCCAGCTTGAATCCGACTTCCTCGGAGATCACCTGGCCGCCCGTCAGGACTGCGATGTCCTCGAGCATTGCCTTGCGACGATCGCCGAAGCCCGGGGCCTTGACCGCGGAAACGCGGAGCGTGCCACGGAGCTTGTTGACGACCAGCGTCGCCAGCGCCTCACCCTCGATGTCCTCGGCGATGATGAGCAACGGCTTGCCCAGCTGCGCGACCTTCTCGAGAATGGGAAGAAGATCCTTCATCGATGAAATCTTCTTGTCGTGGATGAGAATCAGCGCGTCCTCGAGGGCCGCTTCCATCTTCTCCGGATCGGTGACGAAGTAAGGCGAGAGATAACCGCGGTCGAACTGCATTCCTTCGACCGTCTCGAGCGTCGTCTCGAGGCCCTTTGCCTCTTCGACTGTGATGACGCCGTCCTTGCCGACCTTTTCCATCGCCTCGGCGATCAGATCGCCGATCTCCTTGTCGTTGTTGGCGGAGATCGAACCAACCTGCGCGATCTCTTTCTTGCCCTTGGTCGGCACGCTCATCTTCTTCAGATCTTCGACGACTGCGGAAACCGCGGCATCAATGCCGCGCTTGAGTGCCATCGGGTTGACGCCGGCGGTGACGTTCTTGAGGCCTTCGCGGAAAATCGCCTGTGCCAACACCGTCGCGGTGGTAGTACCGTCCCCCGCCAGGTCGCTGGTCTTCGTTGCGACTTCTTTCACCATCTGCGCGCCCATGTTCTCGAGCGGATCGGAGAGCTCGATTTCCTTGGCGACGGTTACTCCGTCCTTGGTGACGGTCGGCGCACCGAACTTCTTGTCGATGACGACGTTCCGTCCCTTGGGGCCAAGCGTGACCTTGACCGCTTCCGCGAGCTGATCGACGCCGCGCTTGAGAGCCGCGCGCGCATCGGTGTTGAAGTGTAGTTCTTTGGCTGCCATATGATTTGCTCTGTGGGTGTCTGGTTTAGTTCACAACCGCGAGCACATCGGACTCGCGAAGGATCAGATACTGTTCGGTGTCGATCGTGACTTCGGTGCCGCTGTACTTGCCGTACAGAACCTTGTCTCCAACCTTAACTTCCATCGGAACGCGGACGTTCTTCTCATAACGCCCGGGGCCGACGGCGATGATCTCGCCCTGCTGCGGCTTTTCCTTGGCGGTGTCGGGAATAAAGAGTCCGCCGCGCATCTGCTCCGTGTCCTCCAGCGCCTTGACGACGACGCGATCTGCGAGGGGAGCGACCTTCGTGCTGGTTTGCGTTTTTGTGGCCATAGTTAGCTGCCCTTCTGCTGGGAAAAAGTGGCTTGTTGTGGGTGGCTCTGCTGTTAGCACTCTACCGTGGTGAGTGCTAAGCCTCCAACTTAACGGGTCCGGGAGGGGTCAGTCAACCGGGAAATGCCGTACCCGGCCGGCTGTTACCGAAGTGCTACGTTAGAAGCTCGTAGCCCAGGCGGATGCCCCTGAGGGTCAGGAAAGGGTCAACGAGCTCGAGCTCAGTCGAGTGGGGCTTGATCGTTTCGGCCATTCCCCCGGTTGCGATTACGAGCGGTTGGGTCTTTCCCGGCCATTCCTTCTTGATCCGCCTGACGATGCCGTCGATCGAGTCCACGGCGCCGTAAAGGACCCCGGCCCGGATGCACTCGTCGGTCCGCCTCGCGATGACCCTCTTCGGCGGGACGATGTCGGTAGCGGGGAGCTGCGCAGTGCGCCGGAACAGGGTGTCGGCCGAGATCATGATCCCGGGTTGAATCACACCGCCGAGGAAGGTCCCATCGGCGGTAATACAGTCGTAGGTCGTGGCCGTCCCCAGATCGACGACGATTGCATCCCTTTTGTAGATTCGGCTGGCGGCGAGGGTATTGGCGATTCGATCGGCTCCGACAGTAAAGGGCTCCTCCACATCGAGCTTGATCGGAAGTTTCGCGCGGGCGTCGATCATGATCGGCTTGTCGCCAAAGCACGTCTCGCAGGCTTCGGCGAGCATCGGCGTGATGGCCGGCACCACGGAGCAGATGGCTGACCCGTCCGCCCCTTCGGGCGATGCTATCTCCGGTCCTACAATCGATCGAATCAGGAGGGTCAGCTCGTCGGCCGTCCTCGGCGCGGCAGTAGTAAGCCTCCAATGGGACACGAGCTCTTCACCATCAAAGATTCCGATTGTGATCTCGGAGTTGCCGACATCGAAGACGACGATCATTGGGGATCCTCGAGCACGAGGGAGCCGGAGCGAAATGGAGTCACGGAGTCTGCCAAAGCCACGAGGAGCTCGCCAGTCGCGGTGATCCCCGCGACCCGACCGACGGCCGGCTCAATGCACTTTCGCCCACGGGCGAGATCGCGGGCGTCGAACTCCTCCATTTCATCAGCCTTCAGCGGACCGGTTGCCCGTGAAGCCGCGAGAACGCCTGGGACGAGCTCACCCAGGACGTCGAGTCGGTCCGTTCCCGGCTCGAGTCCGGCCGCTGACGGTACGTTCCGAGGAACCTTCACATTCACGCCCACGCCAATCGCCACGTACTCGACCGCCTGTTCGCGCCACCGCGCTTCTACGAGAATGCCGCCAAGCTTTTTTTCATCGACGTAAAGGTCGTTGGGCCACTTGAGACGGATGGGCTCCGCAGCAAACCGGTCGAGCGCTTCGGCAGCCGCTAGCCCGACGCGCAAGGAGAGAACTCCCAGGCCTGAGGTATCCGCCGGCCGCTCGATCAGAGTAAGCCAGAGACCCTCACCCGGCGACGACTGCCAGCTCTTGCCGCCCCTCCCGCGACCGGCGGTCTGTTCGTTGGCAATCACGAGCGTTCCCGCCGGCGCGCCTCGCGCCGCGATCCGATGCGCGACGTCGAGCGTGGACGTGGTCGACTCGAGGAGCTCAACACGCGGAAGCCCGAGCATTCGTTCGATCGCTTCGTGCGTAGCTCCATCGAAGCGGACCTCGCTATCCGCGCGCGTGAATCACCGCCAGGACTGCGATACCGAGTAAGACGCGATACCAGGCGAAAATGCCGTAGCTGTGCCTGCTCACGTACCGCATCAGAATCGAGATGGCGAGCCAGCCGCTGATCGCCGACGCAACAATGCCCGACATCAGCTCGTTCGTCACTGCGCCTTCATGCAACGCCTTCGGACCTTCGAGCACGACTGCGGCCGCGATGATAGGCATGCTCATCAGAAAGCTGAATTCCGCCGCGCTTTCGCGATCGAAGCGAAGGCCGCGCGCGGAAGTGATGGTGGAACCCGAGCGCGAGACGCCGGGAATCAACGCGACCACCTGGGCCAATCCGATCAGAAGCGCATCCACCCAGCGCATTTCGCCAAGCACGCGGCGCTGGTCGACAGCCTTGTCGACCGCCCACAGAATGAGTCCCATCACGATCAGCGCGATTGCAATTATCTCTGGACTGCGAAACGCCGTCTCCGCTCTCGATTGAAGAAGGTACCCACCGATGGCGCCCGGGATCGTGGCCACGATGAGGGCAATCACCTTTCGTTTTTCGGGAGTCTCAATGCGTCCTGTCGTAACGATTCCGAACGCGGCCTTGATCAGCGTCAGCCACTCCATTCGGAAATACCAGAGCACCGCCAGCAGTGTCCCGAAATGGAGAGCGACGTCGAACGCCAGTCCCGGATCGTCCCAACCGAAAAACCAGGGAGCGAGAGTGAGGTGCGCCGAACTGCTAATGGGAAGAAACTCGGAGAGCCCCTGAATGATTCCGAGCGCGATCGCCTGAAGGGGTGTCATGTTTTTTGGGAGGGGAGTGATTTCCGATAGAGTGTTTCGTATTTGGTTACGATGGCGTCGCGAGAAAATCGCTCGCGAGCATCCGCAGCCCCCAGCTTGCTCATTTCCGACCACCGGTTGCGATCCTGAAGAATCTCGAGCGCGGCCGCGGCCATGCCCGGGATGTCACCGACGCCGCACAGAACGCCGGTCTCGCCATCCCGTACGACTTCCGGAAGACCACCGGCATTGGTCCCAATCACAGGCACACCCGACGCGAGTGCTTCGAGCGCGCTCAATCCGAACGACTCGCTCTGACTCGGCAGAAGGAATAGATCTGCGGCCGCGAGCAGAGGGGCGATCTGATCGAGCTTCCCCAGGAATGACACAGAATTCTCGACACCGAGCATACGCGCCTCTTCTTCGGCTGCGGGTCTGTCGGGACCATCTCCGATCATCACGAGCACACTGGGAATCTCGCGATTTACTTCGGCGTAGACGCGGATAACGTCACGAACCCGCTTGACGGTTCGGAAGTTCGAAACGTGCATCAGGATCGGTCTCGACGATCCGAACTGCTTCCTCAATAACGGCGGATATTTTTCGCGATCGTAGATGTCAGGGTCGATGAAGTTGTGGATCACATCGATAGCGGGCCCATCGCACCCAAAGGCGCGACACGTCTCCTCCTTCAGGTACTGCGAGACCGCCGTGATACGATCCGACTTCTCGATCGAGAATTTCGTTATTGCGTAGAAGGAAGGGTCCTGACCGACGATAGTGATGTCCGTTCCGTGCAGCGTCGTAATCACCTCGATGTCTTCGCCCGTCTCGCGCAGCATCTCGCGGGCGATCCAGGCGCTGGTGGCGTGCGGGATCGCGTAATGACAGTGCAGCAGCTCGAGGTGGTGGCTTTTGACCACTTCGTGCATCCGCACCGCGAGAGCGAGGTCGTAGGGCGGAAACTCGAATAGGGGGTAGCGGCCGACATCGACCTCGTGAAAGAAAATGCGCGGTAGAAACGACGGAAGGCGGAACGGTTGCCGATAGGTGATGAAGTGGACTTCGTGCCCGCGCTCCGCCAACGCGATGCCAAGCTCGGTCGCCACAGCGCCGGAGCCGCCGTACGTCGGGTAGCACGTGATCCCTATGTTCACTCGGCTCTTTCCCACCACTCCCGCGCGACGGCACGGGCTTGAGAGTCTTCAGGATTGACAACTGTCACAGCGGCCGGCGGCAGCTGATGTCTGAACCACGTACGCTGGCGCTTCGCGTACTGTCGCGTCTCAATAATGATCCGCTCTCGTGCGGATGACAAATCCAGCCGGCCCTCGACGTGCTCGCGAATCACGGAGTAGCCGCTGGCTTTCCATGCCGGCGCGTCCGGTGGAACCATGCGAATCAGCTCTCGAACCTCGTCTGCCCAACCGGCTTTGAGCATCCAATCGACCCGTGCAGGGATTCTCGATTCGAGCTCGGAGCCGGGATCCACAACCAGATAGGCGACACTTTCGTCCTGAACTTCGACGGCTGTCACCGCTTTGTGTTCCGCGTGAAGATCGCTGATGCGCGCGCCCGAAAGCAGAGCCGTCTCGATTGCGCGTAACAGCTGCGTCCTGCCAAGATGCGCTCGCGCGGGGTCAAGCTCCTCGCACCAGCGGCGCAGCTCGTCGAGCGGCTTGGTCTCGAGCTCGCGCTCGAGCTGGGACCGCTGGACTGAATCCATTTCCGGCGCCGAGAAAAGTGGGTCGACGAGGGCTTTGATATAGAGTCCCGTTCCTCCAACGATTACTGCGTCTTTCCCGGCGTTGTCAGCGCATTGAATCCAGTCGTTCGCTTCACTCGCCCATCGGGCGGCGGAGTAGCGCTCTTGAGGGTCGGCGACATCGATGCCGTAGTGGGTGACACGCGTGCGCTGCTCGGGCGTCGGTTTGGCGGTTCCGATGTCGAAGCGCCGATAGATCTGTCGCGAATCCGCGCTCAGAATCGCGGCGTTGTGCATCTCGCAAAGCTCCAAAGCAACCGCGGATTTGCCTGCGGCGGTCGGACCACAGATCACTCGCAGTCTATCGCCTGCCAAAGCGCCGCTCTACCTCGTCCCAGGTGAGATGAACGATCGTGGAGCGGCCGTGCACGTCGTGCGCGGGCAGCGTGGTATCGCGCAGTGCCGCGAAGAGCGAGCGCATCTCCCCCTGCGACAGCTCCTCGCCGGCCTTGATTGCCGCCTTGCAGGCAACGGTGGCCGCGAGTCGTTCGTGTTTTGCCGCCGCTCCCGCGACGCGGTCGCCGGTCAGCGAGTCCAGAGTTTCACGTAAACAACGCTCGGCATCAAAGCGCTGGTGCGGCATTGGCACGGTGTTGACGATGAGCGTGTGTCCCCCAAATCCCTCTACTTCGAAACCCAGGCGCTCGAGATACTCCCGATTGGAGTCGAAAGCCTCGCCCTCGGCCGGACCGAGGTGAAGGGTGAGGGGAAGCAGCAACCGCTGGGCGGGAGCCGCTCCGCTCTCCAGCGTGTGCATGAATTGCTCGTAGAGAACGCGTTCGTGCGCGGAATGCTGATCGATCAGAACCAGTCCGTCTTCGTGCTCGAATGCGATGTACGTGTGCCGTAGCTGGAAGAGAGGCGGGATTGGTTGCGCCGGAGCCGCGACATTACCCGTGGAAACGTCGGTCGAGTATTCAGCGCCGTCGTCAGCAGTCGTGTTGTCCACGAACAAGGGCGAGTCATCGTCGTTGCGTGGGCGAAGGATCTCCGAGTCCGGATTCGGGGGCAGATCGACAGGCCGAAAGCTGAAGCTCGACCCGCGAAAGCCAAGCGACGCCGCGCTATCCAGAGTCCCGAGCGAGCGTCTCACGGCCGCTTCGACCGCGCGCTCGACGGTCCACCGGTCGCGGAATCGAACTTCCGCCTTGGCCGGATGAACGTTCACATCGACGGCGTCAGCGGGCACTGTGACGTTGAGGAAGAACGATGGCCGCACCCCAGCGACGATTGTCGAACGGTACGCGGACTCCACCGCCCGGGCGATTCCGGCGTCGCGTACAGCGCGACCATTGATCGAGAGAAAGCCGCGGCGCGTCGAGGTCCCGACGTCTGCCGGTCGCTGAACAAGACCACTGGTGTGAATCGGTCCGGCGACATCGTCGACGTCGAGCAAATCCTCCGCGTAGCGCCCTCCCCAGATAGCGCCGAGACGCGACCGGATGCTCGAGACCGGTGGCAGTGTTAGCGCGTTCTTGCCGTCGTGTGACACGTGGATCCGAACTGACGGCTGGGTGAGCGCCAGCGCGGTCAGCGACTCGACAGCGCCTCGCCATTCCGATCTGGCACTGCGCAGAAACTTGAGTCTCGCGGGCACGTTGTAGAACAACTGGGCGACCGATACCGTGGTTCCCCTTCGCCGCGCGATCCGCTCGGCCGGAGAGATCTGCCCACCAGCGACTCGGATCGAAGTGCCTTCTCCATCGGCGGCTGCTGTCTGTATCTCGAACTGCGAAACCGAGGCGATAGCGGGCAGTGCTTCTCCGCGAAAGCCGAAGGTCGATACGCCGACGAGGTCCGAAGCCTTGCTGATTTTCGAGGTGCCGTGGCGGGCGAGAGCGCGCGGCACATCTTCACCCGAGATACCGGTGCCATCGTCGCTCACCCGAATCAGCCTGCGACCGCCATCCTCGAGTGAGATCTCGATGATCGTAGCGCCGGCATCCATCGCGTTCTCGACGAGCTCTTTCACCACCGACGAGGGGCGCTCGACAACTTCGCCCGCCGCGATCTGGTCCGCGACGGAGCTGGGAAGAATTGAAATCACCGACATGGTAATATCGAAACTACCAATCCTTGCCCCTCGGTGGAGTCGGCACGTTCTTCTTTTGCCGCTTGCCCTGGACGTCGGTTTCCTTGTCTTCCGCGGCGTTGAGCACGGCTTCTGCCTGCTGCGGCGTCATTCCGGGAACCGGCTTGGGAGCCGGGGCCCGGTTCTGACTCGCCGCGGGGGAGGGGCTCGGTGTCTTGCTCTGCCCGCCGCCACCGCCGCCGCCACCACCGCCTCCACCTCCGCCGCCACCGCCCTTTTTTTGCCTCAACGCCAGCTCGTAATTCCACCGCGCATCAGAATCGGCGACGGCAACTTCAAGTATCTGCTTGTAGCGATAGAGCGCGCTGTCGAGCGGAATGTCGGCGGAGTCCTTCGAGCGACGTCCCTGAACCAGATAGTCGAGCCCGAGGTTGAATCGCGCGTGATGCCTGACTTCCAAATCCTTCGAGTCGGAAGACTTCGTCAGAGGCGGTATCGCGGGAGCAAGCGAGTCGTGCAGCAGCAACTTTGTCCCCGTGTTGTAGAGCGCGATCGCCGGCTTGTCGCGTTCGACGGGCCGGCACGAGGCCGTGAGCAAGAGCATCGTCGCTGTGGTGGCCGCCGCCGCAACACCTCTTCTTCGACGACGTCGGGTCTGCAGGAACGTGTCAAGCGTAAGGAGCAGGAGGGCAGCGAGCACGAACCATTGGAACTGGGTGCCAAGGTTCTCTCCGGAGACCAGAGAGCGCGGATTGGCGTGCAGACTATTGAGCGCTTGCCGGATTTTCCCCGCCTTGTCGGGCGTACGCGCGTCGATGAAAACGCCCTTCGCTTCGTCCGCGATCGCCTTGAGCAGAGCAGGATCATAACGGGTAACCACGATGTTGCCGTTCTCGTCACGCTTCTGTGTGACGACGCGATTCTCGACGATCGGAATGGTGGATCCCTGGGGCGTTCCGAATCCCACCGTAATGATCGTGAACCCCATCTCCCGGGCGCGCCGAGCTTCGGCCAGAACCTCCTCCGGGTTGTCGAACCCTTCGCCGTCGCTCATCAGAATGATCGCCTTGTCTCCCTGCGATTTGTTGAGCGCGAGAAGGTTTGTCGCCTGACGCACCGCGCTGGCGAGTGAGCTCCCGCCCTGCCCCACGATCGACGGATCCAGGTTCTGCAGAAAGAGATCGAGTGCGCTGTTGTCGACGGTGAGAGGCGTGAGGATGTAGCTGCGGCCAGCGAATGCGAGCAGAGCGAACCGGTCGCCCGGGGACAAGTCCCTCAAGCGGTCGATTTCCTGCTTCATTGCCTGAAGCCTGCTGGGCTTCTCGTCGGTTGCGAGCATGGAGAGAGAGGCATCGAGCGCGAGTACCGCATCTACGCCCTGCTGTTTTACCACGTTCTGCTCGACACCCCAGCGAGGACCAGCGAGCGCCAGGCCAAGTAGCAGCGTGGCGAGGGCGGCTCGCGACGCCGCCGACCATGTGCGTTGCTGTGTAACCGAGGGCGCAAGTCGCGCTATCATCGACGGCGTTCCGAGCCGAGCGAGACGCGTTCTGCGCGCGCGAATCCCCGAGGCCACGAGCCACGCCGTCACGACGGGCAGGACGATGGCCAAAGCGAGAGCCCACGGCCATTGGATGTATTGGAGAAGCGTTGACACCGTCACGGCAGCGGGGCCCTCCAAGCCACGATTGCAAACTCGGCGAACAGCGCGAGAAGGCCGATCATTAGCGGCCAGCGATATAGCTCTCTGTATTGCACGGTCGTGGTGGAGTGAACGGGGGCCCGTTCCAGCTGATCGATTTGCGCATAGATGTTCTGGAGTGCCGCCGCGTCCCGGGCGCGGAAGTATCGTCCGCCGGTCATGCGCGCAAAGTTGGTGAGCAGCGCTTCGTCGATTTCCACCGGCTGATACTCGTACCGCAGGCTCCCGTTGGCGTTCCGGCCGACGGGTACCGGCGCCATTCCAGTGCTGCCCACCCCGATTCCATAGATCTTTATTCCGTACGCCTCCGCCGCTTTCGCAGCAACCAGGGGCTCGATGCTCCCGCGATTGTTGACGCCGTCGGTGAGAAGAATCAGAACGCGCGATTTCCCCGGTGCATCGCGTAGCCTGTTCGCGGCGGTTGCAATCGCGTTTCCGATCGCGGTGCCATCCTCGAGCTGTCCCGCCTGAAGATTCGAGACCGCCTGCATCACGACGGGATAGTCGGTGGTGAGAGGCACCTGCGTCAGAGCCTCACCGGCGAACGCGACAATGCCGATGCGATCCGATGTCCGCCGCGCTATGAACTGCTTGACCGTCGCCTTCGCCACCTCGATGCGATTGGCGGGACGGAAATCGAGAGCGAGCATGGAGCTCGAAAGATCGATAGCTATGACGATGTTGATTCCGTCGCTGGTCTTGGTCTCCGTGTGCGCGCCGGAACGCGGGCGCGCGAGCGCGACGACAAACGATGCGAGCGCGATGTTTCGTAGCACGAATATCGCCTTCGGCACCCACCCTCCAACGTGTGGCCCGGTGGCCAGTACCGACGTGCGTGAGAAAACAATCGCATCCTTGCGGCGCAGCCGCCGCCACACCCACCACGCCGGCAGGAGCAGCAGCAGCCACAATGCTTCCGGAGTAAAGAACTCGAACAGTCCGAAAACGCTCACGCGGCCCGCTCCTTCGCGGCCGCGCTTCGCTTCGCGATTTCAGACTCGGGATTTACACGCGCCTCGACGTGATCGACGATTGCTTTGAGAGTCAGACCGGCCTCTCTCGCCTCCTCGCGCGCAATTTCGGCCCGCGCGAACTTCACCAGGTCAGCCTCAGCGAGCAATCGAGGCAGCTCCGCCTCCACTCCGTCGCGGGGCTTCATGGCGCGCACTAGCTCGGAGGAAGTGTCGGAGCGTCGAACCCCGGGGATTCGCGCCACGAGATATTCGCGCGCGACGTCCACCATCGCTGCGAAGTACTCCTCGAATTGACCATCCTCGAGCAGTCGACGCGCCGCAATCCGCGCGAATTCCTGCTGCGCTCGAACATACGGATCGACCGGCGGCCTCGGGCGGTTTCGATATCGCCGCCACGCCCACCAGAGAAGAACCGCTGCGATCGCCGCAGCGAGCAGCCCGAGCCAGAGCAGCCAATTGATGACGGGCAACACGATCAGAGGACGCGCCGGTTTCGGAATCCGCAGCGATGTGTCGGCGGGGAGCACGGATTTAACGAACACCGAAGCGTCAGCCAGGGGCAGACGACGTTCCTGGCCCTGGAACATGACACGTACATCTGGAAATCTGAGCGGCTGAGTCCCGAGATCCCACGCCACGACGTGATAAAG
>Ga0137419_10000348_pt1 | contig 15923 bp, 10 predicted proteins | sample CZODoug3_1_2_16f_FD_108279 | JGI IMG/M metagenome (GOLD analysis project Ga0137419, IMG submission 108279) | Vadose zone soil fungal communities from Angelo Coast Range Reserve, California, USA - CZODoug3_1_2_16fungal (Illumina Assembly) | ecosystem: Environmental > Terrestrial > Soil > Vadose... | reverse complement strand
CGCCATCGAGTTCACGTTGTCGGTGAGGTCCTTCCAGGTCCCGGCCACTCCAGGCACCTGCGCCTGGCCACCGAGCTTGCCGTCGGTGCCCACCTCGCGCGCCACCCGCGACACTTCCGAGGCAAACCCGCCGAGCTGATCGACCATCGTGTTGACGACCTTCCCGATCCGCAAGAACTCACCCCGCAACGGCCGGCCGTCGATCTCCGGCAGCATCCGTTGGGAGAGATCACCTCTTGCGACTGACTCGATGACCCGCGCCATCTCCGAGGTGGGCCGGACGAGATCTCCGATCAGCGTGTTCACCGAGTCGACGCAATCGGCCCACGACCCTGTCGCGGCGGGCAGCCGGACGCGTTGATTGATCTGCCCTTCTCTTCCAACCTCGTCCCGGATACGCGCGAACTCGTCGGTCACCTTCTCGTTTATTTCGACGACCTCGTTGAACGCCTGTGCGATCTCTCCATCGATCCCTATCAGATCCATGGGGAGGCGAACCGAGAAATCGCCCTTTTTGAACGCCCGCAAGGCGCCCAAGAGGCCTTTGCGGTCCAGTACGTCCGGGATGAATTGTAGATTTGTCATTTTCGACCTCTCAACAAGCCTGTTCCTCAAAAAGCGCGCCGCAAAGCGCCACACTACGTACATTCGGAACCGGCGCTGCTCTGCTTCGGCGTCTTTTCTGGGTGCCTTTGCGAGAGTCGCTCCCTCACTCCGGCTGGCACGTCTGCGATAGGACTCCGCATTCTGGGCAGGGGATGACCATGTTATCAAGATGATAGTGCGCCGGGTATCGGCCCACTATCGAGAGAGCTTGATAATTCTGTAGCGATTTAATGTCATAACGTAGCTGTATCACGACAGCCTGTATCCGCCTAATGGTCTACCACGCCTCGGCCCAAACGCCCAGGATCCTTTCTCCTGTTTTCCGCGGCAAATTTCTGCCAACCCCAAAGGGTCCCGGGACAGCCCCGGCAGACGGTCTGCGTCAGCCGGCTCAACGTACAGATCGTGGATGATGTTCAACTAACACCATTCGCCGAAGGATCAACTTTATGAGCCGAATGGATCAGGGCCATGGCGTATCCCTGCGCTGTCCCGTCTTTGAGCGAGGCTACGATCTTAGGCGATGAAAATCTGCTTCGTCGGGTTCCACAATCTCCCGGTCCTAGCCCCTGAGTACAGACGGCACACCATCGGCGGTGAGGCGGTTCAGCAAACGCTGCTCGCTCGGGCGCTGGCGCGCCGGGGCCATGATGTGAACATGGTCGTTGCGGACTACGGCCAGAGGGATGGCGCCGAATGGGACGCGATACGGGTTTTCAAAACGTATCGTCCTGACGCGGGATTTCCTGGGCTCCGCTTCATCCATCCGCGCTGGACCGGCATGTGGTCGGCGCTGACGCGAGCCGATGCCGACATCTACTACGCCAGTTGCGCGGGCATGGAGATCGGCCTGGTGGCCTTGTTCTGCCGGCGCTTTCGCAGGCGATCCGTCTTCCGAACGGCGAGCGATACGGATTGTGACAGGTCCAAGGTGCTCGTGCGATTTGCACGTGATCGCTGGCTTTACGCGTATGGCTTGCGGCGGGCCAATGCCATTCTGGTGCAGAGTGCTTCCCAAGCGGAGACTTTGGCGCGCTGCTACGGATTGGCGGGTCGGGTCGCGGGAATGTTGGTCGAGAAGCCGCAGCGGGCCGCCGCCCGCGATATCGATGTGCTGTGGGTCAGCAATATCCGGCGCGAAAAGAGGCCGGACCGAGTTCTCGAACTCGCCGGGAGATTGCCGGAACTGAAGATTCATATGGTGGGAGGATCACTGCCCGGCGAAGAAGCCCTTTTCTCGGACGTCAGGCACACGGCTGCGGCCAAAGCCAACATATCGTTTCATGGCCGCCTGTCGTACTGGGACGCCAATGAGCTGTATGGTCGGGCCAAGCTGCTGGTCAACACCTCCGATGTCGAGGGATTCCCGAATTCGTACCTGCAAGCCTGGATCAGAGGCGTACCGGTCGTGACTCTCATCGATCCGGACAGCGTGATCGAGCGCGAGGGGCTCGGGGTTGCCTCACGCTCCGCTGCACACATTCCTTCTGCGATCAGTCACCTGTTGAGTAACCCGGCAGCGTGGAGGGCGGCAAGCGATCGTTGCCGCGCGTTCATGGCGCGGGAATACGGTGAGGACAAGGTTCTGGCCGCTTACCTTGATACGTTCCAGCAAATCATGCGCATTGACACCGCCAACGCCAATCTGCTCGGATCGAGCAAAGCACGCCATGTCTGACACGGCTTTCATCATCACGATTGACACCGAGGGCGATGATCTCTGGGGAAAACCACGGGAGATCACCACGCGCAACGCGGAGTACCTACCTCGTTTCCAATCGCTCTGCGAGCGGTTCCGTTTAAAGCCGGTTTACCTTACCAACTACGAGATGGCGATGTCTGATGTCTTCGTCGAGTTTGCGCGCGACCTGATGGCGCGCGACGCCGGCGAAATCGGAATGCACCTGCACGCATGGAACTCGCCGCCGCTCGTCCCCCTGACGAGCGACGATTTCCACTATCAACCCTACCTGATCGAATATCCCGACCGGGTGATGAAGGAGAAGATCAAGACGATTACCCGCGTCCTCGAAGACCGATTCGACCAGAAGATGATCAGTCATCGTGCCGGGCGCGTCGGTTTCGACGGCCGCTATGCGGCCATGCTGCTCGACGAGGGATATCGCGTGGACTGCTCGGTGACCCCGGGTATAAATTGGCGCGGACATCTCGGCGATCCAGGCGGGAACGGCGGCACGGACTACAGCGCCTTCCCTTGCAGGCCCTACTTTCTCAGCCTCTCGGACATCTCGGTACCGGCGAGCGGCGGACTGCTGGAGGTTCCGATTACCGTCCGCGCGTGCAGCCTGCACCAAATAGCGCCCTGGGTATATCGCATCCCATTGCTCCGTTCGGTCGCCAACAGGCTCGTATCCCCGGCGTTCAACTGGCTGAGCCCGGCAGAGAGCGACCTCAAGGCGATGCTACGGGAGGTACGCCGGGCCCGGGCCGAGGGAGTGCCTCATGTCGAGCTCTCGCTGCATTCCTCGGAGCTTATGCCCGGCGGCAGTCCCGGTTTCCGCAGCACCTCGGATATCGAGCGCTTGTACGAAGAACTGCAGATTCTGTTCGAGAATCTCTCGACATGGTGCCGCAGCGTGACCCTGAAGGAGTTCGACGCACGGTTCAGGGAGTCGCCGGCCCAGGCGACATCGAGCGGCCTTTGGGACGGCGGCACGGCCACGATCCCAACGCGAAGTGCGCCTGCCCAAGGGCATTTGGACGCTGCGTTGCCCGGCTGATTTCTCCTCGGCAATCGGCAATGACTGTTCACCATCAGACAGGCGCGATTTCAAAGCTCAAGGAGATCTACTCTCTGTTGAGCCGGTCGGAGAAGAGGCGCCTGCTTGCGCTCCTCTGCCTCATGCTGCTTACAACGCTGATCGAAGTTGTGGGCGTTGGATCCATATTCCCGCTGCTTCAAATACTCTCGACTCCCGATAGATTCGCGCAAGGGGCTATCGCCGCCTATTTCAAGAACTTCGGCCTTACCTCGGCAAACGAGATAGCGCTGTTTCTGATTGCCGTTTTCGCGCTCTTTCTGGTGCTGTCCAATTTGTTGAGCGTTTTTGTGCTGAGTGAGAGCGCTAAGTTCGGGTGGATCAACTGGCGCAATGTTTCGACGAGGGCGTTCAGGCATTACCTCGAACAACCCTACGAGTTTTTCCTGGGTCGAAACAGCGCTGACCTGACAAAGGTAATCACTCAGGATTCGTGGGTCCTTGGCAATGGCGTTCTATTGCCGCTGCTGCAAGTCACGGCGAAGCTCCTGGTCATCGTGGCCTTAGGGCTGACGCTGCTTGCGTTCGAGCCCGTCACGACCCTGCTCTTGCTGGCCTTTTTCACCTCGGCCTACGGGGCTTTTTCGCTGTACTCACACCGGGTCGTTCGCAGACTTGCTTCCATCTCCCACAAGGGACGGACCCAATCAATCCGAGTGGCATCAGAAGCTCTTCGCGGCATCAAGGAGGTCAAGACCTTCGGCAAAGAGGACTACTTTGTTCGTCAGTTCGCGCGCGAGCAAGCTCCGGTTCCGAACGCGGAGAAGTCGATTACCCTTCTGGGGGGGTCTCCTCGCTATTACCTGGAGGCAATTACGATTGTGATTGTTTTGAGTGGATTGGGAATAGCCGTCTACAACGAAGTCAGCCTGGCGGCGTTGTTCCCGAGCATCGGCTTATTCGTGGTCGCCGGCTACAGGATGCTGCCACTTTTCAGCTCAGGCTTCTCGAATCTAAATACGTTGACCGCATACCTTGTCACGGTTGATGACATGCTGGCGGACTTGCGGGCGCATCGTGTCGCTCCAGCCGCTGTTGCACCCGCACCCGAGTCGGAAGACGGCCCCTCGAGTCTTGCGGAAATAGTCTTGGCCGATATTACCTACTCCTATCCGCAAGCCGCAGCTCCGGCACTGAGGAAGCTTTCACTTACGCTCGAGCCTGGGAAAAAAATAGGCCTGCTCGGAACGTCCGGAGTCGGCAAGTCAACGCTCATGGACGTCCTGCTTACCCTCCTCGAGCCGCAGTCCGGCCACGTTCGGATGGGCAACGTGCCCATCGAGAGATCGAATGCACATCGGTTGCGAAGCCGCATCGGCTACGTGCCTCAAAGCATCTTTCTCACGGACCAAAGCATTCTCAGGAACATAGCGTTCGGAGTGGATGAGAAAGAGATTGATATGGAAGCCGTAATCCGAGCTGCCAAGCAGTCAAACATACATGAGTTCATTTTGTCCCTGGAGCAGGGTTACCAGACCGTGATCGGTGAGCGAGGAGTCCGCTTGAGCGGCGGCCAGGGTCAGCGACTCGGCATTGCTCGCGCGTTGTACTCCGACCCGCCGCTGATTGCTTTCGACGAAGCAACCAGCGCGCTCGATACGGAAACGGAGTCGGCCGTAATGGACGCGATCGACCACTTGGACAACAAGACCGTCATCATCGCCGCGCATCGGTTGAGCACACTCAGAAGATGCGATGCCGTCTATGAGGTCAAGAACGGGCGCCTGATCTACTTGGGTCGCGGTGAAACCCTCTCCCAGCATCGCGGAGTTTCGGTTTCTGCCGCTTAGAGAACTTTTCCCGCGCCCCCAAAATGCTGTGTGAGTCACCATTGACGGAACAAACGTCCTTTCCCTCTCCGCTGGTGCAAAACGCGCGGCTAGGGAAGTGCATGCCCTGGTACGTGTTCAAACCCTTTTTGATTTGTGCATTGGTTGCGCTCGGCGCGTGGAGCCAGGTCGCGAGCGGAGATGTAGCCACGACTACGGCATTTCCCCGGCTCATGGGTATCAACATCGGTGCAAAGAACTACCAGGATACCGACTATCAGAGAGAGCTGGCGCGGATGGACGTGGTGATCCTCGGCTTCCATCGAGGATGGCAGCCCAACGGGTACGCCCCGAGCGCAACGTTTGCGATGCGGAAAGTCGTCAAGGCGCTCAAGGCGCGGAACCCCGGGATTCTCGTCGGGCAGTACACGATGCTCAGCGAAGCCCAAGATGATCCCGACAACGCGGCGGATAACGATAAGCGCGACAAGCTCTACGCGAGCAAGTGGTGGCTGCTCAACGCCGGAGGGCGAAAGGTCCAGTGGACTTCTCAATACCGCGCGTGGGAGGTCAACATCACGACTTGGTCACAAGGGGACGCCGACGGCCGGCGCTGGCCGCAATGGCTCGCAGAACGCGAGTACGCGGTTTTTTTTCGCGACATCCCGGAGCTCGATATCGTGTTCCTCGACGGCGTGGGGGCGCCCCGCGTAACAGCGGACTGGAATCTCGATGGAAAGAACGATGATCGCAACGACCCTGGAATTCTCGCCGCCCACTACGCCGGCCACCTTGCCGAGTGGAACCGCCTGCGCGAACTCGCCCCCAAACGGCTCCTGATCGGCAACACCGACAACGACCTTGCCAATCCCGAGTGGCGGGGTCAGCTCGATGGAGGCATTTTGGAAGCGCAAATGGGTCTGAGCTGGTCATTGGAGACACGGGCCGGATGGGGCAAGATGATGGAGCGTTATAGAGCGGTATTGAGGAACACCAAGCCACCCAGGATCGTCGGTTTCAACGTCCACGGGGACCCGAAGGACTATCGTTTCTTCCGCTACGCATATGCGTCTTGCCTGCTCGACGACGGCTATTTCTCGTTCACGGACAAATCCCGGGAGTACAGCAGTGTTCCGTGGTTCGACGAGTACGACTACAAGCTCCGGAACGCGCTATCGGGACCGCCGGCCGCCGCTTGGAGTCAAGAGGTCTGGCGCCGCGATTTTCAGACCGGCGTCGTGCTGGTAAATCCGACGACCTCGGCAAGGACAGTCAAGCTCGAGCCCGGCCTGCGCCGACTCGTCGGCAACCAAGATCCCGCGGTCAACGATGGCTCCGCCGTCAGCGAGGTGACCCTCGGGCCGAAAGACGGGATCGTGCTTCGCAGATAGGCCAAAAACGCAGGAGTTTCCGCAATGAGCCTCGTCTCGGTGATCCTCCCGACCTATAATCGAAGGGAGACAATCCAAGCCGCGATCGCAAGCGTGCAACGGCAGACTTTCGCGGATTGGGAGCTGATCGTCGTGGACGATGGTTCCACCGACGACACGGCTGCCCTAATCGAGGGCTCGGACCCTCGTCTCGTCCTGATCCGCCAGAAGAACCAGGGCGTGAATGGGGCGCGGAACACGGCCATGCTCCGCGCACGCGGCCAGTACATCGCCTTCCTGGACTCCGACGACGAATGGCTTCCCCACCACCTTGAACTCAGCATGGCATTTTTCCGGGCCTTTCCCGCGGAGGACTTCCTCTCCGGGGAATTCTGCGGAGAGTGGGTCCCCGGGGGCACTATCCCCTTCCTCCGCACCGCACTGACCGACTGGTACCCGCAGCTCGCGCAGCGGGCGGGCTCCTCGTTGCTGAAGCTGCCTCCCGGCGAGAGCGACCCCTACCGCAGAATGTTCGGGAGCGTAGAGCCGATCGGGGAGTGGGGGCGGCACATCGTAGCCCGCATTCCCTATCGCGATGCGCGCCTGTACCGAGGGCGCGTTTTCGAGCACATGCGCTTCGGCTTCCTCTTCGCCCTGCAGCCCACGGTGTTGACGCGCCGCGCCCGGGAAGCGGTGGGCCTGTTCGATCCGCGCTACCGGATCAGCGCCGACTATGGCTACCTGGCCAATCTCTGCCGCCGGTTCACTGCGAACTTCTTGTCGCTTCCCATGGCGATCAAACACGAGTGCGCCCGCGACGGCACGCAGCTGAACGAGGGACACCTCTCGACCGGCTCGACGCAGTTCGCGTTTGAGCGGGATCTGCTGCACCAGTTCGAGGAATTCTTCGAGGGGGAACGCGAGGATGCCGAAATCGCCGCGCTGCGCAGAGCGAGGCAGCTCGTCGTCGGCCTGGCCGCCCTCGGGCAGGGAAACCGCGCCGAGGCCCTGCGCTACTTCGAGGAAGCAAAGCGTGGCCAAGGCCCGTCGCCGGCGGCCGCCCTGTGGTGGCTGGTCCGGATCACCCCCAATCCGGCGGTCGCGCATAAGATTTACACCGAACTCCGGCGCGCGAGGGTGCGCGGGTGGGAGCTCCTTACAGGGCGCGCCGCCTGGGGTCGTATCGCGCGCAAGGCTTGGTGCCGCTTTCGCGGCACGTCTACGCTCAGGACGAGGGCATGACCGAGCCGCTGCAGAGGCCGAGCATGCTCAAGCGCTAACGGTGCTGCGCGACGTCGCTGTTCGTTGCCGTGTGTGAACCCGATTTCTGACCCATTCCCGCCCCGGTTTTTCGATCCAGCGGTAAGTGAAATAGGACATGGCGATGATCATCGCCAGGTAAACCACGTAGACGGCATCACCATGCCATAGCTGGGTTCCTAAAAAATAAGAATCCTGCCCGTTGATGTTGCGGTGCGTAAAGGGTTCGATGTGCCACAACTTGTCGAACGCGTTGGCCGCGTCGAACATTCTTATCGCGATGAAGGTGTGCGTCATGTAGATGGAATACGAGAGGGTTCCCAAGAAAACCAGCGGGCGCAATCTGAGCATCGCGCTCGCACTCCCCGCTTCAAACGCGAAGACGAGCACGACGAGCGCGAATAGGTAGGGGGCCACGATCGAGAGGAGGGTCGTGCCCGCCACGCTTACGAACACGACAACGAGTCCGAGTGCGCCCCACTCAATAATGCTCCCCGAGAGCCATTTTCTGAGCTTTTCATTCCATTTTTCATAGATGACCCACGACGACAGCCCTGCGGCAAATCCGTAGATGCACCGAATGATCCCCCAGTCGTTAACGGTAGCCATGTTGCGCTCGCTCAAAGTTGCGATCAATACCGGACCTCCTATCATCGCGAGGAGTAGAGCGATCCACGCGTGCCTGCGGAGTCCGATCAAGCACGCGGCGAAGACGACGTAGGTGTAGAACTCCGTGCTGATGCTCCAGCTCGGCACATTCCAAGTCAAGAAATGGTATAGATGGAGGCTCTGGATGAGCAGCAGATTGGCGAGGATGGTATTCGGCGCGTCCTGGGGCGAGCTGAATGGCGCGATCGGGTTGACCGACAAGAGCGTCGGGATCAGGATCCTCTTCAACACTTTCAGCAATTCAAATACGATAAAGAGGGCCAGCATTGCAAAATGAAGGGGATACAGCCTGCCCAGCCGCAGCAGGAGAAACCGTCCCACGCCGAAACCGTCGAGCAATCGTTGCTGGTAGTTCGCGGCGATGACAAAGCCGCTCAGCACGAAAAAGAAATCGACGAAAAGCCAGGAGTTGCGCAGGAACGGCACATCGTACAGGTGGCTGTAGGCTTCCAGGTGGAACAGAGCCACCAGGCATGCAGCGATACCGCGCCAGCTGTCCAACACCACGAATCGTTCCATATCCCTCCTTCTCACCCGCCGTGTTTCCGCGTCGTCGCCGCCACGGTCGAGTTCGTATTCAATGTGCGCGGGGCGGACGAAACGTCGAGGCCACGCCAGAGTGCTTCGTAAGCGGCGAGTAGTTTGGGCACTTCGTGGCGCCATTCGAGCTCGTTCTCTACGCGCCTGCGCCCGAATTCGCCCATCTCTGCGCGCCGTAGGGGATCGTCCAGCACTTCGACGATCTTCGCAGCAAGATTGAAGGCATCATTTTTTCGTGCGTAGAGAGACGCCCTTCGAGCCGAGTAACGTCCTTCCGCGAGATCGAACTGCACGATCGGCTTGCCGAGCGCCATGTACTCCATGATCTTGTTCATGGTGGATTTGTCATTCAATTCGTTGGCAACGTCCGGGTTGACGCAGACGTCGGCGGTGTTGAGCATCGCCAGCATCTCGCCGTCCGGCACGCGGCCCGTAAAAGTCACGTAGTCCGCGATGCCCAGCTCCTGCGAAAGCGCCTTCATCTCTTCGAAGGAAGTGCCGCCGCCCACCAGGCCGAAGTGAATATCGCTGCGCCCGAGATCGAGCACGATATGGCGCGCGGCCCGCAGCAAATAGTCGATGCCTTCCTGCTTCCCCATCACGCCGACGTAGCCGACAAGATAGCGGCGGCCGCGCTTGAGCCGTGCGTCGGGCGGCAGGATCTTCACACGCTCCAGGCTCGGTCCGCTTCGCACGACGAACACCCGTTCGGCAGGCATTCGGCCGCGCCCGATCGCGATGCGCCGGTAGGACTCGTTGGTGGCGATCGTCATGTCCGCAGTGCGGAAGGTCAAGTACTCGAGCTTGAGCAATAGGCTATGGAAGAACCCACGCCGGCCGAACTTCGCTTCGTAGAGCTCGGGGCTGAGATCGTGGTGATCGAACACGAATTTCTTTCCGAACAGTCTGAAGAACCCGCCGATCAGGAAGAATAGATCGGGCGGATTGCAGGCGTGAATGACGTCGAACCCGCGCGTGAGCAGCACCCGCCAGGCGAGCACGAATGTCCAAGCGAGCGCGACTGCATACTCCACCGCATAGCCTGCCGTCCCGGACGCCTCCACGGGCAGGGAGTAGCGGTAGACGTGGATCCCGTCGATCGCTTCGAATTTCCTTTCGTAGCCGCGGCCGGTCGGACAGATGATCGATACGAGATAGCCGGCGTCGCGCAATGTGGTCGCCTCCTGCCACACCCGGCGGTCGAACGGACTGGGCAGGTTTTCGACCAGGATCAATACCCGCCTGGGCTGGCCCATGTCGCTTCCTGCGTCTGCTCCAGGCATTACCAGCAGATGCCTTCGTAGACGCCGGACACGCTGCGCGATTCGGTAATACGAACAAAGTCGACGACGATCTGATCCTCCGTAATGCGCCTGGGAACATCGCGAAACTCCGGCGCCGCATTGCCGATGACGATGGTGTCGGCATGATCGAGGACTTCATCGATGCTCAGGGCCATCAGGCGCGAGATGTGGGGAATGTGGTTGAGGATGTAGTCGCGGTTTGCCCCGTGGATCGCTGCGAGCCCGACATTGGCGTCGTAGACGCGCAGGTCATAGCCTTTGCCTATCAGACGCTCGGTCAGCTCCACCACCGGGCTCTCGCGCAAATCGTCCGTGCCCGCCTTGAAGCTGAAGCCCAGTATTCCGACCTTCTTGCTGCCCTTCTCGATCACGGTCCGCATCGCGCGCTCGATCTGCTGCTCGTTGCTCGGCAGGATCGCCGCTAGGATGGGAAGTGAGAGATCGAGTGTTTTCGCCTTGTACAGCAGCGCGCGCAGATCTTTGGGCAGGCACGAGCCGCCGAACGCGAAACCGGGTTTCAGGTAGTACGGCGAGAGGTTGAGCTTGGTGTCCTGGCAGAAAATGTCCATTACGCGGTGGCTGTCCACTTCGAGGCCTTTGCAGATATTGCCGATCTCGTTGGCGAAGCCGACCTTGAGCGCGTGCCATGCGTTGTCCGCGTACTTGACCATCTCGGCGGTCTCGATGTCGGTACGGATGAGCGGCGCCGCGATCCCTGCGTAAAGATTCGCAAGCAGGTCCCCGCTTGCCCGGTTGAGCTCGCCGATGACCGTCTTGGGCGGGTTGAAGAAGTCGTGTACGGCGGTCCCCTCGCGCAGGAACTCCGGGTTGATGCAGACCCCGAACTCGGCGCCGGCGCGCCGGCCCGAGAACGCCTCAAGCGTCGGGATTACCACGCCACGCATGGTTCCGGGCAGCATCGTGCTGCGAATCACCACGACCGGGGCGCCCTGACAGCCGCGCAGGCCCGCGCCGATCTGCTCGCATACGCGGCGCACGTATTTCAGCTCGATGTCGCCGTTGCCGCGGCTGGGCGTTCCCACGCAGATCAGAAACAGATCGGTTTGCCTGACCGCTACCTCGGGTTCCGTCGTTGCCGACAGCCTGCCGGCCGCCACCGACCGTTCTATGATCTGGCCGATGTCCCTTTCGATGATGGGGCTCTTGCCGGCGTTGATGAGATCGACCTTGGTCGACTCCGAATCGACGCCGATGACTTCATGACCTTCCTGGGCAAGGCATCCCGCCGACACAGTCCCGACGTATCCGAGACCCCAGACGCTAAGCTTCATGACCGCCCTCATGGTTGCAAGGAATCAACCGGCCGAGGCGCGCGCCGCGGGTAAGATGCAGCGACCTCCGCCGACTAGAGCCCACGCTCAGCAGCCCGGGTAAGCTCCGATCACAGCATAGAAAGGGTTGTTGACAGCCATGCGGCGGCTGCAAAGCGGAATGTAGGCCGATTGGCCCACGCGGCCGATCTCAGAGGGGTGAGCCGCGGTCGGTCTCAAGCTGCGCGGCGTAAAACGGCGTAAACGTTGTGCACGAAATAATCAGGATTCCTCGCCAAATAATCCAGGGTTGCGCCGAGCATCCGGCTTTCTACCCGGTTATTGCGACGATCGCGATCGTGACTACGGTAACCAGGCTCGCGCCACCGGCAATGCGCCCTGTACAAACGATCGCCGGCGACGGTTTTTTCTCGTCCAACCGCCGTGATATCCAACCGAGCGGGGGGTCGTCGCGACCCACAACCACCTCCGGAGCGTTCAACTCTAACGGACACTCCATCCGTATGCGTAGGTTCGCGCAGCCGATCTCCACCACGTGACCGGATATCCGCGCCGCGCACGTTTCCCCCAAATGCCAGTGAATCTCCACGGAATGCTCTTCGCTGCATTCAAGCGTGTCCCTGACCTCGATACGCACGTTCCGTTTGTCGAATTCGATCCGCCGGCGGTGGCGTACCGGATCGTTCAACCGCAGGTAACCGTCGTGCACGCCTTCGAATACATCCCGCTCCACGCCGGATTCAAAGTGCTCGCACCGCGCCCGGGCATGTGAGAACCACTGGAAATTTCCGCCGGGCACGGACTGTTCCTCTCCATCGACCCGCAAGGTGTTGTGCGCCGAGGTTCCACGAAAATAGTCACGCCAGCGTTTCTGACCGTGGTAGGCGTAGGTGCCTGGGTCGACCAGGACCTCGTTGCCGCCGGCAGACAAGGTAAAAGCCAGCGCATCCGCGTGTCCGTGTGCGGCAATGGACAGATAACCCAGGGAGCCGGCGTCCACTACGGCCTTCACCTCGCTGGGCATGCCGAAGTTCTGCCCCAGGACGTAGTATCCGCCCTCGGAGAACGCGCGTCTCGCAGGCCCCACGGTCGCAACTGGCAACGCGCGGAAACGCTCCGAAGCCGCATCACCCAGGAGCCAACGGCTCTTCTCGTCGAAGCGCCCCGCTTTGGCCTTGAAGTCGCCCCGCCCGAAAAGCACCGCCCCGGTTGCAAGGAGCGACCGATAGGGACAGAACTCCGGCTCGCGCGAAAAACGCACCATTACGGCGTCGTCGGCATCACCGACCATGGGCACGTGTCCGCCCGCATCCATGACGGCGGCAATGAATTCGAGCATCGATTCGAGGCGCTGTGCAAACTGACTGGAAAAGTTGATTCCGTTCACCCGTCCGAACAGCAGGCACAACAGCATCATGTCCGCCACCTCATGGTGGTACCAGAATGCCTGCTCGCGATTGGCGCCGTCGGCGCCGTTCTGCTTGATTGCTTCGGCTTCCAGCTCATCCCGCGCGCGCGCGCGCCAGCCTGCCGATTCCGGCAAGAACGGCCAGGTCACCGCGGCCACGAACAGTCCCATCAATTCCCCGAACAGATGATTGTTTGCGGAAGAGTGACGGGACAAGTTACGCGATACGAAATGGCAGTGCCGGTAGATCGCGCCGAGCCAGCGGCGCCGGAACGCCCGGCCGCCCTCGGCGGCGAACAGCGGGGACGCCTCGCTGCCCAGCAGATGCCAGGCACAGGCCCAATTGACAAGGCGCACCGCCAGCTCGAGAGAGCTCGTCCAATGCGGACCCCGGGGATACGGGCATTGATCGAGCCAGGACAGAAGCAGGCAGCGCGCGGCTTCCGCAAAGCGCGGCTTCCGCGTGAGATGCCATGCCTGGGCGAGTGTCACCAATTCCAGGTGGCGGTTCAGCTCCCAGAGATACTTGATGTCGCCGACGATACTCTCGTTCCGGTAGTCGATACCCTTGCCGAAATCGAGCGGCACCTCCACGCCAGTCTTGGGATCGCGATTCCAGAGCGGCGGGAAGCCGAGAGGGCGATTACGCAACGAAAAAAGGTCCCACCGTCCGGTGAGAAGGCGGTCGGCCGCACCGACATACAGCACGACATCAAAGTTCGTCGGCAAAGGCGAAACCCACGCCGGGCCGGCAGCGCCCGCGCCGGTTTCGACATGGCGCGCAAGACCGAAACCCCTGCGCTCAAGTCCGGCCGCAACACCTTGCCGCAACCGCCAACAGACTTCGGCGGGCCCCATCGCTTTGAGGCGATTCAATTTCCATGCGAGCGTCGCGCTCATGCGAGACAGCCGTCGTAGAGCTTGTGGAAGTCGTCCGCGAGCCTCGTCACCGTGTACTGCTCCAGCACGCGCCGCCGGGCGGCCTCGGCCATTCGTATCAGGCTTTTGCGGTCGTCGTCGAGAGCGGCCACCGCGTTCGCCACCGCGCCCGCATCCTTCACCGGCACGAACAGGCCGTGCTCCCCGTTTCGCATCACGTCGGGAATTGCGGCGACCGGCGTGGTGACGGGAACGCAGCCAGCCGCCATCGCCTCGAGCAAGGAGTACGGTAGCCCTTCCATGTACGACGGAAAGACAAACAAATCCGAATCAAGCCAGAGCCGTCGCTTTTCCGCCGCGAACACGCTGGCGAGGAACTGCACGCGGTCTTTGAGGCCTGCCCTTTCCGTTGTGACCATCAATTCGCGCCGATCCGGACCTTCTCCGGCTATGGAAAGCTTGAACTCGCGTCCAGCGCGATGCAGTTCCATCAGGGCCTCGATGACCTCGAACAGTCCCTTGGTGCGCACCAGCCGGCCGATATAGACGAGTTTCAGAGGTTTGTCGGTGTTGTAAAAACGTCTCTGATCGGCAAGCCCTGCCGGATCGATGGCGTTGGGAACGAGATGGACCTTGATTCGTGCATCAAATGCCCGGTACGCGGCCAACTCCGCGCTGGAGAGTACGGTGACCGCGTCGCTCGAAACGAGAAAGCGCCGCAGGGCCCAGGTCAGAAGGGTATTCCCCCGAAAGAAATCCTGAGGCAGCTGTCCACCGTGAATTTGGTTTACGACGCGCCGGTTGAGCAACCTTGCGACGATCGAATAGGTCAGGTCCCGCCAATAGGCCTTCGGATCGAGCGAAGCGTTGATATGAACGACACCGGCCCCGGTTCGCAGCAGGAACAGGGCGAGACGCAGAGGGCTGAGGGTGAACCGCATCAGCTTCTGCAGCGCGTTCTCCCGGCGCCCTTCGCTGCCGACCTGGAAATGCAACAGCTCGTAGTCCCGCGCCAGATCGGAAGCGAGCAACGTCCGCACGTGGGTCGATACCCCGCTCACGGCAGCCAGGGACGGACCGAACAAAACGATTTTGTGCTTGTTCACGGCAGGCGGATCTGCTTCATCGTTCAAGCATATTGTCGATGCCAGACTTCGAGATTGAGCAGCGCCCACAGCAGCTTTTCGTGGTTCTGCCTGCCGTTCAGGTGCTCGGTCAGCACCTGGTCGAGGGCCCGAGCATCGTAGTAAGCCCGGGTGGTCGACGATGCGCTTTGGAGGTGATCGACCAAATAGTCGCGCATCTCACCGCGAAACCATTCGTTGATCGGAACGCGGAAACCCACTTTGGGCCGTTTCAGGATGCGCTCGGGGATGAGCCGCCTGCCTGCTTCCCGAAGTATCCACTTGCTGCGTAAGCCTCTGACGCGGAAGTTGTCCGGCAACGAGGACACGAAGGCGACCAGTTCGTGATCGAGAAACGGAACGCGCGCCTCGATCGAGGCTCCCATGGTCATGCGGTCTCCGCGCTCGAGCAGATTGTCCGGCAGCCAACTCGTCTGGTCGAAGTAAAGAATGCGCCTCAGCGTGCTGTTGCGCGGTTCCGCATCGAAGGGCGGGATATTCGACGGTGTGCCGTTCAACTTCAATACCGACAGCGCATCGCGCTCGCGCCGGCTGAGCGCGCCAAACCAGCGCACGTAACGCTCGCGCCAGTCTTCGATATTGAGATTGGTCACCGCGGTCTTCGCCCGGCGAAAGCCGTAAGGCAAGGCATGGGTGAGGGGCGCGATCAGCCGATTGCGAATGATCCCGGGCAACAACTGGTAGCCCGGCGCAAGGCGCTCGAAGATATGCTTGGGATAACCGCCGAGGATTTCGTCGCTGCCTTCTCCGGTGAGCACCATCTTGACGCTGCGTGCAGCCTCGCGCGCCAGCATATGGATCGGGACGTCCGAGGGTTCGGACACGGGCGCGTCCCGAAGCGCGACCAAGCGCGGAAGCCGCTCGATGATGTCGCGGTGGGCCACCACGACTTCGTGGTGTT
>Ga0137419_10000347_pt1 | contig 15927 bp, 7 predicted proteins | sample CZODoug3_1_2_16f_FD_108279 | JGI IMG/M metagenome (GOLD analysis project Ga0137419, IMG submission 108279) | Vadose zone soil fungal communities from Angelo Coast Range Reserve, California, USA - CZODoug3_1_2_16fungal (Illumina Assembly) | ecosystem: Environmental > Terrestrial > Soil > Vadose... | reverse complement strand
CGGCGTGCGTGAACAACACGAAGACGGAGAAGCCGGCCGCGCCGAAGCCGTGATCCCGTACGTAGTGTCTGGCTCCAGCCAGACCGTGACGGTCCGCCTGAAGGCGGACACTACGTCCACCTCCTTCCGGCACGCGTGTGCCGCCGGTTGCGTCCTTCTGCTGCTCGCAACCGGTGGCCCGCGATCTTTCGCGCAGGACTACAAACCCAACCTGCCCGCCGGCCATCCCGCGATCGACTACGAGCGCGCCCCGGCCACCGACGCCGCGTCCCGGCTCGCGCAACAACTGGAGCGCGGCGCGCTGATGCTCGACACGCGGCCCGGAGCGCTCAGCCTCCTGCGTGCGGTGCTGGAGCATCTGCGCATCCCTGTTGATTCGCAGTTACTGGTCTTCTCGAAGACGAGCTTTCAAGCCGCAAGGATCTCCCCCGATCACCCGCGCGCGATCTACTTCAACGACGAGGTCGCTGTGGGGTACGTGCCCGGATCGTCGAGCCTCGAAGTGGCGGCGATCGATCCGATCCTGGGCCCGGTGTTTTACGCCCTGACGGTCGATGAAGCCGGCAGACCCGGCGTCGCCCGCAGCGGGACGTGCCTCCGATGTCACCAGGGTCCGCACACGGCCGGCGTGCCGGGCATCTACGTGGGCTCGGTGATTCCCGGTCCGACCGGCGCGCCGGTGCGTGACGAGAGCGCCATCATCACGGACCACACGAGCGATTTCAGAGGGCGCTGGGGCGGCTGGTACGTGACCGCGCGGCGCGGCGAGCAGCCCGATCGCGCCAACGCTGTCGCGTCCAACCCCGCGGATCCGGAGACGCTGGTGCGCGAATCGCGACAGAACGTGACGAGCCTGACCGGACTCTTCGATCTGTCCGGCTATCCAGCCCCGACGAGCGACATCGTGGCGCTGATGACGTTCGAGCATCAGACGCAGATGGCCAACCTCATCACTCGCGTGACGTGGGAAGCCCGAATCGCGCGGCACGCCCCCGATCCCCAGGTCGAGACGGCGCTCGCCTCGGACATCGACGACCTTGCGTCGTACATGCTGTTTGCCGGTGAAGCGCCGCTGAAGGAGCCGGTGGAGGGGGTCTCGTCGTTCACGAGAAGCTTTCCGCAACGCGGCCCGCGCGACCGCCGCGGGCGGTCGCTGCGCGACTTCGATCTGCAGACGCGGCTCTTCCGGTATCCGCTCAGCTACATGGTCTACAGCGGCGCGTTCGATGCGCTGCCGGCCGCGGTCCGCGAACGCATTTATCGCCGCCTCTACGACAGACTGAGCGGCGGGGCCGATGCGCGCGCCGATCCGCGCCTGTCGCCAACCGACCGGCGCGCCATCGTCGAGATCCTGCGCGACACGAAGGCGGGCGTTCCGACGTACTGGTTCGCGGATCAGTAAGAACCGCTTTCGCCGGGTAAGAACGCATGCTAGGATGCGCCCGAATTATTTGGAGGGAGCATCCCGTGATGCACGTCATGCGTTGGCCGGCCGCGATCGTCGTCGCGGCGTCGATCATCGGTGGCTCTCACGCGTCGGCACAGAGCACCACCGGCAGCTTCCAGGGGACCGTGACCGATCAATCGGGTGCCGCGCTGCCTGGCGTCACGATCACCATCGTCAACACGCAGACCAACCTGACGCGCACCACGGTCACCAACACATCGGGCAACTACGACGCGCCGCTGCTGCCGCCGGGCCCGTACACGATCTCGTCCGAGCTGACCGGCTTTCGACGGCTGGAGAAGTCGGGTCTCGTGCTCCAGGTGACGCAGAACGCGCGCATCGACTTCACGCTGGAGCTGAGCACGGTGCAGGAGTCGGTGCAGGTGACGGCGCAGGCGCCGCTCGTCGACACGCAGGACAGCGCGTTCCGGCAGGTGATCGACCAGACGCAGGTGGTGGCGCTGCCGCTCAACGGACGGAATTTCCGGGAGCTGGGGCTGCTCGTCCCCGGCGTGCAGGAGATGGCGCAGAACTCCAACGTCGCCAGCCGCGGCGGCGGCGTGAACATCGTCGGCGCCCAGGACTACAACAACAATTTCCTGATCGACGGCTTCGACAACAACGATCCGACGACCGGCGAGATCCAGACGTTCCCGACGGTCGATAGCATCCAGGAGTTCACGATTCTGGGCGCCAGCTACGGCGCCGACGTCGGTTTCGCCTCAGGGGGCGTGGTGAGCGTGGTGAGCAAGTCCGGGTCGTCGCGGTTCCAGGGGAACGCGTTCGAGTTCCTGCGCAACGACACGTTCGACGCGACGAACTATTTCGCCGCGGTCAAGGCGCCCCTGAACCGCAACCAGCTCGGCGGAACGCTCGGCGGTCCGGTGGGGCTGAAGAACGTCTACTTCTTCGCCTCGTACGAGCGGCTGCGCAATCGTGAAGGCGTCACGCTGACCGGTACGGTGCCGACCGACGCGATGAAGCGCGGCGACTTCAGCGGCCTCGCGGCGCTCGCCGATCCGGCGACGCGACAGCCCTTCCCGAACAACCAGATTCCATCGGCGCGCTTCAACCCGATCGGCTCGGCGATCCTCAACCGCCTGTTCCCGTCGGCGAACGCGTCCGGCTCGCGCAATTACGTCGCAAACTCCGACATCCGCGACGATCTGCACGTCGGCAGCTTCCGCGTCGACTGGAGCAAGTCGACCGCCAACGCGTTTTTCGGCCGCTTCCAGAACTACTGGAGCACCAAGATCGACCCGAGCACTGCGACATTCCCGAACTCCTTCACGAGCATCGTGAAGCACAACTTCAACGTCGGCTTCGAATGGACGCACGTGTTCAGCGCGCATACCGTCCAGGAAATGCGCCTCGGCTACGGCCACGTCGACAACGAGAAATGGCCGACCGACCGCACCGACTGGGGCAGGGAGCTGGGGATCCCGGGCACGCTCGACGCGCTGTCGCCCCAGTTCCTCACGATGGGTCCGCCCAGCATCAGCGTCACCGGGTACTCGGCGGTAACGCCGTTCACCAACCCGTTCATCCGGCTGCATAACCTTGGACAGGCGGCGTACACGATCATTCAGAATCGCGGCGAGCACTCGATCAAGGGCGGCTTCGAATACCGCAGCTTCGCGATGGACATCGAGGATTCGAACACGCCGGAAGGCATCTTCACGTTTACCGGGCGGTATACGGGCGACGCGGTCGCCGACCTCCTCCTCGGATACCCTTCGCAGACCCGCAACTTGATCGGCCCGCAGACGAGCACGGAGCGGAGCTGGCAGCTGGCCGGGTACATCCAGGACGACTGGAGAACGTCACGTCGCCTGACGCTGAACTACGGGCTGCGGTACGAATATCAGACGCCGGACCGGGAAGTCGACAACGGGTGGGGCACCTTCATCCCGCGCCTCGGCCAGGCAGTGCAGGTCGGCACCAACGGCGTGCCCGAGGGCATCCGCAACACCTACTACAAGAATCTGGCGCCGCGTCTGGGGCTCGTGTGGGACCAGAGCAATACGGGCAGTCGTGTGATTCGCGCCAACTATGGCATCTACCATGAGGCGCTGATTCACAACATCTTTTCGCCGAACGGCTTCACGACCGCGCCCATCGCGCAGGCAGGGCAGTTCAACGCGTCGACGACCGCGCCGAACATTTCATTGAGCGATCCGTTTCCCTCGTCGCTCGCCACCAGCGTGCTGGCCGCTTCCGGCGTCGATTCGGGCTACCATGGCGGCCGCGTCCAGCGGTGGAGCGTCGGCATTCAGCAGGCGATTGGCGCCAACAGCGCCGTCGATGTCGCGTACGTCGGGTCGCGATCCGCCGGCCTCGCGAGCCAGTACAACCTGAACCAGCCCGACCCGGGCCCCGGCGCGGTGCAGTCACGGCGGCCGTATCCGAACTACTCCGGCATCACCTGGACCGACGCCACGGGCTTCTCGCGGTACAACGCGCTGCTGACAAAGCTGCAGCGGCGGCTGACCCGAGGGCTCGACCTGCTCGCCTCGTACACGCTGTCGAAGACGGTCGACAACACGCAGGACGGCGTCCCCAACCAGGATCCGCGCAACCGCGACGCCGACGAAGGGCTTGCGTCGTTCGACCGCCGGCACCGTTTCGTGCTGAGCGCGAGCTATCAGCTCCCGTTCGCGCAGCCTGCGCTGCGCGAGTGGCTCGTGTCGACGATTTTTACCGCCACCAGCGGCATGCCGGTGACAGCGGTGTTGAACGGCGACCGCGCGAACGTCGGCACGACCAATGCGCAGCGCCCGAACGTCAGCGGCGACCCGAACGCGAATGCGCCGCACACGCCGGACCAATGGTTCGACACCTCGGTGTTCTCGCTGCCGGCGCCCCTCGCCTACGGCAACGCCGGCCGCAGCATCATCACCGGCCCGCCGTTTCAGGCGGTCAACGTCGCCGTCTCGCGCCGGTTCACGTTCGGCGCGCGGGCGATCGACTTCCGGGTGGAGATCTTCAACCTGCTGAACCACGCGAACTTCCTCCTGCCCAACAACCAGGCGGACTCCGCGCTGTTCGGGAAGATCTTCCAGGCCGCCGATCCGCGGCAGACGCAGTTCGGCCTGAAGTTCTATTTCTGATCCGATGCGTAGGGCGCCCCTTTTAGAGCCTGTGAAGACTGAACGTTTTACCGCAGAGCACGCAGAGATCGCTGGGAATACTCAAGGTTTTTCTCTGCGGTCTCCGCGGCGGTTAATGTGGGTTCGTCACGCGCTTTTTTAGGGGTGCCGCACCAACGAATGGAGGCTTCATGTCAGCCAGTCTGTCACGCACGACGCCTCTCAGCCGGCGCCGACTCCTCCAGCTGCTGGCCGCCGCCGGCATCACGGGCCCGGCCGCCGTCGAGCTTCTCGCGCAGGCGCGGCGGCCGATTTCGATCGACGCCGTTCGCCAGGCATCCGCGATCGTCGGCGAAAGCTTCACCGACGATCGGCTCGCCGTCATTGAAACGGCGCTGCGGCGCAACCTGGATCAGTTCCAGATCGTGCGCGACCTCGAGATCGACGACCTCGTGGAACCGGCGCCCGTCTTCGATTCGAGGCGGAGGTGACCGATGGCCGACGATGACCTCGTCTTCAAGTCGGGACAGGAGCTCGCGGCGCTGATCAAGGCCCGGCAGGTCTCGGCAGTCGACGTCGTGCGCGCGTATCTCGCGCGGATCGACGCACTCAACCCCAAAGTAAACGCGTACATCACGGTGACCGCCGATCAGGCGCTGGCGCGGGCGCGGCAGGCCGACCGCGAGATCGCGGCGGGCAAATACCGCGGTCCGCTGCACGGCCTGCCGTACGCCCCGAAGGACATTCTTGCGACGAAAGGCATTCGCACGACGAACGGGTCCAAGGTGACCGCCGACTGGATCCCGACCTACGAATCGACGATCACGGCGCGTTTGAACAAGGCGGGCGCCGTCCTCATCGGCAAGCTGAACCTGCTCGAGTTCGCCATGGGCAGCGGCGTGCTGTCGGGTTTCGGTCCGGCACGCAACCCCTGGGATCTGGACTACGGTCCGGGAGGATCGTCGAGCGGATCCGGCGTCGCGCTGGCGGCCTACATGACGCCGCTTGCCGTCGGCACGGACACCGGCGGGTCGATTCGCGTGCCCGCCGCGCTGTGCGGCATCGTCGGGTTGAAGCAGACCTATGGGCGCGTCAGCCGATACGGCGTGACGACGCTGAGCTGGACGCTCGATCACGCGGGCCCGATGACGAAAACGGTCGCCGATGCCGCGATGATGCTGCAGGCGATGGCCGGGCCCGATCCCCGCGACGCGACGGCGGCGCACGAACCGGTGCCCGATTACTCGAAGGCTCTCACCGGTGATATCCGGGGCCTCAGAATCGGCGTGCCGGCCGGCTATTTTTTCGACGGGAATCCAGAGGAAGCGGCGACGGTCAGAAAGGCGATCGAGAAGCTGCGCGAGATGGGCGCGAAGATCGTCACCGTCGACGTGCCGCACGCGAACCTCGCCGGATCGGCCGGCTGGATCATCGCGATGGCGGAGGGCGCCTGTTTCCACGAGCAGCGGCTGAAGGAGAAGCCGGAGCTGTTCGATCCGCTCGTCCGCGAAAGGCTCGAGGCGGCGAAATTCTATCCGGCCGTCGACTACGTCAAGTCGATGCGCATCCGGACGCTGCTGATGGACGAGATGCGACAGGTGTTTCAGAAGTGCGACGTCATGGCGGTTCCGGGCGGTGGGCCCGCCGGCAAGCTCGATTCACCGGAGCGCGCGCGCAGCGACGTCAAACCTGGCTCGGCGTCAACCGCCTTCCGAGGCGGCAACACATTCATCGGTGACATGACCGGTCTGCCGGCGATCGTGATCCCCTGCGGGTTCACGGCCGGTCCACCGGTGCTGCCGCTCACCATTCAGTTCTACGGCAAGCCGTTCGACGAGACCACATTGTTCCGCGTGAGCCACGCGTACGAATCGGCGACCGATTGGCACAAGCGGCGGCCGCCGCTGTCGGCCGGTTCCAGCAGAACGTCGGCGGGCGGCGACCAGCCCATACTCTGATCCGGAGGAGGCTCATGACGCAGCTGCGCGCCAGACAGGTGTTTACGGCTTTCGCGATCGTGGCCGCGACGGCGTCGCTCGTGCGCGCCCAGGCGTTCACGGCCACGCTGCTCGGGACGGTCAGCGACTCGGGCGGCGGCGTGCTGCCGGGCGCGACGATCACGATCACCAACACCGGCAACGGCCAGGAATGGACCGCGGTGGCCGATCCACAGGGCCGCTACACGGTCCCGCTCCTGCCGCCCGGCACCTACCGGGTGGCAGCCGAGCTGCAGGGGTTCAAGCGGAGCGTGCGCGAGCCGATTCCGCTCCAGGTGAACCAGCAGCAGCGCGCCGATTTCACGCTGGATCTCGGCGCGATGAGCGAGGAAGTGCACGTGATCGCGGACCTGCCGATGGTCCAGACCAATACGGCGACGGTGGGCACGGTCGTCACCGCGAAGGAAACCAGCGATCTGCCGCTCAACGGTCGCAACTTTCTCCAACTGAACCTGCTGGTACCGGGCACGCTGCCGTCGACGAAAGGCACGACGCTGCAGACGCAGGGCGGCGCTATCAACGTGCACGGCATGCGCGAGTCGTCGAATTTCTTCTGGCTGGACGGGATCGACAACACGACCCAGGCGATCGGCCAGCTGATCGTCAACCCGCCGACCTATGCCGTGGAAGAGTTTCGCGTGATGTCGCCGACCTATTCGGCTGAATTCGGCCGGACGGCCGGCGCGCAGATCAACGTCATCACGCGGTCGGGCGGCAACACGATGCACGGCGACTTGTACGAGTTGTTCCGCGACAGCGCGCTGGATGCCAAGAACGTGTTCGATCCGCCCGGCGAGATCCCGTTCTTTCGCCGCAACCAGTACGGGATCGACAACGGCGGGAGAATTGTCCGCGACCGGACGTTCTACTTCGTCGGCTACGAGGGGCTGCGTTCGCGCCAGGCCGGCACGTTCACCGCGAAGGTGCCGCTGCCGCAGATGATTCTCGGCGACTTCTCCAGCCTCGCGACGCCGATCCTCGATCCGCTCACGGGTGTGCCCTTCCAGGGCAACGTCATCCCGGCGGGCCGGATCAACGGGGTGGGGCAGGGGCTCGCGCGCGCGTATCCGGCGCCGAACGCCGCCGATCCGAACCGCAACTTCATCTCGAATCCGATCGACGCGCTGGACGACGACACGCTGATCGCGCGCGTCGATCAGCAGCTGAGCCGAAGGAACCGTCTCCTCCTCCGGTACAACTTCGAGAACATCCACGAGCTGCAGCCGGTGAACCTCTTCTCGCGCACGACGGCCGTCCCGGGCTTCGGCCGCGAGCAGGGCGCGACCCGGTTCATCACCGCTGGCGTCGGCGACACGCACACCTTCACCAACAACATGCTCGGCGAGTTTCGATTCGGCTTCAATCGCTGGAAGCTGGACTACGTGCAGCAGGATCACGACGCCGACGTCGCCTCGCAGATCGGGCTCACCGGTCTTTCGCGCAAGCCGGTCGACTTCGGCTTCCCGCTCCTCAACATGGGCGGCGTCTACGAGAACCTCGGATCGGCGACGAACCTGCCGCAGAAGGGCCCGTTCGACACCTACAGTGCGTCGACGACGATCACCTGGGTGCGCAGCAACCAGACGCTGAAGTTCGGCGGCGACTACAAGTATTTCCAGTCGGACTTCATCTTCGATTCGACGGCGCGCGGGTCGTACAGCTTCACCGGCCGCTTCACCGGCAACCCGCTGGCCGACCTGCTGCTCGGGTATCCGACGACCGCCGCGCGCGGGCTCGGCCGCAACGGCGACACGCAGTTCGGCTTCGTGTCGCAGGCGTTCAGCGCGTTCCTGCAGGATGACTGGCGGCCGCGCAATCGGCTCACGCTGACGCTCGGCCTCAGATACGAGCTCACGGCGCCGACGGTCGAGCAGGAAAATCGGCTCGCCAGCTTCGATTTCTCGCGCGGCCAGGTGCTGCTGGCGGGTCAGAACGGCGCGACGCGCTCGATGTACAACGCGGACGCCACCGACGTCGCTCCACGTATCGGGGTCGCGTGGGACGTGAAAGGTGACGGCAAGTGGGCCGTTCGCGGCGGATACGGCATCTTCTACGAAGTGCCCCTCATCAATCAGACGCTCAACCTGCGGCTCAACCCGCCGTACTTCGCGGTGGATCAGGCGTTCGGCGACGGGCGCACGGTGACCATCCAGAACGCGTTCGACAACCTGGCGATCGTCATCCCGGCGCTGAGCGCATTCGACACGAACTACAAGGAAGGGCGCGTTCAGCAGTTCAGCGGCAGCCTGCAGCATGAACTGATGCGCAATCTCGTGGCGGACATCGGCTACGTCGGGACGCGCGGCGATCGTCTGTTCCGGACGGTGAACTACAACCAGCCGCTGCCGGGCCCCGGCGCGATTCCGGCGCGCCGGCCGTACCCGCAGTTCGCGAACATGAACACCGTCATGTCGCTCGCTTCGTCGGAATACAACGGTCTCGAAACACGGCTCGAAAGGCGGTTCGCCAGAGGCGTATCGTTCCTCGCGTCATACACGTGGTCGAAGTCGATGGACGATGCATCGGGGAGCGGCGGGCTCTCTGATTCCGGCACGCCGCAGAACAACCGCGATCTCGCAGCCGAATGGGGGCCGTCGGTGTTCGACGTGCGCCACCGGTTCGTGTTCAGCTCCGTGTACGAGCTGCCGTTCGGACCGGGCCGCCGCTTCCTGAGCGACGCCGGCGGCTTCGCCGCGAAGCTCGCGGAAGGGTGGCAGGCGAACGCGATTGTGACGTTCCAGACGGGGCAGCCGTTCACGCCGGTGCTCGCCATCGACAACAGCAACACCGGGCAGTTCCAGGACCGCCCGGATCTGGTCGGCGACCCCGGCGCGCCGGGCGCGGGGTGCGCCGAAACGGGCACGCCCGACTGCTGGGTCAACCCTGCCGCCTTCGCGAGGCCCGCCGCGTTCACGTTCGGCAGTGCCGGACGGAATTCGCTGCGCGGGCCCGGCTACGAGAACATCGACCTGTCGTTCACCAAGAACACGCGCGTCACCGCGCAGCGACAGATCCAGCTTCGGATCGAGTGCTTCAACCTGGTGAACTGGATCAACTACGACAATCCCAACCGGACGGCGCTCACCCCGAACTTCGGGAAGATCTTCTCGGCGGGCCCGCCGCGCCAGATTCAAATCGGGCTGCGCTTCGTGTTCTGAACGCTCAGGAGAGTCTGCTATGGATCGAACATTGGCGGTCATCGCGTTCCTCGCGCTGTTCGCGCCGGCGACTCCGGCGCACGGACAAATCGAGCAGGGTCGTTTGACGGGTGTGGTCACCGACGCGCAGGGCGCGGTGCTTCCGGGCGTGGCAGTCACGGCCAGGTCTGCCGCCTTGATCGGATCGCAGACCTCGACCACCGAATCAGACGGCCGCTACCGGTTTCCGTCGCTGCCGCCCGGCACCTACGTCCTCACCTTCGAGCTCTCTGGATTCCAGACGCTCACGCGTCAGAACATCGCGGTCACGACCGGCAGCACGATGACCGTCGACGCGCAACTGCCGCTCGCCTCGCTGCAGGAGAGCGTCACCGTCACCGGCGAATCGCCGGTCGTCGACATGTCGACGACGAAGGTCGGCACGTCGCTCAACGCGGAAAAGCTCGCCGCGATCCCGACGGCAACCGACATGTGGGCGGTCATCGGACAATCGCAGGGGATCCGGATGCGCGGGTTCGACGTCGGCGGCAGCCACAAGAGCCAGGGTACCGGGTACGAGGCGTTCGGCGTTCGCGAGTCGCGGGAAATCATCGACGGCGTCGACATGTCCATCGGTAACTACCCGGATTATTTCGCCAACGAGGAAATCGCCGTCAGCGCGGCGGGCGCCGACGTCGAGGTCGGCACGGCGGGCGCCTCGGTACAGCTCACGATCAAGAGCGGCGGCAACCAGTTCCGCGGCATCGAGAACCTCGCCTACGAGGGCGAGACATTCGTCGGCGACAACATCACCCCCGCCACGGCAGCGCGCGGCTATACGGGACAGCCGAATCTGCTCTTCTGGGAAGGACACTGGGATCTCGGCGGTCCCGTGCGGCGCGACCGGCTCTGGTTCTACACGGCATACAACCACTTCCACATCGACAAGGCAGTGTCGGGCATCCCGCGCGCGCTGGCGACCGACCTCGGCATCTTCGACGCGACGACGACGAAAGCCACCTACAAACTGTCGCCGCGCAATACGGTGATCGGCATGTACCAGTGGGGCAAGAAGCAGAAGCCGCTGCGCGGCCTCGGCGCGCTGACGCCGCCCGAGTCGATTCTCGCGCAGGACAGCCCGTACTGGACGTGGAAGGGCGAGTGGCAGCGCGTGTGGACGAACCGCTTCTTCTCGAGCGTGCGCTACGCGCAGTTCGGCTTCGACTGGCCGATGACGCCGGCCGTCGACGCGGCGGTGCGGCCGCCGCGGACCGACTCGGTGACCGGCCAGAATGCGGGCGCCGGCTGGGATGCGTTCAGCAATCAGCCGTACCGCCCGCAGGTGTTTGCGACCGCCAGCTACTTCGTGCCGTCGACGATCGGCAGCCACGATCTGAAGAGCGGCTTCGAGTACGACCTGTCCGTCCACCGGTTCGCCATCAACGGCAACTCGGGTCCGATCCAGTATCTCGATCGCAACGGCCAGCCGGACAGAGTCCAGTTCGTCGACGTCGGCCGCAACGCCGACCTCGGGACGACGTGGACCGGTGCGGACGACCGCGATCTCCGCATCGCCGGATACGTTCAGGATCGGTGGGCCGCGAACAGCCGGCTCACGCTGCAGCTGGGCCTCCGGTATGAGTTCCAGAATCCGCACTACGAGGCCGGCCGGCGCGATCCGATCATCAAGGACGTGTTCCCCACCCGCGCGACGGACGGGACGTCGCTGCTGACGCGCCACAGCTGGGCGCCCCGCCTCGGCTTCAACTTCGACATCAGCGGCAAAGGCACCACGATCGCGAAGGCGTACTACGGCCGGTTCTACACCTTCATCGACGACGCGCTGGCGTCGGTGAATCCGGGCGGCGCCAACTACAAGACCTACGAGTTCAACGACCTGAACGGCAATCGTCTCTATGACGGATCGCAGGAGCTCGGCGCCCTGCTCGCCTCGCGCGGCGGCGTCTCGACGATCGTCGACTCAGACTTCAGGCTCCCGAATACGCACGAGGTGAGCGGGTCGGTGGAGCATCAGTTCTGGGGCGAGTCGTCGGTGCGCGCCGGGTACGTGCGGAAAATGACCCGCGACGCGCGATCGCTCATCAACGTCGCGCGCGAGGGACAGTTCACGGTACCCTTCACGACGGCGCCGATCGCGATCGTCGGCTACAACGGCGCGCCGTCCGGAGATGTCACCGGACAGCAGACCTTCAACCTGGTGACCATCCCCGGCGCCCTCAGTGGCATCGTGCAGAACGTGACGACGAACCTGGGCGACGCCAACTACGACACGGTGAGCGTCGGATTCAACAAGCGCTTCACGCAGCGCTTCTTCATGCAGTCCAGCTACGACTATCAGTGGCGCAACGAGCTGCGCGGCGGCTCGGTCACCAATTCGTCTACGATCACGGTCAGCACCAGCCCGCTCGACACCGACGTGCTCGGCGTCGGTTACTTCCAGAACGTCAACCCGGCGGTGCCCGCCCGGCAGAAGACCACCAACTGGCAGGGCCGGCTCCTCGGCCGCTACGAGCTCCCATTCGAGATCGGCGTGGCGGCGAACCTGCGCGTGCAGAGCGGCTTCAACTACGCGCGCGTGATCCAGACGCCGGTGCCCGGCCTCGGCACCGTCGGCTTCTACACGGAGGACCTGAAGAACAACCGCTCCGACACCGTGCCGATTCTCGACCTGCGTGTCGGCAAGGCGATCACCGTCGGCAGCCGCTACCGCGTTCAGGCGATGATCGACGTCTTCAACTCGCTGAACTCGAACGCCGTGACCAATTTCTTCCTGACCAACGGGCCGAATTACGGCCGCATCATCGCGACGCTGGATCCACGGACAATCCAGCTGTCGGTGCGGTTCGATTTCTGACGCGGCGCTATACTGCAGGTGCCGCCGCGAACGCGGCCGATCTGCAACGGAAGGGAGCCCAGGTGTGATCGCCGGACGTCGAGGGCAGCGAGCAAGAGTCGCCTGCGGCGCTCTGCTTTTCTGCGGCGCGGTCGGGCTGCGTGCCGCCGCTGACGCACAGGTCCCGCGGCGTCCCTCCACGGCACCGCGCGCCGGCGCCTTGTCGGAAGGGCAGACGGCCCTGGTGCGCGAGTACTGCGCCACGTGCCACAGCGACCGGATGAAGGCCGGCGGATTGTCGCTCGCGGCGTTCGATGCCGCACGCGCGTCGGACAGTGCGACCGTGGCGGAGAAGATGATCCGCAAGCTGCGCGCCGGGATGATGCCGCCGGCGGGCGCGCGGCGGCCCGACGCGGCCACGCTGAGCGGGTTGGCCGCCGCACTCGAAACCGCGGTGGACACGGCGGCCGCGGCCAGGCCAAGCGCGGGCTGGCGTCCGTTTCAGCGGCTGAATCGCGCCGAATATGCGCGCGCCGTGCGCGAGCTGCTCGACCTCGACGTCGACACGTCGGCGTTTCTGCCGCCCGACACGATCAGCAACGGCTTCGACAACCTCGCCGACACGCAGTCGTTCTCGCCGGCGCTGATGGAAGGCTACCTGCGCGCGGCAGGCAAGGTCGCGGCGCTGGCGCTCGGCGATCCCGACGCGCGGCCCGCCGAAGCGAGCTACAAGCTGCCCAAGACGGCGTCGCAGCTCGGCCGTGCCGAGGGCGCGCCGTTCGGCACGCGCGGCGGCATCTCCGTCGTGCATACCTTTCCGGCCGACGGCGACTATACGTTCCGGATGGATCTGTTTGCGGAGCCGCTCGGGCTGTTGTTCGGCAGCACGGCGAAGGACGAGCAGCTCGAGCTCTCGATCGACGGCGCCCGCGTGGCGATCTTCGACATCGATCCGAAGATGAGCGAAGAGAAGACCGGGCTCTCGCTCAAGACGCCACCGGTGCGCGTGGCCGCCGGTCCCCAGCGCATCACCGCCGCGTTCATGCGCCGGTTCGAAGGGCCGATCAACGATTTCATCTCGCCGATCGACCACACGCTCGCCGACACCGAGATCGGGACCGCGTACGGCATCACGACGCTCCCTCACCTCCGCTCGCTCAGCGTCGTCGGACCGCAGCGCGTCACCGGCGTGTCCGACACGCCGAGCCGCCGGAAGATCTTCGCCTGCCGCCCGACGAGCGCGGAGGAGCAGACGCCGTGTGCGGGCGAGATCGTGCGCAGCCTGGCGGAGCGGGCGTTTCGCGGCCCCGTCAACAGCCACCATCTGGCGCGTCTCATGGCGTTTTACGACGAGGGCCGGCAGGCGCGCAGCTTCGAATACGGGATCACGCGGGCGCTCGAAGCCATTCTCGCCAGCCCCCAGTTCTTGTTCCGCCTCGAGACGGCGCCGCCGGGCGTGAAGCCCGGGCAGAGGTATCGCCTCAGCGACGTCGAGCTCGCATCGCGCCTGTCGTTCTTCCTCTGGGGAGCCCCGCCGGACGCGGAGTTGCTGAGGGCGGCGCAGCAGAAAACGCTCGCGTCGCCCGCCGTGCTGTCCCGGCAGGTCGGTCGCATGCTGGCGGACCGCCGCTCCGAGGCGCTGGCCACGCGCTTTGCCGCCCAGTGGCTGCGGCTTCAGGACCTCGACAAAGTGTCACCGGATCCGATTCAGTTTCCCTATTACGACAAGACGCTGGCCGACGCGCTCAGGCGCGAGACCGAGCTGTTCTTCGACAGTGTGGTCCGCGAAGATCGCAGCGTGTTCGACCTGATCACGGCCGACTACACGTTCGTCAACGAGCGCGTCGCGCGGCACTACGGCATCCGTTCCGTGGTCGGCGAGGCGTTCCAGCGCGTCTCGTTGCCGGCGTATCGCCGCGGCATCCTCGGCCATGGCAGCATCCTCACGCTCACCTCGAACCCGGATCGGACGTCGCCAGTGCAGCGCGGCAAATGGGTGCTGGAGGTGCTGCTCGGTTCGCCGCCGCCGCCGCCGCCGCCGAACGTGCCGTCGCTCGAAGTGACGAGCGCGACGTCGGGCGGCAGGATCCTCTCGGTGCGGCAGCGCATGGACGAGCATCGCTCCAACCCGGCGTGCGCGTCGTGCCATCGCGTGATCGATCCGCTCGGGCTCGCCCTCGAGAACTTCGACGCGACCGGACGCTGGCGGATCAAGGACGGCGAGTTCGCCGTCGATCCGACGGGCGTACTCTATGACGGCGCCGCGGTGACCGGGCCGGACGGCCTCCGCGACGCCCTCCTCGGCCACAAGGACGCGTTTCTTGTGAGCTTCACCGAAGGGCTCATGACGTATGCGCTCGGCCGTCGTGTGGAGGCGGTGGACATGCCGGCCGTGCGGCGCATCATCCGGCACGCGGCGCAGAACGGCTACCGCATGTCGGCGTTCATCCAGGGTGTCGTCGACAGTGTCGCGTTTCAGATGAGCACCGCGGCGCCGGCCGACGTCGTCACCGCACGCGGGGCGCGGTAGCGGGGACACCAGGAGGGTTCGATTCCGATGTACCTCACACGCAAGCATCTCTCGCGCCGCGCCGTCCTCAAGTCGATGGGCGCGACCGTGGCGCTGCCGTTTCTCGAAGCGATGGTCCCGTCGCGAACCGCGCGCGCGGCAACCGGATCGGCCGGGGCGCCGCGGTTCATCGCGATCGAGATGGTCCACGGGTCGGCCGGCAGCACTCAGTTCGGCATCCGGAAGAACATGTGGTCGCCGGCCGCGACGGGGCGCGGCTTCGATCTGACGCCGACGAGCCTGGCGTCGCTGGAGCCGTACCGCGAGTATCTGACGATTGTCAGTAACACCGATTGCCAGAACGCGGAGGCGTTCTCCGCGCCGGAGATCGGCGCGGATCACTTCCGGTCGGCGGCCGTGTTTCTCACGCAGGCGCACCCGAGGCAGACGCAGGGCTCGGACGTGTACGCCGGCACGTCGCTCGATCAAATCTACGCGCAGCGATTCGGCCAGGACTCGCCGATCCCGTCGATGCAGTTGTGTATCGAGAACGTGGATCAGGCGGGCGGCTGCTCCTATAACTATTCGTGTGTCTACACCGACTCCATCAGCTGGGCCTCGCCGACCCAGCCGCTGCCGATGATTCGCGATCCGCGGGCGGTGTTCGATCAGCTGTTCGGCGTCGGCGCGACGCCCGAGATGCGATCGACGCGGCGCCGCAGCGCATGCGGCGCATCGTCGAGCGGATGGTGGCGAGCGAAAACGATGCGCGCGCATCGGCGTGAGCCTGATGCGGGGAGAGGTCGCGCGTAGCGCCGGGTGAGGGGACGCTCCGCGAGGAGATCACTCAGCCGCTTGCGCCGCGCCGAGCATCGGGTAATCCGTGTAGCCCTT
>Ga0137419_10000345_pt1 | contig 15931 bp, 13 predicted proteins | sample CZODoug3_1_2_16f_FD_108279 | JGI IMG/M metagenome (GOLD analysis project Ga0137419, IMG submission 108279) | Vadose zone soil fungal communities from Angelo Coast Range Reserve, California, USA - CZODoug3_1_2_16fungal (Illumina Assembly) | ecosystem: Environmental > Terrestrial > Soil > Vadose... | reverse complement strand
CGTCGCCGGCGGCGCGCAGCGCCGCGGCGAGGGCCCGGCGCGGCGCCCCGTGGCCCATCGCGCGGAGGATCTCGATCGCCTTCTGATCGGCCTCCCGCTCCTGCCCGCGCGTGAAGGCGCGCACGACGAGCGGATTCACCAGGAAGTCGAGGAGACCGAGGCCCGGCATCGCGATGCCGACCACCACGAAGCCCGCGGTCAGCGAGAACGAGAGCGTGCGGCGCTGGCCCTCGTGGCCGAGGACCTCGTGGGCCACCTGCCGCGCGACGAGCGCATCGATCACGCGCTGGGGCTGGTGCGCGAGCCCTTCCGAGAAGTAGAAGGTCGCGTCCTCTGCGGCCCAGGCCCGGACCTCGTCGGAGTTGACGAGCGCGAAGGAGTATCGCGCGGGATCGTCGCCGGCCGCGACGGCGGCGCGATAGAGCGTCGACGAGACGGCGACCGTGTCGGTCCTGTGCGGCAACGGGAAGTAGGCGCCGTCGGGATGGGAGGCGCAGGCTCCCGCGGCGAGAAGGACGAGCGGGAGCAGCGAAAGAGCCCGGCGCATGCTGACGAATCTACGGGCGCGCGCGCGGAAACCGCTCAAGAATAAGGACGGCGGAGGGCCGCGAACCCTATCTGGGGGGCGCGGGCGCCTCGGGGCCCCACGCGTGGACGCGCGCCTCGGACCGCCGGGCCGGTCGCGGCCACCGAGCCGGCGCCAGCGTTTCCCCGGCGCAGACGGGCTGGACGAAACGCCGCTCACGCGGTACAGATTGAGGCCATGAAGTTCGAGCCCCTCGGACTCGATCATGTCGTGCTCAGAGTGCGGGACCAGGGGCGCTCCCGGCGCTTCTACGAAGAGGCGCTGGGATGCACGCTCGAGCGGGTGAACGAGACGTTTTCGCTCGTCCAGCTCCGGTTCGGCGAGCACCTGATCGACCTCGTCCCGGCGGCCGACGGTGAGCCGCGTGGCGGCATCGACCACCTCTGCCTCTCGATCCGCACGGACGACCTGGAGCGCGTGGCGCGCGAGCTCGAGGCGAAGGGCGTCGCCCTCGAGGGCGGTGTCGTCCGACGATACGGCGCCTACGGCGACGGACCCTCGCTCTACTTGCACGATCCCGACGGCCACAAGATCGAGCTGAAGCCGCGCCCGTGACCGAGGCGTCGATGGGTCTCCCGGGGTGAACGCGTCCCCTCTACAGCGTCCTCGACCAGCTCAGGCTCATCCGTTGGCTCACCCAGGCCCCTCAGGCGCGGCTGACGAGGTAGATGCCTGCGGCCACGAAGACCATCGCGACGCCGAGCGCGGCCGTCACGGGCTCGCCCAGCAGCTGCCAGCTCGCGAGCATGCCGAACAGCGGTGTCAGGAAGGAGAACGCGGCCAGCGGCGCCGCGGGGTAGCGCGTGAGCAGCCAGAACCATGCGAGGTAGCTCGCGAACGCGACGACGACGATCTGGTAGGCGAGCGCCCCCAGGACGGGCGTGGTCGGACGCGTGATGCCCGCCTCGCCGGTGAGCCACGACAGCGCCAGCAGGATCGGCGCCGAACCGGCGAGCTGGTAGAAGAGCGTCTTGTGCGGGGAGAGCCGGAGACGGCTCGCCTTGATCACCACCGTCGTGGCCCCCCACAGCAGCGCCGCGACGAGCTCCAGCCCGTCGCCGATCAGCTCCCACCACGTCGGGAGCGTGAGCGCGTCCCCGAAGGCGAGGACGAGTCCCGCGAAGGCGCACGCGAGGCCTGCGATGCCGCGCCCGTGCAGCCGCTCCCCGGGAACGAACCAGTGGGCGCCGAGCGCGACGACGAAGGGCGAGGTGTAGATGAACAGGATGCCGCGCGCCGCGGTGGTGAACACGAGCCCCCAGTAGAGGCATACGAACTCGCCGGCGAAGAGGGCGGCGATCGTGAGGCCGAAGCCGAGCGAGCCGTCGCGCCCGAAGAGCGGCACATGTCGCGCCCGAGCATACGCCCAGAGAAGGAGCGCCGAGCCCGCCGAGCGCAGGCCGGCCTGGAACAGGGGTGACGTGCCCGTGTTGGCGACCTTGATGGCGACCTGCGTCAGACCCCAGATCGCGCAGAGCGAGAGCAGCACGCCCATCGCCCGCGCGTCGAGGGCAGCGCGTCGGTCGCTCAGAGAAGGCCGCGTACCGCGGCGGCGATGTCCTGCTGGGTCGGGATGGTCGCGCGCTCGAGCGAGTCGTTGTACGGCATCGGCACGTTGCGGGCCGCCACCCTGACGATCGGCGCATCGAGCGCATCCATGACCCGCTCGGCGACGAGCGCGGCGAGCTCCGCGCCCCAGCCGCCGCGCTTGACCGCCTCGTGGGCGATCACGAGCCGGCCGGTCTTCGTCACCGACGCCAGGATCGTCGCCTCGTCGAGCGGGACGAGCGTGCGCGGATCGATCACCTCGACGCTGATCCCGTCCTTCTCGAGCTCGGCCGCCGCGGCGAGCGCGCGCGCGACCATCGCCTGGGTGGCGACCAGCGTGACGTCGCTGCCGCCGCGCTTCACGTCGGCCTTGCCGAGAGGCAGCGCGTAGGACTCGGCGGGCACCGGCCCCTTGACCGCGTAGAGCGCCTTGTGCTCGAGGAAGATCACCGGGTTGTCCTCGCGGATCGCGGCGGCCAGGAGCCCCTTGGCGTCGTAGGGCGTCGAGGGCGCGATGACGACGAGGCCCGGGACGTGAACGAACCACGCCTCGAGACTCTGTGAGTGCTGCGCGGCGAGCCGGATGCCGCCGCCCTGCGGCCCGCGGATGACGAGCGGCACGGTGGGCCGGCCGCCCAGCATGTAACGGAACTTCGCCGCCTGGTTCACGACCTGGTCCATCGTCATCGCGATGAAGTCGAAGATCTGGATCTCGACGATGGGCCGCAGCCCGGCGATCGCGGCGCCGACGCCCGCGCCGAGGAAGGTCGCCTCCGAGATCGGCGTGTCGCGGACGCGGTCCTCGCCGAACTTCTCGCGGAGGCCGCGCGTCACACCGAAGATGCCGCCGATGAGCCCCACGTCCTCGCCGAGGACGAAGACGCGAGCGTCGCGCTGCATCTCGGCGTGGAGGGCCTCGTTGAGCGCCTCGGCCATCGTGATCTCGCGACCGCCCGTCGGCGCGGGCTCGCTCACCTCGACGTGAGGAGCGTAGACCGACGACTCCATGAGCTCCACGCCCGGCTCGGGGCTCGCCTTGGCGAACTCGACCGCGCGGTCGAGCTCGAGCTCCACGCTCTCCTCGAGCTCCTTGAGGCGCATGAGCGTGGCACGCCCGCCCTCGACCAGCAGGTTTCCAAGGCGCGCGATCGGGTCGCGCTCCATCCACTCGCGCTCCTCCTCCTTGGTCCGGTAGTCGGGGAGGTTCGCGCGCATCGAGTGGCCACCCCAGCGGTACGTCACGGCCTCGACGAGCGATGGCCCCTCGCCCCGCCGCGCCCGTGTCACGGCGGCGCCCACCGCCTCGTAGACGGCGAGGGCGTCGTTGCCGTCGGCGCGCGCGCCGGGAATGTCGTAGCCCGCCGCCCGCGCCGCGATGGACGGACCCGCCGTCGTCCGCTTGGACGCGGTCGACAGCGCGTACTGGTTGTTCTCGCAGAGGAAGACGATCGGGAGCTTCCACACCGCGGCGAGGTTCATGGCCTCGTGGACGACGCCCTGGTTGGCGCCGCCGTCTCCGAAGAACGCGATGACGACGTGGTCGGTCTTGCGGATCTTCTCCGCGAGCGCCGCGCCGGTTCCGATCGGCAGCCCCGCCGCGACGATCCCGTTGCAGCCCAGGATGTTCAGGTCGAGCGCGGCGATGTGCATCGAGCCGCCGAGGCCCCGACAGTAGCCATCCTGGCGCCCCATGAGCTCGGCCATCATCAGGTCCACGCGCGCGCCCTTGGCGATGCAGTGGCCGTGCCCGCGGTGGGTGCCGACGATGTAATCGCCCTCCCGGAGACTCGCGCAGGCCCCGGCGGCCACGGCCTCCTCGCCGACGTAACTGTGGGCCGTGCCCTTGACGAGCCCGGCCTGGAAGAGCTCCGCCGTCTTCTCGTCGAAGCGCCGGATCCGGACCATCGTGGTGTACAGGCTCTCGAGTCGGTCGCCGCTGAGCTTCATGTCGTCCTCCGGGCGAATGCGCTGCCGACAGCTACGAGTGCTTAGACCACGGCTCGTCGATCGGAGTCAAGCCGGGCGCCGCGCGCCGCGCCTTGACACGAGCGGGCGGGCCTTGTTAGTTATCCACGCCATGACGACGGCGGCCCTCCGTCACCTCACGTCGGAACAGGTCCGGATACCCCCGGACTGGAGCCGGGGATACACGTCGATCTACGAGCTGCAGTCCGGTCCCGAGTCGCGGTAACGCTCGCAAGGGAGGACCCGGCCATGGCACTGCGCCCGCGCGGTCTCTCGATCGTCCTCGTCGCGTCGCTGCTCCTCGTGACCGCCGCGAGCGGCCCGGCGCTGGCGCAGAGGGCAAAACTCCGCGTGTGGCTCCTGCGCACGTACGTCCCCGACGCCAACAGCGCGCTCGAGGACTCGATCAAGCGCTGGGCGGCCGCGAAGGGCGTCGAGCCGGTGATCGAGTACTTCACGTTCGACGACATCGAGACGAAGTACGTCGCCGCCATCGAGACCAACGCGCTGCCCGACGTCGGGCAGCTCCAGACGATCGGACCGGCGCGCTACCGCGGCATGGGCCGGCTCACGGATCTCACGGACCTCGTCAACGATCTCGCGAAGGCCAACGGCCCCGTGCTCGACTCCGCCCTGCCCGTCGTCCGCGCGCCCGGCGGCCGCTTCTATGCGGTGCCGGCGAACTACATCGTCAGCGTCCAGTTCATCCGGACCGACGTCTTCAAGAAGGCGGGCGCGATGATCCCGAGGACCTGGGAGGACGTTCGCGAGGCCAACCGCCTCATCAAGGCCAAGGGCGTCATGGAGTACCCGCTCGGCCAGAGCTGGAACCGCAGCGCCGACGGCTACGGCGTGTTCCAGGCGCTCCTCTATTCCTACGGCGGCGGCTGGGCGGACGAGAAGGGAAACTACAGGTCCATCATGAACGACACCTGGCGGCAGGTCGTGCGGTGGGCGAGCGAGATCTATCTCAAGGACAAGACCGTGCCCCCGGACGCGATGTCGTGGAACGGCGCCGGCAACAACGAAGCCTACCTCGCGGGCAAGATCGCCTTCACCTTCAACGGGCCGAGCATCTACTACGTACTCGAGAAGGACCGCCGCCCGCTGCTGCAGGACACGCTCATGGTCGTGAACCCGGCGGGGCCCGCCGGGCGCAACCACGACGTGCTGCTCATGTCCTGGGGCGTGTTCAACACGACCAAGCAGGCGGAGCTCGCGAAGGACCTGATCCGCTTCGTCCAGTCTCCGGACGAGGCCAAGACGTACATGCAGAAGTCGTGGGGGCAGATGGTGCCCGCCTTCGAGAACCTCCGCAGGGATCCGTACTGGCAGAAGAACGACTCGTACAAGGCGGTGCTCGAGGCGCCGAAGTACGCGCGCGTGCCGGGCTGGCCGGGCCCGCTGACCGCCGCGGCGGCCGAGGTCGTGGCGACCAACGTCCTCACCGACCTTTGCGCACGCGTGATCGTGGACGGCTGGGACATCGAGCGCGCGCTCGGGGAGGCGGACAAGCGCATCAAGGACATCTACGCGAACATCCCGTCGCGCTGAACCGGCGCGGCCGTCGGCGCTCGGGCGCCTCCTCGGCGCCGACGCCGTCGTCGGATACCTCTTCGTCCTGCCGCTGGTCGTCCTCGTCCTGGCGCTCGTCGCGTATCCGCTCGTCAACGCCGGCTGGATCAGCCTCACGGAGAAGTACGTCGGCTACCCGCCGCGCTTCGTCGGCTTCAAGAACTACGTCGACCTCACCTGGGACCCGATCTTCCACAAGGTCGTCTGGAACAGCGCGGTCTTCACGGCCGTCTCGGTCGGCGTCAAGGTCGTCATCGGCATGCTGATGGCGCTGGCGCTCCACCGGGCGCTGGTCGCGCGGTCGTGCCTGCGCGCCGTGCTGCTCTTGCCGTGGGTGATCCCGACGGTGATCACCGCGCTCACCTGGCACTGGATGTTCAACGCGCTCTGGGGCTTCATCAACGTGACCCTGCAGAACCTCGGCCTGCAGCGTGAGCCGATCGCCTGGCTCGGGCGGCCGACGACGGCGATGGCCGCGGTCATCACCGCCAACGTCTGGCGCGGCTTCCCGTTCTTCGGCGTCTCCCTGCTCGCCGGCATGCAGGCGATCCCGCGCGACCTCTACGAGGCCGCGGCGGTGGACGGGGCCTCGCCCGCGCAGCGCTTCTGGCACATCACGCTGCCGGGGCTGCGCCTGGTGCTGCTCGTGACGACGCTGATCTCGCTGATCTTCACGCTGAACGACTTCAACATCGTCTACGTGCTGACGCGCGGCGGCCCGGGCACCGCCACCCACGTCCTCGCGACCTACACGTACGAGATCGGGTTCCAGGCGCTCCGGTGGGGCAAAGCGGTCGCCGTGTCGATGTACCTGATGCCCGTGATCGCCGTGATGATTGTCGTCGTCACACGCCACCTGACGCGGGAGACGTAGTGCGCGGGCGCGGCGTGCTCGCCTACGGCTTCATCGGGTTCCTCCTCCTCGTGACCGGGGTGCCCTTCTACTGGATGGTCGTGACCTCGCTCAAGACGTCGGCGCAGCTCCAGAGCCTCGTCCCCTACTACTATCCGAGCCCGTCCACGCTGGCGAACTACTCCGCCCTGCTCGGGAAGTCGAATTTCGCGACGTGGATCAAGAACAGCGCCCTCGTCGCCGTCGGCGCCACGGTGATCACCGTGATCGTCTCCAGCCTGGCGGGCTACAGTCTCACGCGGCTCCGATACGCCGGCCGCCGCCTCCTCGCGCTGACGGTGCTGGTCGTGTACCTCGTGCCGCCGACGCTCCTGTTCATCCCGCTCTACTCGGTGCTGAGGAGTCTCGGCCTGGTGAACAGCCTCTGGGCGTTGCTGGTCGCGTACCCGACGTTCACGGTGCCGTTCTGCACCTGGCTCCTCATGGGCTTCTTCCGGACGATCCCGCTCGACCTCGAGGAGGCGGCGATGGTGGACGGGGCGACGCGCCTGCAGGCGTTCGCCCGCGTGGTCCTCCCGCTGACGACGCCGGGCGTGCTCGCCGCGGCGCTCTTCGCCTTCACCCTCGCGTGGAACGAGTTCCTGTACGCGCTGGTATTTATCCACAACACCGAGCTCAAGACGATCCCCGTGGGGCTGAACGACCTGATGTTCGGCGACATCTATCTCTGGGGCGAGCTCATGGCGGCGTCCGTCCTGACGTCGGTGCCCGTGATCGCCCTCTACACCTATCTGCAGCGGTACATGGTCGAGGGGCTCACCGCGGGCGCCGTCAAGGGCTAGCGAGGGATGGCCTCGGCGACACCGGCGTCTCATCCCTCCCTCGGGTCTTCCGGCACTTGCCCTCGGCGGGGCTCCTCGATACCCTCGGCGCCGTGGCCGGTGGTCGCCGGCCTGCCAACCGGAAGGAGCCGGAACGATGAAGACGGAACCTGATCGGGCCACGGAGCGCGTGCTCTGGCCGCGCGGACGGAAGACCGTCGACGTGAGGCCACTGGCCAAGCGACTCGACACGCTGGAGGGTAGGACGCTCGGCGAGCTGTGGGACGACCTGTTCCGAGGCGACGAGATCTTCCCGATGCTCAGGGGGGCGCTCGCGCGGCGCTTCCCCGGCGTCAGGTTCGTCGACTACCGAGTCTTCGGCTCGACCCACGGAGGCGATGAGCACACGACGATCGCGGAGCTCCCGGCGAAGCTCCGCGAGCACGGTGTGGATGCCGTCATCTCAGGGATGGCGTGTTGAGGGAGCTGCACGCCCGCCGTGTTGCGGGCGAGCGCCCTGGCCGAGGAGCTGGGAGTGCCGTCGGTGTCGCTCACGTGCGAGGGGTTCCTCGGCCAGGCCGCGACGACGGCCGCCGGGCTCGGGATGCCGAACCTGCCGGTCGCGCGGGTGCCGGGACACGTGGACGTCCAGACGGCGGAGGAGCTCCGGCGCAACGTCCTCGGGGTCACCGTTGACGAGGTGATCCAGGGTCTGACCGCGGCACCCGAGGAGGCCGCCGACGTCGTCGAGCCGAGTCCCACCGAGATCGTCTTCGAGGGCACGTACGACGAGGTGAACCGCCACTTCTACGAGAACGGCTGGAGCGATGGCCTCCCGATCGTCCCGCCGACCGGGGAGCGCGTGCGCGAGTTCCTCCGCTTCACGGCGCGGGAGCCGGACGAGGAGCTCGGCGTGCTTCTGCCCGACAAGCGGAGCGCCACCGTGCGAGCCGTGGCCGTGAACGGCGTGCTGGCGGGCTGCCGTCCCGAGTACATGCCGATCCTGGTCGCGCTGGTCCGCGCCATGGCCGATCCCCGCTACGGTGTCGAGCACAGCGGCAACACGCCGGGATCCGAGACGCTCATCGTCCTGAACGGGCCGGTCATCCATGAGCTCGACTTCAATTATCGGCAGGGCGCGCTGCGCGATGGGTTCAGGGCGAACACCACCGTCGGGCGCTTCTGGCGGCTCTGCCTCCGGAACGTGGCCGGGTTTCTGCCGCACCGGACCGACAAGGGCACGTTCGGGAACACGTGGCGGGTCGTCCTCGCCGAGAACGAGGAGGTGCTCGCGCGTCTCGGCTGGCCCACGCTCGCTCAGGACCAGGGCCTCGCCCCGGGAGAGAACGCGGTCACCGTCTCGCGGTTCACCGGCGGCGGCGTCATCGTCTCGGTGTTCGGCGACGGGCCCGACCGCATGATCCCGTACCTCGCGGACGGGATTGCCCGGCACGTCGGCTGGGAGGTGATCTTCACGGTCGGGATGGCGTCGGGCGCGGAGAAGCCGCTCCTCGTCCTGAGCCCGATCCTGGCCGAGATGCTCGCGCGGGCCGGGCTCTCGAAGCACGACGTGAAGCGGCGGCTCTTCGAGCACGCCCGGATCCCGGCATGGAAGTTCGAGCGCTACATCGGAGGCTGGACCAACTTCACGCCGGGGCAGCCGACGCTCGCCGAGCTGGTCGCACGCGGGCGGGCACCCGCCATCTTCGCGGAGTCGGACGATCCGAACCGGCTCGTGCCCGTCGTCGCGGAGCCCGAGGACATCATGCTCGCGGTGAGCGGAGATCCGTTGCGGACGAACGCCTACGTCTTCGCCCATAACGGGATCCTCGGCTACCCGACGACGAAGCGAATCGAGCTCCCGCCGGCGTGGCCCCGCCTCTTGCTCGAGGCGCGGGACAGGTGAGGTGAGCTAGGATATGGCGGCCCAAAGGAGGGTCCATATGCGACGGGTTCCGGTCGTCCTCAGCGCGGTCGCGTGCCTTCTCTTCGCCGCCGTGCTCGCGTCCAGGATCGCGCCCGCGGCGGATGTCCAGGAGGTCCTCATCGGTGAGCTCCTGCCGCTCACCGGTAACTTCGCGAGCCTCGGCCAGCAGTACCTCTGGGCGGGGCAGACCGTCGAGGACATCGTCAACAACGACTATCCCGACCTCGCGGTGCCGCTCGGGCCGGGGAAGGGGTTCCCCGGGCTCGGCGGTGCCACGATGAAGCTCGTCGTGCGCGACGATCAGAGCCGCGGCGACCTCGCGCGCACACTCGCCGAGCAGCTCATCACCGTGAACAAGGTCCACTGGCTGAACGGCGAGGGCACCAGCGGCAACACGTCGATCATCCAGCCGGTCGTCGAGGGCTTCGGCATCCCGATGTCCTGCCACCCCTGCGCGTCGCCGACGCTGACCGAGAAGGGGCTGCAGTGGTTCTGGCGCACCGGCCCCAACGACAAGACCATGGTCGCCAGCGTGTTCGCGTTCCTCAGGGAGTGGCGCGAGCGCGGCGGGCCGTCCGACCTCAAGACGATCGCGCTCTTCACGTGCGACAACCTCTTCTGCCAGGACAACCGGAAGATCGCGGCCGAGCTCGCGCCGAAGTCCGGCTTCGAGGTCGTGCTGGATCTGACGACGAAGACCGGCGCGACGACGCTCGCCTCCGAGGTCCAGCGCCTGCAGGCGGCCAAGCCCGACGTCCTCTTCCTCGTGCAGTACCCGCCCGAGACCTCGATCTTCCAGGGCGACGCCAAGCGCGCCGGCTGGATGCCGAAGGTCATCGCCACCAGCAACGGCGCGTACTCGGACCAGACATGGCTCGAGGCGCAGAAGAAGACGAACGGCGGCGCCGGCTGGCTCGGCCGCGATCCCACGGCGATCGACCTGGTGCACGATCGGCCGAGCTGGAAGAAGGTGAACGAGATCTACAAGAAGTACAGCCGCGGCCAGAACATGGGCGAGCTCGCCATGCGGGAGATCACGGGCATGCTGTGGATGGCGGATACGATCAACCGCGCGAAGTCCGTCGAGCCCGCGGCCCTCGCGAAGGCGGCCGGCGAGACGAACATGGGTCCCGAGCAGCTGATCATCGACTACAAGGGCGTCCGATTCGACAAGACCCACCAGAACGAGCTGGCGTCCGGCGTCGTCACCCAGGTCGGCTGGGACGGCGAGAAGCACACGATCTGGCCCTGGGACCTCGCGCGGAGGGCGAACTTCAAGGTCCTCTACCCGAGCCCGGGCTGGCAGGAGCGGGACAGCAAGCCCAAGCCGGCGAACTGACGCGGGCGCGTGACGCTCCTACTCCAGGCGGTCGTCAACGGGCTCGAGATGGGCTTCCTCTACGCGCTCGTCGCGGTGGGGCTCACGATCATCTGGGGCCTGATGGAGATGATCAACTTCGCCCACGGCGAGTTCCTCATGCTCGGGATGTTCGGGGCGTGGTGGCTCAGCGTCACCTTCGGTCTCGACCCGCTGGTGTCGCTCGTCCCGGTGGGGCTCGCGATGTACGCGCTCGGCGTGCTGATCTATCAGCAGCTCATGCGGCGCGTCCAGCGGGGCGACCCGTTCACGCAGATCTTCGCGACGATCGGCCTCCTCTTCCTCCTGCAGAACTCCGCCGTCGCGGTCTTCACGAGCGACTACCGGTACCTCTCCAACACCGTGCTCACCCGCCTCAGCGGCTCGAGCCTCCGCCTCCTCGGCGTCAGCCTGGGTGTCCCACTCCTGATCGGCGCGCTGCTGGCGCTCGGGCTGTTCCTGGCCCTCTACCTCCTGATCGACCGGACCGAGTTCGGGCTGGCGCTCCAGGCGACGGCGGAGGACCGCGAGGCGGCGATGCTCGTCGGCATCCGGCCGCAGCACATGTTCGCCGTCGCCTGGGGTCTCGGCGCGGCGCTCGTCGCCGTCGCCGGTGCGATCCTCTCCAACTTCTTCGCCGTCTTCCCGCAGGTCGGTCTCTCGTTCACGGTCCTGGCCTACGCGATCGTCGCGCTCGGGGGGTTCGGCTCGATCCTCGGCACGCTCTTGGCCGCGCTGGTCGTCGGCGTGGTCCAGAGCGTCACCACGGTGTATCTGCCGCCGGCCTTCAAGGATGCGTTCGTCTTCGCCTCGTACATCCTGATCGGACTGCTCCGACCTCAGGGGCTCTTTGGACGGTTCTAGCGGACGGCTCTGGGCGCGGGCAGTCCTCGGCGCCGGCCTCGTCCTCGCCCTCGCGTACCCGATCCCGCTTCAGCTCTCCGGCTACACGTACTTCCAGACCGTCGGCTTCCTGGTCCTGCTCAACGCGATGCTCGGGGTGGGCTGGAACGTCATCGGCGGCTGGGCGGGCCAGTTCGACTTCGGGCCGCAGGTGTTCTTCGCGATCGGCGCCTACATCGCCGCGATCCTCTTCGTGCATCTCGGGTGGAGTCCCTGGCTCGGCATGCTGGCCGGCGTGCTCGCCGCGGCGCTCATCTGCGCGCTCGTCACCTATCCGCTCACCCGGCTGCGCGGCCACTACTTCGCGATCGCCACGGTGGCGATCTGGATGATCGCGCAGCCGATCGGCGCGACCTGGGAGTTCATCAACGGGAGCCGTGGCCTCTTCATTCCGATCCAGACGGGGCAGGGAGTGCTCGGGGCGGTGACGAGCCTCCAGTTCGTCGGCCGCACCAAGGCGCTCGGCTACTACTATGTCGCCCTCGGCCTCCTTGCGCTCACGCTCTTCCTGGCGCGGCTGGTCGAGCGCGGGAAGCTCGGCTTCTACTTCCGTGCGATCCGTGACGACCAGGAGGGGGCGGAAGGCGTCGGGATCGACAGCCGCCTGTACAAGGTCGTCGCGCGCAGCATCACGGCGGCGGTGTTCGCGGCGGGCGGCGTTCTCTACGGCTTCTGGGCCCTCGCCGTCTTTCCTGAGCAGGCGCTGGACCTGAACTGGAGCACGCTGCCGATCATGGCCACGGTGGTCGGCGGGATCGGACGGCTCTGGGGCCCGGTGCTGGGGGCGATGATCCTGATCCCCATCTCGCAGGTCATGAGCACGACACTGGGGACGGGTCCGCTCGCGGGCCGCGGCATCGACCTGATCGTCTATGGCGTCATCATCGTCCTGATCGCGGCCCTCCGCCCGACCGGGATCCTGTCGCTCCCGTGGGGCCGTTGGGCCCGGCGGCTCGTGCGGACGAGCTGAGACGATGCCGCCGCTTCTCGAGCTCCACGCCGTCACCAAGCGCTTCGGGGGCCTCGTCGCCAACCGAGACGTCTCGCTCGTGATCGGTGCGGCCGAGATCGTCGGGTTGATCGGCCCGAACGGCGCCGGCAAGACCACCCTGTTCAATTGCGTCACCGGCTACATGCGCGCGGACGCGGGCCGGGTCGTCTTCGCCGGCGTCGACATCACCCGCGCCCGCCCGGAGCACATCTGCGGCCTCGGCGCCGCGCGGACGTGGCAGCTGGTGCGGACGTTCGGCCGGATGACGGTGCTCGAAAACGTCGTCTGCGGTGCGCTGAAGCGGCACAGCCGCGTCGCCGCGGCGCGGGCGCGCGCCATCCGGCTGCTCGAGTTCACGGGCCTCGCGTCCAAGGAGAACGTCCTCGCGGCGAGCCTGACGCTCGCCGACAAGAAGCGGCTCGAGATCGCGCGGGCGCTCGCCACCGAGCCCCGCCTGCTCCTCCTCGATGAGGCCATGTCCGGGCTCACGCCCACCGAGACCGCGGCCGCGGTGGATCTCGTCCGCCGCATCCACGCCGAGCTCGGGGTGGCGCTGTGCGTCGTCGAGCACGTCATGGAGGTCGTGATGCCGCTCTCCCAGCGAGTCGTCGTGCTCGACTACGGCGAGAAGATCGCCGAAGGCCCGCCGGGCGAGGTCGTCCGGAACCCGCAGGTGATCAAAGCCTATCTCGGAGAGCATGACCGTGGTCCAGGCTGACCCCCGCCCGGCCTCCCTCGACGGCGCGCTGCTCGACGTGCGGAATCTCGAGGTCGCCTACGGCGCCGGCGTCCTTGCGCTCCAGGGCGTCTCGCTGCACGTGCGTCCGGGCGAGATCGTCGCGCTGATCGGCGCGAACGGGGCGGGCAAGACGACGCTCTTGAAGACGCTCGCGGGCCTGGTGCCGTCGCGGGGCGGTGAGATCCGGTTCGCTGACCGAGCCATCGGCGAGCTCGAGGCCCCTGCGCGCGTCAGGCTCGGCCTGGCGCTCGTGCCCGAGGGGCGCCGGCTGTTCAGTCGCCTGAGCGTCGCCGAGAACCTGACGCTTGGGACGTTCACCAACGCCGACGCGGTCCACCGGCGTGAGATGCTCGAACGGAGCTACGCCCTCTTCCCGGTCCTGCGAGAGCGCGCCCGCCAGCGGGCGGGCACACTCAGCGGTGGCGAGGGGCAGATGCTGGCGATCGCCCGCGCCCTCATGTCGCGGCCGCGCTTTCTGATGCTCGACGAGCCGAGCCTCGGGATCATGCCCCGTCTCGTGGGCACGATCATGGACGCCCTGGCGCGGCTCCACCGCGCCGAGGGCCTGGCGATGCTCCTGGTCGAGCAGAACGTGCCCGCCGCGCTGGACCTCGCGACCCGTGGTTACGTGCTCCAGACCGGGCGCGTCGTGCTCGAGGGCACGAGCCCCGCGCTGCTCGGTAGCGAGCTCGTCCGGAAAGCCTACCTGGGGATGTGAGGCGCGGTCAGGACCTCGCGCACCTTGCGGGTCAGGGCGTCGGGCGTGAACGGCTTCTGGAGCAGGCCGATGCCGGGCTCGAGCACGCCGCGGTGGACGATCGTGTCCGTCGCGTGGCCGGACATGTACAGCACCTTCATCTCGGGGTAGGCAGGCGCGAGGCGAGCGACGAGCTCGCGCCCGCTCATCTCGGGCAACATCACGTCGGCGAGGAGCAGGTGGATCGGCCCGCCGTGACGCTGCGTGACGTCGAGACTCTCGGCGGGTCCGGCCGCCACGAGCACTTTGTAGCCGGCGGACGTCAGGATGTCGCGCGCGAGCTCGCGCACGGGATCCTCGTCATCGACGAGCAGGATGGTCTCAGAGCCCCGTGGCGCCCCGCTGCCCGGCTCGACGGGCGCCGGCGGTTCCTCGACCCGCTTGAGGTAGATCCGGAAGGTGGCGCCCCGCCCCGGCGCGCTCTCGACGGCGACGTAACCCTCGTGCTGCTTGACGATGCCGTACACGGTCGCCAGGCCGAGGCCGGTGCCCTTGCCGATCTCCTTCGTCGTGAAGAACGGCTCGAAGATGTGGGCCCGGACCTCCGGGCTCATCCCCGTCCCCGTGTCGCTCACCTGGAGTAGCACGTGCGGCCCGGCCGCCGCGCCGGGGTTGGCCGTCGCGAACCCCTCGTCGAGGTCGAGGTTCGCCGTCTCGATGCTGAGCCGCCCGCCCCGCGGCATCGCGTCGCGCGCGTTGACGGCCAGGTTGAGGATGATCTGCTCGAGCTGTGCCGGGTCCGCGCGCACCGCGCCGAGGTTCGGATCGAGCAGCGTGACCAGGTCGATGTCCTCACCGATCAGCCGCTCGAGCATCTGGGCGACGCCCGCGACGGTCCCGTTCAGGTCTAGCACCTTCGGCTGGAGCACCTGCTTGCGGCTGAACGCCAGGAGCTGCCTGGTCAGCAGCGAGGCCCGATCCGCCGTCTTCTTGATCTGCTCGAGGTCGCGGCGAACGGGGTCGTCGGGCGGCAGGCGCCGCAGCAGGAGCTCGCCGCGCCCGGTGATCACCGTGAGCAGGTTGTTGAAGTCGTGGGCGATCCCACCGGCGAGCCGGCCGACGGCCTCCATCTTCTGCGACTGACGGAGCTGCTCCGCGCTCTGCCGCAGCGCGTCCTCGGCGCGCTTGCGCTCCGTGATATCGAGCACGGCGGTCTGGGTGGCGGGCTCGCCGTTCCAGAGGATGGATGACAGCTGGACCTCCGTCCACATCGACGTGCCGTCCCGCCTGAGCGCGTGGCACTCGTACCGCGACGGCGCCGGCTCGCCGCGCCTCCGGGCCTCGGCATAGCCCTCGAGCCGCGCCAGCTCGTCCGGCGCGATCCAGCGGCGCGCGTCGAGGCCGACCACCTCGTGCGGGCTCTCGTAGCCCATCATCAGCGCCCACGCGGTGTTCGCGAAGAGGGTCACCCAGTCGCGATGGATGTGGATGCCCTGGATCGAGCCCTCCACGAGCGTACGGTAGACCTCCGCCTCGCGCCGTTGCCGCTCGGCCTCCTCGTAGAGGCGCGCGTTCTCGATCGCGATCGCCGCCTGGCTCGCGAGGAGGCCGACGAGCTCCCTCTCCTCTCGCGTGAACCCGGCGCGCCGGCCGAAGAGGACGATGAGCACGCCCACGGCCCGCTCCTGGTTGATCAGCGGGCACGCCGCACACGCGTGCAGGTCGGCGACCTCCAGGAGCCGGCGCTGCTGCCAGCGAGGGTCGCGCTGCACGTCCTGGATGAACTCGGCCCGGCGCGACACGAAGACCGCCCCGGCGACGCCGTGGCCGTACGCGGGCTCGAAGCCGGCCACGAGCTCGGCGTGCTCCGGTGGCAGGCCGAAGCTGCCGCCCGTGCGGAGCACCCCGCGCGCGGGGTCGTCCACGAAGACCCAGGCCATCCGCGCCTCGAGGACCCCCGTCGCCGCCT
>Ga0137419_10000342_pt1 | contig 15987 bp, 5 predicted proteins | sample CZODoug3_1_2_16f_FD_108279 | JGI IMG/M metagenome (GOLD analysis project Ga0137419, IMG submission 108279) | Vadose zone soil fungal communities from Angelo Coast Range Reserve, California, USA - CZODoug3_1_2_16fungal (Illumina Assembly) | ecosystem: Environmental > Terrestrial > Soil > Vadose... | reverse complement strand
TTGCGGGTATACTTGCGGGCGACTTGCTCGTTCGCCCGCGTGGATGACGCTCCCGAGGAAGGGTCGGTCCCGGGGCGAGGATGCCGTCCTGGCGACGTCGGCTTTGGAGTTGATCGTAACGCATGAGGGCGATGCGATTGAATGGTCCCAACCATCATGGGTAAAGTCGTTTGGATCGCCATCGTCGTTTTCTCACCGGTTGTAGCTCTTCACGCCCAATCCACCAACGCGTCCCTCACCGGAAGAATCACCGATCCGAGTAAAGCGGTCATTGCGGATGCCAGAGTCACCGTCATCAATACGAGTACACGCGTTCACTACGAAGGCATCACGAACGAGACGGGAAGCTACTACGTCACAAACCTCCCGCCGGGGACTTATCGGATCGAAGCCGAAAAACTGGGGTTCAAGGCGGTCATCACTTCAGACGTGATTCTCCACGTGCAGGACGCTCTCGAAGTTAACTTTGAAATGGTATTGGGTTCAGCCTCCGAAAGCGTCACGGTGCAGGGCGGCAGGCTGCAGCTGGATACCGAGTCTTCGACCGTGGGAACGGTGGTGGAACAGAGAAAAGCCAATGAGCTGCCGTTGAATGGCCGCAACGTCTTCAACTTGATTGAATTGGCTCCTTCGGTGGTTCCGCAAGGCAGTTCGACGGGCACACCGGTGGGCGTAAATCCCTTTGGCTGGGGAAACTATCAGGTGAATGGTTCTTTCGGCAATCAGAGCGCAGAGTACCTTGACGGTCAGCCGCTCAACATCGGGTACATCAATCTGCCAGTTCTGATTCCCACTCAGGACTCGATTCAGGAGTTCAGAATCCAGACGAGTAACCTGGGACCCGAATGGGGCAAGTTCTCCGGTGGTGTGGTTAACCTGAGTACCAAGGGCGGAACGAACCTTTTTCACGGCGAAGCCCACGAATATCTGCGCAACAAGATTTTTAATGCCAACGACTTTTTTCTCAACGCCGCCGGGAAGCCGCGACCGCCTTGGGTTCAGAACCAATTCGGAGCGCAGGCCGGGGGACCTCTGCCCCTGCCGTACTATCGCGGAAACAAAACTTTCTGGTTTTTCAGTTGGGAAGGATTCCGCTTGCGGACAGGACAACCGTTCACTGCCACGGTTCCCGGTGTGAAGGCAATGGCGGGCGATTTTTCGGACCTGTGCACGTCGGGCTTCACAGAGGGTACGTGCAACGATCGCGGCACCGATGCACTGGGCAACCCTGTGGTCATCAACCAGATCTACGATCCTTGTGCCGGCAGCGTGAATGCCCACGGAGCCTGCCCTGGGAGCACCGCCACGCCCACGCCATTCTTAAACAACGCAATTCCGGAAAGTCGAATCAATCCAACATCTGCGAAGCTTTTGAACCTCTGGCCGGCTCCCACGAATGGCGGCGCGTTAACCGACAGCTTCACCACGGCCGCGCCCACGGGAGGCGACCACCATCAGGTGGTTGTGCGGTTGGACCAGAACATCACCAGCAAGCAGAGGCTATTTGTGCGCCTGAGCGGTTGGAATGTGTTCGACCTCCCGATCGATCCTTTGGGAACTGGGGTGTGCGCGGATCGCTGCGCGGAGAGGTATTCAACTCGCGCGGCGGCCGCCGGATACAACTACGGAGTGACTCCCACCACAATTTTCTACCTCAATGTTAGTCTCAGCCGGTTCAAGTACTCCCGGACGCCGAAAAACTCGGGATTCGACCTGACGTCGATCGGCTGGCCCGGTAGCTACAATGCGGTCATTCCCCCTGACATGCGGACGCCCCCGACGCCCTGCGTCGCCAACATTACCGACAATATTATGTGTTCGCAGGGCCAAAGCTTTATTCAGGATCACAATACTCAGTTCAACCTCTCTCCCAACGTCACCATGCTGCGCGGCCATCATCAATATCGGCTGGGCATGCAGTTCGAGGTCGGCCGCGACAACTACACCCAAACCAATGTTGCCAGCGGGGCTTTCAATTTCTGTGCTCCGGGGCAGGCATGCTTCACCAGTTTGCCCGGCGTTCCGGGCACCGGATTTTCATTCGCGGATTTCCTGCTGGGATACGCCGACAACTTCAATAATTTCGAAAACCATTTCTTTGCCCAAGCGGTCGTTCCAGCCTTCACTGCGGGACAGCAAATCTACCGCGGGTTCTATTTCGAAGATACCTGGCGCGCTGTCGATCGACTTACTTTGAATCTCGGACTTCGTTACGAGCTTCAAGGACCATGGTCGGAACGATACAATCGCTTGTCCTACTTCGATCCTGACGCAACCAACTTCCTGACGCCGTTGCTTCCGCCAGGGTCCTCGCGTGTAAAAGGAGATGTATTTTTGGTGAGCCCGACCTCCAGAACCAATATTCCCCTTTCCAAGACCGATTTTTCTCCCCGCCTCGGTTTTGCCTACCGGACCACGCCCAAAATGGTGATTCGCGGCGGTTATGGAATCTTCTGGATCCCGAATTACGTGTCCTTCAGCCTTAACCCTCTGAACGATATGGTCAACGCCGCAGCCACGACCTACACGGGAACGATCGATGGGACTCATCCCGTCAATACAATCGCACTTCCGTTCCCAGCGGGCATCGCGTCGCCACCCGGGCGCAGCCTTGGGACTCAGGGAACCCAGCAATTCATGACTCAAGTGGTGCAGTCGATTACGGAGGCAGTTCCGAGCGAACACGTGCCGGGCTACGTTCAGCAATGGAACTTCAACATCGAGCGAGAGGCGCCACTGGGATTGCTGGTGTCGGCTGCCTATGTCGGGTCAAAGGGGACTCACTTGCAGGACTATTCCAGGCAGATCAACCAGATCTCGGACGCGCTACTCGCCGAAGCTGCGGCTAAAGTCGACCCGACCCTTTCGAACCCGAGACAGAACGTTGCGATCGTGCAGCCGGTGCCGAACCCTTTCCTCGTGAGTGGGCAAGCGTTGGCGCTGACGGGAGCCACAACAACCGTGGGTCAACTGCGTAGACCCTATCCACAGTACACCAGCGTTCAAGCCGCCGGGCAGGGATCCTACGACAGTATCTACCATTCCTTTCAACTCGCCGTTCAAAGACGCTTTTCGGGCGCTGGATCGCTCCTGGCTGCATACACGAATTCCAAGCTGATCAGCACTACGGACACCCTAACTTCGTGGCTGGAAACCGGCGTCGGGGGGATTCAGGACAACTACAATTCACGTGGAGAGCGTTCCCTGTCCTCCCAGGATGTTTCGCAGCGGATGGTCATCAGCTACGTTCTGGACTTACCCTTCGGTCACGGTAAGAAATTTCTCGGTAGCGCGGCCGGGCATATCGACAAGATCGTCTCCGGATGGGGTATCGACGGCGTGACCACATTTCAGAAGGGATTTCCTTTGGTATTCAGCAATGGGCAAGTGAATGGCACGACCCTATTTGGCGGAGGTTCCCGACCGAACATTGATCCTGATTGCCCTGCAAAAGGTTCCGGCGACGCCCTTTCCAGGTTAGGGGATTCCGGCAATCCAAACGCGCCCAGGTGGTTCAACGCCTCCTGCTTTACCGCCCCTCCCGATTTTACCTTTGGCAACGAACCTCGTGTGGATCCACGGTTGCGCGCCCAAGGAATCAATAACGTTGACTTCTCAATATTCAAGAGAACAAGGTTGGGCGGGGACGAGCGGTTCGGTTTCGAACTCCGGACTGAATTCTTTAACCTTTTTAACCGAACTCAATTTGCTCCCCCCTCGACCAACTGCTGCGCGTCGAATAACAAGAACTTTGGAGTCGTCACCAGCACGGCCCAGGGAACAAACCCCAGGCTCGTTCAATTCGCGCTGAAGGTACTCTTCTGACTGGAAAGCAAGGAGTAAAGTGGCCGGGTCCCGAGGCGTTCCCTCCGACCAGCACGCAGCAACCTCGAGATTGAGAGTGGCCGGGAGTCGCCCACCCTCGGACAGGGCGGGCGTCCAAGAAACTCAGGAAAGTTAAACAATCTTTACACATTTATATTAGTACGCCCTGGAGCGGCGTTCTGTACCACGTCTCCTAAAATTTGCCCGGCTCGAGAGTCGCCATTTTTGGCGTGAAAGTCTTCTCGGGACTGTTGTATGGTGCGCACGGCGCCGGCTCGTCTTCGACGAACCAGATGCGATCCAGGGATTTCGCGCTATTGCGAATGATTAATAGCAGAACTGGGATGCACCCATGAACTCTCCTCCGCAAGGACGCGCCTTGGTCTTCCCCCTCCTACCCCCCGTGGAACGAGAGCGCGTCGTGGGCGTAGGCGAAGCTGCGGAAGCTCGACCTCAGGTCGATGAATCATTGATGGTGCGGCTACAAGCGGGAGACCCCGACGCCCTCGACCTGCTGTTCGGGCGGTACGCCCGCCTGGTGTTCTCCATAGCGCTGCGCATCGTAAACGATTACGGGGAAGCGGAAGAGATTGTCCAGGAAGTGTTCTTTTACGTGTATCAGAAAGCGCGTTTATTTGATCCGTTAAAGGGCAGCGCGAAGACTTGGATCGCACAGATGGCGGTCCATCGGGCGCTCGACCGAAAGGCGCATTTGGCCAGACGGGGCTTCTACCTTGGTACAGATGTCGGCTCGCTGGACGATACGTTGTTAGGCAAAACCGACTTGGACGAACAGGTAGGCGGCCTGCTGAATCGGGAGCTGCTCGCTAAAGCCTTCGACGAGCTGCCCAACATGCAACGCCGAACCCTGGATTTGTTCTATTTTGAGGGGTTGGATCTGAGAGAAATCAGCGAGAGCCTCAATCAGCCCTTAGGAAATGTACGGCACCACTTTTATCGCGGGCTCGAACGGCTGCGGAAGAGCGCGTTTCTGCAAAAGCTCCGGCAGAAATAGATGGAATTTATGACGGAACCGCTGAGGCCCGACCAGCACGAGAGATTCAAAGAACTGAGTGCGCTTGCGAACTCCGGCGCGTTAAGCCTGGGCGAAACTGCGGAGTTGGCCGGTCATCTTCAGCTTTGCTCGGCTTGCCGAGAAATTGATGATCAGTTTCGCCTCTTGGCCCGGGAAGGTGTCCCGGCGCTTGCCGCTGCCTTTAGTGAGGAAACCGACCACTTAAGGTGGGACAGTTCGGTGACCCGGAAGAGACTTCTGGCGCGCGTACGTGCGGCCGAGCAACAGCTGGTCTCCGCCTATGATGGTCCAGCGCCGGCCGTCGGTTCCCGTTTCTGCGGTTCTACTCTCCTCACGAATCCCTGGACACGGGCGACACTCGCGGCTTGCCTTCTCGTTGCGGTCGGGCTCCTCGGCTATGGCCTAGGTAGCCAGGTTCAGAACCCAGCGCAAGAAGCCACTTCGGCCAGCGCCAGTCGCGTCCTGAAGTTGGAGTCAGAAAAAAGGTCCATGGAAACCCGGCTTAGCGCGGAAGAAGGGAATCTGGCTCAGGTTGAGCAGGACAGCCTGCAAAAGAAGGAAGAACTCGCGAAGCTAGGAGCACGGTTACACGAGTTCGAAGACCGCATCCATGCGCTCGTGGCAGCCGACGGAGAAACCGCTGGGCAGTTGCAAGCCATCTCCCAGCAGCGCGACCTTGCCAGAGCCCAGTTGCGAGATGCCGAACGAGCCTATCAGGCCGAACTGGTGACTGTCCGCGGCGAGCGTGACAAGGCGTTGGTCGAAACCAGTGCCCTGGCATCCAGGCTCGACGAGCTCACCGCTGTCAGTCGGGATCAGGAGCGACGGTTGAAGGATGACGAGCAGTATCTCGCTTCCGACCGGGACATCCGCGATCTCATGGGCGCGCGCAAGCTTTACATCGCCGACGTGTTCGATGTTGATAGCGGCAGCCGGACGAAAAGACCCTCGGGACGAATCTTCTATACGCAGGGCAAGTCCCTTATCTTCTACGCCTTTGACCTGGATCGTCAGTCCGGCGTCAGCAATGCCAGTACTTTCCAGGTATGGGGTCAAAAGGAAACGGCGCAGGAAGAACAGGCTAGGCCGATGAGTCTAGGGGTTCTCTACATGGACAGCGAATCCAATCGGCGATGGGTCATGCGATTTGACGATCCGAAGCAACTTGCGGAGATCGACGCGGTTTTTGTCACGGTCGAGCCGCGGGGCGGGAGCCGGAAGCCGAGCAGCAAGCCCTTCTTGTATGCGCTGCTGCGCAAAGAAGTGAATCACCCGTAGTGTGGGATCGATGTCTGAAATCCGCAGCGCGCCGGTAAAACTGCTCCAGTCTTCTCGAACAGGTTTCTCCACCCACCGTAATCGTTCTCGCGGGACAGCTCGCGACCCTCCCATTTCTTTCAAAGTTCCTGGTTGGTACAGATCTCCCTACAATTTCGTAATTGTAAGCAGTGTGATAGGTGTCGCTGGTCGTGGGGTCGGATGTTTTCAGGCTGGAGTGAATGTTTAGCGGCTACCGTTTAGAGCGTTCTGTCCCGAATAACTCTGGTGGGGGGTGGGTGATGAATTGTGGCAGATTTCTTCGGCTGATTCTCGCTTTAGGCATGGTTTTGTCAACCTGCACGTTCGTGCAGGGTCAGTCCACGTATGGCTCGATCACGGGATCAGTGGTCGACCCCTCGGGAGCTGCCATCACCGACGCCCAGGTCACATTGACCAATCTGGGCACGGCGGAGAAACGCACACAGTCCACAGGGGCGGATGGATTCTATTCTTTCGTCAACCTGATTCCGGGGCAATACCGGATTGACATCGAGAAGCCGGGCTTCAAGCATTTCACGCGGCAAAATGTCGTGGTGGAAGTGAACCAGGCTGCCCGCATCGATGCCACGATGCCGGTCGGCCAAGTCAGCGAGACGATCGAGGTCACTTCCGAGACGCCCTTGCTGCAGCCGGAAACATCCTCGCTCGGTCAGGTGGTTGAGCAGCGCAAGGCCAACGAACTGCCTTTGAACGGACGCAACATTTACACCCTCGCGGCCATCGCCCCATCGGTGATTCCGCAGGGCAACACCACCGGCTCGCCCGTCGGCAAAAACCCTTTTGACTTTGCCAATTACCAGATCGGAGGCTCTTTCGCCAACCAGAGCGCGGAATATCTGGATGGGCAGCCGCTCAACATCGGCTACATCAACCTGCCGCTTTTGACTCCGACGCAGGACTCAGTCGCGGAATTTAAAGTGCAGTACAACAACCTGGGTCCGGAATGGGGCAAGTTCTCCGGTGGCGTGATCAATTTGAGCACGAAATCGGGGACCAACCAGTGGCACGGGTCGGCGTATGAGTACCTGCGCAACAAGGTTTTCAACTCCAACGAATATTTCTTGAAAAAGTCTCAGATCGCGGGCGGGCTGAAGAATGAGCCGCCGCCGTTCACGCAGAACCAGTATGGAGCAACCATCGGTGGGCCGGTGATCAAAGACAAGACTTTCTTCTTCTTCAGTTGGGAAGCATACCGCTTGCGGTCGGGCACGGTGTTCACGACCACGGTCCCAACCCTCGCGGAACGGACAGGCAACTTCTCCGCCGCGGGTGTTCCGACGATCTACGATCCGCTCTCGGTGGATCCCAACCCTGCGACCAGCAACAACGTTCGCACTGCATTTGCAGGGAACATCATCCCGGCGAACCGCATCAATTCCACGTCACAGTATCTGCTCGGCCTGATTCCGAACCCGACCAACGATACGCTATTGACGAATAATTTCGTCAAGGCGGCCAGCACCGGTGGAAACGTGGATGAGTACGTGGCCCGAATGGACCAGAACATTAACGCCAGCAATCGTTTGTTCGGGCGGTTTTCATACTGGAAGCTGCTGAGCCTGGCCCAGGACCCGTTTGGCACAGGCCTTTGCAAAGACCGCTGCGCGGAGAACACTCGTAGCAAGAGCCTTGCCATCGGCATCACCCACACCTTCAATCCGACGACCATAGCTGATTTCAACCTCAGCATCAGCCGATTCCACTACCTGCGCCTACCCATCAATTCTAACTTCGACGTGACCAAGGAATTCTGGCCAGCCTCCTACAACGGTGTAGTGCCAGCGACCGAGCGCACACCGCTCACGCCGTGCTTTGGTGTGAGCGACACCAACATCACGTGCAGCCAGGGGCAGAGCTCCATCGATGACCACAATACCCAGTGGAACTTCTCCCCACAGATCACGATGATCCGCGGGCGCCACAACTTCGTATGGGGCGGACAACTTGAGGAAGGCTACGACAATTACCTGCAGACCAACACCGGAGGAGGGCTCATCTCCTTTAACGGATCGTGGACACAAAGCCTGGCGAGGAATGCGTCAGGCGCCACCGGTGGACTAGACTTTGCCGACTTCTTGCTGGGTTATGGCTTGGGGGCAGGGGCCGCTTTTGGCAACCAGACCAACGGGTCACTGGTGATTTCGGGTCCGGTTTCCGGCAAGCAGACTTACAGGGCCCTCTATTTTGGCGACAATTGGCATGCAACCAGCAAGCTGACTTTGAATCTTGGGCTTCGGTACGAACTCCAGGGTCCATGGTCGGAGCGCTTTGACCGAATGACATACTTCAATCCCAGGGTAGCCAACTCTTCCGTAACCGGTTGCGGTGGAACAGCGGGTAGTGCGTGTCCTGGGGACCTGTTTCTGGTCAAGACCGGGGTGAATAGCAGCAGGAACAACTTGCCGCTTTCGAAGAAGGAGTTCTCGCCCAGACTCGGGTTCGCTTATGGCTGGAACCAGAAGACGGTGATCCGGGGTGGGTATGGAATATTCTTCATTCCCAACTATGTCTCATTCGGAACCAACCCCTACATTGACCCGGTTAGCAGTGCAACTTCACCATTCTTTGCCAGCAATGACAAGGGACTCACTCCTGCGAGCACACTGGGTCCCACTGCCACTGACCCGAATGCCAGCAACTGCACGTTGTCAGCCCCGGGTGCTGCCAACTTCACCTGCAGCACACCGGGCCCGTTCGGCGCCAACCTGGTCGCGGTGGCTGGCCGGAACCCTCAACCCAATGTGTCCTTGTACGGTGTTGCCCAGCAACCTTTGTCCGCCACCGCTTATACGCTCCAGAAATATGGATACGTTGAACAGTGGAATATCGGCATTCAGCGAGAGTTGCCCGGCGGTTTCTTTGTCGACGTGGCCTATGCAGGCTCACACGGCGTCCATTTGGAGCAGTTCAACAGCAACGTCAACCAGATACCGGATAGCTTCATCAATCAGGCCGCGAGCCAGTACGACGAGGGCTGCCTGACGACCAATCCTCCTTCCTGCGACCCCAACCATGCAGTCGCGATTGCCCAGGTTGTGACGCCCTATCCGTTTAGCGTAAGTCTTCCTGGCAATTTGCAACCTGGAAAACTCATTCAGGGTCAGCTTGACCGGTCGTTCCCGGAGTATTCGGGTTTGCAGTACAACGGCTTTGGCTGTTGCGGAAGCAGCTACAACTCGCTGCAGGCTACGGTCACGAAGAGGTTCCAAGGTGGTGGCACCATGCTGGTGGCCTACACCAACGCAAAACTGATGTCCAACACGGACACGCTCACCTCCTGGCTAGAAGGTGGAACCTCAGGTGGCGTAGGCAGCATCCAGGATTGGAACAATTTGAAGGGCGAGCGTTCGATATCGTCACAGGATGTTTCACAACGCCTGGTCGTCAGCTATGTCCTTGACTTACCGTTTGGGCGAGGCAGGAAGTATCTGAACGGACTGACTGGCGTCAGCAGTAAGCTGGTTACAGGTTGGGGGGTTGATGGCGTGACTACCTTCCAGCGCGGGTTCCCTGTGAAGATCAGTTACGGCAAAGGGAATTCACTTTCGGGTTCGGGCCTCGGAATTGGAACTCTTAGGCCTGACGTTGTGGCTGGTTGCAACAAGTCGGTATCTGGAAGCCCCGCGTCCAAATTGAACGGGTGGTTCAACGCTTCGTGCTTCCAATCGCCCGGCCTCAATACTCCCGGCCTCGTTACCGTGCCGGGTATTCCGAATGGATGGGCGTTTGGCAATGAACCGCGGGTGGATGCAACTCTTCGGCAGCAGGGCATCAACAACTTCGACTTTGCGGTTTTCAAGAAGACCACCATCGCCGAAAGGGCGAGCATCGAATTCCGCACGGAGTTCTTCAACCTCTTCAACCATCCTCAGTTCGGACCTCCGAATGGCACCTGTTGCACGGCGAACAATCCCGCCTTCGGGGTTGTGAACAGCACGATCGGCAACGCGCAGGCGCGCCTCATTCAGTTCGCACTGAAGTTCGAGTTCTAGACTCGGAAGCACTCCGGACCGGGCATTTCCGCCTGGTCCGGTTTTCTTGCACAACCCGCTCTAGTCCTCGATCCTGGCAACCCTGAATTCCGCTGCGTCGTTTTCACTGGCTCGATCTAGAATCGTTTGCGCCCTGTGCTCTGGCTCGAAACCACAGGCCACCAAGAGGCCGCTCAGGAGGCGCCAGGCTTCCAGGCGGCGGGGTTGAGCCGGTGCCTGAACCTCAAGGCAATTGCGAAAACCTTGTGGGAATCACGTCGCACAACGATCGCACAACGGAGGATCGGCGTGTCTCAACCGGGATGTCGAATTCGCCCGTTTGCCGCAGCGGGATGTTGGCTGTTCTTGTTTGCGGTTTTTGCCTGGGGCCTTCAGATGGCTTTGGCGGATTCGATCCGCCTGGCCACATACTTGTCAAGGATCTCGTCGAGTTCCTGAGGCCGGATTGGCTTGGAAAGATAGCCGTCCATGCCGGCATTGAGACATCGTTCCTGATCGCCCTTCATGGCATGGGCGGTCAAGGCGATAACCGGTTGGTGATTTCCGTTCGTCCTCTCCTTTTCTCGAATCGCGCGGGTTGCCTCGATTCCGTCTATCTCCGGCATCTGTATATCCATCAAAACCAGGTCGTAGCTCTCGTTTTCGAGTGCGGCCAGCGCTTCGCGCCCGTTCGCGGCCACCACAACCCGGTGTCCTCTCTTTTCGAGTAACCTGGTGGCGAGCAGTTGATTGACTGGATTGTCTTCCGCCAACAGCACGCGCAAACACCCCAGGGGGTCGCGGGCGTCTTGCAGGGAATACCGGGTGACGAGCGGAATAGCGCCTTTTTGCTCCTTCGCGCCGAGTACCCGGGCAACGGCCTCGCGCAATTCCGACTGCCGGATAGGCTTCAACAAGTACGCCGCAACTCCCAGTTCCTGGCAGCGCGCCGCATCTCCTCGATGGCCGGCAGAAGTCAGCATCATGATCGTGGCCGTCGATAGCTCCGGACGCTCGCGAATTCGCTCCACCAGGCTGAAGCCATCCATCAGGGGCATATGCATATCGGTCAAAATCAGGGCGTACGGCTGCCCTGTTCCGCGAGCCATTGAGAGTTCAGCCAGTGCTTCCTCGCCGCCTATGACCGAGGTGGACTTCATTTCCCAACGCCTCAGCATGCCTTCCAGAATCCGCCGGTTCGTAGGGTTATCATCCACGATCAGAACCTTCAGGCCCCGCAGAAATTCCGGCGGCGCAACGCTCCCCACCTCAATCGCCTTCACATCTGCGATTCCCACGCGGGCCGTAAAGTGAAACTGCGTCCCGCGGGCGACTTCGCTGTCCAGCCAGATTTTTCCGCCCATCACTCCCACCAGGCGCGTCGAAATAGTGAGGCCCAGACCGGTGCCGCCGTACCTCCGGGTGGTCGACGTATCGGCCTGGGTAAAAGGCTCAAAAACAATCTTCTGCTTTTCTGGCGGGATCCCGATTCCAGTATCCGATACCGTAAAGTGCAAGATACAATGGCTCCCGTCTTGGGCGTCGGTTTGAACATGCAACGCCACTTCTCCTTCACTGGTAAACTTGATGGCGTTGCCCACCAGATTCACTACAACTTGGCACAGTCGGCTGCAGTCGCCGTTCACCACCTCCGGCACTTCGGGGCCAATTTCGCAAAGCAGTTCCAACCCCTTTTCGTCCGCCCGCAGCGCGAGGGTTTTCAGGGTGGCTTCCAGACGATCGCGTAGATTGAAATCGATCGCTTCCAGATCGATCCTGCCCGCCTCGATTTTCGAAAAATCGAGGATGTCGTTGATTACGGTGAGCAGAGAATCCGCGGACACTTTGACCGTCTCCAGGTATTCCCGTTGCTCCCCGTTGAGTTCCGTCTCGAGGGCCAGGTCCGTCATTCCCATGACACCGTTAAGCGGAGTGCGGATTTCATGGCTCATGTTGGCCAGAAATTCGCTCTTCGCTCGATTCGCAGCCTCCGCCGCGTCCTTGGCCTCTAGCAGGCTCCGCTCTGCTTGTTGACGCTCTCCAATTTCCAATTCCAAATCCTTTGTACGATCCGCTACTCGCTGCTCCAGCGTGTTGTGGGCGTTCACGAGTTCGGCATCTCGCCGCTCGATTTCGGCTAGCATGTGATTGAAGTCCGCGCTTAACTGTCCCAATTCTCCGCTGGCACTCTGCGGCGCGCGAAGAGAGTAATCGCCTCCCGAGGCAACCTGTCGGGCAATCCCGGCGAGGTCATAAATGGGGCGCGCGATGGTCTGCCGAAGGCGCAAGGAGAGCAGGTACACAACCAAGAGGCACCCCAGGGCCATCACCCCCAGAGTCGATGCGAAGTAAACCTTGCGCGCGCGTACGTCGGTTAGATCATTCTCGACATAAATTGTTCCGACGGGCTTTCCCTCCAGAAACACGGTTTCGGCAAACGACAACGAATCCGGGGACCATACCACGCCTAGCGGGGGTTGTTGGGGCGGCACATAGTGGCCCGTCAGATCCCGCCGTAGATACCAAGCGAATAACCGATCGTCGATCTGATACAGAGCCGCCGTACGGATCCCAGGCTGTACCCGCACCGCTTCCAAGACTTGGTTGCCGAGCGAGGAATCGTTGAACGCCAGCGCTGAGTTGCCGTTCGAGCTGAGCAAATCCGCCGTAGATTTGAGGTCATTCACCTTCTTCTCGCGGAACTCATGAAGGTCATAAATGAGAAATCCGGCGCAAAACAACACTAACCCTATGCCGCTGGTAAACATTGAAAACAGCAAAAGGCTCCGCACCAGCGAAAGGTTCTTCACCATCGGCTTGCTTTCCTGAGTTCGCCGATCTCCGGGCTCGTCATGATTTCGCGAACGATCGTAACGCTGCCTTTCCGTGCAGGGCGCTCGTTGTCTCTGCTATTCACGTCATTGGCCCGTTGGCGCGCACGTGGTGTGGGCCTTCGTCGACCTGGGTTTGAAAGGTTGCGGCCGCGAGAGCCGGGTGCGCGACACGTTTTCATACGCCGGACCCTGGTCCTGTTGCTGATTCTCATCGCTGATTCTGCGGCTGATCTTGTTGCGGATCTGGCGGAGTCGGCTGGTCTTGCCTGATCAGGCTCGCGGGAGCCGGGGCAGCGCGCCGGACCGGGAGATTGGCAAAACAAACGGTCCGCAGGACGGGCCAAAGTTCTAAGCATGAGTCAGGTACCTCCCTTGGGTAACCATACCTAAAGCTGCAAGTGCCTGAATGTCTCAAATGACACACTGGAGGCGCCTCGACCCCCGCCAACTTCAAGCGCGGTACCTCGGAAAACGCTCGAGTTCGAAGACCTGCCCCGGGGATTGAACCTTTTGGCCTCCCGCTCCCTCCATTCCCTCCAGGGAGTCGCCCCGCCGATCTCGGGATCGAAAGCAGTCGTCCTAACGACCTTTATGCGCTCTTCCTTGGCAAATCAGGGTCTCTTGCAAGATCTTCCCAACGCCGCGGCGGCTCGGCTTATTCCTCACTTCTATCGCAAAGGAAATCTCGATCCCGACTTGTCTGAAATTTGGACCCGAAGGACAAACCAAGGCGCGAACTGTCTATGCGTCAGGTTTTCGGCTCTGCACAGCAATCGGTAAAAAAAGTCCAATCTACGCGGCTTTTTGGAAAATGACGTTTTTGCTCTTGAGGCGTGCCTGATGGTCCCTTCTCACCCAAGAGGCCACTCGAATGAGTGCCTGGGTGGGCGCACTTTTCTCAAGCGAACGGACGACGGCCCGGCTGCCACGGAAGTCAGAAAGAGACCTCGACCGGCTTTCCCTCAAACGTTACGCTCCGCCTGGTCTCAGCCAACTGCACTTGGATGGCCCTCGGTCCCGGCGCCAGCATGCGCGAGCCGGGGGCGAGACCGAGATTGAACGTCCGGCGCTTTTCGCTCCACGCCATCTGGATTCCCAGCCATTCTCCCGTGCGATAGTCGAAGGAAATGCCATCGTCTTCGTAAAGCAGGAACGATGAATCGGCACCGGGATAGATCGAGACCGAAAGTGGCCCAGCAGCTTTCTCGGTGGCGAACTGTTTTACCGGTCCAAGGGGCAGGATCGATCCCGAGCGCACATAAAGCGGCATGGTTTCGAGGTCCACGGGCCGGCTGATCTCGCGCCCGCCATCCACTCGTTCCCCGGTCCAGAAGTCATACCAGGCGCCGCGCGGGAGGTAAACCCGGCGCGCCGTTGCTTCCTTCTCGACGACTGGAGCAACCAGCACGCTTCTTCCCCACAAATACTGGTCGCCACACTCGACCGCCTTCGGATCGTCTGGAAAGTGTAGCCACAAAGCGCGCATGATGGGCATGCCGGTGGTCGCACATTCCCGCACTGCGCTGTACAGATAGGGCAGCATGCGATAGCGCAGTTCCAGATATTTCCGGCAGATTGGCTCGACGCGCCTATCGTGCAACTGGCTGGAATCGGGGATCGCTGCGCCGCTGTAATTGCTAATTTCTACCGGACCCGGATCTCCCGTGTTCCAACCCCAGGGAAGTCGCAGCTTCCAGGTGCGCCCATGACAGCGGAAGAGCGGGCAGAACGCCCCGAACTGAAACCAACGCACATACAACTCCGCGGTAAATTCCGAGGTGGGAACAAAACCCCCGATGTCGGTACCCCAATACGGAATCCCGCTGAGCGCGGTGTTTAGAGCAATGGGAATCTGAGTCTTCAGTGTTTCCCAGGTCGAGTACACATCCCCAGACCAGAGGAACGAAGCGTAGCGCTGCATGCCGGCGTAGCCATTGCGATGCAGCGCGTAAGGACGCTCGTTCGGCCGATCCATTTGCGGCCCTTCCCAGTACATGCGATTCCTGACCAGCCGCGACGCGCTATCGAGCGGATCGCCTTCGTCCGGCCACCACCCGTCCACGCCCATGGCGAAGTCCGTGCGATGCGCGTTCCAGTGACAACTTGCTTCCGCTTCATCACACCGCGAAAGGCCACACGGATCGTGCACCGTTCCGCGCAGTTTGTCAGACAAAATCACGACATGCATCACGGCGCGAAAATGTTCCCTGTGCAGCTCATCGAGCATCGCCTTGGGGTCAGGAAAGGCGCGAGCATTCCAGACGAAAGACCCATTCTCCGTGTTCCAGCCCGACGGACAGAACCCTGTGCCTAAATAGATCAGCGCATCACAAGGCAATCGTTTTTCACGGAACATCTTCGCCTCGGCGAGCACTTCCTCTCGACTGGCGAGCGTGCGGTGCGACTGTTGATAACCGAAACTCCACAACGGAGGCATCTCGGCATAGCCAGTGATACGTGCATATTCGGCCATAATCGCAGCCGGATCGGGCGAGGCGACGAAAAACAGATCGAGCGGAAGGGCGGCGCCTGGACGTGCCGGTTGAAACTTGCCTCGAGGCCCGGTTAGGTCGAATGTGCCGAAAGGCTGGTGGAAAAATATCGCCCACCCCGATGTCCCGATGATCCAGGGAATGGGCACTCGGCCACCGTGGGTAGCGAGCTGGTAGCCGCCTTGTCCGCTGCGCATAAGGTCAATGGCGCCGCGCCTGCTGAATTGCCGTCCACCCTCCCCTAGGCCAAGCAATGGCGAACTTCCGCTCAGAAAAGAGAGGACACCGGCGGTCTCCTCCCAAGCGAACTGCTGGATGACATCGCCGTGCTGGTTCACAACCGTGACACTAAGGGGGTGGAAGGAGATCTTGAGCCGGACATTCCCTACGGCAAGCGTGTGCCCCGGCTCCGTGCGCAACCTGGCAACTGGGGTGCCCCAGGATTTCTGGACGAGCGATCCGTCAAAGGGTATCGGTCCAACCGATCCGTTATTCACCGGGAGGAGGCT
>Ga0137419_10000339_pt1 | contig 16013 bp, 15 predicted proteins | sample CZODoug3_1_2_16f_FD_108279 | JGI IMG/M metagenome (GOLD analysis project Ga0137419, IMG submission 108279) | Vadose zone soil fungal communities from Angelo Coast Range Reserve, California, USA - CZODoug3_1_2_16fungal (Illumina Assembly) | ecosystem: Environmental > Terrestrial > Soil > Vadose... | reverse complement strand
GCCGATACTATAAAACCATCATGTGTGATTATATTGGCCAATGCAATCCCATCGTGAATACTGTATGGGCCAACCCGATAGATTGGTATAGGTCAATAAAATATAATTGGATATGGACCAATCAGCCGACACGATATGCCATAGATCCATAATTTTCTATTTGTCGGCCAGTTCAATACTTCAATTCAATTCAGCCTACACAATACCCCTGATGGATATCGGCCTTTACATTTGTATCATTCATCGGCCGAAGCAGTGTGTTCATTATATTGCATCATATCGGCCCACATGGTCCCTCGGCATGGGCCCATACATACTCATCGCAATTTTTGTTGCAATCGGCCGAGATCCGCTGGCTCGATGTTATCGGGCATTTGTACACGTCGGGGCTTACAGTGTTATCGTAGATTATGACTGAATGGGTTGAATAAGTGACTTAGTATACTATTTTACCTTGGAGGAATATTAGTTGGTGTATTCCTTGAATATAGTTTAAGTGGCACGGGTCTGGTGGCACTTAAAAGAGAAAAGATATAGATGCACTGAAATAAGTCTATACTAATCACTATGTGAACCGAAGCACTAATCAACTCACTATGTTCTATAAGAACTTAGTCTGAGAGAGCGCAAAGCTATCTAGCTCAGATTATAGGGATATGAATTATTACAGAGCAAGTCAATGTAATAATTGCTAACTAATGCGAAGAGTTCTTTAAGCGCTAAGTCATAGATTTGTTCTTGGATCCAGAGAGTATGAGTTGGTAAAGCGATGATATTTTGGAGAGGCAAAGCCTTGTATTTATAAAGTACAGTAGTAGCTATTCGGGAACCGTGAAGAAAACTGAGAGAATGCTTGGGCTTCCTCGAGGATGACTCTAAAGGCTTCGGGGAAATTCCCAGTACCCGAGAGAGTCTCTGGGAAGGTTTCCCAAAGGTGGTCGAAGCTTCAGCAAGCTCTTAGAGTCAGTCCGACTCGAGTTTGAGGGACTTGAACATTCTATTCCGGTTTTGGCAACCAAGTTCAAACTCAGCGAAGCCACCTTGGCCAGCACTTTGTGGCTTTGCACTCTGTCTGGAGCTTAGTAAATCCCTCTGGTTCAGTCTGAATAATACAATGAGTCATGTAGGTACTGAACTGTATTTACTAGGTATTTTTAGAGAGAGTGGGATATAATCTATTAATGAATATCTGGTAGGCATTTAGTTCTAGCGCCGGGCACTTGCCAAGCTCTTAGATAGAAGTGAGATACCGGATATGACAAAGTTGGGGCACTAGTTGTTTGACGATGATTGAACCAATTTTCAATGTGATTTCAAGCAGCATCTTCGAGTTTTTGTTAATAGAATAGTTTCCATAATTGAAGAAATTGAATTGCAGAAATTGAGAAAGGTGATTTAGATTTTACTGAAATGAATAGATAATAAAATGATAAGAGGAGGAAATGTACAGAGAAATCTAATATCTAATGCATAGAACAGTATATCCATAACAGCCTTTCAACTATAACTACTGGTCCACTTTGACATGTACAACTATTTGCGACCATGTATTATGGTTGCTGAGAGGCTTTTGAAACCCCATATATAAGCTATTTAATTTATAACATGGGAAAATCCACAGAAAACTCATGCTACTGCTCAAATTCATCAGGTTAGTAACAGGACTCTTCAGGTTCCTCACTGCTGCAAGGGTCTCACATGAGAAGATGCACAAGTAACATTTTGTTTCAGTTACAAGCAATATTTCTCATTTCTAATTATTATTCCAATCTCAGCAGAATTTTCCATTCATTTTCTGCCAAAAATTTGCATCAAGAATCCTGCGAAAATCAGAAGTTGGGAAGCTACAGTGAACATATTGGAATGTCCAAGGATGCAAGTGGCCAAGACTGCAACCTCATGACTTGTTTCTGACCTCCGTGGTGGCCAGAGTGTCAATCTCATCCTTAGAATTATTGATTGAATGCTTTGCCGTTTTTTTGAAAATTTTGACGTCAGAAAATTAAATTAAATTAAAATTGACCACCCTACCGTGGCCACAGAGTTCATGGTCTTTTTTTCTCAGCTGCAAGTTAGAATACCCATTATGGCATTTATTAAATTGAATTGCAGTTGAGCTCACTTCCACCTGACTACCACCTGGTTGCTGCTTGTGCTGCACACATACAAAGGAGGTGTTGGTGCACCTTCTGCCAATATCTCTGTTACCCAGTACTATGTCAGCCATCAAGGGAAAGGCTCAAGTTGTGGAGACTGTTGACCAAGAGTCCGAATCGGAGCCAGAAACAAATCTGGATGACTATGAGAGCTCATCAGACAGCCCAACTTCAGATAACAGATCAGAATACATTTTGCCACAGGATGAGCCAAGCATTGGAACTCCCACAAGCCATAATCACAATCTGACTGGAAACAACCAGTGGGGAGGTTGAGCTTGTGAGCAGCATGATATAATGCCTAGCAGTGCTTTCAGTTGAAGTTGTGTACTTTACAGCACCCCTCACAAACAAACTAAAGAATGTTTTACATGAGCTCAACCGAAATAATGTTGTCAGATACAGCGCTATTTTGCAACACTTAGGTGAAATGGGCTACAAATTGGGGTGCGTTGTATGCATAAAGTCATATCTGCCATACATTAATATTTGAATATTTAAGATGGACAAGGCTTTCACAGTATCTGAAGGAGGCAGGTAGCGGGACCTCACAGAGTAAACTCATCCACCCAGAGGATCAACAACAGCTTGTGTTTGATGAAATCACCACAGATCCAGAACAAACACGAGGACCTCGTTTTATCAAAGGGAGTCTGGTTTTGAAGGGAAAACACATGCTGTGATAAAATAATATCATTACAATAGGTTTAATTTATCTGTTGACATTCTATTATGATTCTTAACTTCGTTTAGACCTGTGGTTGAAGCAACAATATGCACATTTGCAGCAGATTGTTTTGCTAAGCACAAACCAGGCCACAAAAAGATTACTTGTAGAGTACTGGTGGCTTTGGGCCCTGATGCCAAGTGGTCTCTAGATGGCTTTGATAAGCTTAACGCAGTGGGCTTTGGGATCTATGGTATCTGGGACAAATGGGCACAGTTCTGGCTGTACGATGTTGTTGTTCGATCCAATCAGTATTCAGCAGCAATTGATGCAATTTCCTTGTGATGTGTTCAGGAACATAGAGGTAAAGTCATTTATAATAAATATTGTGCAGCTTAGTGATTTCATATAGGTATTCCAGTGCAAGTTACCAGTGATTGTGGGTCTGAATTATGTGATCCTTATTTGTTTCAGTGTTCTCTCTGGTAATACAAAGCATTCATTTGATTGGCCAACATCCTGACAATGTCCAATTGTAGAGAAGTTTTTGCCCCTGACTTTGACATTGCTCTCACTTCACCCTGGATGTTCCTTCCCAGTCTGCGCAACATTACAATTGAGCATGGCTGGTGTCCATTGATGGAAACTTGGGGTATCAATATCCTCCACTTCTTCAATTTAGGTCGCTATGACTGTTTCTACCTTCCAAATAATGAATTACACCAGTGAGTCAATTTTTATAAACAGAGTGGTCAACTGTGATTGAATATGCTCCACAGGCAAATATCAAATCGGATATGGTTTCCATTGATTCAGCATGAGCTTGACCTTTTTGTTGATTGTCAAAATGCACAGCGAATATGTAAGCAGTCGGAAAGGGCTCTGCCATCTGGTGGAAGGCCTGACCAGTTCTATACCAATCCTTCACTCTATGGTGGTGAGTGTTGTCTCATCCAGGTTGACATAAAGGAGATTGATGAGTTGTTGGAGGACTTGGAGGATGGTTTGTCGCATATGCGATATGTGGATGAAATGTTTGAACCATTGGCTGAGGAGGCATACCAAGCTATTGATGCACCCAATATTAAACTTGAGACAGCTTGGATAGTCTTCAGGCAGATGGTAGGACAGTTGTCAGATGATTCTATGAACTCCCCTTGACACCGTAGTGTTCAGCTCATATGTTTTGTTGTTACAAAGCCTCTTTCAGCCTTGTACTTGACAATGAGCAACAGAAAAATCAGCAGAGAAAATCACAAATCTATTGGTGATCCACATGCAATTACATGCAAGTGATGGGGTGGTAAGATAACGACAGGACCCATTAGCAGGAGGGATAAAAGATTTGTGGGCAAAACAGGGTCCAATGAGTGATTAAAAAGGATGGTAGGGAACAGTGGAGTAAGGATGGTTTCAAAATGAACGGGTTGAGAAGAGTAACCATTATGGGGCACGGGGTACAGAGACTTCATGAAAACTAGAGTTTAGACAAATTTAACTCGTTGCAGAGTTGGCCACACTCATGAGTCTGACAGAATGTAATGATGCCTTCAGGGCCGAGATCGCCAAGACCAGAGTCTTGTGTAGATCTGAACAAATATTAGATTCAGATTAAGCAATAACAACTAAGAACAACATATGAGTGAGTGATTGGTGCGAATACTTCTGCATTGCTGTGAGTGTATACTGCGATAAGGGACATTAAGCTCTGAAACCGGGACGGTGATGAATGATATGCACATACTCTTTAAGCCTGCAATGGGCTTCTCTCCCTTTATGTGAAACAGGGAAAGATGGGATAATGCCTCGAACAATGCCTCATGACCGTCGTCAGTAATGTACGCGTGATCCATGTACGGTTGGCAGACAATGATATTGCTATTTACCCCCGCTGCCTTTTGATAGTCGTCCTGGATGACCGCAAGAAACAATTCAGGTGTAGATAAATCTGCCGCAAGATTATTAGTTTGACAACTCGATTATTCCACAAGAACCACGTACTTTCAATCTGTACGTTCAAGAGCTTGGCGCGCTGGCTCAGAATGACTAGCATTTCTTCCAGCCACACACCACGCACAAGCTCCGCCTGACCAGCCACAAGCTCATCTTCAGGTGCCAGTGTATGAGCCACCATTCCGTCCATTCTCATAGCCAGGAAGTGGAGATTTCTATCCGTGTCCACAAGCTGTTCCATGGCGGCGTCATCAGAATTCAACATATGCATGAGATTGCTGGTGGTAGTTACCTCGACAGTCCTTTTCATCACGCTGCCGTGAATGGGTGTGAGACCGAGTGTGCCATCATAGAGAGTTCCATCCCCGTCAACCACATAATGCACCGAGCATACTTGCTTTGTGAACGGGATGCGGCGATTCCTACTGAGTTTGATCGGGACAGAAGGGTTTGCCCGATTTGCTTTGATGAGATGTTGGGCTGTGAATGGAGGGAGAAATGCTTAGTAGGTCAAGATGATACAACGGAAGCCATACCTTCGGAGGAAGGGTCAACGGGCTCATCTTTGACATGAATTAGGTCAACGTCCTTTTTTTCGCGCTTGATTACAGGCTGTGGTTCAGCAACGACGGGCCGTGTACGGCAAGACATGCTAATTTACACAGCCAGAGAACGGTAGAGCAATATAATTAGCGAGCATTTTCAAGACTAGTGCATCAGAGTTTATTCAAATAACCATAGGTTAGGACAGGATAGCAGTATTAGTCGCCGTCGACATGACTCAATGATTTGATATACTTGAGGAATATCGGACCTAAATGCCATAATAGGTGACAACATGCTGAGAAGAAGAAAAAAACAGACCATGAACTCTGTGGCCACAGTACCATCCCCTGGGCCTCGCGTATATTTTAATTGTGTTCAAGTACAAGTTCGGGGCCCAACATGGATACATCTGTCTGCAATTAACCGTTAATGGTGGAATAGTCAGAACGTGACATTGTCACATTCCAACCATGGCAAACACAACCAAACAGAACGTCGCGAAACGGAAACTGCAAACTATTATGCAAAGCTCTGTAGCAATCCATTGACATATTTATCCCATTCCGGACAACAGGACACGAGTGGCAAGCCCACCCCGATGCCGAATTTGAGGACTAGATCCAAGATGGCTACTCATGTCGACTCTGACTTTGGTGATGGGGACCACAATAGCGGGGACGATGGGGATGACACCTTCACTGAAGGCACCAACAGCGGAAGCGATGGGGAATGTGATGAGCAAAGTGAAGAGGGAAGTATTTCAAGTGAAATATATGTAGATGCACCTCAGCTTCCAAGGCAAACCAGTCACAAGAACCCTGCACAAAAACCTCCAGCACGGGCTATCCGAAGTGTCATGGCCAATACTTCGGTATCTAAAACCAAAAACGTCGTTGACATCAGCGGACCGACTGGCGGTTTTAAATTCCTCCAGCTTGAGGCATACATTTGCTCCTGCTGCCACACAGCCCCAGAGTTGCACGGGATGGCTAATTCAGCGAAAACAAACGTGTTTCCGCGGACAAGGTGTAAAGTATTATTATACTTCGGAATGATTTTTCTTCCAGATATGCAGGCAATTTTTTGTCCTGCTCATAACTGCTTTGTCCCCATGGCGGAGTGGGCCACTCACGTCAGGTGCAATCATAAAGACTGGGTGTCGGCGACAAAAATTGACGAATGTAGTCGCATGGCAGAACATGTTTCTGTCAGCTGTGGATTAGATCTACGACAGAAACCCATAGACCTTCGATTACCTCTCGAGATCGAGGCGCCTTTCAGCTCTTACATGACGCTTCCTGCATCGCCTATACATAGAAGCTTTCGGTGTCCTAAATGCAGTCTTTGGCAAGCTCAAGCCAAAGACTCCGGCCGACCTGACAGGTATATGCGGAGGCATCTGAGAGATGAATGCCCCAACGGACGATTTTCGGATTGGCAAACAGTTCCCCTCGATGAACCACATTGGACATATCGAGTTAGCACCTCTTGTGGAACTTCGCATGTCTTTATTTTACCCCCTGATTGGGATGGTATTGGTGAAGACGAGGAACCTGCCGAACTTCCGGAGCTTCCGTCACAGGATCACACAATTCGCTCAGTCTCATCCAGGACTCCATGTCAAGACTGGCCTCTCAAGCTTGGATGGACGGCGTATGACAAAGAGATCTCAGCAAGCGATAATATCACTGCACTGCGGCAGCTGATACTGCGACCACGTTGTGGTTGCCGGCGCAGGACCCGCAATCTGGACTTTTTAGAGGAGGGCCTACACATGATTGGTCACGCCATTTCCAAGTACTTCATGTCTTCAATGGTATTCGTACACAAGAAGCACAAAAAAGTCATTGATGAGATTGTATCTGAGTAAGTGAGAGCGCATTGATGGATGATATAAACTCACAATCTTAACAGTTCCAGTCGATCTGCTTTTCGCATGGTGTCCGACGGCAAAATAAAAGAATATGGACAGACATTCGCCATGACTATCTGCATGATGCTTCGATTTTTTCACGCGGTAATGACTGGACATGCGTCGAGCTTTGGTCTGTTCAAATTAAGGGGAGTGCCTGCGCAATTTGAAGCCGCTCTGGCACTATATCGTTTGCTGGCGCAATACAAGGGTAACGTTCCAGAGGATGACCTTGATTGGGCTCTACATAATATGCTGGAGACTCTTTTGAGACCGGAAGGTCTAGGGAATCGAACAATAGACTGCCCCACAGATCAAATGTTATTCTTATGGGCTTATCTTTCCGGCGAACGGTACAGAATAGCTGCGCATCTCCAGTCTATCTGTGGAGGATTAAAATGCGGCTTCCGCTGTATCGACATACATATTGCACGTGTAGAGGCGCTACAGTTACAGCACAAGCTCACATCCTTTTATACCGACCTGCCAGTTGAGCGAACAGGTGGAGAGGAAGTAGATGACGAAGATGGAGATGAGGACAGTGGATCCCTCGAAACAAAGGCAGCTTCCGGTGCGCCAGTCAATGCAGATATGGCCAGTATTTTGAACAAGCTGAATAGAATCAGTGCCGACGGTGAGTTTCCTTCATATTTTTATGGGGTCAAATTAAACATATCACTGTCAACAGCCATCATGGAATGCGACAATAAACCTAACCCTCAACAATCAAGCAGGTCATTTCCTCCAAGCGGCGATCCAGTTACAGATGCCCTCATATTAAAGTGGGTATTGTCCTTCAGATCAAATGATTTAGAATTAACGTAGGCGGATAATAAGCATACTAATTGAGAATAGGCCATGGGTGTCACGCTTGTCTAAAGACCATCTTACAACACCATACGGCCGTGTGCACCAGACATTATTCACTATACTGCCATATTCGCTGTCGGAGACGACCTTAACTCTATTCGACATCTGTCGAGATGGACAAGCGGCTTCATATTCTAAAGATGGCGTTATTTGGCAAAACATCAACTTTCAACTTTGGTCCAACCTCGTCGACGAAATAATGCGCAGAATGGAGGAAGGGATATCCAAACAGCTGCCTAGTGGAATGGCTATCTCGGATTTGCTGGATCGCCCAATCGTAGATGATTTCTCCAAGGCATCGCCTCACCTGCAAGAGCAGAATCGAGTGTGGATGGAGGAGCGGGCGGGACACTTCAAGTCAGCGATGTTTTCCACGACCGAGAGGCGACACAAACTTTTCAACAACGGAAAATTGGACACTGCACAAGTACATAAATACATCACACACGATCAAGAAATTCGCGGCCTTGCAAGCTCCCTGCTGGCAGTATCCAGCGCAGTCACAATGCGGGCATTCCAGTTTCCCTCAATTGTATTCAATAGCTATGACGGATTTGACAGGAATCTCTGGATTGTGAACGATCGCTTCGTCCCTGGGAAACCCAAGGCAAAGCAACGGAATACCGCATTTGCGGATACTTTGTTTTGGTATCCTAGGAAAGCGACGCAACCCTTAGCTGTCCTACTATTCTACCAGCAGCCCTTCATCTGCTCTCTGTTGCAGATGCTGGGAACAGAACCACAGCTTTACGCTTCGCATATGTGGCCGCTTGCGCCCTCGGAGGCAGGGCCAAACCCACACTCATTGGTCTGGAGTGGGCAACAGATCAACAGGAGCCTGAAGGATATCTCGTTGAATATTATTGGGTCTCCGGTGGATTCCGCGCTCATACGACAGATGGCTGAGGGCCTTCTGCGCGACAAGGTGCCAGCATTATTTGAAGTGTACCAATCACGTGACAACATACATCTGGAGAAAGGCAGCTATCGCTTCTCCCAATGCTTGGAGGCTTATGCAAATCTCTACGGGCTTCAAGCGGTAGCAAATGCTGCCAAAATTGACACAGAGCGCGCAGCGGCGTGCTTGATAGTTGTGGACATTTGGCAGTACATGCACAAGATCGAGCCTCGAAGTCTAATCTGGCAGCCGATGGTGGCGAACTCCTACTTGTTTCCTACCACGGCTCACGATGGTTTAGCTTGGCTTGATGCGCATAATCTCAAACAAACAGCTTGGATCGTGTCTGGGCACCTTATTGATGAGGATACTCTTACGGCAGGGCTAAAACTGCTTGCGGATTCAAATTTTCCGGAATTTGTTGTGCGTGTTTTTGTCAACTGACATTTGCTGCTTTTTTATGACTGATGTATATTCCAGAATTTTACAAGTACGGATCCACCGGATGTCACAGCTGCTAAGATTTTACTACGGGTTGTACGTTGCGTTTTATTTGGCGATGGTAGACCACGTTATGGCCAGACTCCTCCGGTAGGTGGGGTCCTCGTAGATGATGTAATAAAATCAGGAGCAATGGTGAGTATATGCCAGCTATCTGTGAGCTGGTTCTCACCATTTTGGGTCAGATACTGCGCGCTGAGAACTATGATGGCACCGGGGGAAGTTATCAAGATGAGGCTTACTCAATGGCATATCAGAGCCTGGAAGAACGTTGGCAGCTAGATTCATGCATTAAGTGGATCGCTATCGGTGCCAACATTTTCGATATGCGTCCCATGAGTAATTCCGAGTCCACCTTGACCATTGCTCTATTTCGTGATATAGAGGTCTGATACAATGCGACGACTGGACTGGACAGGGAATGTAGCTGAGCTTGATAATGGTCATTTTTTCCTGCAACTGAACAATGATCAAGTATATATGGTGTTGACATGTGCACTTGTTATTTCAAAAGGTTTTGACGAAGGAACTTTCGCGAAAATAAAATGTACATGATGTATGCACCCCATCAGTAAAGCCGCATCAGGAAAATCCAAAAAAACCTTACTGAAACTTATTGGACTTAGTCATCTTATTTCTTGAATAAGCACACCAAGTTAGCCAAGTTGCTTATTTTTGATTTGGAAAAATTTTTAATAAGAGGATCCAACAAAAGTAAGCATACTAAGTTTTAAAAAAGTACACTGAGCACAAGCAAAAATCCAAGTATGTACACAAATGTATTAAGACATGGTCAGTACATGGTGCTGTCAAGTGAAGCAAGTCTCTGGGTAAGTCCAAGTAGGTTATAAATAAATCAAGACATTGATAAGCAAGTAGATCTGTCAAGATTCTAGGCCAAGCATGTCAAGAGACAGCAAGTTTATGATATTCAGTTTCACTCTCTCGTGTCTAAATTACAAGAGCAGCAAAATAGTTCTAATCACAGGCAAAATTAGCCTCCCCTAGGCATTCCATACATTCTGAGTGATGACAGTCAATCACTCTTATTATGGTCTACTATTGTTGGCAGCATTGCAACCATTGCTGAGTACTTAGTCGGAGTTTAAACATTAATTCCCACAGCTGATGGACCACTTGCAATACAAAATTCGGACAGGTATCATTCTGCATTGATGTCAAGCTCGAACCACATAAATAGCAAAAAAATGAGTACGTTATAACAATATCTGACTGGTAATATTTACTTTACCTCACTAAATTAGGAAATACCAACAATCCATTACAGAAAGCTTCAACTAGTCAATTGGTAATGATCTGCAACACATTTAAGTATGACAAAAGCCTAGAATCCCTAATAGAATGGTTCAGCTGTGATACATATCAAATAATTTTCAATATTTGTGAGTGTGGAGTGACACAAATAATATGATCTGAGTCTGAATTATTCAAGGTTGTGGTCTGTGCATAATTCATTTGACTTTACGCAGTACTCAATATTCAACTTCCACTCTACACTATGGTCAATGTGCAACCATTCTTACTGTCTCTTCTGCCGGCTATTGGTAACCCCAGGTCCATGTACTACATAGGACAATCAAATATTTGAAAAATGTGGTGTGAACTTTTCCTGACTTCAGATATTTTTGGATGAAATATCAGTAGTAAAAATGGCGCAGCTGAACTACTCTAACGAATAAATCTCATGATATTTACATTTTCGGAAGCATGCTGCAGTGCCCGCATGGTAATAAAATTCCCACGCAAAAATGCATCTCCTGATTTTGCACACTTTCTATTTTAAGTGTGCTGTGAACTTGGGATAGTGGACATGTAAACAATAAAGTGCCGTTTTGAGTTTCTGGGGTGCTTAAGATGTATTCTAGGTCTCTCTCATTGGGCTTGAGAAGCTTCAGATGTAGTAAACACAAATGGACACACCACTCATGTGCAAGCTGAGCCTTCAGCACACAGCTTAAGTCTGTAAATCTGTCTAAGAGCTCACAACGGTTCAGCCCTTGCCAACTGATGAAGGGTAAGGCAACATGTTCCAAAAAAAGAGATAAAATACAAAACAGAAGTATGGCCCAAACACTTTGACCATGTACATCATGCATACAAATTGTCATCTTGCATGTCATCTGCAAACCCTGCATTACCAACTTGTTGGAGCGGCAAGGTCACCATCAGGGAACTAGAAGTTATTTCTGCAACCACAATATTGCTGCAAGTTTTGGAACCTGATGTCAGTTACAGTTGATTGCAATGCGAGCAATATGAAAATACAAACCTGTGAGAACTTTTCATATTGTCTGATGTCTTGATCCAACACCAAACAAAGAGCGTACTTCATAGCTTCCTCACAGTGCTCTCTGTGATATAAACACCTGTTAGTCACTTTCCAATGATGAGTTCAAGAATCATTGGCAAACCTTGTGATCTCTGGAATACCATCATCATCCTTGATGTCTTCTTCCATCTTTATATCATTAGTGATGTGTGGGGCCAGGCCCAAAGCCCACCCAAGCCCAGCCCAGCCCACTGGTGGGCTTGAAGATGCCATTCTAAGTAACATAGAAAGGATTGTGGAGGAGAGGGATGAGATTAAAATATACCAAGTTGACCATGGTGCAACTCACCAAGATAGTGGGGAACATCCCAGCTGGATGATGACATCTTTGGGTGTTGCAGGACTCAATAATGTAATCCATTTCCATCTAAACACCCTCAAACTCACCCCACATATGCATCTACCAAATATAATGCATTACTCTTGTTTGCACGTGACATTGCCAAATCGGGTTTCGCGTTTCATTTCAAGTAGCAACTTCAAACTGCCATTTCTGAGAGGTTAGGGTCAGGCTCAGTGCAACAGCTGTCATTCACTGGGATGTTCTATAAATTCTACAATAAACCTGGAGCATCTGGAGCAGGTATAAAGGTAGGTGCATGCAAAGCTCCATTCCATTCTGTTACCTTTTGCAGCTAGTAGAGCTGTTTGACTTGGAAATTCACCCACACACTGCCAAAACATGAAATTGAAGCAGATATATTTCACACAAAAAGTTGTTACAGGCAATTAGAATACATGTTGGAGAGCCCATAAATCAAGTTTCAGGCAAATCCATCAAGGACTCACAGAGAAGTGGCAGTTTGAAGTTGCTACTCGAAATGAAACGTGAAACCTGATTTGGCAATGTCACGTGCAAACGAGAGTAATGAATGTACAGGACATCAGGAACATGCCATGTCAGGCATTTTATCCACAACAGACACCCAAGTAAAAATAGGGCTCCCAAACATGACTGACAAGGAGATATGTTCAATAATGGTATATTAATGCTGACAAAAAGACACCAGCCAGTAGTTTAGAGTAAACAGAGCTGCACAGAAGTGGAAGTGGGCCATTAAGTGTTGTAGTTAATAAAGAGCATGAAAGGGTTGGGCAGAAAGATCATGAATGTCATGTGTATGACTCAATGGGGAGTTCCTGAATTGAAGTGCACCAGACATTATGGTGAATTCTCTGCATGACTTTAAAAAAATTCTGAATGAATTCTCACACAGAGCACCATATGCAGATGGGAATGAGACTACCTACAGACTGGCCCATAGGCTACATACCAATACACGCAGAATCTCTTCCCACCATTCACACGTAGTACATCCTTGATTGCATTATATTGGTTCATATGCTATTTTCTCCTCCATGTCCTTGCATTACCATCTGTATATTTACACACACACCATGGAACTTGACTCTTGAAGTGATCTAGCGGCTGCACCTTTTACCTGTGGGCATGTTGAGCAGATGTATATATGTTCAACAATCAGCTAAATTAGGAAAGCCTGAGTGCCACTGGTATTGAGGTGGCAATATGGAACCCGTTCTAGTAAAATAAACACACAGTAATAGAGTGTATTTGCTGTGATATATATCAACATTTTAAATGATTATGAGCACTCTGAAATTTGATAATGTAAAAAACCTCAGTGGCAGTCCTGTTGGTCTCCAGATGCCCAGCTAGCCAACGATGAAAAACTTTGTAGCTTGCATCTGTTGTCTTCATTTCTCCAAGTTGAGCTGTCCTTTCAAAAATCTTCCTCCCCCTGACTATATTCATACAGACTGGAAATATAGGTCTCTGAGGATACATAGAAAGTTGGCCTCACCCAGTCACTCCAATCATAAATGAGCAAAGTTTGCACTTAAGTCACTACATGTTCATGAAATATTTATTTGTTGATCGCATGGTAGCTCACATTGGAAATTATTCACAGCATTATGTCAATTGGTATGTGAAAGGGTATAAGTTCAAGGACCTTATGTCTCACAACATGGACTTAATTATTATAACAAACAACTGCACTAGTGTGGATGCAAAGAGTGGTTGGTTTAATGGTTGGTTTCTGATTACTGGCAGGAGAATCCTTTTGAAGTCCACCATGGTGAGCAGATATGAGTTGTGTAAACAATTTACATTTTTGTGTGGCCAAAGCCAAATTTAATCAAGTAGAGCATCATTTTGCATTATCATTTCATAATATTTATCATAGTGAATACACTCTAATGGTAGCATTCCAGTAAAATTGTCCTGCCAGCATTAGTTAAACAAGGGATGCCTTGCTTCGCTTTGGCAGTCAGCAGCTTGAGATGAGGCTCACAGCTCCATTCCCTTTTGCATGTTAGCAGGACAAATGGTATTAATTACTTGCCTAACCTGTCCCCTACCATGCCTGTTTGACCTATTTAACATTACAACACTCCCCGGATTGAGGTAATGGGTCTGTGTCATTAGTATAACAATATAAGATATTTCGCACTTGGTGATGTTTTCGGTGGGTGTGGAGACAGAATCCGCAGCCAGATGATTGGTGTGGACCTATAGACATAAAGGATTTGATTCATGAGAAAAGTACCTTACAATGGACAGCTTTAGCCCTTGTATTTCGGAAATCAGGAGAATGGCACCCAAATATGTAACAGCATCAATCAAAATAAGATTATCCAGGTAGATTATTTTCAATGCTTACAGAATTGGAGGCACTGTGAAAGCTGTGCTGCAAGTTACAGTCAAATTCAATGATGTAAAAGTACATTGGACAAATATTCAGAGCAAAGGCAATTAATTCACATCTTCAACAGCTGAGATCTTAACCATATCCATCGCAGTCATATCCACAGGAACATTAACTGAACACTATAGAGAAATATGAGGTTCAACTAGATGTTAATGACTCAAAGATCAGAAGATGAACTTACTTCCATAGATGGCAGGGAACCCATAAACTCCAATGATGGCATCAAGCTATGCATGTTGTCAGGCAGCTCATCAATATATTTTCTCGGTACAGTTCCAGCTGAAATGTACTTTGGGTCATAATCAGCAGAGAAGCAATGCACTGAACGATACAAACCCATTGCAAATTAACATGACTCTCCAATGTGCCACAATTTCCATAGGGTTTCTGCATAAGCACAGAATTGGGGATGAAACCAGGAATGAAACTGTGGTTGTGCAAGGCTCCGTGTCATTGAATTTCTAAGATGGAGATTTCTTTCTCAACATCAGAAGAAGTTTCAATTACTTTTGAAGTCTGGTCCCAGTGGAAAAATCAGGTAAATACGGCACTGAAGGCACAAAGAACTGGAAAAATAGTAAGTTCTCATTCACAGAAATGTGTCAGTGTGTCAGCCTGAAGTGCACACCAGAAGAGGACAGGCATTTTTCTAGATGAATTGGGTCTGCAAATGGGTATGAGAAAGTGCTGTATTTGAGTTCTCCTGTTAGTTCAGGTACAAAGGAATGAAATACACAGCAGTGGGCATATAGGGCCTAACAGATCATCTGTCAATACAGGGCTAGAAGAGTGCCAGAATGGAAACACAAATTTCAGTTGTCCGTGAGTCAAACTCGGTGTACATGGGCCAGCTAGCAATGGAATGGAATGGGAAGAAGGCTCCAAGTCATGCAGAATTTACATGCACTATTATGAACTGGAGGAGAACACAAAGCCAAGAAGTTGAGTTTCATGGCCAATTAGAGTCTAGTAAGCCAAGTTCAAAATTGATGAAATAATGCCCAGGCCCAAATCGGTCAAAATCTGGTCACAACCTATTTTTTTGGTCAGTAATTGAAATTGCAGCATTAAATAATAAAATTTATGGGTTACTTAACCCAGTAGGCCAGTTCGATCATGGGTGATGCTGTGACCGCTGGTATGGCTGCAAGGGTGCAATGGGTGTGGTGATAATAGTGTCATGGAATTGCCAACACCAGACTTGTCAAGAAAACAGACAGCACAATAAACAAATGTGGCTCTAATATTTCCCCTTATAGTCTTAGACTTCCCCCTCTTGGATTTCCCTTTGTCTCTACTTTAAATCCCAAACTTCCATACAGAAACATGCCATCTGTATCAATCAAATTTCTAAATTTATGATCTTCCATTTCAATCAAACTATTCTGAGTTAGATCATAGATCCAAATAACACATGATTCTCACATG
>Ga0137419_10000336_pt1 | contig 16094 bp, 22 predicted proteins | sample CZODoug3_1_2_16f_FD_108279 | JGI IMG/M metagenome (GOLD analysis project Ga0137419, IMG submission 108279) | Vadose zone soil fungal communities from Angelo Coast Range Reserve, California, USA - CZODoug3_1_2_16fungal (Illumina Assembly) | ecosystem: Environmental > Terrestrial > Soil > Vadose... | reverse complement strand
GGTGGCTGGGTTTCCATGTGGCGCCCTCTCGAGATTTTCTTGTACGACTGGTGGCCGATTCGCAGTGAAGCTCGGCTTTCTGAGCGGCTTGCAGCCATGCCGGTACGCATCAGATACGTGAACGCCACAGCTCCCGATGCGTGGAGAGCAGACTGGCCAGCGGTGTCGCCAAGAGGTGAACGGGCGAACAGCGAGGCCCAACCGCGAGCTCTAAATCAGGCAAGTTGAGCCCTTACGCACAACGCCGTGAATGATCACGTCGCCGCGATGCCATGTGGCACGTCGTCGTGACCCTCGCCTTCGCTATTCTCGCAATCGTTTCGTGGGTCCTACGGCCGCCAAGCCGTACCCTTTGCTCTTGTACTTCTGCCAAGATTTTGCATGTTTCCTTTGTAAGATCGTATCGTGGTCAGCGACTGTCATCAGCGACTGTTATAAGAGATAAAGTTCGAGAAAAAAGCTGCGATGTGAGCGGTATGGTCGAATTGGAGGAGATCGTCGAAGTCCATGCCGCCATGGTGCGTCGTATCGCCACCGTTTATGAACGCTACCCCGACAGGGTCGATGATCTGGTGCAGGATGTTTGGATCGCCGTCTGGCATGCGCTGCCACGCTTGAATAACCAGGCTCTGCTAAAAAGCTATATTGCCCGCATCGCGCAGAATATTTGCGTCACCCATGTCCGGCGCGCTCTGGTGCGGCAAGCCCAGCCGCTGAGCGACAGCTTGCCCGATCCGGCCCCGCCTCCCGATGAAGCAACGGGCCATGCCATGCGCCTGGCCCGCCTTATCGAGGCTGTGCGGAGCCTGCCTGAAAATCTCAGAGCGGTGGCAAGTCTCTATCTCGAAGACATGCCGGTAAAAGACATTGCCCTGGCGCTGGGCATAAGCGAAAGCAACGTCTCTGTGCGGCTGCACCGCGCCAAATCCGTTATTCGGCTCAGCTTCGGAGATCCTTCATGACTTCTATGTCCCCACATGATCCGCTGGTCACCCTTTGGCAAACCACACCGAAGCCCGATACGCAACACCTAGTGCAGGATTTGCAGCGCCTGAACCGGCTGCATCGGCGGCTCAACCGTAGCGTATTTGCAATAATGTGCGCCACTTCCTTCCTACTTATCGTCGCGGAGGCCACGGGACGCGTCACCACCCATGGCATGCTAAGTGCGATCTGGATTCTTGGTCTTGTACTCGGCATGGTCTGGCGATGGCGCGCTCGATGTAACCGCTCAGATGCGCTCACTTTGGATACTGTGAGTCTATTGAAATCTATGATCGCGCGGGCAAAAAGCGATCTGTTGGTCGCGCGATGCCTCTATGCCGGCGTCCCCTGTGGCTCAGTGGTGGGCTTCTTCGTGGCGAAGCTTGCCGGCATCAGCGCCTCGCCGTCCGCAATTGCCGTTCATGCGCGACTTCACCTGATCCAGACGGGTGCTGGCATATCCACTCTGATCGCCATGGTGGTGACGGGTGCCATTCTGGCACGTTCAAGGCACCTTCAGGTTCAGGAACTCAGCGAAAAGCTGAGATTGATCGGAGCCGACCTGTAAGATTTGCGGCGACGGCGCGACTGGAGTACTGACGCCTGACCACAATGGCAGTGCGATTGTCTCTTCGGGAGGAACCATGCTCAAAAAGCTCAACTCGACCATCATCATTGCTCTATGCACAAGCGCTGCCCTCATCGCGTTTGCCTTCGACCAACGGTATGAAGCTTCTGTCACCGTGCCTGCGGTTGCGTTTTACGTCGCGGCGGCGGTGATCTGCTTACTACCTGTCTTGTACGCCTTATTGCGCCGCAAAACGTGCGTCGTCAATTGACAGGCGGCAACATCATCTGCGACCAGTTCAGGCTGTGTGTCGCGACTGGACTGAATGCAATCAAACATAGTTCTCGGCGAGCATCTCAGCTGCGCTCTCATCTAGTTGCTCCGCGCGCCGCACCTCTTCAAAGCGCGCCAGCAAGTCGCCAGGCCTGAGCCGCCGCTTTTCGGCGCCCTGAAAATCGTGAATGATCTGGCCACGGTGCACCATGATCAGGCGGTCTCCCAAGCTTGCCGCTTGGTGCATCGAGTGGGTCACCATTAAGGTAGTCAATTTGTCGCGCGCAACCACGTGCTCGGTTAACGCGATGACCTGGTCCGCACTCTTGGGGTCAAGGGCGGCCGTGTGCTCGTCTAATAGTAAGAGTTCGGGCCGAAGCCACGTAGACATCAACAACGTCAGCGCCTGTCGCTGTCCTCCTGAAAGACTCCCAATGGCGTTCTGGAGCCGATCCTCGAGCCCCATGTTCAACCGACTCACCTCGTCGCGCATTCTCGCCACCAGCGACCCTTTCAATCCCCAGCCGAGGCCACGGCCCCGGCCGCGCAGAGCCGCAAGACTCAGATTGTCCTGGATGGTGAGGCTCGGAGATGTACCGCTAAACGGATTTTGAAACACGCGTCCGATCAACTCAGCACGCGAATGCTCGGGCCATCGCGTGACGTCCCGTCCCGCCAGTCGAATGCTGCCTTCGTCCACAAAAAATGTTCCGGCGACAGCATTCAACAGCGTGGATTTCCCCGAGCCATTGGTTCCGATGATGATGACCCATGATCCCGCAGTCAGTTCCAGGTTGACGCCGCGCAGCGAATGCACCTCATTCGGCGTGCCGGGATTAAACGTCTTTGAGACCGCCCGGATATCAAGCATGTGCACTCCGGATCCGGCCTTTTCGGATGAACTGCGGAACAATCAGGGCCACGAACACAAACGCGGCCGTAATCAATTTCAGATCATTGGGGCTGAGGCCCCAGCGCAATGCCACCGCCACCATCAATCGGAACAACACCGACCCCATGACCGTCCCCACAATCGTTGAGCCCAGCTGATTCGTTCCCACCAGCGCCTCTCCGATGATGACGCTGGCCAGTCCCCACACCACCATTCCGATTCCCATGCCCACGTCCGCGAAGCCCTGGTATTGCGCCAACAATGCTCCGGACAGCGCCACGAAGCCGTTCGAGATCGCCAATCCGAACACGATCATGTTCCCGTCATTCACTCCCAGAGCTCGAATCATCTGCACGTTGTCTCCGGTGGCTCGCATAGCCATGCCGAGGTTCGTACGTAAAAACCAATACAGCAAGGTGCCGGTTAGGAGGACGGATAAAAAAATCGCACCCAGCACCGATGCATCGCGCACACTGACGTCCCAGCCGAGGAGATCGAAACTCGTGGCTCCGCGCATCAGCTTTAAGCCGATGCCCTCCGATTGCGTGGCCAGCGTTTTCACGGACAGCAGCGGAACATTGCTGCTGCCCATGACATGAAGATTGATGGAATACAGCGCTGTCATCACCAGGATGCCCGAAAGCAGCGGGTTGATTTTGAACCGCGTGTGCAGCGTGCCCGTGCAAGCGCCAGCAAGCATGCCCGCGCCAAAGGCCGCGAGGGATGCGATCGGCGGCGTCACCCCGTGGACCAGCAGCGTCGCAGCGACGGACGCGCCAAGCGTGACCGACCCGTCGGCTGTGATATCCGGAAAGGCGAAGATACGGAAGCTGATGAACACGCCCAAAGCGAGCAATGACAGGATGAAACCTATGGTGAACGTGCCAACCAGAAGACTCATATGCGTTCCCGTTTCATTTCTTTTCGGACACTGCCCCGATCCAACATGCGCCACGGACAAACTCGCTTTGCTGTGGCCCTGCGGCTTCACGGTCATCGGTCAGGAGGTGGAGCACCCCCTGCAAGGTCTCGGTCGCGAACAACGTCGAGACTGTTGCTTTCAGATCGAAGTCTCCCTTCTTGAGGGGGCGATAGGAAAATGCCGCGGCGTGAAAGTGCCCCATGGGCGATGCTTCCTTTCCCATCCGCCGCAGCATAGGGGCCAAGCGATTGCCGGCGGAACTGGCCGCCACACCTGAAATCAACGCTAGCGAGCGCGAATAGAGCCGTTCCGTCGAGAACGACAACCAGCTGCGAACCTCGGGATACTGGAATAGTGAAGCGTTTGCGACGGCAGCCATAGCGGGCGAGCGACGAAGAGCGGCTCCCACCAGTCCAGCCGATTCCGCCACAATCACCATTCCGACCGCCGACGCGCCGGAAATCTGCAATGCCGTGGCCACCAACTCCGAGAGCACGACGGGGCTATCAACACTGACGGCTTCGAACCGCAACAGGTCGGCGAATTCGCCCTCGCATCGCAGGGCGTAGAGGACATTCACCTCTGGCACGAGATCTCCGCTGGAAACCATGAAGTCCGGAACATTGGTCCCGTCCGTCGGGAGATACGCGGCGGATCCGCCTACCGCAAGGAACTCCCCAAACCTCGACTGCACATCCTCGAAGCTGTGGCCGAAAGCCCCGAGACCGAGCCCGAACGTCGGCGGTGGAAACTTTAGCGTTTGGCAATCTTTGGGACCGAAGCGGCACGACTTGAGTAATCCCGGATCTCCGATGAGCTCGATGGTTAATGGCTGTTGCGAAGAGCATTTCGACACCTCGCACTCTGCGGAAGCCGAGGTAAAGCGGCGTGTTTCCGGCTTGTGCACCACAGGTGTCGCCGTGGCTTGGTTGGTCAACAGGATGGGCGACAGCTTGCAAAGATCCAAGACCTGTTTGACTCGGTCGGAAGGGCTCGCGATGATCAGCGTGCCACCAATCTCCTTGAGTTGCCGATGAATCTGCACCAATAGGCCCACGCCGGCGGAACTTAGGTACGAAACCTCGGACAGGTTCAGCCGGATAACGTGCGCGCCTCCCCGGATGAACTCCTCCAGGTTGGTGCGTAAGTGTTCGGTCCAATAATTGTCGAGGCGCCCCCTCACCTTCACTTCGAGTGCGTCGCCGAGTTGTTGTGTGACGATTTCCATGGCTGGCCTACGGGCGCACGCTCCGCCCGAACTCCGCGGGAATGGAGATACCCAACTCCGCCGCATTGCCTCGGCTGATCGACATTTCCTCCACGGCTACTTCTTCGATGGGCATGTCTTTCGGATTCTCGCCGAGCAAAACCCGGCCTGCCATTTTTCCGGCGAGCAACGAGGAGTACTGCATACCCACACCTAGACATGCCAGGCCACCGCGGGACAGCGCCGAGCAGATGTCTGTAATCAGGGGAAGTCGCGCATCCTTCGCGCCCTTCACTGCACCTTCATACCCCTGAATCCCCGTATTGTCGGCCGGCAACCACACCACTTGGATGTCGCGGCCAGCCAGAATCTGCACCGCTTGCAGGACTTCGTTCGATCCGCTGACCGCGATCTGTTCCAGCCTGATGCCGCGCTTCTGAAATACTTCACGAGCGACCGCCTGTTCTTTCACCGAATTGGCCTCCGCCGGGTTGTACATGGTTCCAACCGCGCGCAATCCCGGCACCAGTTTCTGCATGAAATCCAACATGTGACTGACGGGCGGGAAACTGCCGACACCAGTCACGAAAGGAGAATGGTCAAAACGGCTCTTCCCCGCTCCCGCCGCAATCGGATCGCTCACGCAAGTGAAAACCACCTTCTTGTGCTTCAGGTTGTTGCACGCGCCGGCAAGGCATGGCGTCGAGATGGTCATAATCAGGTCGACATCGGAGCTGTCGTAGTTCTGAAGAATGGCAGGGATGTTGATCATCTCCCCTTGCGCGTCTGCCCGCACAATTTCCAGGTTTTTCCCTTGTTCGAGACCACTGGCTTTGAGTCCGTCGAGGAGGCCATTCACGCAAAACTCGTTACTAACACTATGGGCGTAATACACGATCGCGGCTTTGAATTTTCGGCCGCCTGCGCCTGCATTGGCTGCGGAAGTCGCCCCGCGATGTGCCAAGTCGGAAATGAGCAAGATCGACGAGAGCAGGGCGATCAACGCGAGCCCCATCGTTAACCGCTTTAGAACAGACCAGATGGGTGACTCGGCAAAGGCGCGCATCACCTTGGTAGCAAGCTCCTGTGGACGCGACATTATACCGATCATTCTGCGAAGCGGGCGGAAATAGGGAGCAAGCTCAGAAACTCTGTCCTTTAAACCCCATTTGTGCAGTGATGAGCCGCCCCCTTGCACCATTTGTTCCCGGGTTCGGGCTATTCGAAAGTTGACCGCCCATGAGGGCCCGCGTAGGCGGACTCCTTCCGGTGGGCAAACCCCTGGCGACCTAACCAGTTCAAGAAATTGATCTGAAACGCCTTTCGAAGAGTTGGAATCACGGCTCTTGCGTGCGAGAGGGAGTACCGACGTAATCAGGATCAGCCTTCAAAATCGCGCTACAATCGCGCCACATGGAACTCAAACGCCTAATCACGCATTTCACCTATCGCATCGAGCCCAAGCCCGAAGGCGGATTCATCGCTCACGCCACCGATCCCACAGTCCCGCCGCTCGAGGCCACCACGCGCGAGCAACTGCAACGAAAGATCCAGGCAAACATCGCTGCCGGCCTAGCGTCGGAATTCCCGGGCCTGAAGCTCCCGCTCGAAAATCAGCAACTCAAATTCGCCTTCCATATCGAGCGCAAGCCCGGGGGCGGCTTCGCCATCCATTCTGCGGATCCTAACGCACAGCCGATTGAGGGAGCCACGCATGAAGAGATCGAGAGCCACTTCGCAGAAAAGCTCATCGCCTTTGTGGGAAAACACTTCATGCCCGAGCTGTCGCAGGCGCTCGCCGCGCAGGGCTCAGGGGATATCAAAGTGTTCGTGAACCGAAAGACGGGCTTCACTGTAAACGCAGGCTCGCACACGTTGAGCCTCGGCATGGCGCGAGATCTCCCGCCCGCCGACTCGATTCAAGCCGATGACGCCACGATAGAAGATGCGAAATTGGGTGACACGAAAACAGCAAACGCGAGCTTCGGCAGCGTCGGCGACGCGATCAACAACTCCCCAATCACTCCCGAGACGAGTGGCAGTTGGACCATCTTCCGCTTCCTGCTGGCATTGCTCATCATCGCCGCGATGATGTATTTCTTCCTCCACCGCTGAAGGGCTACGGGAAAGATCGATCTTGGCAATCGGCACGGGCGAAAGATGTGGCCCCCGACTTCAGCCATGCCGTTGCCCGGCACCGCTGATTGACCGAATCCGTGAGGCATCGCGGACCGGCGGTCTCGCGGTGAATCCGTATTAGACTCCCTTTCGGATCCTCCCGAATGATGGGAAGCCCTACCATAATCCCGTACGATAAGGGTTGCCGACTTCCCGTTACCGATGGGTTGAGTCAATGCGTTTAGTCTTTGCATTCCCTTATTCCCTTATTGGAGTGTTGTTTCTTGCCTCGGAGAAGGGTGTGACTTCCGCCATCTGCTTCACGTGATGAACTGTGTGGTCTACAATCCGTAATGCCACGCGGAGTTCCACTCGCTCACCCCGAATAACCCGATCGTTAGCGAATACGGAGATATCAATGATTCGACGTTTCCTTGCCCTAACGCTTTTCACCTTGGCAGCAGTCTTAAGTCAAGGTCAGCCCTCTTTGCCGTCTAGCTTTCAGGCAAAGACGATACACAGCCCGGAAGGGGGAGATATTTTTGTGCGTTGGGGAGGAATCGGCCCAGTTGTAGTCCTCATCCATGGGTACGCGGAAAACAGCGATTCGTGGGCTCCTCTGGCCGCAGATCTCATGAAGGACCATACGGTAGTGGTGCCGGACCTCCGCGGCATTGGGCGATCCTCTAAGCCTGCCAACGGCTACGACAAGAAGACTCAGGCCAAGGATATGCGCGCTGTTGTGACCTCGTTGGGATACGACAAGACATTTGTTGTTGCTCACGACATCGGCAATATGGTCGCATACGCCTACGCCGCGACTTACCCCGATAAGGTTGAGAGGTTGGTTGTTATGGACGCACCAATTCCTGGGATTGATCCCTGGAGCGAGATTCTCCAAAATCCCGGAGTTTGGCACTTCAACTTTCATGGACCGGATGCGGAACGGCTGGTGGCAGGCCGGGAGCGTATCTACTTTGACCGGATATGGAATGACTTTACCGGCGATCCGGGTAAGCCTGACGAGGCCACCAGAAATTTTTTTGCCGCCACTTACGCGCAACCAGGGGGAATGCGGGCCGGGTTCGCGCAGTTTGCCGCATTCTCCCAGGATGCGAAAGACAATAAGGTCTTCGCGCAAACGAAGCTGACTATGCCCGTGATGGCGGTAGGTGGAGAGAAGTCCTTCGGTCCCCTTCAGGCTGTAATCATGCGCCATGTAGCGACCAACGTGCAGGAGGAGGTCGTCGCAGGCTCAGGACATTGGCTGATGGAAGAGCGACCCGCTTACACCGTGGCCCTGATTCGTAAATTTATTGATGGTCCGCCAGGAGCTCCGACAGTAGAAAGCAGTGCTAACGGCGACTCAAACGAAGAACGCTTCACCCCCGCGGAGTACAAGTTTCCGCAACGAGGCAATCCGGGCACTGGAAGCTCCGGTATCGGCGGGATCGAGACCGTTGTTCTGAAAGGCAATCCAGATCAGGCTGGCTTATACACCATCATGCTTCGTGTGCCGGCGCACACACGCATCGCATCGCATTCTCATCGCGATGACAGGGTTGCGACGGTGATCTCCGGCACATGGCATTTCGGGTATGGCGATAAGTTTGACGAGGCGAAGCTAAAACTCCTGCCGCCAGGCAGTTTCTACACCGAACCGCCCTCTCGGAATCACTTCGCAGAGACCGGTGATGAAGCGGTTGTCGTTCAGATCACTGGTTTCGGTCCGTCTTCGACTGAGTACGTGGATGCCACACAAGACCCTCGTAAACAAGGCAAGTAAGATTGAATCATCGACAATATTCAAAATCTAGAAGAGGTCGGTAGGTTTCAAGATTCGTACTGAAACGCTCTTGCCACCAGTAAATCCGGCATTGTCGTTCGGAAAATGTCATCGGATCGCATAACCGCCATCGACACGAATTGTAGTACCGGTAACGAAGTTCGAAGCCCGCGAGGCCAAGTACACAGCTGTTCCGGCAAGTTCTTCCGGTTGACCCCATCGACCGGCGGGGGTCCGCGCAAGAATTTCGTCGTTCAAGGGCATCGTACGTACCGGTGCCGTCATCTCGGTTTCGATCCACCCTGGCGCGATCGCATTGACTTGAATGTTGTGCGGGGCGAGCTCAATGGCCATTGACTTGGTCAGTTGGATAATCGCTCCTTTGGCTGCGCTATAAGAGGGGACGAGCCCAGATCCAAAAAACGAGTACATACTGCCAATGTTAATAATCTTTCCACCTTTATGACTAAGCATCGATGTGGCAGCGAGCTTCGAAAGAAGGAAAACTGCATTGAGTTGCGTCTCGATGACAGCGTCCCAATCTTCAGGTTTTTCGCGCAAACACACCGCCGCTCAGCGAAACGTTGCCCGCATTGTTTACCAGGATGCCGATGCCACCGAGCTCGCTCTCGACCCTGTTAAGCGCGGGCTGCAATCCCGCGCGATTGCTCACATCAACCTTCACAGCGACCGATGGAACCCCGATTGCCTTCAATTCGGAAAGCACCCGCTGGTTCTTTTCGTCGTTTCGTCCAAATACCGCGACGGCAGCTCCGGCTTCGGCCAGTCCGAGCGCAATGCTCCGACCAATTCCGCCATTACCACCAGTCACGACAGCCACCCGACCGGTTAAGTCAAATAATGCAGACGCTTTCATCAAACTTCCTCTTCAAAGATCCACGAACCGGACTGATGCCCGCGAAATAATCCAAGTCAGATCGTCAGAGTGAACCCTCCATCGGGTGTCAGCGTGGTTCCCGAGATGTAGCTAGCCTCGTCCGAGCACAGGAAGACTATAGTTTGGGCGATCTCCTCCGGGCGGCCTGCGCGCCTCGTATGAACACGTGGTATGAGAACCTTGTCATACAAGTCGTCGCCGACGATGCCCCGGGCCCGTTGATGCATCGGCGTATCGATGAATCCGGGACACACGAGGTTGACCCGGATCCCCTGCGGCGCCAGCTCCGCGGAAACGCTCGTCGTCAGCCCGATTTGCCCGTGTTTCGAGGAGACGTACGCCGAGCCGGTGGGGAAGCCGAGGAAGGAGTTAACAGAACCGACGTTGACGATCGCACCGCCATGTCCGCCCGCAAGCATCGCTCGCGCCTCGTACTTCAGACACAGAAAGGTCCCCTTCAGGTTCGTGTCGAGAACTCGATCCCATTCCTGCTCAGGTAGATCCGTGATGCCCGCCAACTTCCCCTCGATGCCGGCGTTGTTCACCGCGTAGTCCAACCGGCCAAATGTCTCCATCGCATGTGCCACCATCCGTTCGACATCCTTGGCGATTGTGACATCCGTGACCACAAAGCTGGCTTTCCCTCCCCGAGACTCTATCGCACTCGTGAGCGTCGCCAACTCATGTTCGCGCCGCGCAGCAAGAACTACCTTGACGCCTCGCGCCGCGAAGGCCTCACCTGTCGCCCGGCCAATCCCACTGCTCGCTCCGGTAATCACAGCTACCCGGTAATTCATGTCTGACATCTAGATCCTTCCATGGCCTCGCTTGGCTTGACTCTAGCGAGGTCGCTTCCCTAGGGCCGTGATAGCGATTTTTTCTGTTGCGCTGCAGGATTGCGATTATAGCGAAGGGGGCTACTTTTGGAGTCTTGCGATATCGATCTGTGCCGTGATAGGTCCGGCTCGTCGACTGGTGTTTACCGATCGTGTCCGTTCCGGTCGGACGGGCAAACCTGAAGTTAGGGTTGAGAAGCCGACTTAAGGTTGCTAATCTTGATGGCTGCCGAGCATCCCGCCACAGTTTTAGCTAGGTCGTGGATTGAACTGAGAACAAAGCGCGAAAGTCTTCTCCAGGCGCTCGAGGAAGATGCGAACTTTGGTGGACATCCGGTGGCTGGCAGGCCCCACTTTTCTGGATTTAGAGCGACGGTGAACCGGATCGCGGCTGATATTCTTCAAGACGGAATTCTCGGAGAGCACTGGCATGTCATTCAGGACGAAGCCACTGAGGAACCGTCGAACAGTAAAGCCCTATGTTCGCTGACAGATTTCCGACATGTTGATATCAACGCAGTTGATTTGAATTCAACCAAATTAGTACCGTCAACGCGGTTCCGGGAAGGCAATGGGCATTTGAAAGGCTCCAGATGGTTCATGGCCCGGATCTCCTCCCGAAGTAAAGGTCAGGCACGTCCGCGCAAGGTGTTGAGGAGCGTCGAGTCTGCCCTGAACGAACCCTTCGTACATGACCACCCTTGGGGTGACGTGCGTCAATTCGCTTATTGCTGCTTGAAACTGCCGCAGGTTTCCTGAAATCTGTCGAAATGGCCGCCTCCCATCCGTCATACATTCAGGCGCACAAAGGCGCTCACAATAGTTGCCAAAGGAGAAAGGCTGATGCAATTTGCCCTGCTAGTCTACGAATCACCGGAAGCTCTTTCGACACGGAACAACGACGAAACCGATCCCTACATCGGTGCTTGGCGGGCGTACTATAAGGCTCTCGTCGAGGCCGGTATCTACGTCGGCGGCGATCCACTTGAAGTGCCGGAGACAGGGACTACGGTGCGGCTTAAGGAAGGGAAGCGACGCGTACAGGATGGCCCCTTTGCTGATACCAAGGAGCAACTTGGGGGATTCATAATCCTGGAACTCCCCTCGCTTGACGCAGCGCTCGATTGGGCCGCGCGCTGCCCGGCGGCCTCGGCCGGCGCTGTGGAGGTTCGTCCCCTTGCACCTGAATCGAAGCGCCGGATCACGGGATGAGCAGAAGCGGTCAGGAGAGCACTCATCGGACGATCGAGCGAATGGCCCGCGAATCATACGGTCGTCTGGTGGCATACCTTTCCTCGCACACGCGCGACGTAGCCAGCGCTGAGGACGCCCTCAGCAATGGGTTGGTAGCTGCGCTCACGACTTGGCCACGAGACGGCGTGCCACAAAATCCGGAGGCTTGGCTGCTGACGACGGCGCGCCACTCCTTTATCGATCTTGTGCGTCATCAACAAGTAGCCGTAGCGAGCGAGCCCACTCTCTTGCTCCTCCGGGACGAGCCCAAGGAGGCCACCTTGTCGGCGGAGTTTCCAGATGAAAGGTTGAAACTGCTCTTCGTATGCACCCACCCGGCGATCGATCCGGCCATCCACACGCCCCTTATGCTCCAGACCGTTCTCGGCCTGGATGCCGTGCGTATTGCTCATGCCTTCCTGGTCTCACCGACGACGATGGGGCAGCGCCTGGTGCGTGCCAAGACGAAGATCCGTGACGGCGGTATTCAGTTCGAAGTCCCGCAAGAGCATGAACTGCCACAGCGGCTCGACGCGGTGCTTGAAGCTATTTATGCCGCGTTCGGGATCGGCTGGGATGACATGGCGGGCGTCGACCAGCGTGGGCGGGAGCTTGCCGAGGAGGCGATCTGGCTCGCACGCGTCCTTCTGCAGCTAATGCAGAGGGAAGCAGAGGTCCGCGGACTGCTGGCTCTCATGCTCCACTGCGAAGCGCGCCGGGGGGCCCGGCGGGGACCTGACGGCCGCTACATTCCTCTCTCGGAGCAGGACTCACAGCGATGGTCTCTGCCATTAATCAAAGAGGCGGAACGCCATCTCGCCGAAGCATCGAGCCGCGGTCGCTGGGGCCGGTTTCAACTCGAGGCCGCGATTCAGTCGGTTCACGCTGAGCGAGCGCGCAGCGGCCGGACCGAGTGGGTTGCGATCATGCTCTTCTACGAACAGCTGATCCGCATATCCCCGACGCTCGGCACGCGAACTGGATACGCCGCCGCAGTTGCCGAAGCCAAGGGACCTGAAGCGGGGCTGGCCGTGCTCGATGGGATCGACATGGACTCTGTCTCCGGTTATCAGCCCTACTGGGCGGTTCGCGCTCACCTGTTGCAACGGCTAGGGAAAAAATCTGAGGCCATGGATGCGTTCGACCGTGCGATTGGCGTCGCCGAGGACCCGGCCGTGAGACAGTTCCTGCTCCAAAGGCGGGGCTAATTTTTCCTGCTTGCTCTGTCGAAATCGACTCTCTTCACCCGTCATCCCTATAAGAGGCGGCGTAGCGGTCAGGCTTCGCCACCCAGGAGGTGAACGATGTGTCCATTCTGTTTGGCGAGCATGGGACTAGTGGTTGCCGGAGCGTTTTCTACCGGAGGGCTGGCAGCGTTGGCCGTGAAAGTGTCTCGCAACAAAAATCGAACAAAAGAAGTCGTCCCGAACTCAAATCAAAGGAGAAATCAAGATGTCAACGAGCACGATAGAAAGTCCGAAAATAGTGTCGCGAGATGAATGGCTTGCGGCTCGCAAGAAACTACTAGCCAAGGAGAAGCGGCTCACGCGCGAGCGCGACGCTATCGCGGCCGAACGTCGCCAGCTTCCCTGGGTCAAAGTCGATAAGAACTATGTTTTCGATTCACCCGGTGGCAAGAAAGCTTTCGCTGACCTCTTCGAAGGCAGAAGCCAGCTCATCGTCTATCACTTCATGTTCGGCCCGGACTGGAAGGAAGGCTGCCCCAGTTGCTCATTTAACATGGATCATACTGATGGCGCGCTGGTGCATTTGGCCCAACGCGACGTCTCCTTCGCAGCCGTTTCACGAGCGCCTTTGTCCAAAATCGAAGCATTTAAAAAGCGCATTGGCTGGCGGTTCGCATGGGTCTCGTCGTTCGGAACCGACTTCAACTACGACTATCGCGCTTCGTTCACCCAGGACGAGATGGCCCAAGGCAGGGTTGCGTACAACTTCGACCTCGTGGAATTCCCCAGTCCGGAAGCGCCGGGAATCAGTGTTTTCTACACGGATAAGAACGGCAACATTTTCCATACCTATTCCGCCTACGCTCGCGGGACCGAAAACGTTGTCAACACTTATAACTATCTCGACCTCGTTCCCAAAGGCCGGGATGAGGATGGCCTGCCCTTCACGATGGCATGGGTTCGCCATCACGATCGCTACGGGGATGGCTACTTAGCCGATGCGGATAAGCCGTATTGGCCCGCGGACGCTGGGCCTGCCCGCTGAATACTCGAGCGCCCCTCAAGCCGGCTTATGGCCCGTCGTTTCCTCGATGACGTCGGGCCAAGGCCGGCAAGAGGCCCAACCGAAATCACCACGGTTCCGCTAAGATTCATCTTTCCCGCCCTTTCCCAGTTTCTTAAGGAGCCGCAGCAAGATCAGCCGCTCCTTTTCTGAGAGGACGCCGACGGCCTCTTCCATCGCGGTCGCGTGCGCCCGAAAAGTCTTGGTGATGAGCGCGCGTCCTTTCGCCGTGAGTTCGACCAGGCGCACGCGCCGGTCGTCCGTATTCTTGCGTTTCACAAGCGCTTTCTTCTCCAGCCGATCGACCGCGACACTGATCGATCCCGGCGTGAGCCATACTTTGGGACCAATCCTATTGACCGGCAACGGTCCCTTGTGGAGCAGCACTTCGAGGACGCGAAAATCCGAGTCGCCGAGGCCTGCCCGGCTCAAGTTCAAGCTCTCCTCCGCATGAGCTCTCAGGGCGTGAAAGGCCTTCACCAGCACCCACCAGACATGAACCCCAGACGTGTCTTGCATTTCTCTGCGTCCTTTCCGCATCTCTCCGCATCATAACTATTGACATCAATTATATTGATATCAATGTACATCGGGGGGGGGGGCGATTTGGAGAGAAGCGAATAGATATGTTATCCAACAAACAACGGATCGCAGTAATCGGGGCAACAGGGAGGGGCAGTGGTACGTGCCCTGCAAGCCAGCGGCCAATTCAAGGTGCGCGCTCTGACTTACAATCCAGGCAAGCATCGCGAACTCGACTGATGAATCTTTACCAAATCACTGAACCCAATATCGACAGTCTGAAATTGACCGAGCGGCCCGCCACCGAAGCCCGGTTCCGGCGAGGTCGTAACCACCGAACTGAGAAAGGCCAACCATGTCTCACCTAAAATCCCCCGACAAAACCGCTACTCGTCCTGAGACCGCAACTGTCACGACGCAAAGTCCTCTTTCCCGCATTGCCAGACGCACCCGTGGACAGAGTCACGGGCCCATCACACGCCTGATGTCTCCGTCCGACTTTGCCCGTCTTTTGAAACCCTTCGTATTCCTTGACATCTTTGATACTCAGGGAAAATCGTTCTCTGGCTTAGGGCTCCATCCACATTCCGGCATCGCCACCCTTACCTACGTTGCGGAGGGCAGTGTCAGCTATGAAGACACGAACGGAGCGACGGGCCTGTTGCCCGCCGGCGGTCTCGAATGGATGCTGGCCGGCGGCGGCGTCTGGCATGGTGGCGGCTCCGGCGAACCGGGACGGACGCGGGGCTTCCAGCTTTGGATCGCCTTGCCGCCCGAACTCGAGCTGGGACCATCGGAGAGCGTATATCTGTCACCGGAGGTCATCCCCCACGATGGGCGGGCGCGTGTCCTCCTCGGCAGCTATGGAACTGCGACAAGTACGATCAAAGCCCCGTCGCCGATGAACTATCTCGCCGTGCATCTGATGGCTGGAGAACGCTGGAGCTATCAGCCGCCCGCCGGGCACACTGTCCTCTGGACCGCCGTGGGGATGGGTTCCGTTCTGGTCCCGGAGGAGCTGCGGCAGGGCGAACTGGTGGCCTTCAAGCCGTCGAGCGCCGCGATCGAATTCGAGGCCCAATCCGATGCAGAGTTCGTCCTGGGCTCGGCTGTTCCGCATGATTACGACCTCATTTTGGGCTCCCACTCCGTACATACAAGCACCCAAGCGCTGCGTGAGGCCGAGGCGCGGATCGCGGAGATTCAAATGCGCCTGAGTCAGCAGGGCAGACTTTGAACAACAGTCAGGAAAGAGCCTCTTATGAAAAAGGAACTTCAAAAAGGAGAACTGCGATGTCCGTCGCCCAAGCCACAACTCAACGTCCTCCGTTGCCGCCATTTACACGCGAAACGGCTATTCAGAAGGTTCGACGGGCAGAAGATGCCTGGAACTCTCGTGATCCGGAAAAGGTGGCCCTGGCTTACACAGTTGACTCACGCTGGAGAAACCGCTCAGAATTTGTGAACGGAAGGCAAGAAATTGTCGGGTTTCTCAGACGCAAATGGACGAAAGAGTTGGACTATCGGCTGATCAAAGAGCTTTGGGCGTTCGAGGGAAACCGTATCGCCGTGCGCTTTGCCTATGAATGGCACGATGACTCCGGG
>Ga0137419_10000332_pt1 | contig 16123 bp, 11 predicted proteins | sample CZODoug3_1_2_16f_FD_108279 | JGI IMG/M metagenome (GOLD analysis project Ga0137419, IMG submission 108279) | Vadose zone soil fungal communities from Angelo Coast Range Reserve, California, USA - CZODoug3_1_2_16fungal (Illumina Assembly) | ecosystem: Environmental > Terrestrial > Soil > Vadose... | reverse complement strand
GTGTTCGACGTGTACAACCCCAACGACTACCGCCTCCGCTCGACGCGGCTCGAGGTCGGCATCGACCTCGAAGGCACGCACTTCGGCGATGCCCTGCTGGACCGCCCGCTCGACCTGTCACCCACCAATCACAGCCGGATCCTGGTGCCCGTGCGGTTCGAGTGGGCGGGCCTGGGAGCGGGCGCGAAGGCGTTGGTTACGCGGCAGGCGCTCGGCTACGCGATCACCGGCGCGGTGCTGCTCGAGACGCCGCTGGGGGACCGCAGGGTCGCCCTGACCGGGAAGGGGAAGGTGCCCTTGAGGAAACTGCTGAAATGACCCGAGCGGGGACTGTACATTTGGGGCAGGCACAGTGCTAAGGAGCATCCCCACATCCGTCAGCTAATCGAGATCCAACCGCCCATCGAGCGGGCACTCTTGGTGGGCGCCCCCCGCAAGGGGTCGGCGGACGCGGTGCAGGTGGACGAGCATCTCGACGAGCTGCGTCGGCTCGCGGACACCGCCGGCGCCGAAGTCGTAGGCCGGACCTACCAGCGGCTCGAGGCACCCACGCCGAAGCTCTACTTGGGACAAGGCAAGGTGGAAGAGTTGAAGGGCGTCCTGCAGGACGCCCGCTGCACGCTCGTGCTGTTCGACGAGCCGCTCTCGCCCGTACAGGGGACCAATCTCGAGAAGGCGCTGGCGGTGCGAGTGATGGACCGGACGGAGTTGATCCTGGACATCTTCGCGACCCGAGCGCGGAGTGCCGAAGCCAAGATGCAGGTGGAGCTCGCCCAGCTCGAGTATCTGCTGCCGCGCCTGACCCGCATGTGGACTCACCTGTCCCGCATCCGGGGCGGCATCGGGCTGCGGGGGCCGGGCGAGACTCAGCTCGAGACCGACCGGCGGGTGATCCGGCGCAAGATTTCCGTCTTGAAGAAGCGACTCGAGGACGTCGCCGACCACCGCGCCAACCAGCGCCAGGGCCGGCGCGACTTGCCCAGTGCCGCGCTGGTCGGTTACACCAACGCGGGCAAGTCGAGCGTGCTGCGCGCCCTGTCGGGGCACGACATCTTCGTCGAAGACCGGCTGTTCGCCACGCTCGACACGCTCACGCGCGAGGTGGACGTGGGCGAGGGGTACCGCTTCCGAATCAGCGACACGGTCGGGTTCATCCGCAAGCTGCCGCATCACCTTGTGGCCTCGTTCCGCGCGACGCTCGAGGAAGCGCGCGGGGCCGACCTGCTGTTGCACGTGATCGATGCGGCACATCCGAGCTGGCAGGAGCAGGTGGAAGTCGTCGAAGTGGTGCTGGAGGAGATGGGGCTCTACGAACGCCGGGGCGGGGAGCGAGGCGCGGCCGCGCCGGACCGCAAGCGGACCATTCACGTCTTCAACAAGGCGGATCTCCTTCCGGACCCGGAGGCGTTTCTCGCCCAGGTACGGGAGCGCTACCCGCACTCGATCCTCGCCTCTGCACTGCCGCATTCCGCGCTCCCCCCGCCGCATTCACGAGGGGTGGAAGTGCTACGGGGCGCATTGCGAACCTCCGCCCAGGCGCTCCGTCCCGTCGCCCGGATCCGGGTACCGCTCGATGATGGGAAGCTGCTCGCGGCGCTGCACCGCCAGTCGGAAGTGCTGCAGGAAACTCAGGTGGACGGCGTGGTCGAGGTCACGGCGCGGGTGGAGGCGTGGCTGCTCGGCAAGCTCAGACGAGACGGCATCACGGTCGAGATCGGGGAGTGACCCCCGGAGGGGCTCAGGGGACGCGGGGGACGATCCGGTATACGTTGCCGCCGGTCTGTTCTATGACGTAGAGCTCGCCGGCGTTATCCTCGCCGAAGGAGGTGATAAGCGACAGTCCGCCGAACTCGGGCGTGTAATCGTGCAGATCAACTGCGACACCGCCTTGGAGGCGAAAACTCTTCACCCAGCCGCCGCAGAGATCTCCAAAGAAATAGCGTCCGACGAGGATTGGTAGACGCTTGCCCCGATACACGTGCCCGCCGATGATCGAGCACCCGTTGGCGTCGTTCACGCCGTGCGAGTATTCGAAGGTGGGCATCACCAACCCCGCGGTATTGCAACCGCTCGTCGGGTTGAAGCAGTGAGCGCCTTCGAGAATACTCCAACCGTAATTCTCGCCTCCGCCACTCGCCGCCGGCTGCACGTCCACTTCCTCCCAGAGGTCCTGTCCGACATCCGCGATGTAGAGGTCGCCGGTCGCGCGGTCGAATGAGAAGCGCCACGGGTTGCGGAGACCGTACGCCCAGATCTCCGGTTTTGCGGGTGGCAGACCCACGAATGGATTGCTGGCCGGGACGACGTACGGGGCACCCGCCTTGACATCGATCCGGAGAATCTTGCCCATGAGCGTATCGGTGCTTTGGCCATTTCCTGACGGATCTCCAGGACCGCCACCGTCGCCCACGCCGATGTAGAGATAGCCATCGGGGCCGAACAGGACGAGGCCGCCGAAGTGATTGGAGTAGGTTGGATGAGGGATCGACAGAATGACCTGGGCCGACCCAGGATCCGCGACCTCCGGATTGGATGACACGGCGTACCGGGCGACCTGAATGATGCCCGAGCGGTCTACATAGTCGACGAAGAACTGACCGTTGTGCGCGTAATTGGGATGGAACGCCATGCTCAAGAGGCCGGCCTCGACAGAGGTGTTGACGATGCTCGTGATGTCGAGGAACGGAGTGGAGAGCAGGGTGCCGCTTTTGATGATGCGAATCCGTCCCGGTTGCTCCAGGACGAACAGCCGAGACGTGTCCTCCGGCGACTGCGTCAGGTAGAGTGGTCCACTCAACCCGCTCGCGATCAGCTGGAGTGCCGGAGTGGCGGAGACGACGACCGCGGCTGGCCCTCCGGTTCCGCCGAAGCTCGCAACGACGGTGGTGGCACCGGGACGGACTGCCGTGACTTGAGCGGTCCGATCCCCGGTGCTGACTACCGTGGCGACGCCGGGGTCGAGGACCGCCCATACGACGGGTTCCGCCACGGGCGACCCATTGGCGTCCAGGATAGTGGCGGTCAACGCTGCCGTGCCACCGATCGCGAGCGTGTCGGCGACCGGCGCAACCGTCACGGCGAACGATCCCAGGGTCGCGTTGATCGGCACGTTGCCGACGAGCGGTGACAGCACGAACGAAATGATGGGGTTGGTACCCGGCTGGATGGACACGATCACCGAACCCCGGTGCGTTTCCACACCCCCGGCGTCGAAGGCATGCATCGTGATCGTCCGATCGGACCCCGCGGGGATCGAGATCGTACCCGACGCCATGCCATTAGCGATGGGAATGTTGAACACCAACAGCGTCGTGATGTCAGGGGCGGTTACTTCCACCACCAGACTGGCGACGCCGGCGGCGGACACGTCGGCCCGCACCAGGAGCGAGGTCGCACGATGGTCCCCGCCAGGCTCGGTCGGCTCACGCGGGATGCATGAGCCGATGACGATCAGGGATAGCCAGGCCGCGGAATAGCGGCCCACGCGTGCAACCAACGACCTTGCCGATGCCATTCGGGCGGCGCCTCTACGGAGTGACCGTGATCGCCGCGGAGCCCACCGCCCCCTGGAAGGTCGCGAAGACGTTGGTTTCCCCCACACCGACGGCACTCACCAAGCCGGTGCTGCTGACGGTAGCGACCCCGGGATTCTGGGTAGCCCAGCTCACGGTTCCGCTCGTGGGCTGTCCCTCGATGTCCAAGAGTGTGGCGGTCAGCTGAACCGTCTGCGTCCCCCCCAGGGAGAGCGTGTTGGGGCTCGGCGTTACCCCGACCGTAAAGCTGCCGAGGGTCGCGTGGATCGGCACGTCCCCGGTCAGCGGCATCAAGGTGATAGAGATCGTCGGATTGGTTCCGCCTTGCACGCTGATCGTTGACGATCCGCTGTGAGTCAGCACACCACCGCCGTCGAAGGCGCGGATCGTGACAGTCCGATTGGAGCCCGCGGGAATCGTGATCGTGCCGCTGGCGACGCCCGCGACGATGGGCAGGTTGAACACCATGGGCGTCGGGAGGTCGGGCGCTGTGACTTCGACCACGACCGTGGCGACCGCGGTCCCCGACACGTTCGCCGTGATGACGAGCTTGGCGTCGCCGCCGCCCGCGGGAGTAGTCCCGGAGCTGCAGGAGGCAAGCGTCAGGAGGGACGCGAAGGTCGCCATTGCAAAGCTTCGTCTGACCAAAACCATAGCCCAGCCTCCAGCCGTCGGGTCGCGCACGTTCGCAGCATCGAGACGCGCTGCGTGATGCGCGTCACTCGCAAGTTCTACGCCCCGTGTCGCCGGGGGGCAGCGCTCGAGCTCGCAGCGCGGGGAGATGCGTCGTAACGTGTTGTCGGAGCAGGAACTACTTCGGGTGGGCCGGCCGGCGGTCGAAGGGAAATGCCCCCGAGCGGGGTCGGCATGAGCGTCGTTCGAAAGTGGAACGATTGTCTATCGGGCGTCAGCTTGCATGCCCGTGCCGGCAGGGGCGACGGTGACGGCCGCGAGGTCGTGCTTCCCGCTCGGCAGCCGCGGAAGTGTCGCCTGCACCGCGAAGCGGGCGGGCTGCATGTAGCGAGGCAGCTCGATGCCGCAATGGCGCTTGAGACGGTCGAGCGATCCGCTCGTCGCGAGGACTACGTGCGCAACGATCCGCTGCCCTCGCAGGTCATCCTGCTCGGCGACCACCACGCAGTCCGCGACCTCGCCCGACGCATAAATCACCTCGGCGACTTCGTCGGGGCTTACCCGATAGCCCAGCGTCTTGATCATGAGATCACGCCGTCCGACGAAATACAACAAGCCCTCGAGGTCTTGCCGCACCAGGTCGCCCGTGAACACGACGCGCTCCCCGTCCGGCGCCGCGGCTGGCCGCAGCGGGTAGGGCCGGAACACCCGTGCCGTAGCCTCAGGGTTGTTCCAGTACCCGAGCGTGACGGTCGGTCCGCGGTACACGAGCTCACCCACTTCGCCCGGGACGCAAGGCGTGACGCCGTCTCGCAGGACCAGCACGGACCCGCCGGGAATGGCACGGCCGATGGAATCGGGATGGCGGTCGACTTCCTGGGCGGGCAGATAGGTACAGCGGAGGGCCTCCGTCAAGCCGTACATCAGGAACAACTGGGTGTGCGGCTGGGCCGCGCGAAGGGCTCGCACGGTCGCGACCGGAAGGTGTCCCCCAGCGTTCGTCATAATGCGGAGGTCGGGCAGGGGCGCGGTGCGGAAGGCGGGCACGTCGAGCAACTGGCGCCAGAGTGGCGGCACGGCGGCGAGCACGGACACACGGCGCGCTCGCAGCTCGGTGACGAGCGTCTCGGCGAACGGCGAACGGACAACCACCAAGGCGGCCCCGGTGCTGGCCGCGCACAGCACCTGACTCATGCCGTACACGAAACTGAACGACAGAAAGCCCGCGATTCGATCGGTGGACGTGATGCCGAGATAGCCGGTGACGGCGCGGGTCGCGGCCCACAGGTTCCCGTGCGTGACGGTCACGCCCTTCGGCCGGCCCGTCGATCCCGAGGTGTAAATGATCTGCGCCGGGTCGGCGTCGAGCCGAGTCACGGGCTCGAATGGGGCGGCGGTGGGAATGCCGTCGACCAGGAGCGTGCGCACTGGCGTCTCGGGCGCCGGCGATTCGCCGGGGGCCAGGTGCGCTACGGTGAGGAGCAGTCTCGCGCCGCAGTCCCTGAGAATGTGCGCGATCTGGGGGCCCCGCAGAACGTCGTTGATGACGACGGCGATCCCGCCGGCAGCAAGAACGCCGAAGAAGGCCGCGATGGCGTCAGGTGCGTCATCGAGCAAGACGGCCACCCGATCGTCGGGCTCGAGCCCGGCGTTCAGGAGCGCCCGGGCGATAGCCCCGGCGCGCGCGTGCAGTGCGCCGTAGGCGGTGTCGCGGCCCCGCTCGACCACCGCAGTGGCAGTGCCGTGCGCACGGGCCGTGGACCAGAGCGCGCCGGCCATGTTGGCGTTGACGCGGGTCGTCATGCCGTGGGAGCGGCAGCATCGAGCATGCCAACGAGAGGCCGCGCGAGCAGTGGCGCCGTGGGGTGACCACGGGTCGGGCGTCGCACTACTGTGACAGCCATTTGCTGCGCCGCGCGACATTGCCGTCCCACACCGGTCACCCGCAGCATGGCGTATGTCGTTGTGCCATCGCGCGATACATGGACCGACCCGGCTCGTGCCGCGCGTCGAGAGTGGGCTCCGTCCTTGCATGGGCACTGGTCGTATGGCACCCGATGGCATGAGCGAGAGCCTGGCCGCTGAGCTGGAGGTCGATCCGGCGCAGACTGCCGCGGCGATCGGCGAGCGGCTGCGCCACCAACTCGGGGCGCTGCTGCAGCGACGCGGACTCGTGGTCGCGATGAGCGGCGGCGTGGACAGCTCCGTTTGCGCGGCCCTGGCCGTGCGGGCGGTTGGCGCCAGCCGGGTGTTCGGGCTGCTCCTGCCGGAGCGAGAGTCGGATCCGGACAGTCTGACCTTGGCACGCAGCTGGGCCGAAGAACTGGGCGTCGAGTTCGCGATCGAAGAGATCGGGCCGATTCTCGACGCGCTCGGGTGTTACTGGCGTCGCAACCAGGCCATCCGCCAGGTGGTGCCCGAGTTCGAGGACGACTGGCGGTGCAAGGTGGTGCTGCCGGGGAGCCCGCTGGATTCGGAGCGCCTCAACGTTCCCTACATTGCGGTCGAGTTACCGGATGGGACCGTGCACCGGGCCCGCCTTCCGGCGGCCGAGTATCGGCAGATCGTGGCGGCGACAAATTTCAAGCAGCGCACTCGCAAGATGCTGGAGTATTACCACGCGGACCGGCTGCATTACGCGGTGCTCGGCACACCGAACCGGCTGGAGTACGACCAGGGGTTCTTCGTGAAGGGTGGCGACGGTTTGGCCGACGTGAAGCCGATCGCCCACCTGTACAAGACCCAAGTGTATGCCCTGGCGGAGCATCTGGGAGTGCCGGCCGCCATCCGCGAGCGGGTGCCCACGACCGACACCTACTCACTGCCGCAGACGCAGGAGGAGTTCTACTTCGCCCTACCGGCGCGGACGCTCGACCTGGTCCTGTTCGCCCACAATCACGGGCGCGATTGCGCCGCGGTCGCCGCGGAGGTCGGTCGGGACGCGGACGCCGTGGCGCGTGCGTTCCGCGACATCGAGCGCAAGCGCGCCGCGACCCGCTACCTGCACCTCCCGCCCCAGCTGGCGGGTCACGTGCCCGAGGTGGACTCACCCACGGCGGCCGAGCCGGACTGATGTGTGGCCTGGCGGGGATCGCGCGCCGAGAGCCCCGTGGTGTTGCGGTGGAGACACTCGACCGCATGGCGGCGGCGCTGCGCCACCGGGGACCCGATGGGATGGGGCGCTGGGCCGGCGCCCGGGTCGGTCTCGCGCACGTAAGACTCAGCATCATCGACGTGGCGGGTGGCGCCCAGCCGCTCGGCAACGAGGACGGGCGCGTGCTGGTCGTGTACAATGGCGAGATCTACAACTACGTCGAGCTGCGGGCCGACTTGGAGCGTCGCGGGCATCGGTTTCGCACCCGGAGCGATACCGAGGTGCTGGTCCACGGCTACGAGGAGTGGGGGACGGCGTTGCTGGAGCGCCTCAACGGGCAGTTTGCGTTCGCGCTCTACGACGGCCGGACCGAGACGGTCTTCCTCGCTCGCGACCGGTTCGGCGTGCGCCCGCTGTTCTACAGCGAGCAGAACGGCGACTTGCTGTTCGGGTCGGAGATCAAGGCGTTGTTCGCAAGTGGGGAAGTGCCGGCTGCGCCCGATCTCCAGGGCCTGGACGAAGTGTTCACGTTCTGGGCGGCGCGACCGCCGCGCACGGTGTTCGAGGGGGTGAAATCGCTCGAACCCGGCAGCTTCGCCGTGTGGCGCGACGGCCGCCTGCGCGTGCAACGTTACTATACGCTCGACTACCCCGAGGCAACACAGGAGTCGTCCGACGACCTCGGGCAGTTGGACGAATTGCTCCAGAGCGCGGTCCGGCTGCGGCTTCGCGCGGACGTCCCGGTGGGCGGTTACCTGAGCGGCGGCCTCGACTCGAGCATCACCTGCGCCCTGGCCGGCGCGATGTCGCCGCACCAGCTGCGCACCTTCTCGGTGACGTTCGCAGACCCGCGCTTCGATGAACGGAACTTTCAGCGGCTGGTCGCGGACGCCGTGAAGAGCCGCCACGCCGTGCAGGGAATCGGCCCGGCCGACGTGGCCCGCGTGTTCCCGGAGGTGGTGCGGCACACCGAGACTCCGCTGGTCCGCACGGCCCCCGCGCCGATGTTCCTCCTGTCCCGCCTCACCCGCCAGCAGGGGATCAAGGTCGTGCTGACGGGAGAGGGGTCGGATGAGCTGTTCCTGGGCTACGATCTCTTCAAGGAAACGGCCGTCCGGGAGTTCTGTCTCCGCCAGCCGGGGTCGCGTCGGCGGCCGCGGTTGCTCGAGCGGCTGTATCCGTACCTCGACGCACGTGGGCGCCGGGGCGAGTTCTGGCACCGCTTCTTCCTGGACGCGGGGCAGCCGGGAGATCCGCTGTTCTCTCACCTCCCCCGGTTCCGGTTGACGGCACATATCAAGGAGTTCTACGGGGCCGACGTGCGGGCGGCCCTGGGCCGGACCGATCCGCTGGAGGAGCTGCGGGACAGTTTGCCAGGCAACTTCGCGTCGTGGTCGACGCTCAATCGAGCGGCGTACCTCGAGATGGTGACGCTGCTCTCGCCTTACCTGCTCAGCTCACAGGGAGACCGCGTGTCGCTGGCGCACGCCGTGGAGGGGCGGTTTCCGTTCCTCGACCACCGGCTGTTCGAATTCGCGGCGCGGCTTCCCACTCGCAGCAAGCTGCGGGGCTTGCGCGAAAAGGACATCCTGCGTCGCTGCGCCCGCGATGTCGTGCCGCCCGCGGTCCTGGAGCGACCCAAGCAGCCCTACCGGGCGCCCGATATTCCGGCCTTCTTCGCTCCCGACCTCGTGCCGTACGCGCGCGAGCTGGTCGACGAGCGCGGCCTCAAGCATACGGGCCTGTTCGACGCGCGGTCGGTGGCAGGTATGCTGCGCCGCTGCGAGGCGGGGACCGCCGCGGGCTTCCGGGAGAATCAGGCGTTCGTGGCGATACTGTCGACGCAGTTGTGGTACCAGCAGTTCATCGATGCAGCGCGGCCGTCCGTTGCCGGCCTCGCGCCGCAGAGCCATGTCCCGGCGGCGGAGCACGTCGTCGTGACGCGTTAGCCAAGGAGCGGAAGATGGCAGATCGATTGGGTGAGACGACAGTACTCGTGCGCACGCGCGCATACATGGAGGAGAGCTTTCTCTACATGCGGCCGGGATTCGTCCTGGGAGACCACGACCGGTTGATAGAGAAAGGCGTCATCGACTCGATGGGTGTGCTGGAGCTGATCGGCTTCCTTGAGACGGCATTCGGCGTGACCGTCACGGACGAGGAAATCAACGAGGGCAATCTCGGGTCGTTGGCTGACATCGCGCGCTATGTGGCCTCGCGCGACCGCAACGGCGCGGTCGTCTGACGTCGCTCACGCCGTCCGGGCTGCCGACCGTCGGGATGACGCCCCATCGGAGTGGTGCGCTACCACCGGGCCGCCGAGTGCCCGCAGAACGGGCGTCGCCCTCGATTGGAGGGCCTGCACGTTGTGGAAGACGGGCAACCAGTGCCGCCGCAGGGCGGGGTCGCTCCGGACGGCGTGCGCCACCTCCTCGATTCCGGCGCGGACGCTCATTTCGGGGATAAAGCCGAGCGCCTGGCGAATCTTCTCGAAGCTGACGCGGTAGTCGCGGGGATCCGTGACATCGGCCTTGCGCGCGACCTCCACGTTGCCGACAACCGTCGCCACCATCTCACCGATCTCGTCGATGCGGTGATTGAGGGCATCCCCGCCGACATTGAAAACCTCTCCGGACACGACGCTCGCGGGCGCCTCGAGCGCCAGTACGAAGGCCCGTGCGGCGTCACGACAATGGACGTTCGGACGCCATTGGTTGCCGCCGAAAATTGTGATCTTCCCGTCGACGACGGCGCGAGCCGTGAGCGTATTGACCACGAGGTCGAACCGCATGCGGGGCGACACACCGAACACCGTGGCGAGCCGGAGCACCACCGGCTCCACCTCCCCCCGTCGGTCGAAGATGACATTCTCGCTCAGGACCCGAGTCCGCGCGTATAACGAGAGCGGGCTGAGCCGCGACCGCTCGGACAACAGGGTATCTGCGCTCGCTCCGTACACACTGCAGCTCGAAGCGAACACGAGGCGCCGAACTCCATAGAAGTTGCAAGCTTCGATGACGATCTTCGTGGCCGTGTAATTGAGGTCGGCCGTCTCTTCGGGGTCGAGATTGCAAGCGGGGTCTCCCACGATCGCCGCCAGGGCGAGCACGCCGTCGACGTCCCGGATCGCGCGACTGACGTCCCGCGTGTTGCAGATGTCGCCCGATACCAGCTCGAGCCGTGGGTGATCGAGTCCTTCGATGCCGGAGCCGCCGTAGTCGAACCGATCGAGCACCCGAACCGCATATCCCCGCTCGAGCAGTATGCGGGTGACATGAGACCCGATGTAACCTGCTCCGCCGGTGACCAGCACGCGGCGAGAGACACCATCGGGGACGCTGGGGCGCTCGGGCAGGCCGGGACTGTCGAGCAGTTCCACGAACGTGGCGCTCCCCGATCGATCCATGGCGCGGCCCATGACAAAGCGCTCGACGCCGCGCACCGCGCGAACCCGGATTCCGGTGTTCTCGACCTGCTGCACGAAGGCCCGCACCCGGCTTGGGTCCGTGGAGGGCATCGCGACGACCACCTCGGTCACTTCGTACTGGTCTACGATCGCCAGCACGTCGCTGAGACGGCCGACCACGCGGCTGCCGTTCAGCTGAGCCCCCATCTTGGCGGGGTCGTCGTCCAGGAAACCAACCAGCTCCACTCCCGGTGCAGTACGAGTGAGATCCCGGCTGATGGAGAGGCCGTGTTCGCCCGCCCCGGCAATGAGCAGCCGCCGGCGCGTCGGAGCGGGGGTTGAAGGACCGATCCTCACCACACGCTCGGCTTCAGCCACCTGCCAGCGACGCAGGACACGGATCCCCACGCGGGTGAAGAGGATCAAGAGCGCCGTGAGCAGGATGGTGGCCGGCGAAAGCTCGAGAACCCCGAGCAGCCGTGCCAACAGCAGCCCTGAGAGCACCAGGACGCTGGATGCCGTGATCAGTTCGACCTCGGGCAGGCTGGCATAGCGCCACATGGTGCGGTAGCCCCCCGCAACCACGTCGGCGGCGACGACGGCCAGGCCGACGGCCGCGGCCAGACTCGCCATCGGCACCAGGTTGTGCAGCGGGCCGCTGCTGCCTACCGCGAAGCCGAGCAGGGTGGAGCCGGCGCCGCACGAGAAATCGAGGAGCCCCTTGACCAAACGGCGGTACACGGGATTGCGGAGGTAGCGGGACTCGAGGGCGGTGCCCCACGCCGCCACTTGGCGCGCTGGAGAGGGACCTGGCATCGGGACGAAGCGGTTCAGGATATCCGCCATGCGTGGGAGTCCGCCTTCCTGTGGGCCGCAGCGGCCGGGTGGTCTCCCGGGAGTGCAAGTAGCTTGCCTACTCGCACGGCGTTGCCTGGAAGTCCCCACGACCGATACCTGCTACGGCCTGACGTCGCAGCAGTGGAACGTTTGCTGGTCGGCGGCGACACTTTTGTGACCTTCTTTCCTGTCAACTGCCGTGGCCAACCGTATGGACGCAGGGGGCTTAAGCCTGGACGCGGGCAGGTACGATCGGTGCGTAAGCGTGCCTCGAGCTCATTTCGGAATCTCACCTCGGAGGCCTCGCTCTGTTGGCCAGCCTCGGGCAGGAACTTTCGGCTACGGCGCGCCGCGTTGTGCCTCGGCCCGTGAAGGCGTGGCTGAAGCAGGTCCGGGCACGCTACCTCCGGACGGTGCACGCGTTTGGGCGCGAGGATCTCGAGAGGGGTCTCGTCGAAATCGGCGTCGCTCCGGGGGACATCCTCATGGTCCACAGCTCCTTCGACAGCTTTGTGGGGTTCCGCGGCGCGCCGACCCAAATCGTTCGGGCGTTGCAGGATGCGGTAGGTCCTCTTGGAACTATCCTGATGCCGACCTTACCGTTCACCGAGAGTGTCGTCAGCTACGCAGAGACCGAGCCCCTGTTCGACGTTCGGCGCACAATGTCGAAGATGGGCCTCCTCACGGAGGTCTTCCGCCGTTCGGCTCACGTCGTCCGTAGTCTCCATCCGACACACTCGGTAGCGGCTTGGGGATCGAAGGCGCGGGACTTGATCGCAGGCCACGAGCGAGCCGGAACACCCTGTGGTCACGATACACCGTGGGGCAGACTGCGCGACTACGACGCGAAGGTCCTCCTGCTCGGGGTTCCCGGCCGGACGATGACGTTCTTCCATGCGTTGGAGGAGGCGCTCGAGCCGGAGCTTCCGATTCCCGTGTTCGAGCCGGGGGAGTATGCTTTACGGTATCGTGATGGGGAGGGCGTGACGCGGGTTGCGACGACCCGATTGTTTTCCTTGCGCCTCGCCCGGCAGCGGGATACCACTCCGCTTTGGAGAGAGTTGAAGCGGCGGCGTCTCGTGCGGCAAGCGCGGGTGTCGCGCTTGCGCCTGGTTCTGCTGCGGGCCCGGGACGCGTTCGACGTCGGCTTGGCCATGGCCAGGGGCGGGGCGTTCTGTCTCAAACCCTGACCCCCGTGCGCGGATCGGTGCGCCCCATCGGGGCTCCGCCTGACGAAGCCCGTCGCTTGCTCGTGGTTGCGTACAACTTCCCCCCCGACGGCTCCATTGGCGGTCTTCGCTGGGCCGGCATCTCGAAGTACCTCGGCCGGCTTGGCTGGGAGGTCGCGGTTGTCACCGGCGCCCGTCCTGTCGGGGACGACGAGATCCTCGCTGCTCACGTAGAGTGGTGTCCGCGGCTTTGGACCCTCGTCGATGGCTACCGGGCGCTGCGTAGGCTGGGCGGGCGATGGCGCGGATCGTCCACGAACGGATCCCGCGCCGCCCCACCGTCGCGGCCTCCGAGCGCGCTGCGGCACCTCTACCGGGAACTCACATCGGTCCTGACGCTTCCCGACGCGAGCCGCGGCTGGGTCTTGCGCGCGACGCTCCGCGCGCGGTCGCTGATCCGACGGCTCCAGCCACAGGTGGTCGTGAGCAGCGGGCCGCCCCATTCCGCCCACCTCGTTGCGGGCCTGGCCACCATTGGGAGCCCCGCGCGCTGGTTCATCGACCTGCGGGATCCCTGGGCAGGACCGTTCGCGAAGGCTTGGGAGCCTCACCCGGAGAGCCCGTGGATGTCTTCGGCACTGCTCCCGCGCTTGGAGCGTCTGACCTTCCGTGGGGCGCAAGGGATCATCACGAACACGCCCCAGCTCGCTCAAACGCTCCGCGACAGATATGCCGATCTGGCCGTCGAATGCATCCCGAACGGCGTGGATGCGGATCGCCTGCCGGCCCGCAGCCAAGATGCCTTCCCAGGGTTGGGTATCGCATACGCCGGTACCCTGTACGGCAGCCGCGATCTGCGGCCCGTGGTACGAGCGCTTCGGACGTTCTTGGATCGGCACCCGGAGGCGGGCCAGGCCGGCTCGAGGCTACGTGTTGCCGGTCACGCGACGGACGCTCACGCTGTGCGGTTGGGTGACGCCGTTGCCGCGGCCGGGCTCGAGCGCCATGTCGACGTGTTGGGCCCGCTCCCCCGCGACCGGGCGCTGACCGTCGTGGCCCGTTCGCGGCTTGCGGTGGTGCTAGCACAAGGACAAGAACTGCAGATTCCAGGAAAGCTGTACGAGTCGGTTGCGATGGGCGTCCCGACCCTGGTCTTGGCGGAACCAGGCAGTGCCGCAGGCGTCGAAGGACACCGCATCGGAGCGGCGGTTTGTGATCCGAGTGACGTCGAGGCGATCGCCGGCGTGTTCGAGCGGCTGTGGCAGGATGACCTCCGGGAAAAATGGGTGTGCCCTGTTCCGATTACGTATGAAGCGATTGCTCCCCTCGTCGCCCGGCTGTTCGAGGAGACCGGGGTTCGGACGCGAGCATGATTCGAAGCGTGCGGCGCCTGGCGAGCGGGGTGTGGCGGGCCCGGGCGTGGCGCCCCGAGCATGCCCGGCTGCTCTGGTCTCAGATGGCCCATCGCCGTCGCAACCGCGACGCGGGGTTGACCGATCGGGACCACCTCATGGCCGCCAGCGCGTGGTTGTGTCGGGCCCAAGACGAGATGTCGGATGGAGGCCTCGGTGGACGGTATTCACTGTTCGCCGGCTGGACTTCGTCCTATCCGGAGACGACCGGATACATCATTCCGACGTTGCTTGCCCTGGCGCGCTACCTTCGCGACGACCGGTTCGAGGCGAGGGCTGGCCGCGCCGTGCGATTCCTCCTTGGGGTGCAGCTTCCAGATGGGGCATTCCCGGGCGGGGAAGTAGGGGACAACACCGTCAACCCTGCAGTGTTCAACACCGCTCAGATTCTGGGTGGCTTCACCGCATGGCATCGGTGCACTGGCGATCCGGAGACGCTTCAGGCGGCTGACCGAGCCGCACGGTGGCTGGTCTCGTTCCAGGAACCGGACGGAGCCTGGCGTCGGCACGTGTATGGTGGGGTGGTCACGACGTATACCGCCCATGCGTCCTGCTGGCTCGCGGAATTCGGCGAATACCGGGCGATCCAGGCGTACCGCGATGCGGCCGGCCGGCACCTCGATTGGGTGCTGGGGCAGCAGGACGCCGAGACGGGTTGGTTCGATCTCGCGGGCTTTACGGCCGAGGATCACGCGGCCCGCCGGGCGGTCCTGCACACGATCGCCTACACGTTGTGGGGCGTCCTGCGCACCGCCGAGATCCTCGGGCGCAGCGACGGGGTCGCCGCAGTCGTGAGAGCCGCTCGCCCAATCGCACAACAACTGCAGCGCCTCGGGTGGTTGCCCGGCGTGTTCGATCACCGGTGGCGGGCGTGCGCGCCGTATGCCTGTCTCACGGGTAACGCGCAAATGGCGCTGACGTGGCTTCGGCTGTACCGGCACACGGGCAGCGTGGAGTGGCGCCAGGCCGCCTGTCAGGCGCTGGCACTCGTCGCCGGCGCGCAACCGATGTTCACGAGGGATCGCAACCTTCGGGGTGGTATCCCGGGCTCTGCGCCGATCTGGGGAGGCTACATCTCCTACGCGCTGCCTAACTGGGCCGCGAAGTTCTTCATCGACGGCCTGCTGGAGAAGATGGAGATCGGCGGGGTGCGCTGATGTGCGGCTTGGCGGGCTTCTGGACCAGAACGGGTGCGACGCGCGACAGCTGCGGCGTGCTGCGGCGGATGACCGAGGCGCTGCATCATCGCGGCCCTGACGGCGAGGGGTACTGGCACGATGCGGCGGCGGGAATCGGGCTGGGGCACCGGCGGCTCGCCATCGTCGACCTGTCACCGGAAGGGCATCAACCCATGACCTCGAGCCGCGGACGCTATGTGATCGCGTTCAACGGCGAGGTCTACAATTTCCCGGACCTGCGCGCCGAGCTGGAGCGGGATGGCCTCGCGTTTCGCGGGCACTCGGATACCGAGGTGATGCTGGGCGCGATCGAGCGCTGGGGCTTATATCGCGCGGTCGATCGGTTTGCCGGCATGTTCGCCTTCGCGCTATGGGACGCGGAGGCGCACACCCTCCACCTGGTACGAGACCGGTTGGGGGAAAAGCCTCTGTACTACACGTGGGCCGGATCCACCTTGCTGTTTGGCTCCGAGCTGAAGGCACTGCGTGCGTGTCCCTGGTGGCGCGGCGAGATCGATCGCGACTCACTGGCGCTGTACATGCGCCATCATTACGTCCCAGCCCCTTACTCGATCTATCGCGGGGTGCAGAAGGTGACACCGGGGACGATCCTGTCGTTCCAATCGACCGCGCCGCCGGGTGCTGAGCCCGAGGAATATCGGTACTGGGACGCCCAGGCGACCGTCCGGGAGGCGCTGGCCGGCCCGTTTCGGGAAGACGGGACGAGCCTCGTCGAGGCCCTCGATGTCCTGCTGCGCAAGGTGGTGCGTCGCGAGATGATCGCCGACGTGCCGTTGGGGGCATTCCTGTCGGGCGGAATCGATTCGTCCACGATCGTGGCGCTGATGCAGGCCCAGAGTG
>Ga0137419_10000330_pt1 | contig 16156 bp, 23 predicted proteins | sample CZODoug3_1_2_16f_FD_108279 | JGI IMG/M metagenome (GOLD analysis project Ga0137419, IMG submission 108279) | Vadose zone soil fungal communities from Angelo Coast Range Reserve, California, USA - CZODoug3_1_2_16fungal (Illumina Assembly) | ecosystem: Environmental > Terrestrial > Soil > Vadose... | reverse complement strand
CAATTTGGAGGAATAGAACATTCTTTGTTGTTCCTCAAAACGAACGAAATGAATACTTCAAACATGCTGGGGATGTTGGAGTTCTTCCAGCTCCTGTATCTGTTACGAATTATAGCCAAAAAGTCCAATATATCTTAACTGGGGACCTAGACAGTCATGCCAAGGCGGTCATTCTTGACGACGATCTTGTGTTTAGTCGTAAGAGTGACCCAACAAGACCTAAAAGTCTTATTTCCGTCAAAGACCCTGAAGAATTAAACGGTCTGTTTGAAACAATGAGCTTATTGCTCAATCAATTCCCTCTGGTGGGTGTTCATCCTCGTCAAATGGGCCAAGATGCAAAGACTCCTCATGTCCAAAATGGTCGTATCATCTGTATCCAAGCCATAAACAGAAGGATGATAGGAAATGTTAAGGTGGATCAGCTTCCTATACTGGCTGACGTGGTGCTCAATTGTACTCTGCTATCACGGGGTCAAGCAAATGCACTTATTACGACATTCTTTCAAGATCACGGACCCTGCCAAGCTCCCGGCGGTTGCTCTATCTATCGCACTCCTGAAATGCAGCGCGCTGCTGTTGAATACTTGGCGAACCGATGGCCGGCCTACGTTACTGTCGTTGAAAGACGACCCAAAGTAGCGAAGTGGATGGGAGATGTCAGATATGACTATAGGTGTCAGTGGAAGGCTCTGTACGAAGCTGGAGTCAATTTCGCCCGTGGTGGTCCAAGCGTAGATATGGAGGTGAAGAGGTGACTCCCCCTGAAACATTGATGTATTGGATCAAAGAGCGCTATGAAATCTTGGAGACAAAGAAAACTGGTGCGCCGAAGCCGTGGAGTGACGATCCAGTCTTCCAAAACACGTATTTCTGCAATGTACGTCGGGAAGACGACAAAGTAACTCAGTGGATCCGAAAATTCTATAGTTCGTACGTGAACGAACATATGTTTGAATATAATATCATCATGTCCAGATTCTTAAACTGGCCTCCCACTTTGGAGGCATTAGGATACCGAGTAGGGCATAGTCCTCTAGTTATGAATGCTCAGCTCAGAGAAATCGCCAAACAGGGGTTTAAGGTCTGGGGTGGTGCTTATTTGATCACAACCCACGGAATGCCGATGGCAAAGGTTGACTACCTTACCTATGAGGTACTTGAGGCTGTTTATAAGCGCCTCGACGGGCTTAGAAAAGCGTGCCGGGGCACCAGTGGAGGGGCTGCTGCGGCGGGGCTCGAGGAGATAGACGGAATTGGCTCGTTTTTGGCCGGTCAGATCATAGCTGACCTCAAAAACACTCCAGAGCATCCCCTAGCTAAGATGGAGGACTGGTGGACTTTCGTAGTACCTGGACCTGGGAGTATACGAGGCTGTTCGTGGTTCCACTACAACAGACCAGATGAAATGAAGGAGAGCGCCTTTCTATCTCACTTCAAAGAAGTACGAAAATACGTAGACGCTCATTGGCCTCTGACAATACCCGCCATCTGCAACCAAGACCTACAGAACTGTTTATGTGAGTATGATAAATACCAGCGTGTCAGAAATGGCACAGGGCGCAGCAAGAGGAGATACGAAGGTGTATAGAATCTACGGAGGTAATGTCACTCAAGCTTACGAAGATTTCTTATGGACATTCCAAGCTGAGGCTGAGAAAGAAGAAAGTCGTAATGGTCCAGTTATGACCATTCCATATCCAGCATTTCTTCAGATAATGCGGCCTAAAGAAAGAGTTTTATTTGATCCTATCCGTGATGCCAATCCATTCTTCCATGTCATGGAATTTATATGGCTCATGTCGGGCAGCAAGGAATTGAAGTGGATCAATCAATTTAACTCAGGATTTGTCAAATATAGTGACGACGGACAAACCCTCCCAGCTTCATATGGTGTGCGATGGAGAAATCATTGGGGATTTGATCAAATAGTCACAGTGATCAACCAACTTAAGAGGGATCCCACAAGTCGAAGAGCTGTGCTGGGAATGTGGGACCCTGGAATAGATTTATCAGCTCGTGGAGAGCTGGGGGCAGATCGCCCCTGCAATACTCATATCTATTTTAGGATCGTAGAGGGCCATCTCAACATGACCGTCTGCAATCGCAGCAATGATGCGATATGGGGAATGCTCGGGGCTAACATCGTTCACATGACTTATCTGCAAGAGCTAGTTGCTCACGGCATAGGCGTACCGATGGGGATGTACTATGCTTTCACGAATAATCTCCACGTGTACATGAATCTTCCTCGATTCGAGAAAATTATGGCGAGCCCTGGAGGCCACACTGATTTCTACGGTAAGGGAGGCGTTACGCCTTATCCTCTGTTATTGGAAAATGAATCTGTAGATATGTTCTTAGAAGACTGCAGAAAATTCATAATAGACGGACTAGGAAATTTCAATTGTCAATGGTTCCATGAGGTAGCCTTCCCAATCCATGATGTCTACCTACAGAAAGAAAAACGAAATGTCATAATTCCTAAAATCATGGCTACAGATTGGCGCCTTGCCTGTGCCCAGTGGGTAGAAAGGAGACAAAGTGAATGAAATAATCATAGCTGATCTAGACGGTACGATTGCTCTAGATCATGGGAGGGCTAAGACCTATCTACATTCTGGTGAACGAGATTGGGATGCTTATTTTGATCATTGTCACGAAGATCTTCCCAATAGTAAAATTATAGACCTATTGTGTGAGTTTTCTGAGATCTGTCACATATGGATTTTCTCAGGTAGAGTTCAGCGGACTCGAGAAGTGACGGGGAAGTGGTTAGAACATCATGGAGTGCCCTACAACAACCTCTTAATGCGAGCAGACGGAGATAGAACTCAAGACTTTGAATTGAAGATACGGTGGGCGATTGAATTTGGTATGACCCCTGAGGCGGTATGGTTCATTTTAGAAGATAGGAAGCGCGTTGTAGAGGCTTGGCGGGCGGCTGGATATACTTGCCTTCAGGTTGCAGCCGGAGAGTTTTAAGCGTATAATGATAGGGTAATGCAATGTTTCCAGTAGGTAAAGCGAATGATCATCAAGTCGGCGGCACTCACTACATAGGTAAGAGTAAGACCGGCCAAGAACATTGGGATGTAGTTTGGGACTTTAACCTAGACTATTTCCAAGGGCAAATCACCAAGTACGTGATGCGATGGCGAGCAAAAGGTGGGATTTCAGACTTGCAGAAAGCAAGGCACTATTTGGATAAATACATTGAACTGAACGGAAGGTAACTTCTTCCGCTAGTGGGCAGCGGCCTCGCCGCCTTCCGGGTTAGTCCATAAGGCGAGGTACCACCAAACCCGTCCTTCCGGCGCGGGTGCCTGACAGCCGGATCTTATTTCTTCCTCAATGCTTGAGCTAGATGATGTTGCTTCGCTATGGAATAAGCGACGGCAGCTCGTTGTTTCTGGTCAGGAAATGACTTTTGTGCTTCTTCGCTCCCCATGAATCGGGAAACGTAAGCTCCCTTCTTCTCACCTTTGACTGGATATGGCATTAGGATTTCGCTATGTCAACTAGCGCCTTGTCTTTACGGACAGCTCCAGCACTAGAGCCGAAATAGTAGGCTATGATCGTCACCCAAGCAGTTCCCAAAGAACCTAGCATGAGTAGAAAAGCTTCGCCTCCTCCCCCGTTTGTCTTTGGTGCTCCATAAACTATCAAATAACCGAGAGATCCAAAAAATCCTACTGTAACTAGATAAGCGAGGATAGCTGGAGTGTGATCTTTAAGTTCAACTTCTCTCTGTCTCGCACTGGCTGTGTCCGCATAGGCGAGCTTGTCTTCTTCCACCCCCAGTTCAGCCATGTGAGACTTGAAATCACTTTCTACTTTCTTAAGAGATAAAAGAGTTTGTGGATCAGCACTGAGGATAGCCGCGTCGGCTGTCTTCATATCCCCACCGCCCAGCGCCTTAGCAAGAAGATAACCAGCAGTACCACCGAGAGGACCGCCAAGAGCAGTTCCCAAAAGTGGGGCGACGGTGGAAATAATTTTCTTAGCGGCATCGCTAAAGCCAGCAGTGTTCATACAGACGCAGCCGGTAGTGCCTCTACGGATGGTATCGGCTCTTTGTACCCAAGAGCTTCTAATTGTCCACTTATTGCAGCGATTCGCATCTGTAAGTCTGCAATCTTAGTGGCATTGAACGAATCAAGATCTGCCTGTGCCAATCTTCTTGCAGCTAGGAGACGCTCTATTACTTCTGTCTTAACAAGTAGATCGTGGTCCGTCTGAGTCAACTCGGGGATGCTGGTCATGCTCTCACTCCATCGGGCGTAATAGAAAAATGATTACCATCGGGTCGCGTGTGAAAATCTCCTCCCCACCTGTAATTCTCTCCAAGAGACTTCCACCAATCTCCCAGATCTTTTAATTGAGATCCATCTTGAATGTAGCCTCCATTCTTAAAAAAATTCAAATCAATAGCGAGTCGTTGAACATGAAGACTATGAGAAATCCCAGTACCATGATCTGCATCCCACTGAGCTTGCTGGGGAGTTCGCCAAGCTTCTCCGAAGGTCACAGTATAGCCAAGCTCAACAGCTTTCTGGATAAGTTTCGCTGTAGATTGTGCGAATTCTTCTTGTAGCTTACTCACCCGACTTCTCCTCTGGCGGTTTATTCTTTTCCTCCAAACTCTTTGCCATAGCTTGTCGTATTTCTTCAGCCTGTCTTTCTAAAAAATCTGCCTCGGCTCTCTTTTCATCACGAATTCTCCCCTGTTCTAATCTAGCGTCGTCATGACTCTTACGACTTTGCTCCTTCAAAGCTCGTATGGCAGACCAAAGAGTTGCCAACCGGAGTTTAACTCTCAGAATAATGTTGACTGGCAAATTCATCTTCGTCTCGTCTTCTTCCTAGCAGCAGCTATTTCCTTCGGCTTCACCATACGACTCTCCTTAACGTCTTCTTTGAACCCCAATCGCCATTCTGCTAGCTCATCAATGCGCTCCTTCTGCGCATCAACATAATCACGTGTCGCCAGTGCGGTGATCGCTATTCTAAGATCATCAGTAGCTTGCTTCGCATTATCTGCTGCATGTTTCGCATTGGAGATTTGCATCCAAATGGCGAGATAGACAGCCGCTGCGCCAAAGATCGTACCACAGAATGCACTGATAATTTGCCACAAATTCTCGAAAACAAAGAAGACAATGACTTGTCGTAAGCTACGCTTGAATGCGCGACGCTCACCACTTTCGCTAGTTTCATTGTCCATTCAAAGGAATAGGTGACGCATCAGGAAGATCAAATTTTTTATCTTTACTCTGAGCGTCTATCTTTTCTTGTATTTCTTTCGTAGCTTGTTGCTGTTCAAGTTGAGTAGTAATTTCCACTAGAGCCGGATTAGCTCTTTTATAAGACAACTCCGAAAGAGCATCTAAAACTGTAGACAAAGCCATTGGGGATAGAATAAGAGTAACGGGGCCGTTGATCGTTATCATATAAAACCTCAGTTCAATACATAGACCATTGTTAAAACAGCACTTATTCCCTTAACACCTGAATTAGTCCAAGTACCTAGAGCTTGAGTGTTGTTTCCCATATCTATCGTGTTGTTTATATTTATCGTAAAGACTATTCCAGTTAGCGCACCGGCATTAGTGGCTGCTCCTGTAGCATAATATGGAACGACTTGCAACCGAGTGGGGTTGATGGCCGCAGGAATTCCTGTAGCACTCATATTGACGGAATTACTAGTTCCAGTCGCAACAGGTAGAGTTAAAAGAACTATGTTTCCAATTCGTACCCATCTTGCTGTCCCAGTTACTCCCGCAGTCATACCTGTATAGGTAATTGTGAATGTTCCCGTATCTGGTGTCATGTCTTGAAGAACACCAGAAACTGGACCTTTAAATTGAATTGCCCTAGTGCCTTGAATTAGGTTAAAGAAAGCTGTTCCTGATCCGGGAGAAGAATCATAAAGAGAAAGATTGCCAACCGCTACGTTACCATATCGCCAGTGGCAAGAAGATGCATTCGTAGAATCTCTAAACTCTAGTTGAGATGCTCCAGATGCACCAATTAATCTTACATTAGCTGTTGTCGCTTGTCCTGCAGTGGCAGTAAAGACCGCAGTTTGAATATCTCCAGTTGGACCTGTAAAATTCCACGTACCAACTGAATCAAGAGTGCCACGAGCTACACTATTCGTACCAAAAACGATCGGATTTGCATTAGTCGTGTAAATTGCGGTTTGTGAAGTAGCTGGTCCTCCAGTCAAAACAGTCGTTGCACGATTTTGATTAGCGATATAAATTCTAAGTTGAGTTGATCCTGACAACATCGCAAGCATTAAATCTTGCGTAGCTGTTGTACTCGTATTAGAAGCCGTTAAAGTCGCAACTCCAGCTACTGACGAATTCCAAAGTGTAATTGCAGCCGCTTGAAGATCTATTAGTAGTACACCCGCAATGGAGAAAGCAATGTCTCCAGCCCCTACCCGATAAAATCCTGTAGAAGTTTCTAACTGCCATGAAACTCCAGGAGCACCGACAGTTCCAGCCGCAGCTTTGAACTGACCAGTCATACCTGAAGCGGTTCCAGTTCTATCTAGACTGTTAGTCAGAGCAGTAGCGACATCCGCTAACGTCGTATTTCCCCACACGCTAGAAATCAGCGTGTTGGTGACAACCGGATTGCCACCGGGAAGGGTATAGGTTCCGTTTACATCGCGTGGCATGATCTACTCGTTCGGTTGTTGGAATTCACTGCCAGCATGAGTAGCCGCAGCTCCCCTAATCACTGAATCTACAACGTGCCTCATTCCAGGATGTTCTTCCAGCATCTTGGTCACAATCTTCTGGACTGCTACATCGCCCATGACCCATCTCTGAGCTATCTTAGTAGCTAAGATATTTCCACCTGCTAAGATCTTCGCTGCTGGTCCTGCGGCAGCCATAGATAATCCATGAGCAAATGCTCCATAAGTCCCTAATCCACTCAGCGTAGCAACCTTGCCTATTGCAGAAGATTTCTCCACCGGCTGACCTAAGACTTTGTTAGCCGTCGTACTAAGATGAAACATGGTCCCCTGAGGATCTGATGCCTGAGCTAACTGCCGAGGAGTAAAGGCTCCTCCCTCAGCTTTCGCAGCCTCCACAGCTCGGCTGTACTGTACGAAATTCTTCATGGGCTCATCTAGCTCTTGATACTTCTTCAGATCAGCTAGATTACTCGCTTTACCTCCCTGACTCAATTCATCAGATACGATATCGTCAAAGACTCCCTTGCCTGCATTAAGAGCTTCCAACTCTGGTCCTTTAAGCTTCTGAGCTAGATCATCAACAGCTCGTTTCGCATTGAGGAGATTGCTTCCTTCAATTTCAGGAGCTCCCGAGGCGAATCGACTCATACGATCTTCAATGAGTCCAGTGACTTTTTGTAGTGTCGTATTGTCCACGTTGGGCATCGCAGTTTTGATCCGCGCCGCCACTTGACTCGTAAAATCCGGAGGGACATTGAACCTGTACGACCCGACTGTGCTATCATAAGCGCTCTGAAATGCCCCGGCGATAGCTCTGCGAGTAGTGATACCTTCATCTCCCATCCCCGCCTTAATCAGCGTCCCTGTGGGATCTGCTTCCATAGCAGCCATATCTTGAAAAACACCCACAGCCTTCTTAGCTTGGTTTCTAAGTTGTGCCCCTGCTCCTGGGACATTAGGAAGCATTTCTTTATAGAATCCTGAAGCAAGACGAGACGTTAAATCAGCTCCTTCATCTGCTGCCTGCGAAACAGGGGCGAAGATATCTTTTCCATGTTGTTCAGCAAGATGTTCTAAATCCTGAGCTGCCAAACTCTTCTTGACGATACCTGAAGCGATCCGTCCCAGACTTCCAAGACCCGCTGTGAGCCCTGTTCCAATAGCCGCACCTATTCCAGCAGCTTCCCCTTGCTTATCTACATCGGCTAGCGCGGCGGCATTTACACCCCCCTCGACGCCTCCTCGAGCTAGGGCGCTGCCAAGCACCCTGCCTGCCACGGGAACCGCTCGAAGGGCACTCGAAGCGGCTCCGAGGCCAAGACTGAGGGGGAGGCTGGCTGCGGTTTGCCCCACCAACTGACCAATAGAACCACTAGTCGTATCACTGATTGGACGGTCTAACTCGGCCTCTTTCCTGATATGTTCTCCTCCGAAGACAGAGGGGAAGACATGTCCTAGACCAATTATATTGCCAATTCCTCGACCCAACTCTTGAGTCCCTGATCCCACGCCTGCCAGAGTTCGCATCAATGGACTGTTTGTATCTATATAATGAGGTTGACTCGTCGCAGGTTTACCTGTCAGTGGATCAGTTGTGTCAGGCTTGGGAGTTTCTTTGGTGATGCCGTAATTCTGATGAGCGATGTATTCAATCGCATCTTGTTGTGATGCTCCCTCCGGAGCATTAACTCGGAACTTTTTACCATCAGGGCCAGTAACTTCAAAGACCGACATCAGCCTGCCGCAGTGAAGTCAGAAGCCTGTGCAGGAGGATTGGGAGGTCTACCTAATTGACCTCTAGGGTTGTCTGGCGTTACAGATTGATCTTCTACAGGCACTGCTGAAAATCCTTTGAATCTATCAATCACTCCACTCTTGGCCCCCGTAGTGGGGATGCCCATATAACGCTTCGTGCCTTCACTGAGTTTATCATTGAAATCTGTACGTTTCGTGTCAGCTTCATAGCCAACTCGCAGACCTTCAATCTGACCTTGCATCAATTTACGCCATTTTTCTACCACACTCTGTAAAAGTCTTGGGCTAGTGGCCCCATCTAAATCGTTTTCCATGGCTTGACGATCAGCCAGTGCGCCTGCTCCAGTCCCACCACCTTCAATAAATCTAACAATTTCAGCCGCTACAACGTGTTTTATCGCCTTTAAGTCTGTAGGAGCTGTGCTAAGACCTAACTGTTCTTTCATCCAGTTAGCTCCTTCATTGACAAACTTAACAGGAGTGTTGTTTAGTTGAGTAATGCCGGGCATAACTACATCAGTTAGATGAGCCACAGATTTATTTGCAGACGTCAACAGACGACCTTCAGCTCCATCAGCACTGAAGCCTTTCATTGTCTTTTCTTTACGATCAAAGGCAGTGATATCATATGGAGTTCCTTCCCTCTCTGCTTCTTCCATTGCAGTGGTCGTTGCATTGTACATCCTCGGATTACGACTGCTGCTACTCAAGACAGGGCGAATATTAAGATTCTTAATTCCGTTCACCAGAGCACGGAATTTAGGATCTTCATGTTGCTGTCCATCTTCATCAGTGAGCGGCATACCCGTCTTAGGATCAATAAGATACCCATACTCAGCCGCATTCTTAGCTGCTTCTTGAAGATGATACTTACGAGTTTCTTCTAAGCCTTGAGTAGCGATATCCGATTGCTCAGCCATACGTTTATCTTGTTCCCTTAAATGCTCTTCTTGCTGCTTACGATATTCTTGCTCCATCTTCTGAGCAGCCTGAAGATGATATTCTTTCCCTACAGTTTCAGCTTGTTGGTCAGAAGATTTCATCAAATTGGCGCCAAACGGAGCCAACACAGGATCGCCAGACAGAGCACCAATCTGCCCCATCACACTACGACCTCGTAGAGCCTCAATCAGAGCTTGCTGTGACTCTTGGTCAGTCGGAAGTTGTCCGATCAACGCACTATAGATATCTCCTGGCACGACTAACTCCCCGGATCCTCAGACCCTGGAGGAGTTGGAAGTCCTGCTGTGCCTGGAGAACGATTTCTCAATTGATGAATGAGTCTCAAAAGAGCTGTCCCATATACCCCTCGTCCTTTAGTCTGTTCTTCTATATTCTTCTGAGCTTGAGTATCAATATCTTGAGATTCTTTGTGCCCAGCATACTGCTGAGCAACATGAGCTAAAACTTCAAATGGACTAGGAGCAACGTACATCCCATACTTTCCAGGCCCTGTACGCCCTTCAGGTGCTTGTTCATTTCGCAAGGCATTAGCTTGTTTCAATTGAGCAAGAAGAAGAGCCTGTTTTTCAGGAATTCCGCCTAGAGCCATGACCTTTTTCATCTCTTCGTCAGTCATACCCCCCACTACCTGACCGGCCATAGGAGCCATTGGATCCATCATGTCAGTTAGATCTGCCATATATCCTCTAGTATAAGACCGCTGCGGTCAAAGCAAGAGATCCAATACCTGCTTCAGTTCCAGCCTGACCCTGTTGCTGAGCACTGAATGCTGCATTCGCTGCCTGACCTGCCTCTGAAGCGGCTGTGAGCGCCTGCACCGGCTGACCGGATCCCGCCGCTACATAAGACGGAGTTTGCGGTAGACCAACTTGTTGTCCACTCAAGATTGCATTGATTTGATTGAGAGTAAATCCGCGCTTCTGCATTTCCATAGCCATCTGCTGAGCAGCGGCTGTATTTTGATACTGAGCACCAGAAAGTCCCTGACCAAACATCTGATTTTGAGCAGCCAAATCAGCGGCTTGTTTCTGTGAACCGACCTGTGACCCAGTGAGAACAGATTGATTCTCAGCCTGGAGAGTAGACATACTCTGTTGGTTTTCCAGATTCCGCATGGCCGTGTCGTAAGCTTGGTCTCCTTCTTTAAGCCCTTGATTCAATAATTGCGTGCGTAATTGATCCTTCGCTTGATCCATCAAGGGCTGATTATAATTCTTAAACATACTGAAAGCTGCGTCCGACGCATTCTTATCATACATGCTTGCAGAAGGATTCGCATTTGTCGTCGTTGCTCCTGGAGTAGAAGCAATTTGCATCATCTTACTAAAATCAATGGGCTTACTTTCTTGGGTCCTTTCTTGCCCGATTAAGCCACTGGCAATATCCGATTGACTCTTTGTAATTCCCTGCTGTTGAGTTAAAGCCGCCTGCATCGCAGGCGTCAATGTCGTATTCTGCGTCCACTTTCCAACAACTTGCCCAGTTGTTGGATCAGTATAGGGAGATACAGTCCACGCCTGAGACCCAAACGGAGTATTTATGTTCGGTCTATTAGCAGCAGTCTGTGCTGCACTCAATTGCTGGCTAGACTGTCCTTGCGCCTGTGCTGCGCCGACATAGTCTGGCGGAGTTGGCGGCGATTTACTCACGAAGTAGACCCTCTAAGAGGCCCTATGCCTCTACGCAAGGCACCAGCGAGTGCAAATTGATTCGCCATTGGGCCACCCAGACCAAGTCCACCACCAAAATGAGGAGGCGCCCCTACAGGTGCTCCTCCCAGACCCAACCCGCCGCCCAGATGAGGTCCTAATCCTGGTTGAGGCATAGGCATTGGAGCAGGAGATCCAACCCCCAACGGAGGTCCACCGCCCTGCGGAGGAATGACCCCCGGCGGAAGAACTCCTGGAGCTCCTCCTTGAGGAGAAAATGCTCCTATTGGAGGATGAACAGGTCCAAACTGACCAGTGTTTGTCATGAGCATATCAAGCCGCCTTCTTTTGAAGCCAACGACATTCTTTCCTATGCATTTCTTTGACTACCATGTCTACCCCGTCTTTCCAACCATCCTTGTGACGAAAAATTTCACGAAATCCTAGAACTTTACTGAACCTAAGCGATGCTTCATTATCTCCAGGAGTCACAGCGAGTAGAATTTTACGATTGCAGACTTCAAACGGATACCTGAAAATCTCTTTTATGAAAAGAGGATGCATCAACCATCGTGGGGAAGACGACCAAATGTGAACATTCACTGAAGAATATGTCCAATGATCATACAACCCCATCGCCATAAGAGTATCTCGTTCAAGAATCGCTACACTGTTGACTTTCTGACTGGGGACATATTGCATCGCGGCCGCAATCGCCTCAACTTCTTTAGGAGTACCCGCACGAATGATCACAGATAATTTCCTGTGTCAAACATAAGATCAAATCGTAGAAGAGTAGTATCAGATGTAGAACTTCCATTTAATCCTACAGCCATCGCCCGTCCTAGGCCAGCTCCACCACGAACAACAGAAATAGGTGCTGATCCGCCACCCCACAGCCCCACATCCCACAATCCAACATCCCATAGAGCACCAGAAAGTAACCCAGAAGAAACTGGAGCCAAGACTTCCGATAGATCATAGTCATACTTGACTTGTACTGCAAAGGAAGGAGACGCTAGTGATAGAAACACAGGACGAATAATATGAACTCTATGATAACGTCCAGTTTCTTCATATTCTTGGAAAGACGATAACATAGACCATTTAATCGCAAGTCCTAGATCTGTGTTGCCAGTGTGCAGATATACACTACCATTCGTGTCTCCAATATAGAATGCTCCATTCCATGAATTTCCAGTATTGTATGGAAGATCACGATAGATGGCCCAGCCTTGCGTATTCAAACTTTGAACAAACTGCTGCCGTGGATAATTCGCTAAGGGCGGGGTTGAAATTAAAAGTAGATTTTCACTTGGTACAAGACGAACTTCCCACCCCAAAGTAGTTCGTAAAGCTGTCATAATGGAATTAATCAATGGCGAAATTTTACGAGACACATACTCCGTTTGATTTTGGATTAGAACACCAGCGATCAATTTGCTAAGAGGAAGGAGTCCATACGAAGAAAGAACGTATAGATCCCCTCCAAAGGCGCTCACATTACGACGACCTGCTGGCGGAGGTCCAATATACCACTCGCCTACTAAGCTCCAACTTGTCGCAACTGATGGATCAGTTCCTTGATAAATAAGAACATCGCCGCTAGAGCTAATAGCAACGAGATAATCATCAATGCCCGTTCCACCATCCAACGTCCACGTGTATAGACCCACCAAGTACCCGCCGCGTCGGAACTTGTTTCCAAAATTAAACTGAGTCGCCGCGCCGAACACGGCACCAGTCGCGAGGTACCATGCTGTCGCCGTATTTCTTTGAACGAACCAAACTCGTTCTTTGTGTGAAACAACCCAGACAAACGTAGCCGGATCAACATTATTAATCTGAGTTGCCCCAGCCCCTTGAGTCGGTTTAGCCCATCCAGTACCCTCTGTATAGACGTAATACCCATTAGATTCATCTGTATAGAGAAGATAAGTTCCTGCTAAAGTGGCGACTGCAGTAGATGTACCAAAACCAGAGTTAGAATCAATAGTAGGGAAAACGATCAGCGCTGCTGGATTAACTTGACCGACTATAGTAATGTCAAAAATCCCATTCTTGCCGGCAGCAAAAAGTTTGTCATTTGCAGATACAGACCCATTGTAAGGAAGAATCGTATTGACTCCTCCTGTACCAATCGTAGTACCCCATTGAGTTATTCCCGTACGAGCTCGGCACCCATACTGAGCAGGAATAAGATTATACTGGTAGATAGAATCAAACTGAGGAGTCGCTGCAAGCATATCAACGACATTAATCCCTCCGTTTGGCGCAGGAATTATTTGAGCCTTAATAACCTGCGGAGAGGGGCGATATAGAGAAAATGCTGGCAGTCCTGATATCACGGCAATCCATAATTCGTTTCAGGAATATTGCGCCACCCCAGATATGGAAACACTCGGTTCCTCGCCATATTCAATGTCTGAGCTGACACGTCTTTGTCAGTAAATCCATTGAATACGTTAACGAATTGATTAGCTGCGGCAGTCGTGTCAAATCCTTTTGCTTCAAGGAATCGCAGTTTAAGAAGTTTGACCATCAAAATCGGCTCAAATAAAACGACGTCAGTCGCCAGCAGCACTTGATCTTGCGCAGGGACAGTCGGTGCCCCAGTCACCGCCACCCACCAGCGACTGACGTACTCAAACGTGATTATTCCTCCTTCTTGAGGAGGAACAGGTAGGGTTTGAAACTGCCCCTGATTAATCTTAAACGAAACATAGATTGTTTTATTGGAAAGACCAGTTCGAACAAGATATTCCCAATTCTGAGGAGTTAGAGGGCCCCCAAGAGGAAGTTTATTCGTCGGATTCCAACCTGTTTGATCAAGCATGTAGCCAAAATCGGTTGGAAGATTGTACAGACCCGTGTCAACCGCATGAGTTGTTTGGGAAAACGTCTTATTCAGCATCTGCCATTCGTGCATCCCATAGAGCTCCCGACCCGCTGAAGTTAGGAGCGCCACAAGTTGGACATATGTTGCATCAGCAGAGGTAGTAGGATCAAAAGTCGAAGCTGTGACTATGCCACACTCATTCGCAGCAGCGTTAATGATCTGTTGCGCTGTATCAAACCGAGCCATTACGCTGCCTCAGGCTCCAATTCCTCAACTCTCTTTATTAATGTCTTTATCTGACGCTCTAATGTCTCAATCTTACTATTTCTTTCGTCCAACTCTGCCCGAATTGCCGTTAGCGGAGCCGCTTCCTTCGCTGCGGTGATATAATCCTTTGCGCGAGTCTTCAGCTGCTGAATTGCCATGAACTTACCAGCTACATTGTCTGGCATGTTGGCGAGTTGTTCAACTGTCCGAACATTAAAGAACTGAAGTTCTTTGACTTGTGATTGCTGAAGCCACGGAAGAACACTCAATGGAGTCCCACTTGCCTCGTCTTGATCTTGATTATTCTTAAAAGCAGCGTATTGCTTCGGGAATCGTTCAAAGTCCATGCGCCATGCGAGGCGATGAACTATATCTGTCTGTCCCGGCACCATAATGGTGACATAGCACTTCTCTTCAAATATTGGTCTCCCCTCTTTATCACTCTTCTCCTGACTGAACTGAGGGAATAGACCAAACTGGACACGAAGATTTTCATCACCTTTGAATTGATTCGGATTTTGGTCCATCGCCATCCCGGTCAATTCCATTGTCGCTTCTTGAAGCATGGGGATTTCCTTTAGTTTACTGCGAAGTTGCCTGCGGCTGTGACTGGGTTGCCGCTAGAAAAATTAACTGCATTCGCCTGCTCATAGACAATCTGACCAAGAGCACTCACACGAATGCCCTCAACGAAAACATCTGTCGCTAGTTGTCCGGTCTTCGCGTAGAAAGCTCCAGCAGGAGTTCTTAGTATTCCTTTGAAGAAGGTGCTGCCAGTCGGCGCACTCGTATCTAGAGCTAAATTTCCATCACGAAGAAATCCATTTCCACCCTTAACAAAGTCTGGAATGGGAGCTCCGCCAGTTCCTCTGTAAGTCGCAGTTATAGCAATGGCACTATTAGAAGTATTATCTGTCCAACTATATGAAACGCTTTGTGGTCCTGCGACCAGACCGGAAAGATGAGAAAATCGAGTCCCTGTGTCAACTGACGTATTTCCAATATAGAAATCACTAGTGTAGCCAGCAGGAGTAAGAATTAGAGCATCTACCTGCCCAGCTCCCGCACCAACTGCGATAAGAGTCAGAGAAATTTCATTTGTCTCAGATATAGAATCAGGAGAACTAGTAGCAATAGATTGAGCTGCGCTGACTAACGAACTCTGAAAACTTAGATCTATCACACCAGAAGTCGGTACACCAGTCAGTTCATACACTCTAGCATGACCGACTGCCATATTTCCACCGGGGCTCGTAACTGTGACATTCGTAACCCCAGCATTCGCATTAACTAGTTCATAGATACCCGCTTGGAGTCGATCTGTGCCAAGAGGACTAGTTCCCTTAGCAGATCGTTTAACCCAAGTTCCTCCACCATTGTCAGAACTGACAGTCGGATCTGCTTGCACAGGACCAACAGCGACATAATAATCAAGAACGCAAACAAGAGTACTTCCACCAGTCACCGCACCAGTTGCTCCCGTCATTGTTGTGTTGACGGGAGCACCTAATTGAACTTGTTGAGCAATGCCTGGATTCGCCCCAGCACTGGATCCAATCCAAGCTGCGGCGCGGCCTCCCGCACCAAATGTCATGCCCGGAACGAGCATGTTACCCCGGCTGGACGTAAGTCGTCGCGAGTGCGGGGGGACACATATTCGCTAAGGGGATGAAAACATCTGGACTAAGCGCGAGAGTCTTAAGAAGATCTCCTAACGCCGTCACATCTGAAGTGACAATACCACCAGCTAGAGCCGCTGCGACAGCCGCTGCGTTCGCCGTGCATTGAGTCGCAATAACACTGAGTCGTGCGTTCGCCATAGGGCCTCCAAAAAGAAAGAGGGCGGTGGAAGTCCCGCCCCCTCGCATGGCAGAGTTAAGTGATCGCACCCTGTGCGAACATGCGGTTCATCGTCACTACATTGTAGAAGATCACACCGTTGTTATAGGTCGCAGTTACGTTACCCGT
>Ga0137419_10000326_pt1 | contig 16260 bp, 17 predicted proteins | sample CZODoug3_1_2_16f_FD_108279 | JGI IMG/M metagenome (GOLD analysis project Ga0137419, IMG submission 108279) | Vadose zone soil fungal communities from Angelo Coast Range Reserve, California, USA - CZODoug3_1_2_16fungal (Illumina Assembly) | ecosystem: Environmental > Terrestrial > Soil > Vadose... | reverse complement strand
TTGTGCGCGTCCTAGAACGGAATATCCTCATCCGTGATTGGCCCGGAGCCGGCTGTGGCATGCTCCGGCTCTGGCGTGCGCTGATCGAAGTTGTTGCCGCCGCCGGAGGATGCGCCGCGGGAACTTTCTTTGAAGTCTCCGCCGCCGCTGCCTTCGCCGCGTCCCCCGAGCAGGATCAGGTCGCTGGCCACGACCTCGGTCATATATTTTTTCTGGCCGCTGGTCTTGTCGTCCCAGGAGCGGGTTTGCAGACGGCCTTCGATGTAGACCTTCGAGCCCTTTTTCAGGTACTCGCCGGCAATCTCCGCCAGGCGCGTCCAGAGCACGACGTTGTGCCACTCGGTGCGCTCCTGCCATTGCCCGGCTTTGTCCTTGTAAGACTCGTTGGTAGCGAGCGTGATCTTTGCGACCGCGGTGCCTTGCGGCGTGTACTTCACTTCCGGGTCTTTACCCAGATTGCCGATGAGGATGACTTTGTTAACGCTCTTGGCCATGATTGCGGGCTCCTTCGGAGGGTCACTATAGCAGAAACGGGCAGGTGGAAATTGCGGTATCTGGACAGGGGAAGTGTGACAATTGCCCGGGATTTGTGTTGGAAGGCATCCTGTTGTCAGGAGATTTTCAAGGTATAATCCATGCACCTATGGCACCCGAAACCACTGTAAATAAAGCCGCCGGGATGGTCCCGGACGAACTCAAGTTCGAACCCAAATCCACGGGCCTTACCACGCCTCGCAAGAAAAAACCCAAAGAGCTGGCCGTGATTACGGAGTGCTGCACGGGTTGTGCAGGTTCGCCGGCCTGCGTCGAGTATTGTCCGGTGGCGGATTGCATGTTCTGGGTGCCGGATGAGGATCATCCTCCGTTCGGCCGAATTCAAGTCGATCCGATCCTGTGCATCGGCTGCAAGAAGTGCCTGAGCAAGGGGCCGGATGGCTGCTTCCTGGATGGATGCCCGTGGGATGCGATCGTGATGGTGGATACGGCTGAGGTGGAGAAGGAAGTGGGGCCGATGGCGATCTAGCTATTAGCTCTTGGCTGTTGGCTCTGCGCGCGCTTCGCCGCGCGTTGTTTTTTTGCATCTCTCCTTCGCGCTGTCATCCTGAGCGAAGTGAGGCGTCCGCCGAACGGAGTCGAAGGACGCCGCGCCTCATCGGGGGCCCCCCCCGCGGCCCTACGTCATTTTTCACCGCGACGATTCGTTGTCGTCAACCTCATCGGCCAAAATTGTCTGTGTCCGTGGCATTCCTAAGGAATGCGGGGTACTTCGACTCCAGCGCGGCATGACAGTGGTAAATACGGATGTCACGAGCCGTTTTCCAATGATACGGAGATCGCGCCTCTGATTTTGAGCAGGGGGATGGCTATTTACTTGCCGCGTTGGCTCGTTCCCGTATTGCTTTGTCTGTGAGCACGGCCTGCTGGCGGATGTGGTCGGGCACTTCGGGGAGATCGCGTTCGTAGGGCGTGATCGACGGCAGATCGTCGACCTGGCCGATTAGATACAGGGCGCGCAGGGCTTCCCAGACCTGGTCGGTGGCAGGATCGACGCTGGCGATTTCCGTGCCGGCCGGTACAGCCTGTCCGGTCTGCACAAAGAGATTTCGAATGCGGCCCGAGATGGGCGAGCGCAATTCCACGGTCTGCTGATAGTTCTGCAGCTTCGCAATTAGTCCGCCCTGATGAATCGCAGTGCCGGGCTTGTCGGCGTCGACCATGCGGCCTGCGCTGGGGGCCGCGATCTTCACCGACTGCAGCAAGGCGACGATCTGCGGGCGGCCGCTCGCATCGCCGAAACGCACCAGCGACAGGGCTGCGTTGCCGCGCACGACCGGCGACGAGTCCATCAGCATCTTCGTGAGAGCTTCGTGGAAGCCTTGGCCTGACGTGTCCTGGCCGAGCACCCACGCGTCGGTGTTGCGGACTTCTTCTACGGAATGGGTTGCGAGGTCGACCAGTTCCGGATACCAGCGCGTCACGGTTGTATCGTGATGCGACATACGCTCGCCCATCTGAATCAGCGCGTGCTGAATATGGCGGGGATGCTGGTTGTCCTGCAGGTATTCCGTGACCTGCTTGTCGGAAAGGTGCCGGCCAAACCAGGTGTTCCACCAGAACAGGAAGGGCATGAGCACCAGCAGCCAGCCGGTGACGAAGAAGAGGACGCGGTTGCGGGTGGACATTCCGGGACGGGGCTTAGCGTGCTCTCCTACAATTTCGCTCGCTGGTGTGGGATTCGCGGACACAAGGGTGGAAATATACACTACTCGACCACATCCGCGTCGAGAACCCGGTTCTGTTCCAGGTAGTGCGAAACGGCGTATTGAGCGAGCAGAGGTGTCTGCAAATGGATTTCTGCGCCGATCCACTCGCCCTTGCCGTGAGGTGCGGTCGGAGGATGTGTGCATGCGCCGCTCGAGCCATATTTCGGCCCGAAGTCGGCGGTTAGGATCTGGTCGAATTGCTGGAGGTTGGTCCAGGCCTCGCTGCCTACCGTGCCGGAGACGTCGATTTTGAGTTTTACGATCGCCATGATCGAACCCCATTTTTACCACGGAGACACGGAGACACGGAGAAAACCAAAAATCAAAAAGGCTATGCGAACCAGTGGTACAGCATAAAGTAGACGAGGACGCCCGTGACGGAAACATACAGCGAGAGTGGGAATGTCCAGCGGGCGTTGGCACGATGCTTGTCGAAACGGTCGCGAAGCGCGGGTCAGGGCGACAATCACCAGGGGGACGATTGCGATCGCCAGCAGTACGTGGGAGATCAGGATGCTGAAGTAGACCGGGCGTCGTGTCCAGCCTGTGCCCTGGAAAGGGACCGAGCCAACGTGAAAGTGATGATAGAGATAAGAAATCAGAAAAAGCGTTGAAGTCACGAACGCCGTGAGCATAACCAGACGGTGTTGCGCAATGCGGCGGCTGATCAGCCATCGTCCAGTGAGCAGGAGGATGGTGCTGGCTCGGTTCAGGGGGGCGTTGATGACGGGGAAGATTGCATATTGTGCGGGTACGGGCATGTTTTGATCTGGAAGATTTCTAGCGCCTGAAGGCTCAGTTTCATCTCGATAGAAATCTCAGGCGGCGGGTTTCGTCGTTCTTCGATTGGCGACCACGAAGGCCAGACCGAACATGAAGAGCGAAAACAGAACCAGCGTGGCGAGCGACTCTGAAAATGAAAATTGTGCGTGCATCTCCGGATAGAGCAAGCTGCGCAACGCCTCGACTCCATAGGTTAGCGGGTTGATCCGGATCAGCCAGCGCACCCACCAGGACGCTCCTTCCAACGGGAACAGCGCTCCCGAAAGCAACCAGAGCGGAATCAGGAAAAGATTGATGATGGCGTGGAAGGCAGAGGTTGAGTCCATGGGCCACGCGATGGCAAAGCCGAGTCCGGTCAGAGCGAAGGAAACCAGAAGAATCGTCAGCACTACCAATAGAAACATCACGAATCCAAAGTGAATACCGACTAGCGGAGCGAAGACCAGGAAGATGAATCCTTGGGCGGCGGCCAGGGTTGTGCCCCCAAGGACTTTCCCGAGCACGATGGCCGAACGCGGAACCGGCGCCACCAGCACCGAGAGCAGGAAGCCTTCCTTGCGGTCTTCGATGACCGACATCATGGTGAAGATGCTGGTGAAAAGCACGATCATGATGAGCGCGCCGGGATAGAAATAGTCGAGGTAATGCTGCTGACCGCGAGCGTTGCCGGAACGAAACGAGGTTCCGAAGCCAGAGCCAATCACGAGCCAGAAAACCAGCGGGGACGCGATCACGCCCACCACGCGGCTGCGCTGGCGGTAGAAGCGCACCAGTTCCCGCCACCAAAGTGTGAAGGCGGGCAATACGATGCCGGAGGAGGTCGGGGCGATCGGTACAGCTGTAGTTTGGGTGGCCACGTTGGTTAGCTCGTTTTCCTCGGGGCTTCCTTGGTTTTGGTGCCGATTTTGATATAGCCGCAATCGCGACATTCCAGCAAAGCGTTCAGAAAGAACAGTCCCGACAGCGTGAGCAGTATCAGGCTCATGAACAGGCCGTCGACCGTGGTGATCGTGCCGTTGAGAATCGTCCAGACGATTCCGAGCAACGGGAGGATACCGAGCACTACGGAAATCAGGAGCATCATGGGCGGCACGCTACCTCCTTCTGGGTTGCGTATTCGACTGCGTCAGCTCAATTCAACAGCAGGTTCCTCCGCCTCCGCTGCGCTCGGCGTCGGAATGACAAGACTTAATAGGCCACAAACTACGCCGCCCTACTGTTTCGGCTCTTCGCCTGTCTCGCTCCAGAAACGATGTCCGGTGCGATGGATGAAGACATCTTCCAGCGTCGGCTTGCTGACCGTCACCGCTTGGATCTCTCCCGGGAAGGCCTCCACAACGCCGGCGATGAAGCGATGACCGTTTTCCAATTCGATGCGCACCTGCTTCGCCATGACCGTGGCTTGGACGCTAAAGTGCGCGCTGACGCGTTCGGCGAGTGCCTCCGGATCGCCGGTCACGGCGAGCAGGATCACGTCGCAGCCAATCTCGCGCTTGAGTTCTGCGGGCGTACCCAGCGCGACCAGCTTGCCTTCGTTCAGAATCGCCAGGCGATCGCACCGTTCGGCTTCTTCCATCAGGTGGGTCGTGACAATCACGGAGACGTGCTCTTGATCACGCAAAATCTGCAGGTATTGCCACAGGTCGCGCCGGGCGCCGGGATCGAGGCCGGTCGTGGGTTCGTCGAGCAGCAGGACTGAAGGATGATGCAGCAGTCCTTTTGCCAGTTCCACACGACGGGCCATTCCGCCGGAGAAAGTTTCCACTAGCTCCTTGGCACGGTCGGCGAGGCCCACGCGGTCCAGAATCTCTTGGATGCGCACCTTCAAACTCGAACCATGCAAACCGTAGAGATGGCCTTGATGCCAGAGATTTTCGTACGCGGTCAACTTCTCGTCGACGCTTTGTGCCTGAAAAACTACACCGATCTGACGACGGACCGCGGCCGGATCCTTCGCGGGATCATAGTTTGCTATCAGGGCCCGGCCTGCGGTGGGAACCATCAGAGTGGAGAGGATCCGGAAAAGGGTGGTCTTGCCGCTGCCGTTGGGGCCCAGCAGGCCGAAGAGTTGCGCCGGGCGAACATCAAACGAGACGTTGTCAAGCGCCGTACGGCCGTCGTAGCGGTGAACGATGTTCTGGACCGAAATGACTGGATGGGCGAGCGTTTCCGCTTCGGGGCCAACTTCCTCGTAAGCAGGTAGTTTGGAAGACACAGCCTATTCTACGACGAGACCCGGTTCATCATCATCAGAATGAACAGGAGGGGGAGATAGAGGACCGTGGCCTGCAGTAACTGGCGCGCTCGCAATTTGGAGCAGGCGGCGTTGATTGGCATCTGCAGCGTGGCCAAGCGTAAGCCGACGTATAGCAGTGCAATCCCCAGAGCGAATGCTCCGACCAGATAAATCCGCCCGGCCATCCCCAGAAAAGTCGGGGCTAGGCTGACTGGAAGCAGGGCGAGCGAGTAAAGGATGATGCGCCAGGCGGTCGAGCGGCCTGTGGGCTCAACGACCGGCAGCATGCGGATTTGGCCGGCCTCGTAGTCTTCGCGGTAGAGCCATGCGATCGAGAAGAAGTGCGGAAACTGCCAGAAGAAAACAATGGCGAACATGACCAGCGCACCCCACTCCAACTGGCCGCGTGCTGCAGTCCAGCCCAAGACTCCGGGCATTGCGCCGGGGAAGGCGCCTACGAAGGTGCAAATGGGATGGACCTTCTTGAGCGGCGTGTACGCCGCAAGATAAACGAGCGCGGTGAGGAGAGAGAGCCAGCCGGTTAGCGGATTCAGCGTCAGCCCGAGATACAGCGCGCCGCCAACGGTCATCGTCAGGCCGACCATGGCGGCGTGCCACAAAGACATCCGACCAGCGGGCAGGGGGCGCTGCGCCGTGCGGCGCATGTGGCCGTCAATGTCGTGCTCTATCACTTCATTCAGAGCCGCGGTGCCGCCTGACACCAGTCCGATTCCGAGCAGCGCGTGGATCAGACTCCACGACAGGGAGGAGACGCCTGACTTCAGGGATCCGAAATAGTAGCCGCACCAGGCGGTCATGACGACCAGCGTCGTCACACGCAACTTAGTGAGTTCGGCATAGTCACGCAGCAGGGTTGCAAAGCTGCTACGCGGGAAGGCCAGAGGTTGGGATGCGATGCTCATGCGGCTTGGGGGGTCCGTTCTGTCCCGGGGACGCGTTCTTCAAAGGCGACGGGCACGTGTCGCCAGACTTGAATCGCTAAGACAACAGTAGTGGCCAGCAGTAAAGCCCCGACGGCCACGTGGGCCACCGTGGAGATCACCATCGGAAGCTCGGGTTGCAAAGTGTCCTTGCCCCATGCAACGCGCGTGAGGAAGGCAGTGAAGCCGAGACACAGTTGGGTGATCAGGAGCGACAGCATCATCATCGCGGATCTGCGCACCGCGGCGATCTTCGAATACACCGAGAGGGCGCGAATAGCCGTCCAGGTGAGGACCACGGCTACGACTCCGGCATGCACGACATGCGGCCACCAACTCATGCCTTTGTGTCGGAACATCGCACCCAGGATCAACTGCACGTACAGGACGAAAATGGAAAGCAAGGTCAGCGGGAACAGCGTTGGTCGGCGTGTGTCGAACTCGACCTGCGGCGGTTCTTCCACCCACTTTTGCCCGGTGAACATGGCGATGCACACCGCGATACAAAAGAAGGTCTGTGCCACCGCAGCATGGGCGCTCGAAATCGCGGGAGGAAGGAAGAAAAGAACTGTAAGACCGCCGAGAATCCCCTGCACAATGACCGTGCCGAGCGCTGCCACACTCAACATGCGCAGCCAGCGGCGCTTTTCGGTGCGCCAGGTCCAAACTGCCAGAACAATCGTGAGCAGACCGACGAACTCGGCCACCATGCGATGCCCGTGCTCGAATTTCACACCGCCGACCATGTGCGGCATCTTGTAAAAGGAACCGAAGGTGGTGGGCCAATCCGGCACGGAGAGTCCGGCGTCATTGCTGGTGACCAGGGCCCCGGCGACGATAAGCAGAAGAGTCACGCAGGCCGTGAAGACGGCGAAGGCGTGAAGTCTGCGATTGTACGGTGTGGCAATGACCTTCAGACGGTGCTCCTTGGTTCCCGCGAAGCGCGGGTCATTTCGAAGAAGCCTCCCCACGTTTCACATTGCTGAGGGTGGGCCGCAGGCGGGAACGGCCTGCCCTCAGGACGCAGCATTCTAGCAGACGCCGCAACTACATGGCACCCGCTTTGAAGCTCTGGTCAACAGTCTTGCTCTGCTTCGGACCCACAGTCACTTTCTGGTCCTGTTCGCCGAGTTTCTCATGCACGAAGGCGATCGTGTAGTCACCGGGCGGGAGACCTTTGATCTCATATTTTCCGTCGGGTCCCGTGACCGCGTAGAAGGGGCTCTTTACGACGTTGATGTACATCTTCATCCAGGGATGCTGGTTGCACTTCACGGGCAGCATGACCTCTTCCCGGGCGAAGGTCTTCTCGATGGGAGCAGCCTGCGGCGGTTGCGATTCATTCCACTCACGGTTGTCTTTGGGTGTCGGGTGAATGTTGTGCGTGGTGGGGTCGTCATTCTTGATTTGGACCGTCTGGCCAGCCATCACGCCGAGAACGTGGGGATGGTAGCGGCAGCCGCTCTGGTCGAGGACGACCGACTCCTTGGGCACGTCGAAGGTGCGGCTTCCAAGGCCGTCTTTCACGTACACGAAAACATTTGCGAGGCTGCCTTTGTCGACGACTACGTTCTCCGCTTCGTTGCTTCCTTTGCAGGCGGGGTCCTGGGACATGTCGATCTTTTGAGCCTTTGGGGGGGCGGCACCGTCGAATTTCACCGCGCCACTGACCGATCCAACGGTGGCTTGATCAATCGCTGTGGCCGCGGGCGCGGGAGCGGTCGTCTCAGCACCCGTCGGCTGGGACTCGCTGGTTTCTTTCTTGTTGCAAGCGGCGAGAAGCATCAAGGCCATGAGTGCGAGCACGCTTAGCGTGGCGAGCAAGGTCTTCTTCATGAGGATGAGCACCTTTCGTGGAGGTTGGTGTCACTACACAAACTTACTATTTTATCGCGAACCTCCGGCTAACGTGGCGGTCCTGCGAATCGGCGATTGAATCACGGCTACAGGTTTTTTCGTAGTCGTGTTGGTTGCAGTCGAGCGGCTCATCGACGAGGCCACGCGCCGTTGCTCTTCCGGAGTGAGTTGGAAGATGTAGTCGACCAGCAACTTGGTGTGATCCTGATCGTAGCCTTTGAAAGATGGCGGTGTCGGACCGGCGAAGACCCAGTGATCGTTCACGCGATTGAACAAGCCGGAGGGCATCGATGTACCCGGACTGATGGCCTGCGGATCGGTGATCCAGCGTTCCACCCAGTCAGGCTTTAGACGATCTTTTGCCAACAGGAAGTTGGGCGCGGTGGCGTGCGCGTCGTGTTGTGCATCGCCGGTCGCGTGGCATTTTAGGCAAGGCGCCGCCGTGCTCGAGAACAGGCTGCGCGCCATCTCGGTCTCTTTCGCAGACAGCGTCGGAACCTGCTCGGGGATATATGGCATGGGCTGCTGCGAGAGTGCCTGGAAGAAGCGCACCAGCTTGCGCAGTTCGTCGTTGGAAAACGAGAACGTTGGCATGCGAACTTTCAGGTACGAGCGTACGCCATTGCGGTTCGTGTCGGCATCGCTGAGGGCGGGGTTCGTCAGGAAGTTACGCAGCCATTCCGGATTGACGCGCGCGCCTTCCGTGTAAAGCTTGGGTGGCAACTGTTCTTTCCAGTCCGGATCCTGATATTTCTTCATCTTCATGAGCGAGGACTCCTGGCCGGGGAAGAACTGGTGGCACCCGACGCAGTTGTACTTGGTGACGATCCACCAGCCTTCCTGGATGTCGCGCCGCGAATCCTCGGGCTTGTACAGGTAGCTGGCGGGCAGGCCGGTTTCTTGGCTGCCGAGCAGGAAAGTGGTGATTGCCTGTACCTGATCTTTGCTGAGATGGAGATTGGGCATGCGGAGCGCTTCGGTCTCCGATTTGACCATGCCCCTGTCATAGACCTCGGGCTCGGCGAGTTTGTGCTCGAAAAAGCCCTTGTGGTCGTACCAAGGGCCTTTCGCCGGACCCTCGGGCAGGCGCGCGAGGTCCTCAGGATTAGCAATTGGCTCCTTGCCGCCGCGCTGGGCGGCGTCGGTGTACAAGGCGAAGTCGAGGCGTTCGATCGGCTTGCTACCTTCGTAGGTGAGTTCGGTGCCGATGCGGCCCTCGTCTTCCATGCCCGAAATTTCATGGCAGCCGGCGCAGCCGTAGTGCCGAATCCATTTCTTGCCTTCGTCCTTGAGCTTGGGATCGTCCATGAAGGAGGCGTCGGCATAAGCGGATGGTTCCTGCTTTTTCTGCGTGAGCAGGTAGGTGGCGATGTCCTGCGCATCTTCGACGCTCAGACGCAAACTCGGCATCACCGTCATATTCTGCACTTGCAGTTCGTGGCCGTCGTTGGGGCAGCGACTGTGCTTCAGGTCGAAGACGTAAGGGAGACCTTTGTTCGCATAATCCTCGGGGCCGATATCTTTCTTCTCGTACGCACAATAGGGACGCGTGCGCTCGCGGGCGTTGTGGATCCAGCGCACGAGGTAGTCGTAGTTTGCCTTCTCTCCGACTCGGGTAAGATTCGCCGAGAACGTTCCACCCTGGAGATCGTCACCTTCTCCAATGGAGTGGCAAGCGAGGCAGCCGCGGGTTTCGAAGAGTTCTTTCCCGTGATCGGCATTGCCGGATTTCTGTTGGGGCAGAGCATCGGTAAAGCCGGATTGCCACAAGTATGCCGAGATCGCCTTGATCTGTTCGTCGGTCAGGCGGAAGTTCGGCATCTTGGTGGTGGGACGGAAGTCGCTCGGCTTCTTGAGCCAGACCGGAATCCAGTTCTTGTTCAGCTTGAGACGAACATCCTTCAGGTTCGGTCCGATTTTTTTCACGTCCTGCATCAGGCTGTGCGAGCGGAAGTCGATCTGCTGCAGGCGGCCGTCGATTTTGCTGTTGGCGACGCGGAGGCCGACCGCCTGGTCATTCAGGCGATTAGCTTCTTCGTTGGTCTCGGCGGAATCGGCCTGCTTCTGGAGGTAGTCCGATTGCTTAGTGTTGTCGCGCCTTTCCTGCTCCAGTTGCTTGATTTGCTGGTTGAGGGATTGCAGTTCTTCCGGTTCTTTGTCGTACCCCTCGTAGCGATGGCAGCCCATGCAACCGCGCTGCCGGAAAAGGTCTTTGCCATGGCTGATCGTCCAGCCCACCTCGCCGGAAATCAGCATCATGTCGGCCGCGTGACAGGCCTGGCAGCCGGCCTCGACGTTTTGCTTGGTATACAGCGGCCATAGCCAGTGCTCGTAGTTGCCGTGAGCTTTCTCGATGCTGGTAGTCGCGCGGCCATTGCCTTGGTGACAAGGAGAGCAGCCGAATTTGTCCGGATCGTGAACTTGCAGCAATTCCTTGGAGGGATGGCTGACGAAGGCCTTTGCGTAGTCGTCAGGTTGCTTCGCTCCCTTTGGGCTTAACGATGCTGCGGTCAGCTTCAATGGTTCCCGAATTCCGATGTGGCACGACTCGCAGCGGTCAACGATGTTGGCCTCGGCCACGTTGATCTGCACGATCGTGGGATCAAGTTCGTTAACCTTTCTCTCAAGGCCGGCAATCTGCATCGGAGTAAGGTCGACCATGTGATCCGCAACATACTCATCCATGGCGGCCTTGGCCGCGGTTACGGGCTTGAGGGTGTCACCGAGTTCGGCATTCAGCTTGCCGCGTTGATCCTTGAGGTCGTTGTAGGTTTCTTCCAGTTGCGTAAAGTTGTACTTCTGTTTGCTGCCGTCGGGATATTCGACGGTTGCGAGTTGTGCTTTGTATGTATCGAGGTCTTTCTGGATGCTTTGCTTCGAAGAGGCGCTGGTGCTGGTTTCAATCTGGTAGGTGAGCGCGTTCACGTAGGCGCGGCGATCGGTGAAGACGTTCTGTACGGCGAGAATCTTGGCGCTGAGATCGCCAATCTGCGGCTGCAGTTCCTTCGCTCGCGGGGAGGCTTGCTTGCTTGCCTCATCCAGAGTCTGTTTCAGCTTCTGATAGTCGGGACTGTCCTCCACTTCCTTCTGGGATGCGGCGGACTTGGAGCGGGAAGTGTTCAAAAATGCGGTATAGCGCTGTTTCCACTCGTGCTGGTAAGCCTTCCACGGCCGCATACCAAAGGCTTCGTCCCATAGCGCCCACAGCAAGGTCGCCATCAGGATGACGGTGGCGATCATGTAGTGCCACGCGTACGACTTGTTCACGATCGGGTCGTTCTCGGGGACTGGTTTTTCGGGCACCGCTTCCTCCGGGTTTAGCTGATAGCCGTCAGTCGTTAGCTGTTAGCAAGGCCGCTCCGTGGCGTTGCTGGCATTGCGTTGCTTTTTGCCAACAGCCAACGACTAACAGCCAACGGCTAAATGTTGAACCAGGGCGTAATCCATACGTACTTGATGTGCCACAGCAGTCGCAGCATCATCTTCAGCGGCAGAGCCACCATGATCAGCAGGAAGACCTGCGTAATGGAGAACTGCAGCAGGCTCATGCGCTGGAAATCCTTGGGCATGCGCTGCCGGAAGAACGAGTAGACCAGGAAGCCTCCGACGGCGAAATATCCGCCCACCACGATCGCGCCGAAAATGCCTTTACCCAAATTCGATGTGATCCCAAAAATATCGGGCAAGTCGCGGTTCACTTCGTAAATGAGGCGATTGTGATCCCATGTTTGCCCTGGCCAGAACCACTGCCAGCCAGGGCCACGTATGAAGGTGCCGATGATGATCATCGCCACCCACAGAACGATGAAGCCAAACAGAAACGTGGAGATCGCGAAGCGGCGCTGCTTCCAGGTGTAATAGCCGCTGCCCATCGGGTTGGTATCTATATAAGGAATGACCATCAGGCCGACGATGATCAGAGTGGGCATCACCACGCCGGCGATCCACGGATCAAAGTAGACCAGCATCTCCTGCAGACCGAGGAAATACCATGGCGCCTTGGCCGGATTCATCGTGAGGTTAGGGTTCGCCGGCTCCTCCAATGGAGCGTTCAGCGTGATCGACCAGACCATCAGGATGATCGTTACGATAATGGCGGCGAGGAACTCGATGCGCAGCAAGAACGGCCACACGTGGACTTCTTTTTGCCAGCCGGCTTTGAACGGCCAGGTCTTGCGGTGATGCGTCTTTGCGAGTGCGGCGTCGCCTTCAAGCTGCACGATGAGCTGGTCGTTGGCATGGGCCTGCTTCCAGGCCAGGTAGAGGTAGAAGCCCAGGAGAGGGATCAGGCCGACGATCGGGACGTTGTCCGGGGCTGAGATAATTTCCCAAAGCTGACGCCAGTCCATGCTTGCTCCTCGCTGCTTGCCTTCCTTCGTTCCGGGGTGATCGACGCCCTCTTGCTGCCGAGCTTCGCTCGGCTCGGAACGGCCGAGGGCGGCCGTTCCCACGTGAATCTATGTGCCGGCGGCGGTCGGGCCTCTTCGCGGTTTGTCGGCTTCGGCTTCCAACATCACCGGGGCAGGACCGGAAATTCCGCCGTCTTTCCGCACGCGCCAGAAGTGCACAATCATCAGTATCGACGCGACAATCGGGATGCCGATGCAATGCCAGATGTAGGAACGCAGCAGTGCATTCGCATCGACGATCGATCCGCCCAGCAGGCCAAAGCGGACGTCGTTATACGGCGTCATACCCAGCTGTGGGCCAAACGGGCCTTCGTGTCCGAGTAGTGGTGTCGCGCGTGCCATGTTCGTGCCTACCGTCACAGCCCAGAATCCCAGCTGATCATCGGGGAGCAGGTATCCCGTGAAGGAAAGCAGCAGCGTGAACACCAGCAGCAACACTCCGATATTCCAGTTGAACTCCCGCGGCTTCTTGTACGAGCCGGTGAGAAATACGCGGAACATGTGCAACCACACGCCGATCACCATCAGGTGAGCGGCCCAGCGGTGCATGTTGCGCAGGAGCTTGCCAAAGGGGACGTCATGCTCGAGGTAAAGGACGTCGCGAAAAGCCTGCACCTTCGACGGATGGTAATAGAACATCAAGAGAACGCCCGTGAAGGTGAGAACAATAAAGAGGTAGAAGGTGATTCCGCCCATGCCCCAGGTGTAGCTGTAGCGAACGGCGTCACGGTTGATCTTCGCGGGGTGCAGGTGGAGGAAGACGTTCGAGAGCACGCCCAACGCCCGGTTACGCGGCGTATCGTCGTGCTTGTGGCGAAAGATCGACGTATAGACCTGGGTTTTGGTGGGATCTTTCAGGCCTTCGATCTGTTCTTTGGCCTTCGCTGGGATCTCGGTCTTGAGCGACTGGACGTCGTCCTTGACCCGATCCACGATGCCGACGCGACCGCCGTTTTTTCCGTTCTGCTTGTCTTCAGGCATTCGGTCCTCGTACTTCTCGCAACCTGCTGTTATACAAAGTCGCCGAGGGCAAGATGCCCTCCAGACAGCCGGCGGGACGCCGGCGCTACTTGGCTAGGCTCGCAACCACGCTCCGGTAGCTCCATCACCATCATTAAATTGACTCGGTTGCCCTTTCGGCCACTGGTAGAGCTTGGCGACATCGACCAGGATCTGGCCGTCGGGCGCGAATTCGACGTGGGCGCGGTCCATGGGTCGCGGCGCAGGCCCCTCGAAGTTAATGCCTTCGCTGTCATAGCCACTTCCGTGGCAGGGACACTTGAACTTGTTTTCGCTGGGCTTCCAGTCAGGCGTGCAGCCGAGATGCGTGCAGCGGGCGTAAATCACGAACAACCGGTCGGGTGTGCGATCGACCCAGATGCGGTACTTCTGTTGCCACTTGGTATCGACACCCAGCGCGTAGTCGGAAGCGTAGCCGATCTTGAACGAGGTGCGCGGCTCGAAAAGCGTGCGCGGCAGGAAAAAACGGAAGAAGGCCAGGAACCATGCGCCCAGAAAGGCGCCAATCCCAATCCAGGCGAGGCGCCGGCGACGAACGTCGACAGCGGAATTCTGTGGTCCGACCGCCGCAATGCCGCCTGCAGCGGCAGCTTTCGACGTCCCAACCGCGGGCGTGCCGACATACTTGGTGGCCGGCGCGCTGGATGCCGCCTTGGTCGTCTCCGGATTCTGTTTGACCGGATCGGTCTCCGGACCCGCCATGAGTTCCTCCTGTCAGTTCTAACGTTGGCCCTGATTCGCTCTAATCGGCGGCCATGAGCGGCGCCGCTACACTCTCCTGATTCGGTATGACGGTATCTATCGGTACGTCCACAGCGCGCAGCACTAGTTGCGCCAGGGCGTGGATGAATTTTGGGGAGTCGTTGAGACCTTCGGTCATCTCAAACTGGCGGATGCCGAGGTGATGCGCTTCCTCGCGCGCTTCGTGGTCGATCTCGCCGAGCGTTTCCACGTGATCCGACACGAAAGAAATAGGCACGACGCAGACGTCGCGAACTTTCTCCGCAGACAAATCACGCAGCGTGCGATGGAGCGAGGGCTGCAGCCACTTGCTGGCTCCGACCTTGCTCTGATAGCAGAGCCGGTGATGGTTCGGCCAGCGTCCCTGGTGCATCAACAGACGGACCGTTTCCTCAATCTGTCGCTGGTAAGGATCGCCCTTATCAATGATGGACTGTGGCAAGCTGTGCGCGCTGAAGACGATCTCCGGGCGCCTTGGAGCGGGGAATCGTGCTAGTGCCGTGTCGATCTTCTCCACCAGCGAAGCCAGGTAGAGTTCGTCGCGATAAAAATTCTCCACGCGACGCACGGGGATGTCGTCACAGAAATGCCGGTTCCACTCGTTCAGGCTGCTGCCCGTCGTGGTGCTGGAGTAGTGCGGGTAAAGTGGCAGAAGCACGACCTCGTCGCAGTTCGCCGCCAGCAACTGCGCGATGGCCTCAGTGATGAACGGATGCCAGTAGCGCATGGCCACGAAACATCGGGCATTGACGCCGAGTGACTCCAATCTGGCCTCGAGCGCTCTCGCCTGCGTCTCAGTGAATTTCCGGATGGGCGAACCACCACCGATTACGGAGTAGTGATGCTGAACTTTCTTGGCACGCGTGCTGGAGATCAGTCTGGCCAAGGGCCGGCGGCCGATGCGGGCGAAAGGAAAATCGATAATATCGGGATCGCAGAACAGGTTGAAAAGAAAAGGTTGAATGGCATCCAGCGTGTCGGGTCCGCCGAGCTGGAACAGGACTATCCCTAAACACCTCTCAGTTCGTGACATCCCCACAGTGTCCCCAGAAGGCGACCGGATGTTAACTCGTTTTAGCGCAGCGCGTCAACGCTTCCGACAAAGATCAGTCCAAGTCGATCAATTTGTGCTTCACGGCGAACATCGCGAGTTCCAGTCGCGTCGAGACACCAGTCTTGTCGAAAATATTGCTGAGATGGTGCTTCACTGTGTCTTCGCTGATCTTGAATTCGCCAGCTATTTCCCGGTTCGTCATTCCGGAGACCACAGCCCTCACAATCTGTAGTTCGCGTTTGGTGAGGCCAAAGGTCTTAATACCATCCTTGTGCGTGGAACTCGCGGTTCGCATGTAACGACGCAAGTCGTGAACCGGCTCCAGTCCGATCCAGTGACCTCCCGCCATCACCGTCTGGATGGCCGTTAGGAGTACCTTGGTCGCAGAGGCTTTCATCACGAGACCACTTGCACCCAGCGCAAGGGCCGTCGCGATCTGCTCCGGCTTCGCATCGGCAGTCAGGACAATGATACGGGTAGGGCCCTTTTCGCCACTGGCATGCAGTTCGCTCAGCGCCCCCAGTCCTGGGTGTTCGGGCATGAGAAGATCGAGCAGCAGAATGTCGGGGGAGAGTTCTCGTACCAGCGATACCGCTTCCATGCCGTCTTGTGCCTCTCCGACGACTTTCAGACCCGCTTCTTCCAACAAGCGTCGAAGCCCATCTCGAACCATCGCATGATCGTCTGCTATGACAACCCGGGTGAGATGGGGTTTGGGTCTTTCCGGCACTCGATCTTTCCTTACCGATATTGCTGCGGCTGCGGCGGCTCCGTCAGTGGCAGCTTTATTGCACTCGCGAAGGTTCAGTCGCCGCATGTTCCGCGCCAGCCTTCTGCATCTCTTCGATCACCGCGTCCGCAAATTCTGCCGTGCCAGCCTTGCCGCCCACGTCTCGGGTCAACTTGTCCCTTGTGCGGTAGACCTTCTCCAGAGCGTTGCGAATCTTCAAAGCGG
>Ga0137419_10000324_pt1 | contig 16280 bp, 18 predicted proteins | sample CZODoug3_1_2_16f_FD_108279 | JGI IMG/M metagenome (GOLD analysis project Ga0137419, IMG submission 108279) | Vadose zone soil fungal communities from Angelo Coast Range Reserve, California, USA - CZODoug3_1_2_16fungal (Illumina Assembly) | ecosystem: Environmental > Terrestrial > Soil > Vadose... | reverse complement strand
TGGAGATGGCGGCGGCTTCGCCCACTTTGGGTTGAGCTACAACGGCAACATTTCCAACAACTGGTTCCTCTTCAACCAGAGCACAAACCCGTCGATCCCGACTCACGGCGGAGGTGTGCTGGTGGCCGGTGCTCCACCGGATGGTCCGGTTTGCGAAAACGCGCCCGTCGACATCGACTGCCCGCCGAGCTTGTCCGACGGAGCCGGCCCTGGTCTGGTCATCGACTCGAACCTGATCGCCGGGAACACGGCGGAGAGCGGAAGCGGCGGCGGTCTTCGGTTCCAGAGCGTGAACGGAACCGAAGTTGCTCGCAATCCGCATAATCCGGGCAACTGGTACCAGGTCACGGTTACCAACAACATCATCACGAACAACGTCGCTGGCTGGGATGGAGGTGGAGTTTCGCTGGTAGATGCTCTGCGCGTGAGTTTCATCAACAACACGGTGATGTCCAACGATTCGACGGCTTCCGCGGGCGTGCTCTTCAATACGCTGGGAGCTCCGGATGCGAACACGCCCCCAACCGGCTGCGATCCGACGATCGATCCTACTTGTTCCAATAGTCAGGTGACCTCGTCGACGCCGCAGACCGCGGGACTGGTAGTACTGCCGAACACTGCGAACTTGATCTCGGCGCTGCCCGCGGGCGGAATCACCTGTCCGCCGGGTCAAGGGAACTGTGCAACGATCTCCAACCCGATACTGCGCAATGACTTGTTCTGGCAGAACCGCGCGTTCAACATTAATGTTGGCGGCAGCGGTCCTGGCCAGCTCGAACAGCAGCACTTGGTCACGTTGCTTCCGGCGTTGTCTCAGCCGCAAGCGGACGCTTTGACTACGGTCGGCGGAAGCAACGTAATCACGGGCGGCACCGGTGCCTGCGTGGCCGGGGCAACCTACTGGGATATCGGAGTTCGGGGAGACGTCAGTTCTACCCCTGGATCGAGTGTTCCGTCGAACACGGGCTTCAAGCTCAGCCCGCAGTACTCCATCCTGACGAACGCCGCGGCTTATGGGCCGTTGTCAGGGTCTGGTAATACTCACAACCTCGCGAGCAACCCGCTGGTCGCGCAGCAATACTGCAACGGTGCGCGGACTCCTCCGGAAGATGGAGGCTCGGGCTATGCGGTGCCTCCGGGCATCTCGGACGCGACGCTGCCGAACCCGGTCTTTAACCTGGCTCCCTCGGCGACGGTGGATGAGGGCAACAACTGGGTCAACATGGCCTACGGTCCCCTGTCGTTGGTGAATCCTGCGATCCTCCCGACGGATACCACCAACTACAACAAGCCACTGGGCAACTATGCGATCACAGCCAGTTCGCCTGCCATCGGTAGTGCGACGGGCGGTGTCGCTCCGGGCCACGACTTCTTCGGCACTCCGAGGCCGCAAGCCCGAATCGGGCAAGGCGGGTTCGACATCGGAGCGGTTGAGTTCGTGGGCTCTTCTGGCGCTCCAGCGATGGCGCTTGCGGCCGTAACGGCCGCGACGTTCCCGCAGGTGACCATGCCGGCGACCAGTGCAACTGCACCGACGCTGGACTTCCGTCTCAGCAACGCTGGACCGGGTACATTCACCATTAGTGGCATCACGGTGGGTGCGGCCCCGTTCTCGCGGGTTACGACGGGCGTCACGGGCAACTGCGGCGGTACTCTGACCTCGGGTGCAAACTGCATCATTCGTGTCAGGTTCCTGCCCACGACCCCGGGGACGTTTAACGGATCGGTTGCGGTCAACGGTACCGGGCCTGGCGGAATTGCAGATCCAGTCACTGGTTCGCCGCTGGCCATAACGGGCACGGGGGTTCAGGGAGCGATTACTTTCTCCCTGGGCACCACATCCTCAACCTCCATCGCGTTGAACTTCCCCCTGGGAATTCCGACGCTCACCTTCGGAACGCAGGCCAACACTCCTGCTCCAGCGGCGACTGCGACACTAGTCCTGACCAACTCGGGGAACGCTCCCATTAACTTCACCACACCTGCTGGTGGAGATACGGTGATCGGAAACCGGTTTGGGAAGGGTGCTGATTCGTGCCAGGGAATTTCAGCGCTGGCCGCAGGTGCTCAATGCACGATCGTCGTAACCTTCAGTCCGAATAGCTCTGTGATCCGGATTGGAGCGCTCACGGTCCGGGATAACGCTGCTGGTGCGAACCAGAACGTGGTCCTGGCCGGTAACTAGACTAAGAACCCGGACTGGGGGGTGGCCTAGCCGGCCACCCTGGTCGCAACGAGATCCGGAAGCGCAACAAACTTGCAACAAGCTTTGCGCAACCTAAATATTGAGGGAAGTGTGGTGGTGACCGACAAGAAACTAAGCTCACGCACGAAATCGATGCTGTTCGGCGCGTTGCTCGCCGGCAGCACCTTGGTTTCGACGGCTCAAGCGCTTGAGCCACAGCAGGGTGGCGCCGAGTCGGAACGAACGCCAGCTTCTCTTCAGGCTCAGCCTGGAACGGCGCCAGCCGCTTCGTCCCCGGCACACCCCCACCGGCAACGAAAGCTCGCCTCCCCCTATCGCTCCAAGGGGACGTCCATCCACGAACAACAGTTTTATCAAATCAACTGGGGTGTGGATTCGTTCTCTGCCAAGACCGTGGAAGCCGGGCAGATGATTCGTTTCAGCTACCGGGTGGTGGACGCAAAGAAGGCGACGACACTGAACGACAAGAAAGCCGCACCGGCCCTGATTGACGAGAGAGCCCAGGTGCAGCTGGTCGTCCCGTCGATGGAGAAGATAGGTCAATTGCGCCAAAGTAGTACTCCCGAGGCGGGAAGGACCTACTGGATGGTGTTCTCGAACAAAGGCAAGTTTGTGAAGCATGGCGACCACGTGAGCGTGGTCATCGGGCGGTTTCATGCCGATGGACTTGTGGTGGATTAGCAACCCCGTTCTCAAGACGGACGAAGCTTTACGACACACTGATGCAACGCCCGCTGCGCGGTTAGAGTCGGCTCGCTGTTGCTCTTCGTCACATCTCGGGTTACTTCCGGCAGAGAACTAAAGTTTGGATCCATCCCTTGGATCCCGCTCGTTCCAAACCTGGCTTGTCTGATCGTTTTACAACTCTTACAACTGAACTCTCCGCGTATCGAAAGTTTTACTACGGCCGCAACTCGTTTGTCGTTTAATAAATCAGCGGCAAGTAGGGACTCTCTGAGGAGTATGCGACGTGAATTTCTGGGCACAACCGAGACTGGTGGAGACATTGCGGCTCGTTCCATCGGGTGGCAGCGGGAATTCGATCCAAAACAAGAACGCACGCCCAGGAACTCGAGCCGATCTGCCAGAAGACGACAAATCGCTTTCCAGGCCGCAGCTCTTAATGCTCTTAGCGGCCGCCAAAGCGCACCGGGAGCGGGACTGGCTACTGCTCCTCGTTTGTTTCTGGCACGGGCTCCGAGTGTCCGAGTTGGTCGCTTTCGAAAAGGATGCGATTGCGAATGGTTACTTGGCGATCCACCGTGCGGATGGTTCGGATCGGGCCAGGCACATGTTAGTCGAGCATCCAGAGCCATTGCTCGACGAGAAAGACGCCCTCATCGAATTCGCAGACCAGACCAATTGTGGCGTTCCAGTATTCAATGTGTGCCGACGCCGCGTCGATCAGCTGATGAAACGCTACTGCACCCAGGTCGGCATCCCTTCTCACCTCGCGCATACTCAAACACTTCGGCGTACCGTGGCCCGTTTATCCTTTGTGAGCGGTGGCGTTGAACATGCCCGACGATGGCTCGGCTACAAGAGCAGAACTAGCATCTACGAGTGCTTGAAAGCGACACAGGAAGAAGCGGGAGAGACGCTCGGGCGGGAATCAGAAAAAGACGCAACAGCTGCGTTGAGGGTCACATAACGATGAGGTCTTCGAAGTCATGAACGAAAAACAGTTGGGCAACCGGGAGTTTAGGAATCTATTGGACTGCTTCAACCCGTTCGTGGCTGTACCTGCCCACATGGTCTGTGATGAGTGCAACGAGCGCATTTCGCTCGATGAACTCGGATTCAACTATGACCACAATTGTCTCGATCCGTTCGTACCTGCACCTGCCCACATGGTCTGCGATGAGTGCAACGAGCTCATTTCGCTCGATGAGCTCGGATTCAACTATGACCACGATTGCCTCGACCGCGCCCGATTGGATGGGTCTATAGCGCATTGATCGCTCGCCTGTCTCCGTCCTGAATTCTATATGCCGGAATCGGCCCGCGCTTTTACTCGTAACTTCACACTCGACACCCATATGGTCAACAACGACGTGGGCATACCGGCTGTGGGCCTGCCAAGGCAGGCAGAACCGTTTTCGCAGGCCGTGCAATTTATCACGTAGAATCTGGCCTCTGGGAAGCTTAAGCTGATTGTCGCAAGAGCCCTTCCATTCCAGGATATCCAGCAGGGGTGTAGACGATTTTGTAACGGTCAAAACATCGAAATTCAACACGGTTCAATAGACTTCAATGTCTCAGTCGTAACTGATTCCATATCAATCACTTGCGATCCACGGAAATCTACAAAGTTCAATAACCGCCCGAATCTGGTTCGGGACCAGGGGGTCGGAGGTTCAAATCCTCTCTCCTCGACCATTATTACCTCAATCGTTTGAGGAAGATAGAAGCGATTTCACGGCGAGCTGATTCCCATTCGGTTTTGAACTGTGCCCAAAATTGTGCCCACTCAACCGATCTAACACGAAAAGAACCGCGTCTTCACTAGGATGGACATACCGCGCCGACATTGCCACGGAACTGTGTCCCGCGATGCGTGCGAGAGTCCAAGCGTCGCAGCCGGACTCTCCGAGCCTTGTCAGAAATGTGTGCCGCAAGCTGTAGAGAGCGAACGGGCGGACCACACTGAGCCTCAAAAACGCGCTCGGTCAAACCATGGCTGTATGCGCCCCACCGGTCATTATGGCGGCCCTGGGCGCGGTATCACATACGCACGCAAAACTGGAAGCGACATCGAGGCGCCTCATGCTCATTGAAGAACGTGTCTTCGAGATGGCCGGGGAGCCCCTTCTCACGCACGAGACTCGGATGAATATGCGACGTAAAGGCCGCGGTGGCCGTCGATGGATGATTTCCGCCGCCGTAGGAACAGCTCTATACATGGTTGTCGTCGTCATTCTCGGCCCTCGATTCCAATCTTGCTTTCCGTCTTGGAACAATGGCACATGGGTCGCACTCTATTGGATGATGGCTCTCTCTGCAGGCGTTTACGCTTTGTTTTCTGCTATTCGCATCGGTTGGCAGAGAAGGCACATCCCAGAACGTCACGAGTGACCACCGCCCGATCGTAAATGCCTCCCTTATACTTGGTGGTTATGGTCAACCCCCTGCGTACTTTTTGGCAGCGCATTAGCGATGGTATCGAAGTACAGAAGATCTGGATGCACTTTCACCGCGAGGCCCGCGCCAGCTATGCGATTTATAGGAAGGAAGTCGACTCGAGGCTGCCCGAAGGACACTCCCGCTGGGTACGATTCCTGGAGGTTAGCCGTATTCTTTTCTGGGCCATGGTTTTGAAACTCTCTCCGGGCCGCCGCGTCTTGCTTCTCCTGTCGCTCTTGGTCCTTGCCGTCCCGCTCTTCACCTTTCGCTATCAGGGCTTGACCTTCTGGGGCGGAACTGGCCTGCTGATCCTCCTGGCGCTGGAACTCGCTGACCGCGTCATAATGAAGCGCGATCTCGAGATCGCTCGCGAGATTCAGAACTGGCTGATGCCGGCAACACCGCCCGCAGTTCCAGGCGCCGACATCGCATTCGAATCTCGCGCCGCCAACACCGTTGCTGGCGATTACTACGACGTTCTTTTTCGTGCACCAGATTCCGCGAGAGCCTCGACTGAGCCCGAACGGCTGCTCTTCATAGTAGCGGACGTCGCCGGAAAAAGCGTCCCAGCAGCCCTGCTGATGGCGACCCTGCAGGCAAGCCTCAGGACTCTGGCCGCGCTCCCCATTTCGCTACTCGAATTGATCGAAAGCCTCAATCAGTATGTCTGTGCACAGAACATCAGCGGCTGCCGCTATAGCACCGCGTTCGTCGCTGAACTGGAGCCCGGCGATGGACGTCTTACCTATGTCAACGCCGGGCACAACTGGCCTGTCCTGCGCCGTGCGGACCGTAGGCTCGAACGCTTGGAGACCGGGGGGCTTCCGCTCGGGATCATGTCTTCAGCCCAGTATCAGTGTGGGGCCACGAATCTCGCTGCGGGGGACGTGCTCCTCATCTTCAGCGATGGCCTCATCGAGGCGGAGGACGACAACCAGCAGGAATTCGGCGAGCCTGCAATGCTCGCCGTGATGGACGATGCCTGCGGCAAGAGCGCCGCCGATGTTCTTGCTCAACTATTGCGATCAGTCGACTCGTTCGTAGGCCCTGCGCACCAGCACGACGACATCACATGTATGGTTGTCAGGATATCCGCACGGCATTGACGTAAATCCGACGGAACTGAGGTTGCGCTTCATGCCGTCGGATGGACTTGTGACGGTAGCATGGCCGCAGCACGCACTCTGCTGAATTTGAGACTCTAGAGTCGTTTCACAGAAATCGTCATTGAAGCCGGTGTTCGGTCCAGAATCGCCGGACACGTCAAAACCTGTCCCCAGACGCGCCAATACACCTCGGTCTGCAATTCGCGGAAGAGCCCTAGAATCGGTTCGCATGCGTGCTCCCGAGCGTATCTCCGGTCGGCCGGAAATGAGTCGCGAAAGACGGCGTCCGCTGAATGTGCCCTTCCGGTTTCGGTCGCAGGAGAGTTCGAAAGTCGTCCGCTAAGGCCGATCATTCAATTCATTTCAACCCTAAGCCGTTGCAAACGCGGGTTCGAAACTCTCAGCATGACTCGGGACGTTGACCCACCAACCCTCGACGGGAGCGGTTTTTATGTACATAATTTGTTTATTTACAATGACATGGATATATCAAGATTTACCTTGACTTATCATGGTTAAGAGGTATCATAGGAGTCGAACAGGAGACGTGGAATGACCATGCCAGCCAAGATCACCAAGAAGTTCACTCCTGAGATCGACGCCCAGCTTTACGATGAGTTCGTTGCGGTTGCGGAGCAAAATGGGCAAACGAAGCGGTATGTTCTCGAGCAGGCGCTCAGGTTCTACCTGCACAACGTGGTTCCGTCCCAGCACCTGGTTCGCCCCGAGGTGATGGATGCCTTCGAGCAGTCCGTTGCTCGCAACCGTGACCTGTTGCAGCGTCTCGCCAAGTAAATGGCGGATTATCTTACGGTAGCGGAAGTCTACCGGATGCAGCATCGATTGATCGAGATGTTCGGCGGTCTCCATGGTGTCCGCGATAAGGGCGCTGTTGAGGCCGCCGTTTTTCGTCCACAAACCGGCTATTACAACTCCATCGAAGAAGAAGCGGCTGCGCTGATGGAGTCGCTCGGCAACAATCACGGCTTCCTCGACGGCAATAAGCGCATCGCTTTCACCGCCACCGATGTCTTCCTGCGACGCAACGGCTTTTACATCGAGGTCGAGGGCGTGGAGGGACACGCGTTCATCGACGGCTCGATGGACCGGCACGAATTCCGCTTTGCCCAAATCCTCGACTGGATCCGTCAGCACGTCAAATCCCTTGTTTGATTCGTCCTGCGATAGTTCGGGACCGTTCCGGAGCCCCAAGCCAAGGCCGCAAAGTCGGAAGAATCTCTTGCCGTGTCACCGCCGAAGCAAATGAATCTTTCCTTTTGCATTGGTTCCATCCCGCAAGCCAAACAGCGCGTAGTCACCATCCGTGTCGGATACTGGGGGAGTCGCCGCGCGCGAATGTGTTCTTCTTCGGCTCGCTTGAGACGCGCCCCAGCAGCCCAAGCGCACGGTATTGCCATTCTGTCAGAATAGGGTTACCATGATAGGTATTTATGAAGGGGATTACCGTAAAACTTCCAGATACGACGCTGCGCCGGTTGAGGCAGGAGGCCCGCACGACCGGGCGCAGCGTGGCCGCCCTGATTCGCGAGAGGCTCGAGCCTGTGCCGCGCCGAGGCAGTCGGTCCATCTATGAGATCACTGCGGATCTTGCGGGCAGTGTAGCAGGCAGCCGAAAGCCTGCCACCAACGACCGGCGCAGGTTTGCGCGCTCGTGATCATGATTTGCGACACGGGACCGCTGGTAGCGTATCTAAACCGTAACGACCCATACCACTCTTGGGCCGTCACGCTGATGAAGCAGGCGCGTTCTCCGATGCTGACGACGGAACCGGTCTTCACCGAAGTGGCGAACTTTTTGCGTACAGACCGCGTGGAGGTCGATCCGCTGTTTCAACTGCTCGAGCGCGACGCGGTTCGGCTGGACCTTCAGGTTGCGGAACATTGGCCGCGGCTCCGCACTCTTATGGCGCGCTATGAGCAAATGGATCTGGCCGACGCGTCGATTGTCGTTATGAGCGAGCGGCACCCGCGCTCCCAAGTGCTCACAGTCGACCGTACGGACTTCAGCATCTATCGACGGAACGACAGGCAGGTGATTGATTTTATCGCTCCGCCGAAATCGTAAAACGACTCAGGCCGGGACATCCCTCGAGAAAGAGTCGAGCATTGTTGACTTGGGCGTCATCCCACGCAGTATCGGCGTCCGGCCCGAAGTGACGCGGAACAACATGGGAAGTGAAAAACTAGCTCCGCCGGATTGGGATACTTTGAGCGCTGCCAAGCTGCATCCAGCACCAGGCAGAATTCCGAGGGAATCAAGCAGGATGCTCCGCGCCCGGCATCGGTCTTCGTGTCATCGAATTCGCCTTCGTAGAAACGCTCCACGATTTCGATTCGATCCGAGTGAATTCTTACCCAACGTAAGGTTGCGACCTCCCCGATCCGTAGTGAACCCACAACCACGGATTTCGTTGGTTCTGGCAATGCCTCGATCAAACGGCGAATATCTTGCTTTGCGAGTACATCAGGATGCCTTCCGTGCTTTCTTGCGGGGCAACCGGACGCCTTGCGCGGGAATGCTCCCAACCAATTTCCATACCTGGTTGACCACCGCTCGCAAGCAGCCGTGCATATTCGGCTCAGGCCGGGCATGGTGCTCAGCATTGCCAAGATCATGGACCAACTCACTGACATTAAGGAAGTCACCCTGCTCTATTCCCCGGCGCAACGCTCTCAAGAACCCTTGGTGCGCACGGAAATAATCGAAGATGAGCCACCGGCAGAAGCAGATGGTTGCCACCCTCGCCTTGGACCGCTATCGCAGCAATTAGGTCATGTCCCGGAACCTCTCGCACCCGCGCCAGCACCGGCTCGGAAGCATTTTCTGCGCGTGGGGCTGGTAAACTCGGCTGGGACGTGGCAGATCAGGAAAAACAGGCTACGCTTTCCGGATGTCGCCGCGAAACGATAAAGATTGATGAGGGTGCAGTCTGGGCACATGAAACAAGGGATTCCCAGCAAGACATGCCCAACGGAGCGTGAAATTGAGTTAGGGCTCCGACCTCGAGTATTCATTGGTTACAGCGAAGGCTTCTCCTTTCTGAGTAAGCTCGAGGAGGTCGCCGCCAAAATCCGTAGACTCTGCGCCACCGAGCCCGGGCGCGTTGTCGGGCTCTACGAGACGTTTCTTGCGGGAAGAATGGCTTGGTTTTTCTTTTTCAAATTCTTGGTGAAAGGCCGGGTGCGGAAAACAGGTCTTTCAAAAACGGCATGGCCAACCTGCGACAGGTGTGGGGAAAGTAGTAAGGAGTGGTGAGCAGGAAGCTGGGATGAGTTGAGGTGTCAGGAAAAAGAACTCACGACGCCAGCGCCGGGCACTCCCGCGTGCCCGGGTGTAGGCATCCACCACGCTCAACACCCGAATCGCCCGCCCGCGCTCCACCGCATCCTGCACGAAATCCAACCCCCAATCCCGAAGCCGGTCTGACTCTGAACTTTGGATCAGCCAAGCGGCCAAGCGCGTGTTGGCCAAGCTAGCTTTCTGAACCGCATCCCAAGTTCTTCCCTGTGCCATGCGGTACGATGATAGCCAGTATGCGGCAACCATCAGCGATAGAGGCGCCGAGCACTACCGAGGCACCCAAAACCATTGCGCGCGAGTGGCTGATTCTAGCGCTCGCTCTCTCCATGGCTGCTGGCATGTGGTTCTTTTCGCAATGGGTCATGGCTCCGGCCGAGCGCGCGTACTATGCCGCGAAAGGCCAGCCTATGGATGTCGGCGACCTTTATCCGCGATGGTACGGCGCACGCGAACTACTTCTACGTCATCGCAATCCCTACAGCCTCGAAGTTTCGCGCGAAATCCAGGTGGCCTATTACGGTCACCCACTCGATATCGCCGGCGCCGACCGGGGGCGGGACGAGCAACGGTTCGCGTATCCTGTGTATGTGGTTTTTTTTCTCGCTCCGACGATCGATCTGCCATTTTCTCGAGCTCAGGCCGGAGTGCGATGGGCCTTGGCATTTCTGGCGGCTGCCAGCGTATTGCTTTGGCTGCGGGCCTTGCGCTGGCGGCCACCAGCGTTGGTGACGGTCGCGCTGATCGCACTTACCGTCAGCAGTCCGCCCATGGTGCAGGCGCTACGTTTGCAGCAACTCGCGGTATTGGTCGCCTTCTTGCTCGCAGGCTGCATGGCACTGTTGTCCCGGGGCCGGCTGTTTTGGGCTGGATGTCTACTCGCCTGCGCAACGGTTAAGCCGCAGCTCGCCCTGATGCCGGTGTTGTGGTTTCTGATCTGGGCCACGGGCGACTGGAAAGAGCGGCGCAGACTGGCTCTTGGCTTTGCCGCGGCTCTGGGATTGCTAGTGGCGGCCGGCGAAGCAATCCTTCCGGCATGGTTGCCGGAGTTCGTCCGAGGTCTGATCGCGTACGGGCACTACGCCAAAGTGTCCTCGCTGTTGGACCTGTATCTCATGCCGGGAATGGCCAAGCCCGTAGCTGCTGTTTTGCTCGGCGGCATTCTGATCCTCTGTCTCCGCTGGCGCAAGACGCCCGCGCAGCATCCGGGTTTTTTCTTCCGGATGGCCTTGGTGCTCACCGCGGTGGTGATCGCCTTGCCGGTGCTCCCTCCGTTCAATCAAGTGCTGCTACTGCCGGGGCTCCTCGGCCTGATCTCCATGTGGAGCACGCTCTGGAATCGCGGCGGCCCGGTGCGCGCCGCAAGCTGCGTGGGCGCCGCCTTGCTGCCTTCGTCCTGGCTGCTGGCCAGCGTCCTCGCCGTACTGCACATGGCCGCGCCGCGAGTAGCACTGGGAAGCACGTGGACCTGGCCCTTTCTGATTAGCTTCTTGATTCCCCCCATCGTCATGGGCTTGCTGCTGGCGGTGTTGCAAGATATTCCCGACCCTCGCCCAAGCAGCCCAACTCAGTTGAACAAACTCCGGGCGGAAGTGAAAGAACTCCGCCAATCTTTTCGACTGCGCTCTGCTGATCGCGCGTTTACCGTTAATAATTTCAGAAGCAATTCCTTTCGACCCAAATACGTCCCTGAGATCTTTCTGGGTCAGACCGCGCGCTTCCATCAAATGTTGTAGGGTTTGCTGCGGCGTGGCTTTGCGAATCGGGTAGCGAATTTCGTATTTCGTCAACGAGCAGCGTCAGGAGGTCCGCAATCCGTTCCTCTTTCGGGCCAAGTTCATCGCGCGAGCGTTATTCCGACAAGAACAAGAGACGACTTCAATCGTGATACGGTGAAATGGGTGGAGGGTGGAGTCGAGAAGATGCGAACGTTCTGGATCCCTACGCATTGGTGGCCGAACATTCCGTCCGCTCCTCGCCCGGCTGAAGGACGGATCTATCCGCTGAACAATCACGCACATTACGCGCATATGAATAGGTCTGAATATCGTCTGCGCGAGTGGATGCTGTCGTGCTCCCCGCCCGTAGTAGTCTTAGCGCCCGGAGCCTTCCGGTACTTTGCAGACCTGTTCGGAGAATTATGCCGAAGACGCCTTTACGGTCGGCCCCAAGACTTTTGATTTCCATAGTTCCAATGTTGAAAGCGCAACTGGTTTGCGCTTCCGATCGTGAACCTGGATGACCCGGGAGGAATTCAAACCCTCGGCGTTCTGTAGTTTCCTTCGCGGCGGAGGGGAAGGTTTTTCCCAAGCGAATGCCGGCCTGTTCATCCAAAATACGATCTGATTTTCTTGGCTAGAATAAACTAGACAGGAAATGAGAAATCGTCACCAATTTTATTGGCATCTTTTATTGGCATCGAGTTCGACAACGGGAGTACTACTCATGAGTCTGAAGCGCAAGCCTTCTCGCCAGAATGTGTTTATATCGTCGATAGCGATGCTGGTTTGGATTGGCTTGGCAATGAACCCCTTCGGCGGCCAGGCCAAAGCTCAAAACGTGCGACCTTTGAGTGCAACCAAGTCCGATAATCTGGCCCCGAGTGTTCATCCCAAACTGTGGCCGGAAAGTAAGCCACCTGTTGGCCTCGACGCGAAGATCGAAGAGCGCATCGACGGCCTGCTCAAGGGGATGACGGTTGAAGAAAAGGGCGGTCAAGTCGTCCAGCCCGAATGGAAGTCGATTCGCCCCGCCGAGGTGGCACAATACCATATCGGATCGATTGAAAACGGCGGCGGTGCGGTGCCGGGCGGCAACAAGCATTCGAGCGTTCAGGACTGGGTCAACTTGATCGAGCCCTATTACGACGCCTCGGTTGACCCTGCGAGAAACCGCGTCATCATTCCGCTGATCTGGGCCTCGGACGCTGTCCATGGCCACAACAATGTTTATGGCGCTACCCTTTTCCCGCACAATGTCGGCCTGGGCGCGGCACACGACCCGGACCTTATCCGCCGCATCGGCGAGGTCACGGCCGCAGAGGTGCGCTCAACTGGCATGGACTGGTCGTTCGCGCCGACGATTGCAGTGGCGCGCGACGACCGCTGGGGCCGCACCTATGAAAGCTATTCGGAAGATCCGAAAATCGTGGCCCAATATGCCTCCGCCATGGTGACGGGGCTGGAAGGTTCGGGCTCGACCTTTCTCGACCAGCATCATGTCATCTCGACGGCCAAGCACTTCCTCGGCGACGGCTCAACCGACGGCGGCCGCGACCAGGGCGATTCACTGGCTTCCGAAGCGGATCTGATCAGGCTGCACGCGGCCGGCTATGCCCAGGCCATCGACGCCGGAACGCAATCCATCATGGCATCTTACAATTCGTGGCACGGTGTCAAGATGCATGCCAATAAGGCGCTGATGACAGACGTGCTGAAGAGCCAGATGGGATTTGATGGTTTCATCATGGGTGACTGGAACGCGCACGGCCAAATTCCCGGCTGCGCCAATGCCGATTGCGCCGAGGCGTTCAACGCCGGGCTCGACATCTTCAACGCGCCGCAGGACTGGAAGGCGCTCTCCGCCAATCTCGTGCGCGAAGTGAATGATGGCACGATTCCGAAAACGCGCCTCGATGATGCCGTGCGGCGGATCCTGCGCGTCAAGATGCGTATGGGCGTGTTCGACGAACCCGCGCCGAACCAGCGTCCCGATACCTACCAGCCCATTGGCACGCTTGGTCATCGCGCCGTCGCACGCCAGGCGGTGCGCGAATCTCTGGTACTGCTCAAGAATAACGACGTCCTGCCGATTAAGCCGAACGCCACCGTGCTAATCGCTGGCGATGGCGCCGACAATGTCGCCATGCAGGCGGGCGGCTGGACGCTCTCCTGGCAGGGGGCCGATAACGGGCCGAACGACTTCCCCGGTGCCACCTCGATTTATGGAGGCCTGAAGGCCCAAATCGACGCAGCCGGCGGACAGGCGCTGCTCAGCCCCGACGGCACGTCGGCGCAAAAGGCTGACGTTGCCATCGTCGTGTTCGGCGAGACTCCCTATGCAGAATTCATGGGCGACCAGAGAGACGCGGCGCTGCATCACGACAATGTAGAGTCTCTGGAACTGATAAGGAAACTAAAAGCGCAGGGCATTCCGGTGGTCGCCGTCATGCTGTCGGGCCGCGCGCTCTATGTCAATCCGCAGATCAATGCCGCCGATGCTTTTGTCGAGGCGTGGCTACCGGGTTCGGAAGGCGAAGGCGTCGCCGACGTGCTGACTGGCAAGTACGACTTTACCGCCAAGCTCAGCTTCTCATGGCCCAAGGACCCCGATCAGACACCGCTGAATTTTGGGGATGCGACGTATGATCCGCAGTTCGCCTTCGGTTTCGGGCTAAGTTACGCCGCGCCTGCGCAGACGCCCCGCTTGCCCGAAGTGGCCAGCACGATCAAATACGGTGAGAAGACCGTCTACTACGCCAAGGGTAGTGCGTGGAACGCCTACAAACTCTCCATGGGTGACAGTAACGGCCTACACATGGACTATGCCGGCACGCGCACCGCGCTCGGCTCGGCGGGCCTGATGGTGGAATCGCAGGCCGACGGCGCCTTGCATGTGGTGTGGAACGGCAAATCGAAAGCATGGCTGCAGATGGGCGGGGACAAGCCGAGCGACATCAGCCGCGAGGCCAATGGCGCGATGATGCTCAGCCTCACGGTGCGAGTCAATAAGGCTCCGGACACCGAAGTGCGGCTGGGCGTCGGTTCTGCTTCGGTGCCGGTGACCGCCGAACTGAAGGCCCTTCCCGCGGGCAGCTATGCGACCCTGGCCCTGCCGCTGTCATGCTTTTCCGCGCAGGACCTAAGGAAGACCCCAACCATCGCCCATTTGGAAACTTCCGGCAATCTGGATCTGTCGGTGTCCGAAATCCGCCTGACGGAAACCAGAATAGGCGCGGCTTGCCCCACGGATTGAAGGATAGTCAAAGGCACGAACGAGACATTTGAGGACCTCCGGGCGATGGTCAATGCCCCGCATTCGATGACACGCATTCAATCCTTTTGCGGAGTTTCTCCGAATCGTGTCGCGAAGAATTGGCCGCTTTGAATCCGCCGCTACTTCCGGAAGGTGAGGCTCCGTCGCAGTCACTGGAGCAGCGGTCAACATGTCGAAGGGGCCTGGCGTTGGCGCGCACTGATCTCTGATGGGTTCCAATTCTAGATCGGCCCCAAGATTGGTTCAATGACGAAATCCACCAGCAGGCGAAGAGTGTAGAATGTCGTGAGTCTACGAAGTCAATGAACCAGATTCCACACGCTTACCTGAGAATGTTTGCAAAGTGAGTATTGCTCACCCCTCCCCCCTCCGGCCCAAGGCTGATGACAATCCGTCATCATGGTTGAATTTGCCCTGGCTCTTTCTCGCAAGTTCTCTCACTCTTTATTTTGAGTTGTTGGTTATCCGCTATTTGACAGCGGAAGTAAGAGTTTTCACGAATTTGAAAAACCTCCCGTTGATAGCAGCTTTCTTTGGCATCGGGTTGGGAACCATGCTGGGAGCGAACAGCGCGCGCCTGCGGCGGGCATTTCCGGTGGTCGCATTGCTTTTATTTTCGGCCATCCGCTTCGCAACTCCACTCCGTCTGCTCTCCGTGGATATTTCTTGGAATTATGGCATTGATATGGGGGCGCCCAGCCTATTTTGGCGGATACTTTCCACTCTCCGATTTGTAGGTCTGGTTTTCGCACTGCTGTCTCTGGTTGTGGTCTTGTTCGTAGTGCTTGGCAGCTTTGTCGGAGAGCACCTCAAATCAGTTCGCCCTGTTCAAGGTTACGGGATCAATCTGGCGGGTAGTTTGACGGGTATGGCACTATTCTCAGTGCTTTCGTTTTTCAATTCGGGCCCTTTAATCTGGTTGATGGCCGGCTTCGTTTTGCTTGTTCCATTCTTCACGCGCCAGCGTTTCGCGCTGATTCTATTCGCTGCTGTCTTGGCCGTAGTTGCCATACCTGAACCCGGCACTTTTTGGTCGCCGTATTACCGAATCGATTTTGCTCCGATGCCCTCGCCTGGAGGCGAGTCGCAACCTTCTACACCTGCTGCGTATTCCGTCGTGACGAATCACATGTGGTATCAATGGGCGGCTGACGTTTCTCCAGCTTTCTTGCAACGTTACCCGAAGGCGGAGCCAAATCGTTTCCTGCCTACATACTACGGCATTCCATATCGCCTGGTGCCGAAGCCCAAGAATGTTCTCATTCTCGGAGCGGGCACGGGCAATGATGTGGCGGCGGCGCTGCGAAATGATGCTGAACATATCGACGCTGTCGAGCTCGACCCGCTCATTCTCCGCCTAGGTAAGCAATATCACCCGGAGCATCCATACAGTTCCGAGAGAGTGACACCTCACACGGACGACGCTCGCGCCTTTCTGAAAAAGACGAACCGGAAATATGATCTCATCGTTTACGGTTTTCTCGACTCCACAACGTTGTTGAGCGGATTTTCGTCGCTTCGGCTCGATAAC